>MKWU01005032.1_pt1 | contig 14859 bp, 12 predicted proteins | sample 809101 | NCBI WGS metagenome assembly MKWU01 (sample SAMN05860141, study PRJNA318959) | sponge metagenome | host: Aplysina aerophoba | place: Slovenia: Piran, Adriatic Sea, Gulf of Piran | collected 2013-05-07 | reverse complement strand
CACAATGGTCCACTTATGCCCTTCACTTACCACTCACTGTCCCCTTCGCCACCACCTGCAGCTACCAGAGGGACCAGCAGCTGAGCAGCTTGCAGCAACAGCTGCAGGCTCTGTCCCAGCAGCGGGATGATGCTGTCCTCAACCTCTCCACCACTCAGGAGGACTTAGAACAGACCCGCCACGAGCTGGGCAACCTCCAGCTTGTACTGGAGCAGTTCCAGAAAGGTACATACATTCATACAAAACTCACTTCACTCGCTTCACTCACACAGAACTCAACTTCACCACAGAATGTCCTACATGCATAGAAATAGGTCTGGTTTGCAAGACACCACGCTCCAAGGCGTGTGGTGTTCATGCTAGGCCTCCTTGTGTGGAACAGCTGCAGGGCTGTCTGGTGCTCTGCTTGAGGTAGAAGACTCTATTTCGACAGTACAACATGGTTGTGTTTAATTGGACTTTGGCTGAAGGGTTACATAGTCAACCCAGCAAACACACAACTCTGGAACGTCATTTACATACAATACAATGCGTATATATGCATATGACTGTGTAAGGGTACCAGCTGACCCTCACTGTCGACTCTGAAATCTTGTTAGAATTCATCCATTGACCTCTTGATCAATCCTTACCAATTGGGACGGTGTTGGTATGGACCACAGATGCTGGCAGCTGCAACTCCTCCATCACTGAAGGAACATGCCTCAACTCTCCACTGTGTGCCTGCTACTTCCTGCATATTTTCACTCATAGCACCCCCTCTTTAGAATGTGTAATGGGCATATCAGGTTCCAATTAGTGTTCCTATCTTCAGAGTGTCTGTATAGAGAGGTTCCACTGTACTGTCCTGTACACCCCTTCCCCCACATTTTCCCGCTCTCCCACAATGTTGCCACCAGACCATGTATCTGAGGTGAACCTGACATTGGAACGCACTGAACACGAGCTGAAGCGAATAGAGAAGGAGAAGGAGGAGATGGAGCAGGAAGTGTTGCGACTGAAGGTGTGTCCCTCTGTGTACGTACGTACGTGTGAGTGGATGTGAAGGATTTTGAAGGCACACATGTGGTATCGGTAACGAGTGGGGAGTTTTAAGATCATGTAAAGTGCGTATATGAGCAGCCATTTTTGCACATTTTGCACAGGTGACGTCATAGATTGCACTCGACTGGAATGGAATTTAACCCCGGCCCTAACTGTACAGTTGCTTGAGTGGCCCAGTATTGTGTAGCCTTGTGTCACAGGCAGTCATACGTATTTTATTGTACTGTATAAGGGGATGATAAAATGGCGGCTGGCAGACAGGGTCCGGAAGGATACTAGCCCGCCTTCCAGTCGCAGGTGCAATCTGTGACATTGCCAGTGGGATAAATGCCTGTGCCTGTATCCTATGATGCAAGTTTATTGTTGAATAGACATTTTTCAGCAAGTGTTTCTTCTCATTTGACAGATTGACCTGCAAGAGACATCACTGTCGCTGGGCAATGCCGGTGTTCGTGGGCAAGAGCTGGAAATGAACGAGAAACAGCTTCAGCGACAAGGTTTGTTCCATTCGCACCCGTCCTCCTGCCTCCCTCCCATGACGATGCACAACTATGGGTTCATGCCACAATACTTCCTCTCACGCTGTCCATCCTTCCACCCTCCTAGTGGACGACCTCCAGACCACACTGAACAGCAGCCAACTCAAGTTGAAGCAGCTGAGCAGACAGGAGGAGGAGAAAGTGGACAAGTGAGCCGAGTCTTGTACAACCGGAGGGGTCAAAGGTTTTGCACACACTAGCCAATTGGCAACTGTTTTCTGTTCCCAGTTGGCTAGTATGCGTGCGTGTGAAACGTTTGACACATGCTGATACCTCCAAGATGCCTTCCTCAGACATTTTCAACAACAACAACAACAACAGCTGGAGTTGTAGTGTATTCGTGGAAAACTGTAAAGTTGAATGCGTGTGTGCAAAGGTAGCACTGCACTGTCTTTGCTAAGCCTTCACTGGAATGTTAAGCACATGGAGGAGGGGAGGGGGGAGGGGGGTTCACCTTCCATGAGGAAGGCTCGTCATGTATTAACTGGCTTACCTGCTATCAGTATCCTCAGCACACAGACACACCCTTTGGGATATCAGATACCATCTCTCTTTGTGTGCATATATGTGCTGTGTGTTCATGAAAATGCTTCAAATGACTCTCTAGCTCCAACACTCTCGTTCTCTACGCCCCATCTGCTTATGCAGAAGCCTGGTGAAGAACCTCCTACACGGCTACCTGACGGCCCCGAGCAGGAAGAAGGGGGAGGTCTTGCGACTGATTGCAAACATCTTAGGATTTTCTGAAGAGGAAGTGGTCCAGGTTGGTCTGGCAACTGACAGCAGTCTATCAAAACTTGGGCTGGGCTGTTAGCATTTTGGTACATACGTACATGCATACCTGAAGTCCTGGAATAGAACAATGGGAAGTGTACTATAATGGTCTGGGGCTATTGATAGCGGACCCCTATTGATGTGGTGACCTGACTGGAATAGAACAGTGAAAGTGTATTTTTCCAGTAGCTCATTGCCTCAGCTACAAATTGATTAATTAAACCCTGCCCTCGGTGGTCAATTCATTGCATGACAATCCTCAGTTTACCCGATGGCCAAAGGCCCAAGGGTGATATGAATGACCGCCTCATTTGTATCCTGTAACTTAGGAAGAAGCAGGGTTTGTAGTCCTGTATGTGTAACTGTGGGAGCTGGAGAGCAGGGAACTGTTGTTTGGGTGTGTGTTCAGCTGGCCGTGCTCTTTCCTTCTCTGGCAGGCTGCGAGGCCACAAGGTTGGCTGTCTGGATGGTTTGGTGGCTCCCATCCACAGTCGCCCACCAGTAGAGATGTAAGATGTGCAGATAACGAGCAGTTGTGCATGACAATAAGGGACTGCTCCCCGAGCAGCAGCCTTCCCTGATGACTGAGCCCTCTCTCTCTGTCTCTACTTCAGGCATCATTCACGGAAATGTTTGTGACCTTTCTGGAGAAGGAAGCTGGGAGATCCTCAGCCCAGTCGCCTGGCAACCTGTCGCCTAGTTACGTTGACCCTCAGACAGACCCTGATCGCCCTTCGCTCTCCACTACATCCATGAGGCCGACCAACGTCACAAACCCTCGTCCACCTCCCCTCAGTACCAGTGGACCTGTGCTATCAGTGACACCGTCATTCTCGACGCGTACCACATCAACAGCAACACCATCAGTTTCTGCACACGTGTCATCAACAGTGACACCGTCAGTCTCAGCACATGTTCCGTCAACAGTGACACCGTCAGTCTCAGCACATGTTCCGTCAACAGTGACACCGTCAGTCTCAGCACATGTTCCATCAACAGTGACACCGTCAGTCTCAGCACATGTTCCGTCAACAGTGACACTCTCAGCCCACATAGGACGATCAATGACCACACCTGTCACTACACGCACTCATCCCTCCACAATTGGCAGCGTCCACTCTGCAGAAACAGGAAGTAGCGAGCACACAGAAAGTAACTATCCCACAGGAAGTAGCCACTCCACAGGAAGTGCACCTTCAGAGTCACTGTCTTCTAGTAAGGAAGTGCACTGGAGTAGCACAACTGGACTATTGCCACAGGTACCTGCTGCAGCTGGCTCCTCACCACAATTGTACAATTTGTCCTCTGGCAGGATTGTGCAGCAGAGCAACACTGCACAGACCTCTTTACTTAAAGATATTCTGTCTAGTTAGGCGGCCACCACTGATCTGTTGTGTAGTTCTAATTTGATCCATCAATGTGTAAGCAGGAAATTCCAGGAGGTGTTGGAAGCTCTACAACTCTTCCGTCCTTGGGAAGGGGTTATTGCACCAGAGTGAGCGCTGATGTGTGCATGCCAAAATTTTTAATGGCCTGTGTTGCCAAGGCAACTGAAGTAACTGGCTACCATGGTGTTGGTAAGCAGGCAGGGCATCCTTTGTGAAGGCTGGCCACTTTCACATTATAACCATTTTTCACTGTCATTACCAGTACCAAAGGTGATCCTATTTCAATGTTGTTACTGTCGCTGCATGCATTCACCATGGCTGGCTGATGAGCTTGTTGCCTACATGGCCACACCACACCTGAGTTAACCAAGAGCGCAGTCTGTGCTGAAGGACATGTTTACACAACACATGTCTCTGTATGGTTATTTCCACACTGTTTTCTTTACCATGTCTGTATATGGAAAGGGGGAGGGACCGTAGCCATAACTCAGTGGTTGCTTGTTCAACCACAAGGAAGCCTTTTATGGCCTCAAAACAGCTGTATCTTCAGTTGAGAATACAAAACAAACCATTGTTTCTTCAATGGTCCAGTGATGGCTATGTGATACAAACCAAATTATGATTTTGTATTTGCAGCCAAGAAAGGCATTTAGGGACTGTTGTCTTGCTTTGTTGAACAACTACGCCATGCTTGAACCTCTCTTAATCTCTAAACAGCAGAAGATTGTATATTGGCTGTCCCTCAGTGGTAAGCCTGTCTTTGCCGTTGGCACACAAGCCACGCCCCCAACAGAATGAGTCACAGCCCGACTTGCAGGTGTCAAAGATATGAGGTAGTACTCATATAGTGACAGATGGTCAACACTCACAGGACATGTAGGCCATCCTCTGTAAGTATGCTGCGCACACTCTGCGTTGCAGCTCCAGCTGAAGCACGGATGGTGTCTGCAATAGTTGGGCCAGACAGGACTGCATGCACCAACGTGTAATTAACTTCGGTGCATATAGCGTTCTATGCATGTAGCCAGCCAACCTTGAGAGCACAGGAATGCATCCATCGATGCCGCATGTGACCATTGACATTGGTCTCAGCAACATTACTGTTGGGATCGTAGAGTACGTACGGTTTAAGCCTAGTGATATGATAGTCTAATGGTATGAGAGGAAGCATCCTGTTCACAGGCCAGATGCAAACCGAACAAGGTACAGTCAGGTGCAAGCAGACTCTAAGGTGCCGTTCTGGTATATGGAATCTGGGGCAATAACCTTAATGTCTCGCCAATGGCATTCCTTTACCTTATGCGTCTGTGAGATAGCCACCGGAGAGTGCCGGTTGTAGAGAATGTACACATGTCATGCTAATTAATGATCAGAATGTATATAATTTTCACCATTGGTGCACGCCATTTGTAGAAATGTGATGGTGATATATCCCACTATGTGTCTCTGAGATCCAAGTCATTGTGAACACCATTGTGCATTATGCTGATGTTGAAATTAGGAGAAATTAACTCGATCATTGATTCTCACTATAATTATATTGATTATTCTCATTCACAATTAATCATACCATGCATGTATATAACAGCTGCTGTACATGACTGTGTACTTGGTGTTATGATGTGAGTATGATGTATATAAGTATATGCGGACAGTAATAAAATAAAGCTCACAATGGCACAGACGTACATGATTATGCAAATTAGTGTGTTGAGGAAAGTCTCAATGCATGGCAACTACAAGTGTACATGTCATGATAAAAGTCCATCAGAGTCTCAGGAGCTGGGGTTCACTGTGCTGCTTGCTGCTTGATCTCATCGTACGTTAGCCTGGAGCTGTCCTTGACCTGAATCACCTTGCTGGCTTTGCTGAAAGCCTCTGCAACGTCGGATTTGGTGCTGTTGTACAGCAACTTTGACAGCATCACGGCACCAATAGGAGACCTGTGTGGAGCATGATGATAGTTTATTAAACTTGCACTCCAGATGCCACACATACTCTCTCATAGCCATCACATCATATCATTTACTGTAACAGTGAGCTGTAGGAGTGATAGGAATGCCTACAACTACAGATAAACTACAGATGGAATTTGAGTATGCATGCCATAATCGTTTCAATTAGCATGTGCAAGTGTCTATCTGGGTACATTCAGATCAAAGAGAAGGGGGGGGGGACCCAACACTACCTGTGCAGTTTCAAAGTGCACGGGTAGTGTTGGTTTACTGGTGACTGTACGCAGACCTTAGTGCTCACTTGGGCCGCATTAATTCCAGCAAGAACTCATTCAGTCAGTCTGGATTGTGTTTGTGTTAGCAGTTTTGACGATTACTACTCCCAATTAAAGACATCAATCACACATTGCAATCAATCACATGATTACAGACAGTGCTGGAATAGCAGAGTCTTACATGACTCCTGACCACATACAGCCATACCACATGAGAATTGTCCATTTCAACGCCGTAATCAAGATCAATAATATTGCAGTGTGCAGAGTGTAATAGGGGGAGGCAAACAAAGTGCACGCTATATATCCTGTATGCAACTGCAGGTTTAAGCAAATCTTGGTGAGCAAGACATGTACGTGAATATAATACTGCCCGGAAGCTTTGTGGATTAGCAATTAAAGCGACAGCACTTACCAGTAGATGAATGCCAGTTTGCTACTTCCGTTGCTGCCGAAGTTGAACAAGCAGTAGCGAGGGCTTCGAGTTCTGAAGTTGTTAATCCTCTGCACAAATTCCTCAAATGCAGCCCTGTCCTCCTCCTCGGTTGCCGTGACTTTCACCTGGTAGCCCAAATCATCCCCGACCTCATCTCCAAAGTCGTCCACGACAACTTCGTTGTCAACATCGTTGATCTTGAAGATCTGATATTTCAGACCTTCATGCTCCAGTTGGCTGTAAGCCTTGAGAACCTCGACCGATATCGATGCCTGCATTTAGAAGGAGCAGAAAGAACGTTAGTCGCTAGCCTAGACAAGGCTTTGCTGAGCAGGCCAACAGTGTCTGAGAGTCTAGCGAAGAGAGCACGTGATGCAAAGGCTCACCATCGCTTTGTAAGTCGTATCACAGCTGCAGAATGAGCAGGGAGACCGCTGATGCCGTATTTATACCGTTGTCTGTGGGGCATGGCAACAATGCAGTTAGCGGCAAACGTGTCACGCCTCAGGGTATGACTAGCTTGACGATAGCGGCCTGGATTGATTCGCCTGAATAAGGTATGATACGCGTCCATAAAAAAGCACATGACGTAGTCTCACTGAATTGGGACTTTCCCCGTATTGCCAAGATGGCCGCTAACTGGAGTAGCTAGCATTAGGTATCCAACCTACAGTTTGACGCCCTGCTGTCGCATTATTACCGATGGGTCAACAGCTGTGCTCCTCCGATATAGCTAAAAGAGCTAGGGAGGAACTGAAGCTAGAACCGTGGCAGTTTCGCATCAAGAAAGGCTCAGAGTCTTGCAATGGCTCCTTGCATCGAACACCAGCTGAGATTAAATGCCTGGTAGGCTTTTAGCAAACTATAAATGTACCACCTGCCCTTGTAGGGTCTTGGCTCTGTATAACTACATACAAGGATAACCAAATGAGACAATATTATTATATGCATGCACATGTACCAACATTAATGCGTGACTGGTTGTACTGCAGGTCCACCGTGAATGGTTGAATGCGATTTGCAGAGGGATCTCTCCTCCACAAGTCATGCCTGTCTTACTTCCTGAAGAGGCAGACCTTTACCTCCAAGACTCCTACCACGCGCGCCTCCCGCCACCTTGGCGACTCATTTCAGTCTGCATCATGGGACAAAGCAACCAGAAAGACAGTGACAGGTGGGCACAGTGTCTGTAGCTAGGGAGGTTGGGGGACACCTGACAATGGTGGTAGCGAACCGGTGTGTTGCTGCAATCCACTTATTGCATTTTCCTGCAACTCGTGTGATTCTGCTTTCTTCTGTCACTTCTGTCACACCTGTCACTTCTGTCACACCTGTCTCTTGTCACACATGCCGCACCTGTCTCCTGTCACTTGTACTGCCCCATCTTCCTCCACTCTGTATATCTAGATTGTCATCCAGACTCATTCAGCCCATGCCAGGCATACCTACCGACAGTGTATGGGAGTTCTTCAGCCACGCGGCCTATTACAACCAGCGGGCACAGTGGGTGGAGGAGGTGGTGGAAGGGGACCAACATGGGGAAGTCCCAATGAAACAGCCCCAGCTGACAAGGGTGAGAAATATGTCAGGATTAGTAGATGCCTGCAGTCTGAAGGAATTTTGATTCGATTGAGAACAGTATACATTTCTGATGATATTCTGAATGTGCACAGGTTTTGCATATGTGTCATATGTGAATGTAAATGCCCTATCAATCCCTCATCTCTCTGTTGAAGCTTACCTCTCCTCTTTGCGCTCCTCTTCCTGTGTCACCCTGCAGGCTCTGTTGCATGCTGTAGTGGAGGAGCTGTACGGGATGAGCGTGACTCCACTTGCCACCAGCACAGACTCACACACGCCCCTGGATACCTCCTCGCCAGAAGAGGCAGCCACTGAGACCTTCGCCCATCCGAACCTCTCCCCCTTACTCGCGGCCTTGGAGAGCTCAACCTCCTTTTATCTCATCCACCCTCACGAATCCTACTCACTGATGAACCTGGCAAGGCATAGTCCAGCAGTGATGAAGTGGAAAGAGTCACAGCTGCAGTTCGTCGTGTATCAGATGTTCCAAGTGCTCAAATTCCTCCACGAGAAGGGGATTTCTCTCGGCGAGGTCGGCCTTGGTGACATTCACGTGGATGGTTGTCTGTGGGTCCATTTTCGCGTTCCACAGTGTGGCTTGTGGGTCGAAACCCGCTCCCCTGCAGTGGGTGAAGTGCTGCAGAAAAGCCAGAAGGTGGAAGAAGGAGCCACCGACGATCAGCAGAAGATCACCTCCGAGAGTAAGGAAGGAGATGGCTATCTTTGGGGTACTGTTCCCAATCTTCCCCTCGAAAAGGCGCTGCTGCTTTGGCAGAGAGGTGATCTGGGCAACTTCGAGTACCTCATGATTCTGAATCATGCTGCCGGGAGAAGGATGGAGGACTCCAACAATCACCCCATCCTGCCGTGGGTGACCGACTTTCGCAACCCCAGCGGCAGCTGGCGAGACCTCACCAAGACGAAGCACCGTCTGACCAAGGGAGACAGGCAGCTGGATTTTGCCTACCATGGAGCAAAGGACGAGATTGTCCACAACCCGGATTCCATGGTGGTCCCTCACCACATCGGTGAACTGCTGACGGATGTCACCTTCTACATGTATATGGCTCGGAAGACACCCAAGGAAGTTCTATGTTCTAGGGTGCGTTCTAATTGGGTACCCAGGGAATACCCCTCGTCCATTGAGTACATATACCACTGGACCCCTGACGAATGCATCCCTGAATTCTACTGCGACCCCTCAGTGTTCCACTCCATCCACAAAGACCTGCCGGATCTTGCCATCCCCTCCTGGAGCACCTCCACAGAGGACTTTGTGACCCAGCACCGCGCTATGCTGGAGAGCGACCACGTATCGGCTCACCTCCACTCCTGGATCGATCTCACATTCGGCTCCAAGCTTGTGGGTGAGGCAGCCGTGAAAGCACGCAACATCCACCTGGCCATCGAAGACAGCCATCGCAATCTCTCAGCTTTCGGCGTGGTGCAACTGTTTGAATGGCCACACCCACGGAGACTGATTAACACCCACTCCGCCCCCTACACCCTTGAGCACCCCACTCACGATCTCCACCCGGCCATACACGAGCATCACAAGAAGCACGTGATCTCAGAAACAGGAGACACAGAGGAAGTCTCCTTCCAGGAGGAAGTGAATGGCCCCGATGACCCTTCGTCTGTAGGAATGGAGCAGGATCCTTTGAAGTCGGACTCCAACTTGCCCACTGAGCTGGTGTTCAAGGAAGTCGATCTGGGAAACATGAACACTCGCAAACTGACGCCGTTTAATGCAGGCGTTGTCGATGACTCATTTGAAGACCTCACAACAGTGGCTGAATTTTCCAGCAGCAAGACGGGTCCCAAGTCCGTAGATGAAACAGACTTTGGACCTGCGAGCTTCTCAGATGCGGCAGGCTTGATGTTCACGGCATCAGCCCCAAAGCTGATGCAGGAGACAGCTACCGAGGTAGTGCCAAAAGGAAAGATTTCAGGGCTCCCGATGCCCTTTCGACGCCGTGGGCAGCAGGCAACCGAAGCAGAAGAGTACAGCTGGAAGACTGACCAGATCCCAATACCGAAGGACTTCAGCCCCTTTGCTCAGTTGCAGAGGCTGGAGGAGACAAGTAGCTTTTTGCTCAGGAACTTCCAGACACAAGCGTCAAAGAGTTTGCTGTCAGAGCTGTGGACGACTGGGGAGCTAGCTAGCTTTGCTGTGAGTGCGAGAGATGTGTGGTTGTGCTCTCCTCCCTCCTTGTAATGTAAACTGATTTTGCGTAACGATTAGCATATCAATTGAAACTGTGATGCACTCTTCATATATATATATAAATAGAGAGAGAGACAAGCAATGGAGTGTATTTGTCTCTATCCACGCACGCTGCTACAATGGGAGTTTATGTGTTTCACTGTCTCCACCACTTCACCACGCAGACTGGTCAAACCACCTCAGCTGCCGCAGAAATGACTGCCTCTGCATACTTTTGGGAAGGAGAGAGAACTCTGTCATTTCAGGAGGAAGTATCCAGGGACATTGTCGTGGTCACTTGTGTAGCTGCAGAACTGTTCCTGTACAAGTACATGAAGACGACTCTTAGAGATGGACTGCCCTTGTCCCAGCGCATTGACCTCATTCGGACCCTCACAAAGTCGGGAGGAGTGAGAATTCCCTAGTGAGTGTTGCTTCATGCGCGTGTTGCTCCCATCAAGGGCTTGCCCTGTTGAGCATTGAGCCTTCGACTGTACACCACTGTGCCCCCCCACTAGTATATACGTATCTACTCGTATCTACTCCAAGTGACCTGTTGTACTCTAACAGCCAATGTGAGCAGTAGGATCCTGTAGTATAGAATCATTAGGGTCTGATGAATCTGTAGAGCTTGTAGGTCTCTGTAGTAACTCAAGATCCTGCTTTGTGAAAATGCTAACGTTCCATGCTCAGCTATCACTTGATTTACGAATCTTGTTGAAGAAGCAAGAGAACCCTGAGTGATTTACGAATCGTTATCCAAATTAATTTTCTGAATGTCTATTAAGTAATACATTGTTAGCACACAGAAACCAAAACCCTCAGTATGATCATGTGATGCAGTTGTTACAACATCCCTACATCTCTTCCATCTCTTCTCTCTCTCCTCCAGTTTCATTTCCTCCCTTGTTGAGTACGTCTTTGCCCACTTGGGCCGACCCACTGGACCAACCTCCCTCGGCCTCCCTGGACACTCCGCCCCCCTAGTGCTACAGCAGCTTGTCCCCATCTTCTATTACCCCTCGTACTTCCCCGCCTTGCACCAGTTTCTTACTGGACTCGTCGAGGAGAAGCAACAGCTCTCTTGTAAGCTGCGCACGGCTGAGCAGAGGGAAGGAGAGATTACCGCCCCACATGTGAGCAGCATGAATGCCATCGACTACATTTGCTGTGAGTGGAGCCGCGTCATATGCCTGGCAGATGGGCAGGGTCTGGAAATGCTCCTGACGCATTTGATTGCATTCTTTCAGCTCCCCTTCCTTCGGGTGGAGATGGTCGGTTGCCTCTTTGAGCACGTCACGCAGTACCTCAGCCAGGCCACGATGGTGAAGTACTTTCTTCCACTTATTCAAAGCCTCTATGACACACCGAGTCAGCCTCATGCATACGGCGTCATCCTCCATCGTCCCTTCCTCCGCTACCTCATGAACCGGTTTGGGCTCGTCATCTTCATCCGGTACTACCTGCCGTACCTGCGTGATGCCGTAATTGATCCCAGCAGCGCCCGCTTCCCCTACTTGCAGCAACGTCCTATTGGTCTAATTGACCGTGAGAGCTGTGACGGTAGACAGGTGAGAAGCAAATCCAAAGTGAAGGAGAGGGAGTCACTCGCCTTCAGCTTGAGCCTAGGGGACAGAGCCCTTCCCTCCACCCCCCCTCCCAGCCCAGTTGCGAATGAATCAGATGAGGAAGAGGAGGAAGGAGACACATATCAGGAGGACAGCGTGGGGCCGGAAGGGTTTTCAATCCTCCTTCAGGCCGAAATTCATGAGAAGATCGAGACCACTTCACCACATGTCAGTGGTGCAAGCAACCTGCCGCAGGGTCTCACACCATTCGAATTATTCCCTGAAGAGCCAGAATTTCCCAGTGGAGCTCCCAACCTATCTGAGGAAGACGGTCATCTTCCTAGCATCCGAGGACGAGCACCCTCCCAGACAAGCGCTGCATCACAACAGACCCTCATGAATGAGGAAGACAGGAGAAAGCCCGACTCACCAGTAGCAGCACCGAGTAGAGGTGTTGATCCAATCCTGAGTGACCCAATGGAGAAGAAAAATACCTCACTAGACTCCCCCATTCATCTGGAAAGTGGGCCTGAAGACACTCAGGTACCTCCTGAGGACAGCTTGTCACACACAGGGACTGATGAGGGTGAGAGTGAGGAGCAGAAAGGTCCTGAGCTCCCATACGAGGCCCTCACCAGTGACGTTGATGATCGGATGAAGGAAGTGTGTGACTTCCTTTCCCGTGTCGCTGTTGACAGCCTCCAGTGGCTGGTTCAGCTGCTGGGTCCAGTCCTCACGACCAGACACATTGCGCAACCACTCTTGGACTCCTTACCAAGGAGCTTCTTGAGCTGCTTACAGGGAAGAGTGTCCAGTGTTCCTGCAGTTGTGTGTCTGTCTCACATCGGGCTGGTTTACGGGGACGCAGTGGTCATGAGGCTCTACCTGCCTCAGGTGCAGAAATGGGTAAGGACTGTTACATGCAAAAATGGCTGATCTACTAGGTGACATCCTGTTTAGAATCACCGCAGGTCACTAGCCGATTGTTTAAGAACCAAACGTTTCAACATATGCATTGAACTGTTTCCTAGTCATGGTGGCAAGAGGTTTCAATGCTTTCAATGATTGTGGCCATTTCTATTCCCACATGCTTACGTTAATTGGTGTCAGTTGGTTAGCTCTGTGCACTTTGCATAAATAGATTCTTTAGGTAGTAACAACAGACCTTAATTTTCTCTCTTGGGAAATATATTCCATCCCTGCAACGGACCACAATGTCATTGTTGTAGTTTCAACAGTGACTTTGGTTCTGTTCTCTGTCCTTGAAATCTAATTCTGGGTTGTGTCCTTGAAATTGGGTTTTGGGACATGCCCTGACAGTGGCCCTACAGCTAACACCAACCTGTGGCTCTGCATGTGACAGTATACTGGGTTTGTGTTGCTCGGTGCAGCACACCCATCTAATGCACTTCTCCTCACGTTGACTCTCAGATCAACAACTTTGAGAAGCAAGGGCACAGTCAGCGAAGCGAGTCTGGACTTGCTGCTGCAGTCTGTATGTTCGACATGTGCTTACGAACCTTGGATGTGGCCACTCTGAACGGCAACATCAATGTGAGCTGAGGGGCTGGACTCAGAGTGGACAAGCAACTATAGGCTAATACAAGCATTGAAGCTCTGCGCACCAGCACAGAGTTAGCATGAGCTGGCCCCGTTCACCAGTCTGAGTGTGCGTGTGTGTTCCTATGATTGGTGAATGCAACTAGTGTACACTTTTGAACTGTATGGTTGCTAAGCCTTTGCAATGCAGAGGTTCCCACAGCATGGGTCATCATTGCCTAGGATACAGGACATGGGCATTATACATAAGTACTCTGATAACTTTGATATCTTACAAGTATTAGCACATGTCTGTACCCTAGGTACTGGAGAATGGCAGAGGCTTGTGGCTGGCTTAGTGTACCATGCACAGTGTTCACGGCTTGTGGGTCTACTGTAGGTCTTCTTTGGGGCACACTTTGACCTCCTCGCTATCGCTCCTTGCAGGCACTTGCTACCGAGTACTTTACACCCCTGGTGCACTTTGCCTCTTCAACTAGAGCAGTGTTCACCACTGGGAGTTCAGGGCGGTCTTTTGTATGCCAAGCTATCCTCCAGCTCCTCCTCTCCACTTGCCAGCTGATGGGCAGAGAGCGGTCTTTGGACATCCCCGAGCTGAAGCAGGCTGTTCAGGTCTTTTTCTCCACTTTTGATGAGGTTCTCAGAGAGCCCAATGCTGCTCTGCCTCCCTGCAGTCTTGCTGTGGGCCACATCGATGACAGCTTAGCCCCTGCGCTCTTAGAATACAACCGTGACGCCATGGAGCAGCTGAAAACTGTGTTTTCCCCCGCTCTTGCACGCTATGCCTATGTGCAATTCTGTCACAGCATCGGTCAGCTGAAGCTCAAGGACTGGCTGTACAACGCAGAAGAGATTGAGAGGAATGCGATGATTGAAGAACTGGAGGGGGCTGAGCACGAGTTTGAGCAGTCCATTGTCGTTAGCATGGTTCACTCCCAGCAAGCTAGCGCTGAGGAGGAGGAAGAAACAGACTCTGAAGAAGAGGAATCTGACGCTGATGACACGGTGCTACAAGAGAGCTTTGGTCCTTTGCAGGCTCACATTGAGACACCCAGCTTGCGTGCTGATTCTGGCCACTGGGAGAGGTCCCTCTGGTTTGTGGCTTTGAACGAAGAAGACAGTGACGAGGTGCTCCAGGCAGAGGCAACCTTCTGGGCTCGCTACAAGCACGCCCCCACTTCCGGATCAAATGCTGACCGTCAGTTGCCGACAGCAACCAAGAATGATCCTGATACCCAGTGAGTTGGAGAAGTGCCAAGATTGTTTGTGTAACTTACAGTGGGCAAGTCGCTATCCCAGTCCACCACATCCTTCACACACTCTCTCCTCTCTGTCTGTGTAGAGATACAGTGCTACAACAGCACATATTGGAAGGAAACTGGGTAGAGAAATGGGAATTGGAGCTCAAAACTTGTGAGTACCATCATGTCATTCATACACCCTCACCAGTATGTCTTGAGCCTCGCCACTGCTGCCCCTGGATACACTTGGCTGCACGGTACACTACCAGCACCACAGTCACCGCATCAAATC
>MKWU01005031.1_pt1 | contig 14864 bp, 16 predicted proteins | sample 809101 | NCBI WGS metagenome assembly MKWU01 (sample SAMN05860141, study PRJNA318959) | sponge metagenome | host: Aplysina aerophoba | place: Slovenia: Piran, Adriatic Sea, Gulf of Piran | collected 2013-05-07 | reverse complement strand
CAGCGGATGGGCGTCGCGGTGTCGGAGGAAGCGGCGCCTTCCTCGCTCGCCGAGATCCAGCGCGACCGGGCCCGCACCATCGCCGAGATGGCGGAGAAGTCCCGATTCGCGTTCGAGGACTATGGTGAGTTCGACGCCGGCGCCGCGAAGAAGCACCTGCGTCCGGTGGCGCTCGAGCCGCTCGAAGCGGTTCGGGCCAGGCTGTGCTCGATCGCCCGATGGGAGCCGGCGATCCTGCACGCGGCGGTCACGGAATGCGCCGAAGCCTTGTCGCTGAACCTGGGGAAGGTGGCCCAGCCGCTGCGCGTGGCGCTGACCGGCACCGCGGCCTCGCCCGCGATCGAGCTGACGCTGCAGATGGTCGGCCGGGAGGCGGCCCTTTCGCGCATCGACCGCGCCATCGCCTACGTGCGGGATCGCACGCGCCAATCTTGACTGCGAAGTCGCCCTTGTCTACGCTCCCGCAGCTTCGTCGCACGGGGCCATAGCTCAGCTGGGAGAGCGCTACAATGGCATTGTAGAGGTCGGCGGTTCGATCCCGCCTGGCTCCACCATCCTCCCCGCGCGCCGGCCGATCCGGCGCTGAAATGACCCGTCCCCATCGTCTAGCCTGGCCTAGGACACCACCCTTTCAAGGTGGCGACACGGGTTCGAATCCCGTTGGGGACGCCAACACCACCAATTAAATCAAATACTTATGGAGTTTTCGGCCGACCGTACCCACATTCGTACCCTCTGCGGAGATGAAGGCTTACACTTCATTCTCATACGACTTAGCGATCTGCCTCCGTGCGGCATCGATTCCGAAGCCCGAGATATATGGGATCAACTCTGCTGCATGGAAAGGCCAATGATTGTCGGGATCATTCTGATTGTCTTCGGGGAGACCCAGCCCCATCTCCCGGAGTTTCGCCCGCGCGACTAACACCTGCGCCCTAACCTGAGCAGCACGCACTCCGCCGTCAGCGAGCCACAGTTCTCTTTCCTCATCGCGCACCGTTTGCAGGAGCGCGATGACGGTGTTCAGCTCCCCCGTCTCCCGTTCTTGGTCCCGTTCTCGCTTCCGTCGCGGGATGTCCCTAAGCCAAACGATTGCGGGCCAAGCAAAGGCGATGGCGGTGCCGGTCGCGAGGACGGCGACACCGAAAAGTACCGCGTCCAGACTGATGACGTCGCCGATTACGATCACAGGACTCTTATCGGGGCGGGTGATTAGGTCGTAGGCCACGATTGCATCGATGGCGATGCTGACCAGGAATCCGCTCAATCTCGTCAGGTGTCTCGACATGGGTAGGCGCCGGTTGCACGGGTTGGGGAAGCAGGTTGCCGCTCAGTAGGACAAACTTACCCTAACCGGCGCAAGGTCCCTTAGTTCGCCTGCCCGCGTGAAGTCGGACCACGTGGTCCGTCCTCAGATTGCGGCCGCCAGCCCATCCTCCCGGTAGCAGCGCTCGCAGAGACACCGCCGATTGGCGGTGCGAGTGAAGGGAAGGCCGCAGCACCGGCACTTGACGGGATTCGCCGCCGCGTCCATCGCCGCATTGCAGCACGCGAGAGAGCAGTAGCGACCGGACTCGTGGATGGCGCCGCACCAATGGCACGGCCGGGGGACGCCGGGCTTAGGCGGCTGGCGGCGCAACCATCGGATGCTCAAGTTCCACACTCGCAGCCCGTGCGGCATCGCGAGGATCGACGCCGGCCTTGATGAAGTTCGCGAACGATCTCGCTCTCGCCTCAGAGTCGGCCGCGTGCAACTCGCCCATGTCGAGCCTCAGATTCGGAGCGTCGAGCTTCATGCGCAGTTCGGTCTCGACGAGTCGCGCCATCGGACGGAGCGACGTGTGCAGAAATCTCCGGTAAGCCTCGCGCTGCGCGGTGCCGTCGCTGTTCGGAACGAGCAACGTCGGCGGGACACCGCACGCGGCAAGCACGTCGCGGCCCGCCGCCGTGCGGAGCGGGTCAACCGTTTCCCGCATCATCCCGAACCGAAGATGCTCCAGCCGTGAGCCGCGCTGCCCGGTCGGTGCTTCCGGATCGGCATTGCCGCTGTACTCCGTGATCAACGTGCCGCCCTTCGCCTTGTACAAGTCACCGCGGAACGCATCGAGCGGCGTCACGTCGCCGTCCTCGTCAATCTGCGGAGACTCCGGCATCCCGAGTAGCGCACCGTGCGGCTTGCTCGCCTCGTTGGCGACGAACCGATCGAGCGCCGCGATTGCCTGACTCGTGCTCGCCGCCCATGACCACGGCGGAACGCCAAGCCACGGCCGCGAGGCATCGACGCTGTACCGGCAATGGAGCATCGAAGCGGCCGGCACCCACTCATGCCGGGAGTCCGTAGGACCGTACAGCGTGGCGTTGTAGGTCCAACGCATCGGATCCGGTCCGTCGCCGTGCGCGTAGGCGAAGCCCGCCGGCTCGAGAACGAGACGGCCGCCCCGGACGTAAATCCGATGATGGTCTTCCCCGCGCCGAATCAGGTTCCGGGCAATGAGAGCGAGTACGGGCGGCGTGAGCGCGCCCGCAACGTCATCGGCACCCTTCACCACGGCCGCGGCCAGGCATCGCGCGTAGAGCCCTCCAGCGGCCTCCAGGGCGGCGGTAGCGAGCGGGGCGGTATCGGCTACCCCGCCCTCGGCGCCCGCCTGGAGCGCGGCCGTGAGGCTCGCGGTGTACCCCTGCGCCGTCGAGCGTTGTTCCGGTGCGCGCTTCGACCACGGCCACCACTTCATGACGTGTCCTCAGCCGGCAAGGCGCGGCGCACCCGCCACGGCATGAGCAGCGAGCGTGCGCCCGAATTTGTCATCGCGTTCGGTGCAAAGAAACGCTCGCGGAAGTCCATGCGGAATCCGCTGTTCAACGTCACCGCCTGCACCGGCTTCGGCTCGCGTGCGCGTGTCCACCCGGCAATCCGGATCACCGCTTCGTTCTTGATGGCTTGCGGCGCATCCGGCGCGAATCTCTCGACAAGGGCGGATGCGGTCTCTCCGAGCGCTGCCGCGCGGTCATCGGTGAGGTTCGCCCCGCCCGCGATGCTCGCCTTGATGCACGCGACCGCGGCCGGCCGCTGCGCGGTCATCGCCGGGCCGGGGAACGGGGAGAGAATCACGGAAGCCATACGCGCCTCCGCGAGGTGGTCGGATCACGTGATCCATGCTCTTTTGCTCGCGGCTCCGGCTTGTCATCGTCCGCGCTTTCGCGCAGGTACAGGGGCGACCATCCCGCGCTCGCATCGGTCGGGCCGATGGTGAGCGCCCGCACGCGCGCCTTGGTGTACTCGGCAAGCTCGCCCGTGATCTTGACGTCGGATGCATCGACGTCGATCACCGGCCGGGCCAACACGTCGGTTGCGTCGAAGGTTTCCATCAATGCCTTTCCGCGGTCGGAGTTCGGCACGTCGATCGCAAACTCCAAATCGCCGTGCTTGCCCTCCCAGAACCGAACCGTCTTGCGCTTGCGCGAGCCGATCGCATTCGAGTAGTCACCCGCGACCGCGAGCACGTCTCGCACGTCGTCATCGTCAAAGAGACTGTCGAAGCTACCCTTCTTGAAGAGAGCCGACTTGCAAGAGCCGGGACCGCAGCGACACTCGACGCGCTTGCGCAGCGGCACCCGCCCGCGGAACGTCCCGAGCCGTCCGCCACGGTCGCCCCGGCGTCGGACTTCCGCGGTGCTCGCCGGGTAGCTCGGCTGGTCAACCAGTCCGATCCCTGCCAGCTCCGCCCGCTCGATTACCCGGACACCCGACTCGCGCCGTTCGGTCCGCGCGTGAAACTCGACGGAGTAGCCATTGAGCGCACCGCGCCGCACCAGTTCGAGCGCCGCGGAGCCGGCCGGCAGCTCGGCGCGGATCTCCAGGGCGCGCGGCGTGTCGGAAAGCACGTAGTCACCGGCGTCCAGAACGACCATGTTGCGGTCGTGCTGGATGTTGAGCGGAGCGCTCGGCACCGGCCCGAACGCTCCCGGTAGGAAGCGCTCGCGATGCTCCGGGGAGATATCCCCGTAGGTCATGACACGGCCGGAGAGAGTGCGACCGGCAACTCTGAATTCGGCGCCGGCCCGATGTTCGATCATGTCGGTGTCCCGCGTCAGGAAACGATCAACGCGCAGCCGTCCGGATCGGTCGTCCAGAACCACCCGCGCACCGTCGCCGCGTCCGTGTCGGGCGGCGCCTGCCATTCCAGCACGCCACCCGGAAAGAGCTTGCGGGCGCGAGCGTTTGCGTCCGGTTGCGCTGCTTGTTCCCGAAAGAGTGCGGTCGCCGTCGAATCGACGTTCTGAATCGTATAGACGGCGCCCGCGACCACATCGATCACGCTTTCCGGCGCGGTTGGGATGGCGGTCAGGTCAAGGTCCTGCTCGCCATCCCAACCGGGATCTACCGCGGTCAGAAGCGCCATCGATCACGCTCAGGCGACCTGGAACGCGATCTGCGCGTAGGCGTCCGACTGCACCAGGATCACGTCGCCGAGCAGCACGTGCATGGTGAAGTACCGCTCCGCCTTCGCCGAGCCGCTGTAGATGTCATCGATCGCGACTTCGCCCCAGTGCGGACAGACGGCCGTTCTCATGCCTGCGCTCGCGCCCATCGCCGATCGGCCCTTGCGGTAGAGAATGGCCGACTGATAGTTCGAATTGTCCGCGTCGGGCATCCGCTTGTTGGTCCAGAATCCGCCCGTGTTTTCCATCGCATACGAAGCGGCGGACAGCTCGCCTTTGTAGTTCGTCGCGGTTTGGAATGTTCGCGATGCCAGCTTGTACGTTGCCGGTCCGACCACGATGCCGACATCCTTCAGGGTGTTCGCCCAGAGTCCATCGATCCCCCCGGCGTGCGCCGCCGCGAATGCATCGAAGTCCGCCACCGCAGTCGGATCACTCGGGTCCGTCAACCGCTGCAACATCCCCGTCAGGTTCGGTGCCTGCCCGTCGCCGTTGATCGCCTGGTCGTCGAGTTCGTCGGAGAGCGCGAGGCTCAGGTTTTGGCGAAGGATGGACTCGAAATTGTCCTGCCCGACCGCGGCGATGTCCTCCAGGGTCAGCTCCAGCCGGGCGCTCACCCGCTTCGGCGTCGCCGTGGTAACGGTGATCGCACCCGCGACACCCGCCGCCGCCCCCTGCTTGGCGAGCGCGGCGGCGCTCTGTGACGTGGTGATCGTGCCCGTCGCGTATGTCCCGCTCGACACCCGCGGCATGTCGATGCCGAGTCGAGCGGCGATCGAGTTCGCGAAAATCGCCGGCCGAATCGGGTCGAGGTTCACGCCCACGGTGCCCGGCACGGCCGCAACCGCACGATGCTCGGCACCGTTGCGCTGCTCGGGAACCGGAATGTCCCAGAGTTCGAGGGGAATTCCGGACACCCCGGCCGCCTGCGCGAGCTCCGCTTCCGGCCCGTCCACCAGTCGCCCGCGAGCGGCGGACAGGAGGAAGTTTGAGAGTCGCGCCTTGCTGCGAAGCTCGATCCGCTCGCGCTGCTCGGCGTCGAGTCCTTCGCCGGCTTCGCCCTTCGCGTGGTCGAGCGCCTTGTCATCGGCGATCACGGCCGTGCGGTAGCGGGTTTCGAGGGTCCCGTACTCATCCTGCAGGGTCCCCTCTTCGGTCTTGATTTCGTCCGTGTAGGCATCGCCGGAGAGCTTGGCAATCTCGGCGAGCCGCTGCCGGACTTTCGAGCGGCGAAGCTCGATTTTCTGCGATTCGGTCATGTCGGACTCCGTAACAGACAAACGAATGAAACGAAGCCGAGACTACATACTTTCAAACTTTAGTCAACCTCCCGCTGCAATCTCTGCAACGAGCTCTCGCCACGCATCGCGCGCCGGGTCTTGAGGTTTAGATTCCGCGGTCGTCTTTTCTATGTGACAGCTACGGCAAAGCGTCTGTAAGTTCCCCGGTGCGTAGGGTGCGCCACCCTTCGAAAGCGGAATTATGTGATCGGCTTCAAGCCGGCCCGCCTTGCCGCATTCGCAGCACCGCCAGCCATCGCGCTCGAAGATCCGAAGCCGTAGGAGAGCCCAGCGCTTGCGATCGAGCTTGGCGTAATGCCTGCTACCGGGACGCCGCTTGCTCATCGGCTCGCCTGCATGGCGGACATATCTCGGGACTTGTGCCAGGTGGCGGCGTGAATCGCTGCCGACAGCGCCGGCACCGCCGTTTCTTGACCCGCTTCTCAAGATTCGCGAGCCACGGATCACGCTTGCTCATTGCACCATTCCTGCATAGGTCCAAGCTGGCTTGTTCGGCCGTCGCGCCCGTCGCGTGCCGTAGGCAACCGCGAGGATCGCCGCCGCGGCCGCATCGTCCTTCGCTCGCCGCCGCCGTCCGCCTTGTGACGCCTTGGCAAGTTTCCAATTGCCGGCCGGATCGGAAGTCACCCGCGCCTCACCCATCGCCGCCGTCAGCAACAGCGACGGCGACGGAATCACCTTGACCTCGACGCACGCGCGCCGGAAGTCGCGCACGTCCTCACCGCCATCCTTGAACCCCTGCCCTCGCTCAATCAGCGGCACATTGCGAATCCGGAGCTTGCGCAGGATGTCCCGCAGCTCCGCCGCCCGAAAGCGGTCGGCAACTATCGCGCTCGGCAACCCGAACCGCTCTCGCGCAAGGTCCAAGAATTCAGCGATGTCCGTCGCTTCGCCGCCCGTCGTCACAAGCTCCGCGCGCTGCATCATGCGAACGTACAGGTTACCTACGCCGTCCTGGTTGCCACGCTCGGCAAGTCCCGGCTCATTCGGGAAGCTTGCGAGCGCTTCCAATCGCCCGCTTGCCGGCCAGTACGCGGCGCACGCGCTCATAGCGTAGGACTGCCCGAGATCGAGTCCCCAAATGCACTTGCCCGAGCGCTCAGCATCGCCCGTGATGCGCCGCCACGTGCCGGCATCGAGCAAGGTCGATTGCACCGTGTCATCGGTGCCCATGTTGAGCCGGAGCGCTCGAAAGGCTGCGAGCATGGATGGATCATGCTTGGCGTCCGCCGCTTCCTTCCGAATCCGTTTCTCGAGAGCGGGCATGATCGGCAGCGAAGGATTCGCCTTCAACCATGTCCGTTTTTGAAAGGGCGGATCGGACTCGCGCGCGGCGTGGCATTGCGAATAGTCGCACCCGCCATCGAGCATCTTCGCGAACCAATGTTCGTCATCGGCCGGCCGGGTCCCGAGCGCAATCAGCCGGGAGCCTTCGAGCTTTCCCATCGCAGTGCGCAGCGCCGCGAGCATCGCATCCCGCTTGGTGGCTTCCCACTGCGCCGGCTCGTCTGCCAGCACCAACAAGGGCGCGAGTCCGTGAGCGCGCTTCGGATCGCTCCCGATGCACCGCACACGTGCCCCTGTCGGCTTGTGCTCCACCGTGGCGACGTTTTGCGAGTCCTGTACCCGCCACGCCCTACGGTCGCTCAAATCGTGTCCTGCGGCCTCCAGAAACGCCCTGACGTGCTCGAAGATGATCCGCCCCTGGGCAAAGCTCGATGCGACGCACACGACTTCGGCGCGAGACTGGCGGAGCGGACCATCCACCACGGCGCAAGCGATTGACGCGACGATGGTGGACTTCCCGGCACCGCGGGCAATGCTCAGCGACGCATCGCCGTCGACCGCGAACGCACCGCGAAGGAAGCGCCGCTGCCACGGAAGCAAGCGGATCGGCTTCCCGGCACCCGCACCTTGCGTGATCGTCAGCCCGGCGATGTAGTCAGCCAGCGTCACCCGCGCGTCCTCAGAGAGTCCCGGGGGAGCATCGTTTGTGAAATGGGACCCCCACCTCCGCCCCCCACTGAGGATTTCCCGGCCGGCGGTTGAGGCTCATGCGCCGCCCCGTCGTCGCCCGACGTCGCGCCCCGTCGCCCGGGCAGCGGCAGTCCGCGCCGCCTTGGCGATGGCCCGCTGGACGAACGCAGCCGGGGCCTTGCGAGACGTGCCGTTGTTCAGCGCTCCGGCATTCGGCGATGGATTCGCCACGTGCAACGTCGGCCCGAGACGATATCCCTCGATAGCGCCGCGGCTCGCTTCCTGCGCTGCCTTGGCACGGCCCACGCCTCGCGTCGAACGATTGCCCACTGTGCGCGTCACTGGCCGGCCTACCGAAGCACGCCAGTTCGCCGCCGTGAATCCGGTATCTTTCGGCGTCTTCTCGGCAAGCTCGTTGATCACCGTTCGGCCGATGTCCTTCGTCGCGTTTTGCGCAACATCGCGCAGCGACGCCGTGATGTTTGCGATCTGTTGTCGTTCAGCCGCCGTCGGCATCGTCGCTCTCCCTGGCGTCCCATTCCTCCACCTTCGCGGCGAGCGCGGTCATGAGATTCGTCGCATCGATCAACCGGAGTCGAGCGAGTTGCATGTCTCCTTCTTCGGTGCGAAATTCGATCGCGATCACCTTGTCATCTACCAGCGTCGCACGCGCCAGCTCATCGGCGCCCGGCATCCCCGCCTTCCCGAGCAGCGCATCCAGCGTTGCAAGTTCATCGACAGTTAGCTTGTCGAGATTCATGTCGTCTCCCCCTGTGAATGGATCACGTGATCCATCCTTTTTCAGTGTGTTGCCCGCGTCGCCCGCTCCTGCTCTTCCACTGCATCCGCCAGGGCCGGCACGTCCGGGCCGATGTCGTGATCGGCTCGCCATCGGTCCAACGTTTCCTCAAGATCCCGGCTCAGCCGCAGCGCCACCGGCACCGCCAGCTCGACCAAGAACGCTTGCCCGTCCAACGTTCGGAGCGGAACCCGGACGACGCAGGACATCGGATCGTTCACTTTCTCAGTCATGTTCCATCTCCTCCCTTAAAGCTTCACTCTGAAAGACGGTTTAAGACTAACCCCTTTCCTTCTTTACTTCTTTGGGTGTCACAGTGACACCCTCCCCCCTGTCACTGTGACACCCCCCCGGTGACTTGAGGACGTACGCGTTGCTCGCCTGACGCCCTGCATGCAGGTAACGCGGTCGACGGATGATGAAACCGTTTTCCTCCAGGTGGTCAAGGCCGCGACGGACGGTCCTCGCGCTCAGTTCGGTTCGCTCCGCAATCTTGGCAATGCTTGGCCAAACGATGCCACGGACACCGGTGTCCTTGGGGAAATCGAAATGCACGAGCGCCACGAGTACAAACTTCGCCGACGGATCGCCCACCCGCGCGTGCCACGCCCACGAGTAGCGCGACAGCTCACCGGCCGGGTACTCGCGGGGCAGACTGACACCGCACGCGGGACAGAAATCTTGCCCGGTCGGCAGCGGGAATTCGCAATCTTCGCATTTGCGGGTCCCTTGGTCGTCAGGTAGCATTCGAAGCGTTCCTTCGGGAACCTCTTGGAGTTGCGCGAGCGGCCGGGTGAGCGCCCCCGGCACCGGAGCCCCGGCCGTGTCCACTGCGGCCGGGGCTTCTCACTTTCAGGGTCAGGCTGCGCGCTCGGCGCTGAGCTTTTCTATCCAGGCAGCGATCTCGTCGCTACGCCAGCGCGGAGCGCGGGCCGCGGGGTACGTCGGTTGGGGGAATTTGCGCTCGGCGAGCAATTCGTAAATCGTGGTGCGGCTCAGGCCAACTTGTTCGCGCACTTGCTTGATGTTTAACAAACGAGGCATCAGCCGATCTCCGTTGCGGAGATGATGCGACAAAAAAATAGGGCGCGCGTCGCATCATCTCGTTCTCGCGACGCGCGCCCGTATCCTCTACATCTGGCGCGCTCCAAAACTTCAGTTCGTGATTGTACGCCAGTGTCCGCCTTCGTCAACCCCTCAAATTCACAATCTTCGCACTGCGGTCTCTATCAAGATACCGTGACCATTCGTTCATTAGTTCTCGCCGTTTCTCGAAAAGGTCGCTTCGTTGATATGCTCGTTCAGCCTCATCGCCGACGACATGACCGAGAGCGAATTCGGCAACCTCGCGCGGGGTCGAAGTCCGCTCCGCGGCCCACATACGAAATGACGTGCGGAAACCGTGCGGCACCGCCTCGATGCCGAGTTCCTTGATCAACTTGCTCAGCGTCATGTCGCTCATCGTCAGGCCGCGAGCACTTGGGAACACGAGCCCCGATCCGTTTCGATGCTCGGCAGCCTCGCGCAGCACTTCGATTGCCCGCGTCGAGAGCGGAATGCGATGCGGCCGGCCGGTCTTCGTCCTCGTGCCGGGAATCGTCCACAAGGCCGCGTCCAGGTCGAATTCCTCCACCCGTGCCCTGCGAACTTCTCCGGAGCGCGCCGCCGTGAACACCAACAGCTCGAAGGCGAGCTTCGTAGTTGGGTAGGCTGCACTCGCCCGAACGGCCGCGAGAGCGCCGCTCACGTCACTGTAGGGCAACGCTCGCCGGTGCTGTGTGCGGGAGCCGGCTTTCGGCAGCGCCGCCTTGAGCGCGTGGCAGGGGTTGTCCGTGCGGTGCCCCTCGGCGGCCGCCCAATCCATGATGGTCGAGATCCGTTGCCGGACCTTGCGCGCGCTCTCGCGCTTAGTCGACCAGAATCCATCGTGCGTGAGCACCGCGAGCACGTCAGCCGTCGTGATGTCGGCGACGGACCTCCGGCCAAGCCGCGGGAACACGTAGGTCGAGAGGGTCGCCCGCCATCGTGCCTCCGTCTTCCCGCCGTCGCGCCAGTTCCCCGCGTGCATCGCGATCACCGCTTCGGTCGCTTCCTGGAACGTCGGCACGGTGCGCACTTCCGGGCGCGCGGTCGGGTCGCCTCCCTCGCGGGCCACGTTTCGATTCAGGAAGGCAGCCTTGCGCGCCTGCGCGAGAGTCACGCGGTCGAGACTGCCGAGCCCAATATCCCGCCGCTTGCCCCGAATCACCACCCGCTGAATCCAGCTCTTGCCGCCAGTCGGTTTCACCACCAGCATCAGACCGTATCCGTCAGCGTAGCGTTTCACCGTCGCCGCCGGCTTCACCGACTTGACGAACTGCACCGTCAATCCGTTCCGCTTCATGTCGATCTCTCCGTCCGGGGTTCGAATCCCGCATAGGGACTAGAACCCAAATCCATCGATTCGTACCCACATTCGAGGCGATTTCGGTACCGAAATCGAACGAGATTCAAGCGATACGTACCCTCATTCGTACCCACATGAAAAGCGTACCACTACGGACACTGGCGAACAACTACGGAATTTAAGTTATTGAATACAGAGAGTTATGGACGCTAGCGGACAACGGCGAACAGCAATATGGCGTCCGTTGGGGACGCCAACCAACATACAATAATTGCAACGATGAGCCTGTCGAGGCCGGCTTCGAGGCCGACGGTCCGCGTGCCCGACCGGCCGATGGATGCCGGGCAAGTGAGTGGTTGCGGTTGGGGCGAGGCACGTTCTCGCCGATTGACGCCGGACGAGTGACCCCGGGGGCCAGTCCGCGTTCCGTCACGTCACCTTGCGGCAGAGCACCTCCATCGGCACCGCGCGCCGCTCCTTCAGTGCGCGCCCCGAGTTTGCCGTGATCTCCTCGGCGAGGTCGCCGTGAATCAGGGCCACGGCCCGGTGCGGCGGCGGTCCGCCGGCTGCCACCACCGCGCGCGAGCGGGCGCCGAAGTCGAACGAGGCCTCCGTCGTGTCACGCAGGCTCTCGATTGCGAACCCTGACGCCTCCAGGTTCGCGCAGGTCTCGGCCGGGGTCGCGAGAAAGCTCGACGCGGCGGTCCGCGCCCACGGCGTCGGGTAGTCGGGCGCGCCGCCCGGCCCCTGGACGACCTCCGACAGCACCAGCCGGGCGCCGGGCTTGAGCACGCGGTGGATCTCGCGGTAGAGCGCACGCTTGTCGGCGATGTTCATCGAGACGTTCATCGAGCAGGCACCGTCGAATGTCGCGTCGGCGAACGGCATCGACAGCGCGTCGCCCTGCCGGAGGGCGACGCGTTCCTCGAGCCCGAGCTGCGACGTGAGGTGCCGCGCCACCTCGCAGAACTCGGCGGTCAGGTCGATTCCACTCACGCGGCAGCCGAAGCGCCGGGCCATGTAGCGCGCCGGTCCTCCGATGCCGCTGCCGACATCGAGTACGTGGTCCGTCGCGGACACCTCCAGCAGGTTCGCCATCTCCTCCGTCGCCTCCAGCCCGCGCCCGTGGAAGTGGTCGTACGGAGCCAGCGCCTCGAAGGTCGGGCGTGCCGGGTCGAACCCGTCCTCGCGCAGCCGCGCCTGAAGACGTGCGAGGAGGTCGCCGCGCGTGTAGTGGCGGGAGATTTCCGAAGAGGTCGTCACCGAGGACCTCGCGTGCGCGCGCCGGACAGGGCGGCCGGGTTCGAGCGCCCCGCGAACCACCGGGGGCCGCGCGCCGCCGCCGCAAATTGCGGACGCGGTGGGCAGCCGGATGAACGTGGCGCGTCGCCGGGACCACGACCGCCCGGGCGCAGGCACGAGCACCCGTGTGGCGCACCGCGTGATGCGGAGTCCGCGGGCAGGCGGGCGGCGACATGGTTGGCTCGATACTCGGTCACACGCCCTTTCCGTCTGCTCGCGGCTCGGCCGTTCCGGTACTGTAGGCGCCGTCGAGACCCACCGAACCAGGGAGACAAGTCCAATGCCTGCATTCCTGATCGTGCGCGCCGAGGTGGACCCGGCCGTGAGGGACGCGTTCGACGCCTGGTACCGGGACGAGCACCTGCCGGATGCGGTCAGGGCATTCGGGGCGGCGGGCGCCTGGCGCGGCTGGAGCGACGTGAACGACGGCGTGCATGTCGCCTTCTACGAGTTCGCCGATCTGGCGGACGTGCACCGGGTGATGGCGTCCGACGCGCTCAAGCGGATGATCGGCGAGTTCGACCGGCATTGGCAAGGCAGGGTGACCCGGACCCGTGAAGTGGTGGAATCGATCCAGGCGATCTGAACGGCGGCGGGAGGGTGCGCGCCCGTCGGCGGTGCGCGTCCGGGTGTCCGGACGCGCGTGCCGCAGGGCGGGCGTGACGCGTTCTGACACGCAGGCCGGGGTTCGCCTCGGCCGGGTGCGACGCGGGCCGGCGCGCCAGGCAGGGTCAGGACTGCGCCACGACCGCATCCTCGGCCGCGAAGTCGTCGAATGACGCGTAGTTGAGCCGATAGAGGCGGGCGTAGAGCCCGCCGAGTGCCAGCAGCGCTTCGTGGGTGCCCTGTTCCACGAGCCGCCCGTCACGCAGCACGAGGATGCGGTCCGCCTCGCGGATGGTGGCGAGGCGGTGGGCGATGACGATGGCGGTGCGACCCTCCAGCAGGCGCGCGTGCGCCTCCTGGATCCGGCGCTCGGTGTAGCTGTCGACGTTCGCGGTCGCCTCGTCGAGCACCAGTATCGGCGCGTCGGCGACCAGGGCCCGGGCGAAGCTGAGGAGCTGGCGCTGGCCAAGCGAGAGGTTCGAGCCGCGTTGCTCCAGCATGGTGTCGTAGCCGTGCGGGAGGCGCTCGATGAAGTCGTGGGCGCCGACCGCGCGCGCCGCCGCCTGCACCTGCGCCCGGGTCGCGCTCGCCTTGTTGTAGCGGATGTTGTCGTGGACCGTGCCGGTGAACAGGAACGGCTCCTGCAGCACCATCGCGACGTGCGCGCCGAGGTCGCTCCGGCGCACGTCGCGCACGTCGCGGCCCCCGATCCGCACCGCGCCACTCCACACGTCGTAGAAGCGGTGGACGAGCGCGGTGACGCTGGTCTTGCCGGAGCCGGTCGGACCCACCAGGGCCACCGTCTCGCCCGGCTCCACCCGCAGCGTGACGTTGCGCAGCACCGGGCGGCCGGGCACGTAGCCGAAGGTCACGTCATCGAGCGTGATGACGCGGGCCTCGCGCGGCAGCGCCACGGCACCCGGCGCGTCGCGCACGTCGATGGGCACGTCGAGCACCTCGAAGATGCGCTGGCCCGCCGCCATCGCCCGCTGCATGATGCTGTACTGGATGGTGAGCGAGCGGATGGGGTCGAAGAAGCGCTGCACGTAGAAGATGAAGGCGACCATCACCCCGAGCTCGAGCTCGCGTCCGAGCACCATGCCGCCGCCGATCACGATGACGATCGCCATCGCGGTTCCGGTGAGGGTGTCGACGATCGGGATCATCACGCTGGAGAACTTCGACGCGCGGAGGTGCGCGCGCAGGTTGTCCTGCGCCTTGTCGTCGAAGAGGTCGAAGTTGACCGCTTCCCGGCCCATCTCCTGGATGGTGCGCACGCCGTGCACGTTCTCCGCGAGCGCCCCGTTGACGACCGAGCTCGTCTCCCGCGCCCGCAGGAACGCCCGCCTGGCGGGTGGCAGCCAGACAATGCGCACCCCGATCAGCACCGGCACCACCGAGAGGGTGAGCAGGCCGAGGCGGGGATCGAGGAACAGCAGGACGGTGACGATGCCGACGAGGGGAACGAGGTCGCCGATCGCGAAGATGGGGGGCTCCCGGAACTCCTGCAGCCCGCTCACGTCCCGCCCGCGGCGGGGGCGGAGACGGGCCGCCGCGGAGACCGAGGTCGCCGATCGCGAAGATGGAGGTCTCCAGGAACTCCTGCAGCGCGTTCACGTCGCCCTGGAGCCGGGACATGAGCCGGCCGACCTCGGTCTTGTCCATGAAGGAGAGGGAGACGTGCTGCAGGTGCGCGTACATCGCGCGGCGAAGATCGAAGAGGAGGCTCCCGGAGATTCGCCCGACGACGAGCTCCTGGGTGAAATTCGACGCGTAGTTGAGTCCCGCCACCGCGAAGAAGGCGACGACGATCCAGTGCAGCACCTCGATGCCCGCTTCGCCCGCAACGAACGCATCGTCGATCGCGTAGCGCAGCACCAGCGGGATGGCGACCTGGGTGAGGGTGAAGACGAGCACGGCGCCGACGCCGATCCACAGCCGCCGGCGGTGCGGCGCCACGAAGGCCCCGAAGCGGCGCACCACCCGCCCGTCGAAGGCGGCGCCGAACATCTCCTCCTCGAAGGAGACCTGCGAGCCGACCACCGCCCGCGGC
>MKWU01005028.1_pt1 | contig 14866 bp, 12 predicted proteins | sample 809101 | NCBI WGS metagenome assembly MKWU01 (sample SAMN05860141, study PRJNA318959) | sponge metagenome | host: Aplysina aerophoba | place: Slovenia: Piran, Adriatic Sea, Gulf of Piran | collected 2013-05-07 | reverse complement strand
ATGATCATCCAGAAATCCAAGAACTCCGTGAATATCTAAAGAACCATAACGGGTTCACCGGACTCGATATTTGTGACCCAACTGACTTAGACCGCATCGCTCATGTGTTCTTCCGCGACGGTTTTGTGGTCGTTCGGGATATTCTGTCTAAAAAAAGACTCGAGGAATTTCGTGAAGGTAGTACACGAATTCTTCGCGAAATACTCTCATACCCCGGAACGAAAGGTAGGAAGTACATCACCGAGACTGGCCGATTACCACACCGATACAGTTACGGTACTTCGTCAGCTTCTCGGCAGTTACTCCACGACGCAGTCTGGGCTAACATGGTGGATTTACCCACAACCACACCCATCCTCACTCGGCTATTCGGAAACGCAGACTATTCAGTGATTGGAGCTGGTGGAGATTTATGTCTACCTGGTGCAATTGAATATCAGCATCTTCATCAAGACATTCAGGAATCATTTCAGTTATCTCCGGAACGAATCAAACAAGCAAAGCAAGTAGGAGTGAAGCTCAAAGGTGATTGTTCTAATCAATTAAGTCTCGTGGAACAAAGGCTTGTCACGGATTTCACACCTCCTTTGATCACAATAAATTTTTTGATGAGTGATTTGACCTATGAAAATGGTCCTATTCGACAAATCGCAGGTACTCATGCCGCAACTCACGCTCCACCACCTCCATCGCAGGAACCTGCATGGATGCGTTTGTCTACGTTGGTCGGAGCTGATGCGGGTGCAGCAATGTTTCGAGACAATCGTGGTTGGCACGGAGCAACGCCTAATCTGAGTAAGGAAGTTAGATCGTTACCAGACGTGGAATACGGTGCTCCTTGGTGGTCGTCAAGCCACATTGCCAAAACCATGCCTTTTGAAATGTGGAATAACCTGTCGGAACATGGCAAACACATTTGTCGATTTGTAAAAGCGGATCCAGGTACGTGGCCACCTGGCGCGGGAGTCATGCACCCACTGGCAGAAGGTCGTAGAAAAGCCAAAGAGAAGGTCAAAAGTAAGCCAGACTGATTTACACTGAATCTAGACTACTTCCCACTATTTGAAATTGAAAGAGAGACTATGAGCTCCGACGATGTGCTGTTTTCAGTAAAGAACAAAGTACTTACCATCACCCTCAATATACCCGAGAAACTAAATCCAGTCGGGGATACGATGTCGTTCCCAATCATTGAGAGACTGGAAGCCGCGACAAAAGATCGTGGTATTGGTGCAGTTGTTTTAACTGGCGCTGGTAGAGCGTTTTGTGCTGGCGGCGATGTCAGCAATATGAGTGGCGGTAATGAGCCTCCGAAGACCTACGAAGAATCAATTGATCACCAACGCAATAGACACCGATTCCCACTCTTACTCCATTCGATGCCGAAAGTGACTATTGCTGCTGTCAACGGTCACGCAGTTGGCGCTGGACTAGGGCTTGCAGCATCTTGCGATCTGAGAATCGCATCTGACAAAGCGAAGTTTGGGACTGCGTTTGCAAATGTTGGATTAGGCGGCGATTTTGGCACGACCTGGCAATTAACGCGACTACTGGGCGAGGCAAAGGCGAAAGAACTGTTTTTTCTTCCTGAAATCTTTCAAGCAGATGAAGCATTGAACATAGGGCTTGTCAACAGAGTGCTTCCTGCTGAGAATTTCCATGACCAAGTACAGGAATTAGCCGAACGCATCGCTCATGGTCCTCTCGTGAGTTTTCGATGGATGAAGGAGAACGTAAATCTATCTTCAATGGTTGATTTCAAAACTATGCTCGAACGTGAAGCTGTGACACACCTTCGATGCGGACAAACAAGCGACCATAAGGAAGGTGTAGCTGCGTTCATGGAGAAAAGGTCACCTGTTTTCCAAGGTCAATAGAAGCCACGATTAACCACGTCGACATTTAATGTCTAGGCGTATTTTGCTTCTACCAAGCATTAAAAAATAAAATGTTTATGAAGTGTGCTTGATTCACTTGCACCGACTCACAGATGATTTCCGCAGAAGTCAGTGCTGACAAGCGTAACCCAGAACCTCGGAACCTATAGACACGTGGTTCGTTGATTCCCACTACCAGCAATTCATAGAGGTACATGTGACCGACATTAATCAGTTGACCGAGTCGGTTGATTCACTTAAAGATAACTTCGAGCTGCACAAGTACATATGCAGTAATCAGATCGCTACAGCGGTGTACCTTGCGTACCATCTCCGAAAGCCTGTGCTAATCGAAGGTCCACCAGGAGTCGGAAAAACCGAACTGGCAAAAACCACTGCCGACATGTTTCAGCTTCCGCTGATTCGACTTCAGTGCTACGAAGGCCTGGATGAAGCCAAGGCAATCTACGAATGGAAATACGGGAAGCAGCTACTCTACACTCAGGTTCTAAAAGAAACTCTGGACGAAGTACTCCAAGGTGCACAAGGATTTAAAGAGTCAGTCACTCGGTTGCACGAGTTTGGTGACATATTCTTTTCTGAAGAATTTATGGAACCCAGACCTCTCCTGAAAGCACTCCAGGAGGAAGATGGCTGTGTGCTTCTAATCGATGAAGTGGACAAATCTGATCATGAGTTCGAATCACTACTTTTGGAAATCCTCTCAGACTATCAGGTATCCATTCCAGAAATTGGTACGGTTAAAGCTCGAGCGGAGCCGCCCATTGTTTTTCTGACGAGTAATAACACTCGAGAAATTTCTGACGCACTTAAACGTAGATGTCTCCATCTCTATATACCATTCCCAGATGTGGAGTTAGAACAGAAAATCATCCACGCCAGAGTACCTGAGATTCCACCAAAATTACGTCATCAGCTTGTTTCGTTCATACAGGAACTCAGAGATTTGGATCTCAAAAAAGTACCCGCAATAAGTGAAACTATTGACTGGGCTCGTACCCTACTCTTGCTACATACTGAAACGCTCGATCCTGATTTAGTTCGGGATACGTTAAATGTCATCCTCAAGTTTCAAGAAGACATTGACAACATCGACAAAGAGATTCCGAGCCTAACTCATAACGCTATCAAGAACTGATTTTGATGCGTTAGAGTTCAGACCAACAATGAGTTTTGAAATTAGACTGCACAGAAATCTTCAGGCGTATGTCAGTGCCAGAAATTAATGACTCGTACTCAAAGCTCATTGTTTCATAATTCACTGATGTATTCCTTCACCCACAGCTGATCGCCGTTGGAACGAACCCTCACTAGTTTTATAGCCACCCTTCGAAACGCCGAGGTCCGCATCTCTCCAGCGGAGACGTTAGATGCAATGAACGCGGTGGAACTCACTGGCTATCGTGATCGTGAGTTCCTGAAAAACACACTCGCTCTGGTACTGCCTAAAACGGCAGATGAGAAGGAAACCTTTGAAAACACATTCGATCGGTTCTTTAGGTTTGAAGATGTCTCAGGCGATAGAAACCCGCTCGAGTCCGTAGCTGAGGAGGATGGCGAGGAACAAGAAGAAGGTGAAGGTCAAGGCACAGGTGGACGAGCAGGGTCCAAATTAGAGACCGATCAAAATCGTAAAAAAGGTAAGAATCGATTCAGTTCAGCTTCGGATGAGGCTGAAGAAGAGGAATTAGGCGAAGGTGAGGTCGCCGAGGCCCAGACCAGACTCGGAAAACTATTAATGCAAGATAGTCGAGTCGAATTGAGTGTGGAAATGGCAGAAGCTGCGAAAGTGGTGAAACTAGAGGAAATTCAAGTATTCACTCAAAAAGGACTCTACACCCGACGCATCATGGAACAGATGGGTCTGTCCGACCTACTCAAAGAAATCCAGGAGAACAAGAAGAGCTTCTCACTTCCTCACCGACGACTTTCACAGGAACTTAAAAAAAGACACGATTGGCTACGCGAGCAAGTTCGAGATTACGTCGAGAAGCAATTCCTGCTGCATGCTGACGCATCCGGCACCAGACTTCGAGAAGAGTTGCTACGAAAGGTCAAACTATCCAATATCGAACATCGGAATTTTCGGCTAGTACAAGAGATTGTCTATCGAATGTCGAAAAAACTAATCACGATGTACTCAAGACGCAAGAAGATCTTCAAGCGTGGCGCGTTGAATGTGCCACGCACACTTCGTCACAATATGCAGTACGACGGGCACATTTTTAATTTACAGTGGAAGTCGGTCAAAATTGATCGACCCAAGGTGTTTGCCATCTGTGACGTAAGTGGTTCAGTTGCAAACTATGCTCGATTCATGCTCATGTTTCTCTACAGCCTTGAAGCGGTGATGCCCAAAGTCCGGGCATTTGCTTTTTCTTCTGATCTTGCGGAGGTCACCGAACTCTTCGAGAGAAATAATCTTGAGGATGCGATCTCCAAAACACTTCATGAATATGGTGGTGGTTCTACAGACTACGGGCAAGCCTTAGTAGACTTTAAGAAGAAATGTCTAGATGACATTGACAACCGGACGACGATCATTATTTTGGGCGATGCACGAAACAACTACGGTGACTGCAAGCAAGAAATACTCCAAGAGCTCTACACCCGTTCGAAACGCGTTATTTGGCTAAATCCAGAGTCTCGAAATACATGGAACGTCGGAGACGCTGAAATGAGAAAATACACTCCCTATGTACATCAGGCGGAGGAGTGTAACTCATTGACTCACATCGAGAGAACGGTCAGCAATTTACTGAAATACACTCAGTAAGTTAGGGAACTCATGACGGATACCATCGTACCGCCTCCTGCCCCACCATCTGAAGGCGTCGCGACTAACGTCATCCCCGGCTCCGGCAAACAACTTGCTTGGTACTTTCTCTATGGAACGGTCGGACTCGTCGCCATCATTTTGGTGTTGGGTTATCTTCAGCAAGAATTTACCGTTGGCAACATCAATCAAGCTGCAGTTGATTACGAAACCAATTCGATCAATCTTGTATTGAGTGAAGAGCCGCCACAGCTCGATTCCGGTACCGCCACGGACTCCGTCTCAGGAATGTTACTGGGGCACGTCATGGAAGGATTGCTTCGCTATAACGCCAATGACGAGTTAATTCCTGGAATTGCACACGACTGGGAAGTGTCGGAGCAAGCTGCACGGTTTCATCTTCGAGAAGACGCGTTCTGGAGTGATGGTACTCCTGTAACAGCGCACGACTTTGTTTTCGCATGGCGACGCGCATTGGCCGTCGAAACTGCCTCACAGTATGCATTCATCATGTATCCGATCAAGAATGCAGAAAAAGTCAATCGAGGGGAGCTACCAACCGAGGAGTTAGGTGTTACCGCGGTCAGCGATTACGAGCTTGAAATCCAGCTAGAAAGGCCTACTCCCTTTTTCGCGAGTCTGACAGCATTCACCACATTTTTTCCGATTAACGAGGCGTTCTACAAAACTCGTGGGGATAACTACGCTACCAATGCTGAGGATTTGATTTTTAACGGACCATTTTCAATGGTGCATTGGGCACATGATGCCAGTGTTCGTCTAGAAAAGAACCCGTATTACTGGAACAAAGACGCAGTAAGACTCGATGCGATCAACTTTGGTTACATACTCCGAGATTCTGAGGCACGACTGCGACTGTTCGAGTCAGGTGCGATTGTATTCGCCGGAATTGCCGCTGAAAACCTAGATAAAGCACTCGAAAAACGTTGGTTAATCAAGGAACATAATTCGGGAGCTGTGTACTTCACTGAAATTAATCACCGCCCTGAACGATTAACCGCAAATTGGAACCTGCGTCGTGCATTGCAACTGGTCAATGATCCTGTGGAATTGGTGAACAAAGTAGTCAAAATCCCTGGTTTTCAACCTGGAGAATCCATTTTTCCCACTTGGATTAAAGGCGTGGATGGATATTTCAGGGACGAATATCCGATGAAAGAGCATGTGCCAAATCCCGTCTTGGCGCGCGAACATCTAGCGAAAGCAATGGAGGAGCTGAACCTGACCAGTCCGCCGACGTTGACTTTGCTTTCAGGTGACAATCCAACTTCCAATAAGCAATCTGAATATTTTCAGGCCCATTGGCGGAAACACTTAGGCATAGAAATTCGTATCGACCGACAAATCTTCAAGCAGCGTCTTGCGAAAATGCAATCAGGTGATTTTGACTTGGTGCTTGCCGGGTGGGCGCCAGACTACGATGACGGACTCACTTTCGGCGATCTTTTTGCATCATGGAACGAAAATAACCGCGGAAGATATGTGAGCGAATATGTGGATAAGAATGTGCGCATCGCACAAAATTCGACCGACCCTCGCGAACGGATGGAAGCATTCAATAAGGTCCAGCATCGAATCTATGACGACGTTGCCATCATCTTGAATTACGAATCAGGTTCGCTCTATGTGATTGATGAACGAGTTGGTGGAGTCTCACGTCGCGTGATTGGCGCTGACCCAGATTATGCATTCGCTTACCTGATCGACGAAGAGAGCTGAGCTCTGACTTGATGCTGACTTACACTCTAAAAAGACTGTTGCAAGGTGTAGTCACCGTCTGGTTTATTGCGACCGTTACTTTCTTCGCAATGCACGCATTGCCCGGCAATCCCCTTGAGAGTGAGAAGGGTATGTCCGAAACCATTAGGGCAAATCTGGATAAGAAATTCGGTCTAGATAAGCCTGAATATGTGCAGTATTTCACATATATGTTCAACATGGTCAAGGGCGACTTCGGGCTCTCTTTCAAGCACGAAAATCGATCGGTGAACTCCATCATAAGAGAAAGATTCCCCGTATCCGCCATTCTGGGAATCCTGGCCATCGTATTCGCCGGACTCGGAGGTGTGCTTTGGGGTGCATTGACTGCAATCTACAGAAACCGTTGGCCGGACATTTTGATCATTATTTTGGTGATAGTGGGGATTTCAGTTCCTAGTTTTGTCTTCGCTTCAGTCGGGCAACTAGGGCTGGTTTTCCTGAATAGGTTCTTCGGTACCACCGTTCTACCAGTCGCAGGTTGGGGTGAAATCAGTCACATGTTGACCCCTGCTCTGATTCTCGGTTTGGGTACGATGGCTTTCTTGACCCGCCTAATGCGATCTTCGATGCTGGAAATCGTGAATGCTGACTTTATCCGGACTGCACGATCAAAAGGAGTGCCTCCCACGCAGGTTTTCGCTAAACATCAGCTTCGAAATGCTGTGTTACCCGTGGTGACCGTGCTAGGTCCATCCATTGCAGGGATCACTACCGGCGGCTTTGTCGTCGAGAACATTTTTGGTATACCGGGATTAGGTCAGTATTTTGTCCTTGCTGTCCAACAAAGTGATTACGGAGTAATCATGGGTACCACAGTGTTCTATGGTGCATTTCTTGTATTCATGGTCATCCTGGTGGATTTACTCTACGCGTGGATTGACCCAAGAGTGAGGCTTGAATGACCGATCAATCCCTGTCTTTTAAGCCAATTTCTATTGAGCAGGATGCCGAGGTACTGACGCGTCCCTCTCGGTCTTACTGGGAAGATGCTTGGTATCGATTATGTCAAAACCGACGCGCACTAGCATCGCTATTCATTGTGATCTTCATGGTGCTGTTTGCGATTGCAGGACCTTGGGTTTGGACGAAAGATCCGGCTGTACAAAATCTTGATCAGACGTCTGTACCACCATGGGCTAATCGCGCTTATGAAATTGCGGAACCATACACACCGATGGTCTCGCCGCCTCCCGCAAGAACTTCAACAGCTACTAATCAAATCGATGAAATCACAGTGTTGGGCGAAGCAACTTCGATATTTGTCCGACTTCAGTGGAGTATCGTACCGAATGCCAGCGGGTACCAGATTTACCGAAATATCGTTGAGACACTCCCAGAATATCCGCCGGGCGTACCACTGGCAAGAATCCGTGGAGCGAACGAAACGTTCTATGAAGACCGTTTAGATTTGCGCCCGCGAACATACTGGTATTCCATCGTACCTATTGATGATGATGGCGAGGAACTCGGTCCCTTATCTACATTAGAGGTTGACGTGGCACCATCTACAACAATCGATGATGCAGAGAAACGAGGATGGCTAGACCCCGACAAAACCTATCAACCCGGGGACACGGTCTATTCACCCTTCGCACCTTTGGGTACAGACTACTTAGGGCGTGATTTACTCGCCAGATTGATGTATGGTGCTCGCGTATCGTTGTTCATTGGTGTCATAGCACCATTTCTCTTTGTCGTGATGGGGATTCTGTATGGCAGCATCGCAGGATTTATCGGCGGGAATCTAGATGCAGTGTTGATGCGGTTTGCCGATTTTGTCGTCGCATTACCGTTCTTGCTTTTCATGATTCTGTTCAAATTGGCATTTGGCGTAGACTCCGAGAGTAGCGGGATCATAGCCATGCTCATTGCATTGGTGCTATTGAGTTGGCCGGCAACTGCTAGATTGGTACGCGGTCAGATTCTGCAAATCCGCGAAGAAGGTTACGTAAGTGCCTCTAGGTTACTAGGTACACCTACACATTGGCTTATAGCGAGACACATGATCCCAAATACTCTGGGAGTTATCTTGGTGACTTTCACTTTTGCGGTGCCTTCCACTATCTTTACTGAAGCATTCCTTTCATTCATTGGTATGGGCGTTGAACCACCGACGCCGTCGTGGGGAAGCATGTGTAACGACGGACGCAAAACCATGGAGACGACACCCCACGAGTTGATCTTCCCTGCCATCTTTATCAGCATAACGGTCCTTGCTTTCAATATCCTAGGCGACGGTCTAAGAGACGCATTGGATGCCCGAATGCGAGCTGCAGAATAATCCATGCCGTTACTTGAAGTTAAAGATCTAACTGTTGAATTCGCTACGTACGGTGGAACAGTACACGCGGTGCGAGGTGTGAACTTCACCGTCGACAAAGGCCAGACTCTTGCCATAGTAGGAGAATCTGGTTGTGGAAAGTCTGTGAGTCTCCAGAGCATTATGGGTCTGATACCCATGCCTCCCGGACGGATTACCAAAGGTCAGGCGTTCCTAAACGGGAAAGACATAATCCAGAACAAGATCATTAATAAGAAGGACATCCGCGGCAATCAAGTCGGGATGATTTTTCAAGACCCGATGACCTCTCTTAATCCGACAATGACCATTGGCGATCAAATCGCGGAACCGTTACTTATTCATCGCGGATTTTCAAAGCGGCAAGGATTCAATCGAGCAACCGAGCTTCTTGATCTTGTCAAAATCCCTGAAGCAGAAAAACGTGCTAAGCAGTATCCATTTGAGTTTTCCGGCGGAATGCTACAAAGAGCAATGATTGCGATGGCAATTGCATGTGAGCCTGAGTTACTCATAGCTGATGAGCCTACAACAGCACTGGATGTGACCATACAGGCCCAGATTTTGGACTTGATGGACGAGCTTCAAAAAGAGTCGGGCATGGCTCTCATCTTGATCACTCACGATCTCGGTGTAGTAGCAAGGATGGCTGACAACGTAGTTGTAATGTACGCCGGCGAGGTGCTGGAACAAGGTACGGTGGACGACATCTTCTATAAGTCGGCACATCCTTATACACTTGGTTTAAAAGAGGCTATGCCTACAAATCAACGCGGTAGAGATCAAGATCTAAAGCCCATTTTGGGATCTCCACCTGATCTGTTTTCTCCTCCTGCTGGATGTGGTTATTCGGCACGTTGTCCGTATGCCATGGAAGTTTGCTTAGAAATCCATCCAGATGCATATGAGGTCTCACAGAATCACCAAGCTCGATGTTGGCTACACGATCAACGGTGTAATGCAGATGTCTCCGCGGTAAGTTACGAATGATTGAGCCACTGATCTCAGCTACGAGTCTGACCAAGCATTTTCACCTTGGTAGAAAACGAACGGTTCATGCGGTAGACGATGTATCACTTGACATCGCGCCTACGGAGATCGTCGGCTTGGTTGGCGAAAGTGGATCAGGAAAGTCAACGTTTGGCAAGACGCTTATAGGACTCCACGATAAAACAAGTGGAACTGTCTCATATAAAGGTGAGCAACTACCGAAAGCTTATCGATCTGGAGACTTTCAAAGGTTTGCAAGTTCAATGCAGATGATCTTCCAGGATCCCTATTCCTCACTGAATCCAAGAATGACAGTCGGCGAAATAATCGGAGAAGGACTACGTCTTCACAGCGATGCGAGCTCGTCTGAGGTAACTGACCGTGTAGGAGAATGGCTGAGAAAAGTTGGTCTTAACCCAGATCACATGTCTAGATACCCGCATGAATTCTCTGGAGGTCAGAGACAGCGGATCGGGATCGCACGTGCCTTTATCTTGGAACCTGATTTCGTCGTTTGTGACGAACCAATATCCGCGCTAGATGTGTCAGTACAAGCACAGGTTGTGAACCTTCTCGGAGAATTGAAAGAATCACTGGGGTTGACCTTGTTGTTCATCGCCCATGACCTCTCGATGGTGAGATACGTATCCGACAGGATCGCCGTGATGTACCTAGGATCCATGATAGAGTTAGGTAAGGCGAATGAAGTTTTCTTTGAACCTAAACATCCTTACACCCAATTATTAATTGGTTCAAATCCAGAACCTGACCCAACCTCAGAACGCGAACGTGCATCTACTGGCATGCAAGGGGAGATTCCTTCGCCAATCAATGTTCCGGAAGGTTGTCGATTCGCAAACCGTTGTCCGCATGTCATGGACATGTGCAGAAAAGAGACGCCACCTTTAATACCATTACAGAATTTAGATGCCGAACACAGTGTGGCTTGTCACCTGTTCAGTGAAGACGTCAACTAAAAGATCTTTAGCATCCCACTATTGAATTCAAGCCCATCAAAACATAAAATCTTTTTAGGACCGTGGAGCAGTATGAGGTCCGGAACTATCCCATCTAGGAGAAAACATGATTGCAGTCATTGCCCATCTGAAAGTTGCAGCCGGCAAAGAGAGCGAATTTGAAACAGCGATGCTTGAATTAGCTCGAAACGTACGCGAAAACGAGAGCGCTAACCATCTATATACGCTTGTCAAGAATGACGACGGCTATACCGTTATGGAACTTTACGACGATGACGCAGCGCTTGCCGCTCATATGGCCAGTGATCACTTCCGAGCAGCCGGCGCGAAGTTCGCAGGCCTAATGGCTGGTGCTCCTAATATAGAGCGATATGAAGTAGTGGGTTAAAGCAACCCAATCAAGCTACTGCTCGTCAAAGAGCGCAGCGAGTTGGTCGGTCATTGCGCCGCCTAGTTGCTCAACATCCGTGATGGTGACTGCACGACTATAGTGCTCTTCTACGTTATGGCCGATGCCGATCGCGACCAATTCAACGTCAGATTTAGTTTCAATCGCATCAATAGCAAACTTGAGGTGCTGTTCTAGGTAGTTACTGGAGTTGACCAATAAGGTCGAGTTGTCCACCGGCAATCCGTCCGAAATCACCATCAGGATTTTCCGTTGTTCGGAACGACCTACCAGTCGATTGTGAGCCCAGATCAAAGCCTCGCCGTCGATGTTTTCCTTCAGCATCTCTTCACGCATCATTAGACCAAGGTTCCTACGGGTCCTTCGCCAAGAGTCGTCGGCTCCCTTATAGATAATGTGTCGTATGTCGTTCAATCGGCCAGGATTACTAGGTTTGGCATCGTTGATCCACTTCTCTCTCGATTGACCACCTCGCCATGCACTCGTTGTAAATCCCAGAATTTCAACTCTCACTGAACATCGTTCAAGTGTCTGACCCAAGATATCCCCACACATTGCTGCTATGGTGATCGAACGCCCACGCATTGACCCTGAACTGTCAATCAGCATCGACACCACTGTATCTCGGAAATTCATTTCCTTTTCTTGCTTGAAAGCCAACGGACTAACCGGATCGACCACGATTTGTGCAAGTCGCGCTGCATCTAGGATGCCTTCCTCAAGATCAAATTCCCACGTTCGATTCTGTTTTGCCAAAAGTCGACGTTGCAACTTATTTGCCAGCTTTGCCGTCGCATGCTTGATTGGCACTAACTGCTGATCCAACAAAGTTCGCATGCGATTGAGCTCCTCGCTATCGCATAGATCCTCCGCATTCACGACCTCATCGAAATCTGTGGTATAAGGTTTGTAGTTAATATCAGATCGAATTCTTCCCTGTTCGTCGAGTACGGAGTTCGGAGAATCTTCGTTCTCTTCTGCCGGCAATGGTTCAGACATGTCCATGTCCGCATCCATCTCAATCGTCGATGTCTCACCGTCAGCATCTTCGTCGCCAAAATCGTCTTCATCAAGCACGACATCTTCTGGAGCATATTCGGTCTCGGGTTCCTCGCTTTGATCTAGCGACTCCATATCTTGTTCATTGTCCTGCAGTTGAGAGGGATCCTGCAGGTCGGTCGGAAGCCCAAGATCTTCCAAGATTGAACGACATCGTTCCGCATAGACCTTTTGGTCATGTAAACACTCAGCGAGTGCATCAATGTGGTCTCCGGCATGAAGTTCAACATGATCGCGCCAGAGCTGGGCAACGTTTTCTGCCGACGCTGGAAGTTCGCGACCTGTTAATTTCGAGCGGACAATTAGTCCGACAGCTATACTGAGCGGTGCCTCCGTTTGGGCAGTGATTCGGTCAAACGCGGCTTGCTTACAGAGTTTGTCAAGATTAGCATCTAGGTTTCTAGCAACGCCTTCCATCGATAAAGCACCGATGGATGCAACTCGCGCATCTTCAACCCAGTCAAACAGTTCCTGTGCTGGCCCAGCGACTGGCATGTGTCGGCGGTGGACACTGTCGTCGTGATATCGCATTCTTAGTGCGACTTCATCTCCAATCCCACGCAGCGCATTCAACTCTTCCTCTGTACACCCCAGTTGTGGGAGAGGCAAGTTAATGTTTTCGCTTTGGACTGTGGCGTTGCCTTTTGTAAACGCTACTTCTAGCTCTTCGTCCTCTGCGATCGCACGCATGGTTGCGACTGTGGCACGTTTAAAGGTCTCTAAGGGACCTTCTTCTTCGGAAGGTAAGTCCAAACTCAATTCTTCAGCGTGATACCTGAGCTGGCATCTCCAATATCGTCTCCCATGCAGCGTTGATAGTATTCTGCAAGGATCGGACGTTCAAGTTCATCGCACTTATTCAAGAAAGTGACTCTAAAGGCAAATGCTAGATCATCAAATATATCCGCATTTTCTGCCCAAGTAAGCACCGTACGCGGAGACATTACCACCGAAATGTCGCCATTAACAAATCCTTTTCGCGTTAGGTCTGCAACACTCACCATATTTCCGATGACTCGGCGCCCATCGTCCTTATCCTGCCAAGAAGATGCCTTCCCGTAAACGATGTCAGTTTCGACGTTGTGAGGCAGATAATTTAAGGTAGCTACTATGTTCCATCGGTCCATTTGACCTTGGTTAATTTGCTGAGTCCCGTGGTATAACCCAGTCGTGTCTCCTAAACCAATCGTATTTGTAGTTGAAAACAGACGGAAAAAGGGGTGAGGAGTTATCACCTTATTTTGATCAAGCAGCGTGAGTTTACCTTCCACTTCTAGGACGCGTTGAATGACAAACATGACATCTGGACGACCGGCATCGTACTCATCAAAGACGATCGCAGCTGGTCGTTGCAGACACCAAGGCAGGAATCCTTCCTTGAATGACGTGATTTGCTTGCCATCCTCAATCACAATGGCATCTTTGCCAACCAAATCGACCCTGCTAATGTGGCTATCGAGGTTAATTCGGATGCACGGCCAGTTCAAGCGTGCGGCAACCTGCTCAATATGTGTGGACTTGCCGGTACCGTGATAGCCTTGGATCATCACGCGACGATTGTGTGCAAATCCTGCGAGAATGGCCAGAGTTGTATCAGGGTCAAAGCAGTAAGCGTCGTCCACCAACGGTACTAACTCGGACGCATGGGTAAACGCTGGTACGAGAAGATCCGAATCTAGATCAAATACCTCGCGAATTGATACCTGTGTATCGGGCATACTGTCCATCGGAAGGTTTGATTCATGTACTGACATAGGGATCCAAGATAGGTCTCTACATAGTGCGACTTGGCACTACTTTATTAGACGGTGTGTTTTGAGAATAAAGATTAATGGAGTGAACTGCAAGTGCTTCTGCAAAAGACACTTGGACTACTCAAGGCAAGTATTTTACCTAGATGGCATGTTGTGGACCTTGGAACGTTCCGAAGAAAGTCCTTACCGGGTTTACAGTCAATCGGTCATCGTGAGATTAACGAAAATGTGGCGGTTGGCGAATTTGGCCTAACGGAGCCGACAATCCAACCCAAGTCCGCCTCGCAGAAACCGCAACCTCTACCTGTACTTACTTGGATTGCCAACATTTTCTTTGTATCAGTTTTCGAACATGTGCTATAGATTGTCAACTCTGGATCACTAAGCTGGTCTTGAAGCAATGACATATACGTTAGTAAAAAATCCCTAGCGAGGGTTGTCGAACAGTTGATCGCTCAATCCACATCCGATGGGCGACGATACAACGCCAGTCAATAGGGTATCTGCTGAGTTATTGATTGTGTACGTAGTCAATCCGAAGGTACTTACTCTCATTCGCAAGATTAGATTTTCTAACTCCTGCAATGTCAAGCAATAATGCGTGAAGGCTTGACCATCCGGAACCTCGATGAATTCCCTTTTCCTGACTGTCGATCAGGGCACTTTCCTCTAGGTAGCGATAAATATTGGCAATGCTCGTACGGCCTAAGAACCGCGTTAGGGTCTCGCGCTGAGCTTGGGATACTCGGATACTCTGACTGTGATGTAGCTCAACAGCCTGGCGTAGTCGCATTATTAACGCGCCTTGAAACCCAAAGAATCGGCGCTCATCCTGCCGCAAAAGAGGGAGTAACCGTTCCACTTGTTTTGCATTGCCTAGAAACGCATGATTGAGCACTTCAAATGTATCTGCAACTCCTGA
>MKWU01005027.1_pt1 | contig 14870 bp, 13 predicted proteins | sample 809101 | NCBI WGS metagenome assembly MKWU01 (sample SAMN05860141, study PRJNA318959) | sponge metagenome | host: Aplysina aerophoba | place: Slovenia: Piran, Adriatic Sea, Gulf of Piran | collected 2013-05-07 | reverse complement strand
CACTGGCTGATGATGAGCCTGGACTGGAAGATGCAGAGCACTCTCCTGGTACGCAAAAAGTAGTGACACATGCATTAGTATATTCTGGGTGAAATTTGTTTTACTGTGGACTGTATTATCATGCAGGGACTGTTGCAGCAAAAACAATGCAAGTACCACTGCTTCCTTGCCTGTGCAACTGAAATTGGTCCAGTAGCTTCTGTTACCAGCACATCCACTGTAGCTGTTCTGAAAAGGATGTTCTGCTATACGTATCTGTTTCATCAATATTTTAAGGTATACACTTGTTCCCTTTTGACAGAAAAGGGTGCACTTAGAATAAAGAAAAGAAGCCACGAGTAGATGCTGCCATAGACAGCAAGGCAACAAAGTCAATTAAACACAAGATGAAAGAAAAAGTGATACATGGTCCTCCCCCTCCCCAGCTGCCGTGCAGTGGGCCCCCCCCTACGATGGCAACCTGGGCAGCCTCCCCCCTCAGCAGCAATTTGGCAGGCTGCCACAGGCGGGGGAATAAGCAGGAGCTCAGTCCACTATCCTGTCTTGCTGACTTGACTAGTTGACGCCAGTCGCCCTCGAGAGGATGCTACTATAAACTCGTGGGACTGGCCTTCCCCATGGTGAAATGGTACGCTGGTGCATACTGCCCGTCCCTTGCGCTGGCGTGGTGAGCAAGCTGCCACTACACGTTATTACGGAGATCCGGCACACAATGTGCGAAGGAGGCAAAGATAATGGTAATACCAAATTCTGGCAGAGGCATGGAATATGTCACACTGCCCAGTCCTGCAAATCTCTCCCAAGGACATAGCCCTTCTGTACACGCCAGCTCCAATGGCAGCTTCCTTCACCCAATCAGATGCTTTGCCACCAAAGCTCAAGAAGAAAATTCTGGATCTGGAATTTGTAGATCTGGCTGAGCCTATCGCAGACACATGGCGTTGGCAGGAGGACAACGACACCAAATGCTGCCACAAGCCCCATCGTACCCCTGCCGTGGCCCGGTGACAGACATCCTCCTATGGGTGGAATGCTATGCCGCCCTGGTGTCCATTTTGACCACCCATTTCCCAGACAAGGTACCAGAACTGATGGATTACCTACGGGCTATTGTCCATGCCCAACGGACTTACTACGGAGACGGCTGGGTGACATATGATGCCTGCTACAGGCGGCAGGCAGCTGCATCCATGACGCTAAATTGGTCTTAGATCAATTTTACCCTGTACAATGAGGCATTCACAGGCAAGGCTAAGCCCCTCCAGAGGTGCATGTACTGTCGCAGCAAGCACCACTGCTCAGTAGACTGCCGGGATGCACCAGATGCCCCACCCAGGAAGTGCGTACTGCTGGGGTGGAATGAGTCTGCATTGGACGTGCCTGCAGTCCAGCTGTGCAGGCTGTACAACAACCCCAATGAGAACCATTACCGCTACAAGGCTTGCAAATTTGCACATTTTGCATGGATCCCTCCTGCCGCGGCCAGCATCCACAATTGGAGTGCCTACGCAACCGACAGGGGCCCACCATACCTGACAACAGCAGCCCATCTGGCAGGTCTCCCAGCCGCCGCGCCTCCTCCGGCCCGCCTCCTCCGGCCCAAGATCCTGGGAGTACCATTAGCTATGGACAAAATGGAGGGCCCAAGTTCTATCCTGACCTTTCTGCGGATCGAGATTGACACCGTTGTTGGGGTAGTGCACCTCCCTACAGACAAATTGCAATGCCTGCTCAGTACAGTTGAAGCATGGCTCCATCGTAAGTCATGTACTCGCAAGGAGCTGGAGTCTCTCATAGGCATGCTTCAGCATGCCTGTATGACAGTTATATGCAACATCATATTTATGTAACTTGCCATTCGAATATGTGATGCACCTGCATGAGCTTTATTATGTATTAATGGATGTGTATGCACGTGCTCTTGCCTTGTGTTCTGGAGTTGATTTGGTTGCCCTGTTGCGGAGATCCTGTGTCGTGTCTCGTATCCTCAAGATGTTGGAGCTACTTGCTGCATTCCTTGCGCCGTGTCCACACCTGTACGGTGATACTCCCGGGCAGATCGTTCCTCCAGAGGGCTATTGCTCTGCTGGGTATGGCCAAGCAACCATTTCATCATATTTGCTTAAACAATGAGTTCCAGGCCGACCTGCTGTGGTGGAAGACGTTTGCTATGCACTGGAATGGCACTGCCCTCATCCTGTCCCCCCAACCAGCCACATTCTATTGTAGTCACTTCAGACGCCTCAGGCACATGGGGATGTGGAGCTTGGTGCGATCAGCAATGGTTCCAACTCAAGTGGGACAGCTCCTCTTGGGTGAAACAGATTGCAGTGAAGGAGCTCATCCCAGTGGTGATCGCCGCAGCCATTTGGGGCCACCAGTGGTCTGGCAGACGAGTGCTGTCCAATTGCAATAACCAAGCGGTGGTGGCTGTCATAAATAGTCGTTATAGTAAGGAGAACGACTTGATGCAACTGCTCTGATGCCTCTTCTTTTTGGAGGCAACTGGCCAATTCCACCTGGTAGCAGTCCATCTCCCGGGGTCCTAAATGACTGTGCGGACGACCTGTCTCAAAATCGTCTGCCTTCATTCCGCATAAAGAGACCCCAGGCAGCACAGCTCCCCTCACCCATTCCCCCCTCTCTCCTGCAGTGGCTACTACACCCAGACCTCAATTGGACATCCCTGGACCCCAGCAGTTCAGTTCTTTTGTCAAAAGGGCATAGCGGAGTCCACTCATCGGACCTATCAATCAGCCCTATGCCGCTTTGGGGCTTTTTGCAGGCACTACGACATTTTGTCTCTTTTTTCCGTTTCGGAGGCATTGCTGTGCTACTTCTCCTCAGCTATGGCAAGTGAGGGCCTCTCTCCATAGACCATAAAGACATATCTGGCAGCCATCCGGTATATCTGATCACTCTGAGCATTCCGGAACCACGGGAGTTCTCCTCCCTACCATGTCTACAGCTGGTCCAAGCCGGGATCAAGCGTACTCACTTTCAGAGGGTACCTCTTGTCACGAAGGTTTGACTCCCAATTACACCCACCATCCTACACCAGATTTGAGCACAGTGGCTCAATAGAGCCCATGAGCCCGATATCACCATGCTATGGGCTGCAGCATGCGTATGTTTCTTTGTTTTTTTCCGCTCGGGCAAAATTACCATTCTTTCGCTGGAGGCATTTGACCCCAGCCGTCACCTGAGCTGGGGTGACATTGCTGTGGACAACGCAATCAACCCTTCCACCCTGCAAGTGTCCCTGAAGAGGTCCAAATGTGACCAATTTAGGAGAGGGGTGCAAGTTTTCATTGGTCGCACTGGAGACGCCATGTGTCCCATAGCTGCCATGCTGGCCTACCTGGCGTGCAGAGGTTCCCACGAGGGCCCATTCTTTCAATTTGTTAACAGGCAACCACCGATGAAAGGCAAGTTTACTGATCATATCCGCCCAGTTTTAAAGCAGATAGGCCTCCCATACCAGGACTTTGCTGGGCATAGCTTCTGGATAGGAGCAGCAACAGCAGCAGCTGGAGTGGAGGACTCCACGATCCGCATGCTGGGTCGATGGAACAGCAGCGCATTCCTCGGGTATATCCGCACGCCTAAAGAAAACTTAGCACAGTTCTCACGCACTATCGCTACAGCGTAGTCTCATGCTTATATTATCTTTGCATACGTCTCAATACTAACTGACGTCATCAAAGCGCAGAGGTGCTACTAGTGCTAGCCCAATCAGCCATCTGGCTGCCGCCAAGAAATTGTTCCTGAGGGGGTAAGAAGGACCTAGCCATCTTCGTTGTCTGGGTCATTCTCCCTGGGCCACCGTGAATCCAGAAGGGGATCCCACTGTCACCCCCCAGGGAACAGGGTAAGGGCTTAAGTAAGCATAAGAGGTAAAGATCACGTGACGCAATGCCAGTCGGGATATGTGCACCTGACTACTGACACGGATGACATGGTCACATGACTAACAATAGTCATGACAAGGTCATGTGAGTTAACGCTATTCATGATTCGGTCACGCGATTAACGATAGACATGACATCATCACGTGATTAACAACATTCATGATACAGTGAGGTCATGTAGTGATCACTGAGCTAGGCACAGACACGATCATGTGACCTAATGGTATTCATGACGTGTCCAGGATGGCAGGCCCAGACCTCCTCCAAATCATCTAGTCATCCTGCCTGAGTGCCTAACATAGGAGAGTCTCCCAGAGATTAACTTACATAAATAAATAACCAGTGTTTCCAAACACCAACACCAGTTGGTATGTAACTACTGTCTGAATAGTATGGTGTTGTACCTGCGCCAATGGTTTTTCTGCATTCCACTTAGGTTTCTAATTTTGCCTACACAGCATCGTGCAGTAGCACACAAGGTGCTACTACATTTAATATATTCACTAAATTTCACTCATTTTGCATTAGAACGCAATTCTATCTCCACTTTAGCCTACCAAAAGCCATCTCAAACAAGTACCATTGCATGGCTTGGATGATAGTAGAATTGTATGGCTGTCAAATTCATTCACAATTTGTCTTTACATAGTACCAGTAGGAGTGGTCATAAAACTGAGGTAGCAGCTTCTTACAATAACAACACAACATTCCAAGAAGATACAACACATTGTTGAACGATACACTTGTCATGCCCAGCTGAACACGAATCTGCCTCCTCAGAGGTGGAGGGGTCAAAGTAATGATGATGCCAGTACAATAAAGGGAGCAAGAAATGGCGTGGCAATGTTGATTGCAAATGAGGAGCCCCTACGGCGCCCAATGGCTTGTTGCAGAGCTTCAAGTAGAGGCACAACATCGTACAACTTGTAGTGAGTGGGGAGTCAGGTGATGTACGTAGAGATACAGTCGAGGCCTGGATGGAACAACTTGCAACTCTTGTCTAAGGATATGCTCTGAAGAATATATGGAATGAAGATGATACTACTTGCTTAGGCTTTCGAGCTCTGCCTAAGAGGACACTAGCAGATGCTATAAAGGGGTGCACAGGGGGGAATAAAGCAAAGTAGCGAATCCCCTTGGCTTTTATAGTCAATGCTGCAGAAGGAAAGGAAGTGCCAATTGTGATAAGAAAGGCAGCCTCTTCAAGGTGCTTCAAAGGCCTCAAGATAAGAAGAATCCTCTTGGTGTCCCATACTATTCAAAAGATAAAGCTTGGATGAATTATGATATCATGTTTGATATTCTGATGTAGACAAATTGAAAGCTAACCCAACAGGAATATGGCATTCTTTCTGGACAATGTCAACTCGCACCCTCCAGAACTTTCCAAGAGGTTCTTACACATCAAAGTGATTTTTCTTCCAAAGAACACAACTTCATGTCTTCCACCATTAAATCCAGGTATCATCAAGAACTTCAAAGTTCAATATTGTACGCTTCTTGTTGAACATACCCTTGCACAGATTTATGGCTCTTCACTAACAGCTTCTGAGTCACAAAATCAGTTCACATTCTAACTGCCATACGATGGGTGAAGCAAGCTAGGAGGCAGTCAAGGAAGAAACAGTAGTGAAGTGTTTCAGACACTGTGGAATTCTGGCAACTGTCGCTAAACCCACCAAATACCCATTTGCAGATCCTGATGAAAATGAGGCACAACTGGAAGACTTGGTTGAACAACTTCATCCAGACGACTGTATGACTGCGAGTCAGTACGCTGAAGCTGACAATGAAGTTGCCACTTGCACTACTTTTGAAAGTTCTGAGAACTGGAGACAGGAGTTGTGGGAATAGGTGGTATCCAGTTGAAGCTGAAGATGAGGATGAGGATGCTGATGAAGAAAGTGATGAAGAGCAAGTGCAATCACCACATACACTGGAGCAATCAAACTTGACAATGATATGCTGACCTTCTTTCAGAGTAGAGAAGAAGAGGAGCTGGCCGACAGCATGTTCATGATCATTTCATTGACATATTCATAAATTTGCACCTTTTCTGCCATTTACCACCTAACCCATCAACACCTGTCATCACATTACCAGCTCTGTACTTTGAAATGCCTCACTCTGTAGCACTTCAGTGTAACAGCTGAAGAAGGCCTCCAAGGCCAAAACATTCTGTTTATTGACTTATATGCCATGGACATTGCTCACTATTCCTCAAAGCTGATCCTGCGACGTGGCAATGAGCCTCTACAACATTAACATTAGCAACTCTTTAGTTTTCTCATTTTTGTGTGCAAAGGATAGACTCCATGTTGCCACATTAAGTGTAACTCATACTGTTTCATCATACGTATAGTATATCATGTATGTAAATAATTTCGCTATAAACTGTACAAGCAGGCCACCTCTGTAAAACAGCCAGTTGGTCAGGTCCCAAGGGTGACCATTGCATAAAGGTTCCACTGTATTACACCTTTACATACGTATATATAGCAGAATTGGCTCATCTTCCAAATACTTAAATATTCGTCAAATATATAGAGTGAATACTTGACGCCAAATTTTAGGATTCATCCCAACTCTAGTTGCTATTATTAGTACTGCTGCTTTTTGTTGTACTTCATTTGGTAACTTAATTACATCATGTGGTATGCATGCTCAATGTGTGGGCACGTGTTGCAGTTGAGTTTGTTGTAGTTGCCAAGTGGCTTAGTGAACTTGTTGTTTCCCTTGTTCCTTCTCTGTGAACGTGTTGCCATCCTTCTGTGTGTCCAACTGTAACAATCAGGCTCACAAGCATTCTCCATTTGGCATGGCCTTTCTTCCATATTAGTTAGTGTTCATGCGCCCCAACTTTACCCATACAGTGAGCAGCCCTACATTTAGCTTGGCAGAAACGATATTAAGGACTGTCAAAGTTTTCCCTCAAAGTCACCAGATTCATACTAGTAAGTGTATTACTTGCCTACAGGAGCACACCACCACCTTGGTGTGGATACTCTCCTGCTGAATATTAATAAAAGGGTCATAACTACCAGACGTCTTAAACAAGAACCACGAACTGAACGAGTGACAGAAGGTTGATTATGTTCATCATCATTGAGTCTGTTCTCAAGGCACTGCCACTGGAAGAAGTATGGGTGCATATCCACGATCAGATTGATCCAGAATACATTATAACGTGAACAGACACAATCCTAAGTCATCCAGACAAGCTTTAAAATGGTTCAAAGACATCTCTCTTGAACCTCAGATACAGAATCTGACAACCAGAACCGGACACAAATCTGTCATAAAACACGCGTCCCACTGTTGAAGCCCAGTTACTGGATGAATATACCTTATCTGATTGACCTCCTGACAGTTGTTGTTCTTTACTTACATGTGCTGTGTACTGTGCTCTATTGTTGATAATTGATTATATAATAATCACTGATATATATAGCTATGTACCTAGTATGTGTATGCTGCCTGTTAGCTGTAAGTACAAATGTATACATGTAACAATTGTTACTGTCTTTACGGTTCAGTTAGTTTGCTGCACACCTTTCACTTCTGCTGCACATATACTAGCACTGAACATGTACACACACACAATGAGAAAGCTAAACCATGGAATACCCGTACTCACCAGCTACTACCAAACAATATAATTGTGGCACAAGAGACTGTAGTACACAAAGCAGGCAGTAATAGACCAGAGCTAAGTCCGAACTGCATACAAAGAACAGAGGTAGAGTGCAAGCAATTGAAACATCAGACAAACTCAAACTGACATTCGCACTCGTGTCACACCGGGGCATGTATAATATTCACACCTTCATATAATGTTTAACTGCACACAGTCATTTGCGGGTTGCACCAACAACTAAACCACATACTTTTTGAACAGTATTGGCTGTCATCACTACCGACAGAAGTACGGACATCCAAATAGGGTGCCCCAGAAACAGGCTAGTGTCTTGCACCAAAGTTAGAACCTGATCCAATCCTACGGCAGTGTCGAGGATAAACAGGCTCCAATCCCACTTTGTGTGCGCCATATTGTAGTGGGCGTGGCCATAGCAAAAATGGCTGCTGTCCTCGGGTTTCGCTGTCGCGTAAACATTTGGCAACGTTATGTGAGCGCATTACCCTCAAGATGGGCTAGCAGTAGTCGAAGTCGACTTAGGAAAATTATGCAAGAAAATCTGGAGACAATTAAAGCCGCTGGAACATGGAAAACTGAGCGTATCATTATTTCTCCCCAAGCAGCTTGCATTAAAGTGGATGGACAGGACAGTGGCGTCCTTAACTTTTGTGCCAACAACTACCTTGGACTTGCAGTAAGATTGATGTTCACTGCGAAAGTTGATTTGCTGTGTATGCAGCTATCTGGCAGATTCGATTCCGCCCACATGCCCTCTCTTTAGTCACACCCACAGGTCATATTGGCTGGTCAGCGTGCTCTGGAAAGCAAAGGAGCAGGGCTCAGCTCAGTTCGATTCATCTGTGGCACTCAGGTACTTGGTTCTCTGTTGCTTATGTACATGTGACGAGGCTAGTTCTACAAGCCTACTATGCAGCTAAGCTAATTGCAATGTTTGGAATGCTTAAATGAGAAGGAAGTATACAGAATGATGGGCTTAAAAGCCACCAACTTACTCAATGACATGCATGGTACTAAGTGCACATTTACGTGTGTGCACAAATGGCATATTGTAGTTAGAGTTGAATAACACTATCTGAGAAGCTGGTGAAATGAGGATGATGTAAAAAGCATGAACACAAGGTATGAGCCATGTCTGTATGAGTATGTTGTAATGTGAATGTGATCTAGTCTGTTAGGTGCTAGTAGTGAAACAGGCTAGTAACACGAACAAGTTTTCAATGGCACAGTGGCCGGGATCTGGGCCACCTACATAAATTACAGTATTGCCAATTAGGTGGTACTTTCTGCATAACACTTGTGCTACTTTTTGTGTGACTGATATTTCACAGATTGTCAATTTCAATGGATTTACATTTTGTATTGCATTTATAAGGATATTAACGAGGATATTGTATTTTCGTGTACATACAGTGTGACTGCATGTACTACGTAGCTATAATGCAATGCTATCAGTTGAGGTGTGATTTTTGTCAGAAGGTGGCTAAGTAGTGAAAAATTACACAAGAACCAGTTGGTGCTACTCTGTAACAAGGTTTTGGTAGCTATTTGATTTTATTGCACATGCTCCAAAACCAACAGAACATCATATCAATGAATGAAGCACATTTTATGCACTGTTTCATGCTTCTGTCATGTTTTTATGGAAACCTGGGTCATACGGTATGTAGTATGTAAGCATGTAGTATGTAAGCAGGTCCAGCACTTGTGGTAGTTTTTTTTAACAGTAGTCTAGTGACTGCCAACCTGGTGATGGATTCACGATATGCTTTGCACTTTTTATCCTTAAATGCATCCATTAGCTGTACTGCATGAAGAATCGTTGCCTTCAGTATTTTTAGCTTTCCCAGAAACAACAGTGAAGAAAAGTCCATCGGAGAATACATTAGTGCTCCCTCTCTTTGCAGTAATGGTATGACTTTTCACAATGACACGTGCACCACATGTATTTTGTATTTGACACATTTTGCATCAAAGATGCATGGTACATGGTACCCACTGGCATACGTACTGCATGCACTGGTGACTGTCACCATGCACTGGTGACTGTGCGAGGTTGCCACCAGTGTATGCTATCTATCTGTGTCTACTCACACCTTGTACTGGACAGTGTGTGGTAGATGAACACTGAGTGTGTCTGGCATTGTTGTAGTGGTTGTGGTGGAGTTTGTTAAATGTGATGATTGTTATGAGTAAGTAATCGTGGCAGTTGTACTCGAACCATACTTTTATTCTGGCATGTTTGTTTGACCAGCCAAGATCAGCATCTCTAATTTGTTGAAGAAAGCATTGTATGAGGCCTTCTCAGTTACAGTATAGTCTGAATCCAGTCACCAGAGACAACCTTAATCGATGACTTTTTCATACTACAGTTATCATACTCCTCCATCTGCTGAGAGTCTTATTGTCATTCAGAGATAGCCGCTGCACTAGCCGTTGTGGCTGCGCCAATGTGAAAGCTATGACCATTAAAGGAGGACTCTGGCACTCTCGCTGCTGACAGAGCCTGTTGCACTTTGGCAACAAACCATCGGTGTAGTGGTGTGGCATCTTGTTGAATGAGTTGTGAGCCTGGTGCCTCGCCCTTGCATTTAAGTAGTCAAGCAGGGCTGCTACAGGGCACAGTGTGGAGCCAGTGACACCTAGGAACATGATTGACCCTAAGCATAGCTGGTTGGTTTTAGATCCTTTGATGCACATGTCAAAATGGCACTGAAGTGGAGAAGTGACAAGGTGAGGTGAAGAGATTGGTCGAAGTGCGCTTTGTCTGTGAGCAAGAACTCTGCACAGCGCAGAAAACCAAAAATGCCAGTGCAACTGGCAGCTTATGGCGTAGTGCAGTCATAGGTCTCAGAGCTGGCAGCAAGTGAGGTCTTATTCTGAGCATGGGCGATGCTGTAATTGAGAGCCTGACTAGATGGGGACTGCAAAGTGCGCCAATGCATGCTATGCCCCGCAAAAGAAATTTTATATATGTGGGGTGTGGTGGGATGGGAATGAGTTGGCTAGGTTGCTGAGGATCCAAAAATGTCGCAAAGCAGAAAGATCAGTTTCCATTGTGGATGCAGTGAGTCCTTCAGTGCCAAAGAATGCTACGAACAGGGTTACTTTCTTGTCAGTGATGGGAAATACAAAAAGGGAGAATGCTGAGGTGAAGGACTGGTAGCATTTTTAGCCTGCTGCATTGGTCTTCCTGGTGGATGGAGCGAGCCCTGCCTCCAAAAACTGTCGAACAGTATCCTCCACTGTGGCAATGTCCAGTCTGATGCTTGACTGCATAGGAGGTTGGTGAGGTTGATTGGCACTTGAGTGGGAGAGTGAGGATAATGAGGGCGGGGTCTTCCACAGACAAATATGCCACATGAGTGAATTCCCTTTTGATGGGCATCATAATTAGAACAGCAGGACGTTGATCAATATGTTTACTCCAACGCCTTATCAAAAGTCCTTACAAGTCTCTCACGACCGTACGGAGCAGGTGCGGGCTGTTTGCCTGAGGGATGAGAGGGCAGCTCTAGGCCACATGCTGGGCCTGACTTAGCAAGCAGACATGCCTGAATTTGCACCTAGCCAACGGGCAATTGCTTCTGTTCCACCACCTCCTTTCATCTGGGAAGCCAGACAGGATGGACCAGTTGACCCCGATGAGGTGTGGTTGCTGCTCGCAGTAGAGCTAGGGATGGGGGGAGGGATGGCTATGGCCAGTTGACAGACATCAGTGTCACAGCTATGCCACTCCAGTGAAGAGTTTGTGGCTGCGGCCTGGAGAAGACTTGGTTGTAGCAATACCAAGCCTGCCCTTATACATGCCAGGCCAATCTGGTCACAATGTATGTAAGTTGCAAGGGTGGAAGCTCGCTGGGGCTGCATGTGGATGGCAATGGCCATGTACATTATGAAGGTTATGGTCCAATGCAGGGAGGATAAACTAGTGTACTTGTATTTCTTGCGCTCCTTCTCCTTGTCCTTGACTTCAAGTGTGTACTTGACGCAATCAACTGAAGCTCCCCCATGTACTTGCCCACTGTTATATGGGGGGGAGACCTGAGTTGGGAAGAAATAGGTCCTTATCATTTGGTGATGTGATCGAGGGCCTCTGTAGCTGACGGAGCCACAGAGAGGGTGGACTGGAGCACACTGGATGTTGTTGGGTCTGCCTTCTGTGTGCTTGTCGAGTTGGTTGCCGCCAACCAGGTGGGCATGGAGACAGACTTACCTGGGATGGAGGTCAAACCCAAAACGGGGGCCTAAATAGTTGTTGTGGATGCTTCCATAACTCATTAAGGTCTTCCGCTGAGATTGTAGCGAGCAAATAGCCAGAAAACTGAAGAGCCAAATCCCACAGCAGAACCACCAGATCTGTGCACAACACGAGGCAAGGCTAGCAAACTGCGCATGTGTAGGTCTGCACGTGATCATGTGGGTGTGGCTGGCCACCACACTTGTGCAGTGCAGTGACGCAGGGGAGCCTCCAGATGACACATTAACTATGTTTACCATATTAAACTACCTTTGCATTGTTGGAAAATGTTTATGAAACATGTAGCTATAGTAAAGAGCTCTACGTGATTTAGTGTTTCCTAATGTGCAGGACATACACAAGGAGTTGGAGGAGCGAATCGCAGAGTTCCACCAACGTGAAGATTCCATTCTCTATGCAAGCTGCTTTGATGCCAACGCAGGTATCTTTGAAGCCGTTCTTGGCCAGGATGATGTAGTCATTAGTGATGAGCTGAACCATGCATCAATTGTTGATGGTATTAGGTAAGTTTCAGGGAGTATACAAGGACAGATGCTTCTCTTATATGCATATTTGCATGAATCTAGCGACATCCACTGAGACTCTGCACAGCAGTGCACTTTCTTTTGTAACATGAAAGAATTTAAGTGTAGTGTTGGCTTATAATTACAGTATACGTGTAGCTTACATGCTTTTTACTAGGTAACCTTTGTGCTAACAACTAAGTAATTGTCGATGACTCTGCACACTTAGGTTGTGCAAAGCGCAAAAGCTACGGTACAAGCATATTGACATGAGTGATCTGGAGGACAAGTTGCACAGTAGCAGTGGCAGGATCAAGATGATTGTCACAGATGGCGCTTTCAGCATGGATGGGGATGTAGCTCCACTAAGGTACTGTGAAAGCGGGCATGCTTTTGTGGGTATATTTGAAGGGTTGCACTGGCACTTGCTGTACAATTGCCTACATGATGTAGTGGATGAAGGATGAGTAAGGCCATGCAAAATTGATTCACTCTTTATTGTTCAGCAGTTTCAAAAATAGCATGAGGGAGGGAGGTCACTATTAATTATTCATTATCAAAAATGCAGTCAGTCATCGCACATGCAAACTCACTGAGTTGAATATATATTTCATTAAGTGCAGTCAGTCATCAGACATCCAAAAGTCAGTGAGTTGAATATTTAATAAACAACTGTGGTATGTTGTACATAATAGAGGAGAACACACAGTATTAAGGTTTAAGTTTTAAATAAAGGAGCACAACAGCAAGTTGTGACCAACAGTCATTGGCGCTTGTCATGCGCTCTAATGAGGAACACTCAGCACAGTATGGATGTGTATTGGACTGGCAGGTAAGGTAAGATTGTTTGCAGAAGCAGAAGAAGGTGTCGCAGTGAATGCGGATAAAATCATCCTTGTAGGCTGAATAGTAGATCTTTTTGATCGGGTCACTACATTTGTGGCCATGCAACCCTACACTCTTGAGGATATCAGGGAGAATCAAGTCATCTGTTGTAGCACCACATCTGTAGGATACGTATGTCTGCCACATTTTGTTCAGTTGAGCTTGTTCTCTAATAGTAAGCTTGCACTTGGAGAAGAGCAGGCACCACTTATATTACACTCGTCACACTGAATCACAATGCCAGTTTAATGAGCATGTTGCTCACTTGGGGAGTTTGTCAGTAATTTGCCTTTCTTTTCTGAATCAGAGATGTGTGATCGTGTTCTGCGAGTACCATATTGATGTGTTATACACATATGCATAGTATTGTGTATGTATTTTATGTGATCAGTTTGCAGTTAAATCAAACTTCATTTTCAATGAATTTTAAGTCATATATAAAATACTTGGAAGTTTACCTGTTCAGTTATAGTCTGGCTAGCTAGACCGTCCCACTATACATCAACAAACTGTTGGTAACGATCATCAGCTGCATCACTGGATCAAGAAAAAGTGTATTTTCTTGAAGTGTTTGCTGGCTTGCAGATCTCACATTCACTGGAGCCACAATTCTTTACTCTGACAGAGTAGTGACGAATTTGGCAGCATGTTAATGAAGGCTTGCAACTTTGGCTTGCCCTCAAGGGTTGATTTGCTTGTATCTCCCATGTCTAAGCTGTTATCCAACAGGTGAAGGATTTCCCATAAAGCCCTATCATCGCTGACTCTTTCAAGCACAGAGAAGGTACTCCAAGACAACTTGTTATGCTGCTCTAAAGTTGCTGAGGTGGCAGAATAGAAGCCCTGACTTCATCAATGTACGTCGCTTTTACTGCTGCTCAGACAGCTGTTAGATTGTTGGCCTTCTCAAACTCTGTGCTGCCTTCCTTCCGCATGATGCCGACACATCGGAGGCCCAAATTGACCATGCTCATGATTTGTTCAAGAGGATTCTCCAGGAATGATAGGGAGCTGTACTTTCAACTACAAGAAGATCAAGTATGAGATTGAGTAAGAGAGCAATGAGCAAGAGTGAAACAGAAAAGAAAGTCAGACAATGATCAGGTCGTCCATCAGTATACACTATAGGAGATTGTTCTTGCTGCAAACCTTTGGAATCAGGATGGAATGGTTTTTAGCAGCATGACGAAGGAAAGGATATAGGCTACACAACAGCATCCGTATACATTACATGGGCCTCTCCTTTATATCACAAGCCTTCAAAAGTTTCAGGAATGTTGATTACAAAGGAGACACTCGAGATCAATGAAAATTTGATAATTCTGTGGTCACCTACTTCAAATGTATGATATGATAAGGGTTACAGCTGAAGAAGATCTAGGGAACGAAACGTCATTGATGCCCACTCAGTGGTATGGAGCCGTGCCAGCAGCAAAGCATCACAGAGGGAGGCTGTAAAAGCTGCCAGCTTGTCTGCATTGGGATGTTCGTGGTCACGTTTGCAGTGCTTTGGCAATTCACCCATTGAATGACGTAAACAGATCAGGCACATCCCATCCCCTGCTAGCAAGGGTACAGTGTTGTTGATCTACACAGTATACCACAGGGTAGAGGGACAGTAGTGGTGTGCCCAAAAGCATGCAGGCGGGACGGTA
>MKWU01005026.1_pt1 | contig 14870 bp, 13 predicted proteins | sample 809101 | NCBI WGS metagenome assembly MKWU01 (sample SAMN05860141, study PRJNA318959) | sponge metagenome | host: Aplysina aerophoba | place: Slovenia: Piran, Adriatic Sea, Gulf of Piran | collected 2013-05-07 | reverse complement strand
CACACACACACACACACACACACACACACACACACACACAACTGCTTTTCACAAAACTTGTAATTGTACCGTATACGCGTTCTACGATGTAGTTCCAGGCCAGGGTGAATCGTTAACTTCATGCATTTCATGCAGGCTTAATTTAAAGCAAAATTACGCAAAAGGTATGGTAATGCACACATCTGTCCACCTGTGTCGACTCAAGGTGCATCAGTAGATCCAAAGTCTGGCAGAGTGTAGATACACATTGTCTTGAGATTCTGGAAAATTGTGTAGTGGTCTGGCCAAGGTAAACTGCCAGACAGCTTGCTATACACATACCCCTGATAGTTTCATTTGTATGTTGAAATTAAAGCTACCAAGAAGCACTGAGAAACTAGCAGTGGTGAAGAGGCAAGCTGCCATACATATAGCTAGACTTGAATTGAATTGTTTGACACTTACCAGTGACACTGATCTGCTGTGTTATGTGTCTGGAATTTCACACAGTAGCTATTAACTAACCTAATAGGCATGTTTCCACTTGGGCAGCTAGTAAGGTTGCCATGCTAGCTAGCTATTGAAATTATGAAGAATTTTGATGTGTTCCTTAGACGAGTTGGTCCACCATGTCAAAGTTCTACCTGATAAACATCTATCTGACCAAGCCATACGCTTTGTAATGTTATTTACTCAGAATGTTTAGGAATATACATGTAATCCACTTAATTTCCTGCGCAATCATGAATGGAACAGACGATGTGTAGCAAAGTACTGAATAAGGCTTACTGAGTGTGAGGCAGGTTTGGGAAGCCAACACAACTAGGGCAAGTGACAGAGGGCATACGTTTTATCAAAAACATTGCTAACCTTTGCAGTTGCATTGTTTGATTGCTGTAGGTCTTGCATTATCTTCAAAAGTACTCCTTTGGGTTTCCGGTATTTTCCTGCAGAAAGGCACCATACAGATTAATCAACTTCAAAAGTCCTGTACACACACAATGTATACTTGTAGTGACTTGTAGTAACCATTGGGTGTGTGTATAGTGTGGCGTTCGTGATCGATGCGATTCACTTCGACTGTGTGCAGCTTCAATCACAGCCAAGACAAGACAGGTACACGAGGCATACACACATGCACTGTTAGATCCTAGCATTAGATCATGCATAGTAGTCTAAACAAGTCTAAGCCTACTACTACATCTCCCCTTTTCAGGAAGTATAGGTAATGTGTTCACATTGTAGGTTCGTACCGATCGGGTGGTACGCAAACTCTTCCGCTTCTTGTTCGGTACAAGCTGTCAGCTGCTGGTGGGTGCTGAGGCTCTGGGTCCCGAGCATCCTCCTGATGTGCAGTATCATTTCCATGTGTAGAGTTGAGGGAAGGGGGGAGTAGTCTCAGTTGCTGGCGATTTCTCCTGAGAACTCCACTGGGTGTTGTCACCTGGTATGACCTTGGTGCTACCTCAGTGACCACTGTTCCCTCTGTTTGGTTCTGGGGAATCCAAACGAGATCTCCTGGTGCTAAGGGATCCAGTCGGTGTGCTTTGTGGCGCTGGTCAAAAGTGGGTTTCTGCAGCATCCTCATCTCTCTTTCTCTGCGGGCAAGTAAGCCATAGTCTGGCATCTTTGGTTGCAGCTGCTCTAGTACCACCGGTACAGTGGTGCGTAGTCTGCGACACATTAGCAGTTCTGCTGGACTGTACCCATTCTTCAATGGTGTTGATCTGTATGCCAAGAGAGCAAGAAGGGGATCATCAGCCTTCTTCAGGAGAGCTTTGATAGTTCGAACTGCTCTCTCTGCTTCCCCATTGCTTTGGGGATATCTGGGAATGCTGGTGGTATGGACGAAGTCGTATGATTTTGCAAACTTGGAAAAATCCCAAGAAACAAACTGTGGTCCATTGTCAGAAATGACCTCCCGTGGTATCCCGTGGCGTGCAAATATGATTTTGAGCTGCTGGATGACTTCAGCTAAAGTTTCCTTTGGCAGCCGAGCAATTTCAATGTAGCGGGATAGATAGTCAACTACGAGGAGATAGTTGCTCCCTTTCCAGACAAACAAGTCTGTCGCCACTTTTTCCCATTGTAGAGAGGGGAATTCGGTAGGGATGAGAGGTTCTACTGACTGAAGTCGTTCTTTGCAGCAGTGTGGACAGCTATGGATGAGGTCTTCAAGCTGTCAGCTGATTCCTGGCCACCAAACAGACTGTATTGCTCTTTCTCGGCATTTGTGGATGCCCTGGTGGCCAATATGGATTTTGTCCAAGATCTCTTGTCGCAAAAGAGATGGGATGATGATCCGGTTGTTACGCATCAACAGGCTGTCTTGGATCGCAATCTCGAATGACACCTGTCGATAACGCTTCACCCATCCCTTGATCTTCCAAGTCTCAGGCCACCCATTCAAGCAATACTGCTTCAGTTGCTGGCACACCCCATCTCCGTCTTGCAATCTTGAGATTTGCTGGAGACGCTTGTCAGTGACAGGGAGACTCCCTGTGACCAAATGAACAAAATTGTCCACATGATGACAGAGCAAGTCATCTGATGGTGTGGACTGAGATGTGGGTGCCCGTGACAAAGCATCTGCAATGTGGAGGTCCTTCCCAGGCACATGGGAGATGGAGAATTGGTATCTCATCAAACACATGCGAAAAAGCGCTGTGCCCTGGCAGGTAGGGTATCCAAACTCTTGCAGTTGAGGAGTGGGACCAATGGTTTGTGGTCTGTGTGCAGGTGGAATGACTTTCCCAGAAGGTACTCTGCAAACCTTTCACAGGCCCAAGTGAGAGCAAGTGTCCAACTTTCATCTGGCTGTTTCTGCATGAGAACAGCGGCGAGACTGGTCTCTGTTGTAATTCGCAAGTCCGAATGAGAACGCATCTGCTGAGACAACGATGTCCAGCTTTGGATCATAAAGGGCTAAGATTGGAGCAGAGCTGAGCTCCTGCTTGATCTCCTGGAAGGCATGTTGTTGCCTTTCTCCCCAGACCCATGCATTCTGCTTGTTGAGGAGATCCCGAAGAGGTTTTGCCTTCTCGGCCAAGCTCGGTGCAAACTTGGCTAGCTGGTCCGTCATCCCCAGGAAATGGCGCACTTCTGAGGTGTTGGTCGGCTTCTTCATTGCTTGAATTGCTTGCACCTTCTCCGGGTCAGGTTGGATGCCAGTTCCATCCACAACGTGGCCAAGGAACTTGACCCTGCCTTGGGAAAACTCACACTTCTCGGCATTGAGTGTGACTCCGGCATTGCTGATTCTTGCTAGGGCAGCATCCAGACGCTGATCATGCTCTTCTTGAGTCCTCCCGTGTACAAGAACATCATCCACCATGTAGACAACTCCTCCTAGGCCCGACAGGATCTCTGACATTCTCTTTTGAAAATACGTCGGGGCCGAGGTTATCCCAAATGGAAGGTGGTTGAAGCAGAATCTCCCAAAGGGGGTGATGAAGGTGGTGAGGAGTGCAGATTCCTTTGAGAGCTCAATCTGCCAGAAGCCCGAATCGGCATCAAGCTTTGTGAAGACCTTTGCTCCTCAGAGTTGAGCAAGGGTGTGATCGACAGATGAAGGATGTGTCTCTCCCTACATACACTCTCATTCAACTTAGTCAGGTCCACGCAAATGCGGACTTTGCCGTCTTGCTTAGGGACCACCACCATCCCCGCACACCAGTCTGTGGGCTCATCAACTTTGGAAATGACCCCTAGTTGTTCCATCCGCTGCAGCTCACTCTTCCCTTTAGGCTGCAGGGGAAGTGCTACTCTCCTTGGAGTGGAGAGCGCAAAGGGCTGGGCATCATCCTTCAGTTGGATGTGGTACTTCCCTGGGATCTTGCCGAGGCCTTGGAACAAATCTGGGTGCATGTAGGGCAGTCTCTGGTCTGCCACTGACTTGACCCTTGAGACTAGTCTCAGTGATGCTATGGCTGGGCGTCCCAGCAAGGACATCTGCAGGTTGTTCACAACAAAGATATACTCCCTGGATGTGCAGGATCCATGCTGGAGGGTGAATTGCCCACGAACATCTAGAGGTTGTCTGCTGGGACCCGTTAGGGACTTCTTAGCTGGCTTCAGGGGTGTCTTGGCAAGTTTCTTGTAGGTGGTATCAGAGATGACACTGACATCGGCACCGGTGTCAATTTTGAATTTCACAGGTGAACCATTGATGGAGATGGCCACAACTCATGGATTGTCTCCCGCATCGACTGTGGGCACCTGTTCATCGATGGAGTCGATGAACACTTCCTCCTGGTTGGCTGCAATCAGCCTAATGAATTGGGCTGATCGGCACACAACTTGGTAGTGGCCCTTCTTCCCACACTTGCAACAAGTGGCTTCGCGTGCTGGGCACTGAGGGCGTCCGTGGGAGGGTGATTTCGCACATCGCGAGCAAGTCTTTTGAGCAGAGACTTGCTTCTGCCTCTGAACAGGAAAGGGTCTGCGCTGCTGCTGGGTTCCCCCTCCTCTGCGGTTACGTTGCTGTTGGTGGCTATGGATGTTGTCAACATTTGTAGCCTGGCTCTCTGCTCCTCTGACCACTGCCTGTTGTTTCTTGACAGCCTCGCTCTGTCGAGTTGCAGTTATGGCCTTTTCTAGGGTGAGGTCTGCATCCATTTGGAGCCTCTTCGACAGACTAGCATCACATAGGCCCACCACTAATCAATCCATAATCATTTCATCGTGTAGCTCTCCGTAGCCACAGTATTCTGCTAAGCAGTGAAGTGCTGTAATAAAGTTATCAACAAGCTCACCTTCCTCCTCCTTGCGCTGGTTAAACTTCGCCCGCTCAAATATATGATTGTGCCTCTTGACGAAGTACGCTTCAAACTTCTGCCTGACAATGTCATGCTTCCTTTTCTGTGCTTCCGTCAGCTTCAGGGAAGTCAGGATGTTGTCAGCTTCGTCGCCCATCGCATAAATGAGGGTATTGATTTGGCTGGTCTCTTCCTTCATGGTTAGACCTGACGCCTGCCAAAATCTTTCGAATCGGCGGCTCCATTCTGGCCACTCCTTTCGGCTGGCTGAAGTTGAACTTCTCCGAAGGGGCGATCTGGTGCATTGCCATCGTCCGGGTGGCTGGTGTTCGATCTCTGAACAGTCGTTTCGATCTCCGCGTTAATTATGGCGTGTAGCGTTGTCCAATATGATTCTTCTTAGAATCCCACTTTGACACCATGTGGCGTTCATGATCGATGCAATTCACTTCGACTGCGTGCAGCTTCAATCACAGCCAAGACAGGACAGGTACATGAGGCATACACACGTGCACTGTTAGATCTTAGCATTAGATCATGCATAGTAGTCTAAACAAGTCTAAGCCTACTACTACATATAGTGTTCAGGAGGGACAAGAAATTATTCTGCGCATGAAACTGTAATTAATACCACACAGTGTGCATGTAGTGCTTTCTTTGATGTATGTTACCCCTATTCAATAGGTGAGTCAACAGAAAGTTGTGGGTTTTGTAATTATTACTTCCTAGTCCTTGCAAGTTATCCTTGAGAGTTAACCATGTTTGCAGTCGTTCAATTTGACTTACGATTTCTGCAGTACTTTCAAACAGCTTACTTTGTGTTGCTGGTTATATTTAGTTATATGGTAGTGGACGTTTACTGCATTTGAATGTCTACACGGTAATATCACAATAGCACACACCTTTTTGTATTTCAATGGAGTTTTGTAAATAAGTGGCTGTTGCTGGCTAACTAGTTAGCAAGCTAAGAAGAGCAGAAGAGGTGAATTAACTTGCACATGAGGAACTGCTAATTGTTGAGCGACTGCCGAGCTGGACCTAACATGGAGAGTACTAGCAGCAAACCTCACATTTGGCGTCAGAAGTAGGACCTAGCATTGCAGCTGACAGTGGAGATCCATGTTGTTTTCTTAGACGCGTTCTTGGAGACAGAATAAAGATAGTTTTGAGATGTCGGAGGAGATGTCCAGCAGGTCCTTTGGTGTTGCCGGACGACAAGCGTAAGAGGGAAGAGGAGATTGCTGTCGAACGTGAGTGGCAGGATAGAGAGACAGATCGGAGAACGCATTGTTTGTTTTATAACACACTGCTTCAAATGGGGCTCTTATTTAAGTGTTCAACCATTGTCCAACCTAATGCAAACGTTTATTCTTACACTCCAAGAAAACATCTTTGATGTTCATCACCTTGTGGACCTACCTGTGACAGTAGTCAATATGGCTGTTGCAGATGTATCCTATAGTGCAAGCATGACAGACATACATGCATGTGTCATTCTACTATAAATTTTGATCCACTCCATGCTGCACACCATGCTTTATAGGTAAGAAGTTTTCAGCTACTGTAGCTACTGTAAAATGCTCAAGTGATTGCAATAATTGTGGCCATTGATACAATTGCTTGACTTTTAATGAATCTCACTTCATATTGTTACATAGCCCACTAAAACTGAAGAGATTGTTCAGTGTTTGAAGAGCAATGTTTCGAAACACTTTTCCATTGTGCTGCGTTTCTTTCTGCCTCCTAGGCAAGATATTAGTAGACTCACATATCCAGATGGCGTTCGCGTGCAAGCGGTCTGGTTGCGCGAGACTAGACAAGATGGACTTTCAGCGCCCAATCCATGCTGCGAAGAAACGTTTTCGGTTCGTACCCTGTCTGGAAAACATCATTGTTCACGGAAAGGTCGCTTTTGATGCCGCACGCTTTCGCATTTCGCCTGTTCTTTCCAAAGAGAAAAACTTTCGCTGATATCCATAGAAACGTCTGTCTTGTTCGTTCGATAATGATTTGACAAAGAAAGAGTTCGAATTGCAACAAGCCAGTTATCACCTGGCCCCTCGGGCTCTTAGCTAATTTATTGCCCTTCGGCACTTCGGTGCCCTTGTGTGATAAATTCACTTGCGCCCTTGTGGCCATGTGATAACTACGCCTAAAAGCAAATGGTTGAAGATTATCATGCCTATCAGAAGCAAAGGCTTGACAAAACATAAAGTGGTGTTAACATATTGGGCATGAAACTCATCCCCATGCTTCCTTTCCACATAGTACTACCTAAATCTTCTAACTACATTACTTAGTACTCGTACTAGTTGCTCACTAGTGCTTTTACTTACTAGTGTGTTTAATCACTAGTCTTTGCAGTGTCACCGACATACATATTCTATCAACTCTTTCATCACCATTTAACTGTCTGTCTACGCTATTATAGTATATAATAGACAAAGAGTAAGCACTCACGGCATACAGCTATGACTTGTATCCTATAGTGTCTCGTAAGAAACATGAACTCACAAAATATACACTGACAATAGTAGGCAAAGCAAACTAATTAGAATTAGCATGATGTACGTATGAAAGAATACATGTGATTATCATTTAACCACAAACAGTGCACAATACCTGTTAGACTCTTCTGCTCCACAACACCTTCAACTGTTAGAGACAGGTTTTCAGTGCAACTCAGTGAGATACTTTCATCAGCATCTGGAATGCTTGGAACAGTTACAAGCTGTGTAGAGTACAAAAATGAGTATATGCTGCAAGTCAAGCAGGAGTTTGCAGTTATAAAAGGCTACCAAAGTATATCAGTCATCCGAAACTGTCAAAACAATCATTCAAGCCTCTGCCTGTATGTTCTTATCATTGTTTTTGCTTGCTACGTTACACATTAAAAATGATCATGCTACATCTCCACTTCAACAGTGATCATTGTGTACTGTTCCTAGGGTTAGTCGCAGTCTTTCTTGTGATCTGAACATTATCAGAGCTGGGAGTTGGACGAATTGATGTCAATCACTCAACTCCAAGGACATATTAGACTTTGTCTGAAATAAGACCCAGTAGGGCCATTACACTTCACAGTCTGAATTAGCAAAAAACAAGACAAAATGTGGAGCTGCCAGGGCTCATCGCAGAGCTTTTGTTTATTGTGCCAGGCCTCTGCCAACTGCACTAAACTCCCACCAGCAGCCACTGCATTTTCTGCTGTAGCTGTTGAACTCCAAGAACATGGACATGCTTAGACAGCAACAGGTTAGCCGGTTCAATAGCTCAATAGCTCAGGATTGATGTTTATAACAGCTGCCCCATTCAAATGATGCAAGGTTCTTCTACAGGTACAGACAAAGAAATTTCTAGAACAGCATACAGCATACACAAAACATGCAGTCAATGTCTATCAGTTGCAGTCATGCTCTGGGGACAGACAACCAAATGTACTCGCCAACCTGGAAGGACCTCTTTTGAGAATGCTGATCATAGGATATCTTTTGGTGGTGTACTGCTTCTACAAGAATATTTACTGCAAAATCTCAAAGTTGACCAAGTTTTGAATGCAACCAGCCATGGTATCAGCTTGGTTCATAGGCAGTAGTTTGGGGTGGGGCAATGGTGGAGTATGTGGTAATGGACCAAACACAAGTTGGAACAGTGAATGAGTGCTCTACTGTTTGATGCCCAAACAAGACGAAGGGGAGGTAGCTGACATAAGCACACAGCACCTGGAGGAGTGTTCAAGTAACCATTCCATCTACCTGTGTGTGGTATGGAGTAGTAAGGTAGTGGAATGAGCAGTACACTGACAGCTTCCATTGTAGGCTGTTGACACACTAGGCCTTCCTGGGTGAGTCTGTTTTTAATGTGCTCAAAGCATACTGACAATCTGCGCACCAGCTAAATGGGACCCCTTGTCTATTAACCCATTACCTGCAAATTTAAATTGTGCATGTTTGCTCTGAGTGCGGATCAAAATGGTCTGTTCACATGAGTATACAGGGCACCACGTATTCGCTCCAGCTGAAGATCTTACTCAGAATGGTGGCGGATAATAGCTTGCAGCCTAAAGCGATGTTCCTGGAAGATTTTGGATCACTCTTGTGCCTTTATGAAGGAATAACTGATGTCCATTGATGAAGACGATGTGACTGGTGAGTGATCACATGCATTACTTCTGTAACTTGTCAGATTTTAGGGAGCTTATGCAGATTTGTGTTAACTCCCACTGATTATTCTACTGTATACTGATCCATTGATTGCAATAGCGTACAACAGCAGATTGTTTGCAGTAAAGTGTTTTTTTAGTATGGTGCATGCTAATTGGGAGTTCTGTCATGCAGTTAAGTGTCCCCCTCTGAAAACGGTCCCCCCGGACTGTTTTCGGCAAGGAGTGCTTGCCGTAATTGCTCCCCCCCCTGGCCGAATTATGTCCCCGCGTGTGAACTGCCAAAATGCGGCAAAAGCCAAAGCCTTTGGCATTTGTAGGAACCACAAATGACGAAATGCCTTGGGAAATCGCCTTCAAACGGCACACTTAAGACAGCGCAGCCGTAAGCACATATCGTCGCTAGCTCCATTTTAAAGGATACGTAATAAGCGGAACTAAGTGTACAGCACCACGTAGGCCAACGCACAGATTTATTATTCTCATGTGTGTGTTAAATAAGCGTGGCTATAAAATATTGGGGTATATGCTGAAGGAGCAAGCTCAATTGAGAAATACGCGCGCGATGTCTGATGTTGCTGTGCAACTGCAAGAAGAATAAGTAACTGGTGAACGAAAGAAGGAGGACTTGCTTGAAGCAGCCATACAGTATGCATGTGCAAATCATGTTGAGCAGCAGGATCTGTACCCTTGTGATGCAAACAAGGCCAAGAGACATGCCATTAGGAGACGAGCTGAAGCTATCTCTATTGAAGACGGGAAGGTCTTCTACTGCAACAGGAGAAAGCTGATTGTTGAAGTTGTGACAGCCCCAACAGAGCAACAGCGTATTGTCCAGGCATGCCACAGTGACAAAACCTCCAGACACTTTGGTGTGAAGTAGACCATCGGAAGAATAGCGGAGAGATTATATTGGAGACGCATGTACAAACAAGTGTCACAGTTGGTGAGTTGGACTTAAGGTATGTAACTAGTTATATACAAACATGGTGGTGCATGAAAACATGCAATAGATGACTATAATAATATGCAAACATTATTTATTGTAATCTACTTCCTTTATAGGTGGCACACTGTGACATATGCCATATGCCAGAGGCGATCCAAGAAATTGGAAATTGCAAGGCCTGAGCTGCACCCAATCCCTGTCAAGTCCACTTGGCATCACATAGGAGTGGACTTTGTTGGCCCACTGAGTCCTCCATCATCATCAGAGAACCGATACATCCTAACCCTAACTGACTACTTTTCGAAGTTAGCGTGTGTGAGAGCGTTGCCTTCAAAGGAAGCAGAAGGAATGGTGAATGCTCTAAAAGACATCTTCTTCATATCTGGAATCCCTGCTGTCATTACATCAGAGGAGGGAACTGAGTTCAAGAACCGACTCAACTCAGCCCTGATGTCTGAGCTAGGGATCACGCACCGGCTGACATCCTGCTACCATCCCCAAGCGAATGGACTAGATTAACGTTTTAATCAGACTCTGATTGTGTCCCTGACGAAGTTTCTGGAAGGAAGAAAAGAAGACTGGGATGTCCATCTTTCTGCTGTTGTCCCCTCGTACAACACTGCCATTCAGGAAACCACCAAATGCATGCCATTTGAAGCCATGTTCGGATGAATGTCTTTATTACCAGTTGACATCAACCACCAGATGAGCTACAGCCCTGGCCGTACTTTTCAGAGAATGGCTGATGCTCCTTCTCCCAATGCTAGTGAGGTCCTTTCTAAAAGACAGACTATGGCAGAACAGGAAAGTATACACTGCCATCTCAACTACTACAGATACTCTTGAATGTCAAGAAAGAGCAGGAGCGACAGAAGTACCTTAAGCATGGTGTGGCTGGTGCCTTTGCAGTTGGCACAAAAGAAGGACTTCCTAAGGAAGAAACAATGTGGAGGCAAGCTTGACTTACGGTGGTTGGGCCCATACACGATCAAGAAGTCACTTGGCAACGATGAGGCACATCCTCATGTCTGTGGCATACACTTGAATGTGTACCAATCCGCTCCAGACGTTCCATCTATGCCAGAGAACCACCTGGATCAGGTACCTGTGACATCACTGAGAGAGGCACTGGCTGATCCAGATGTAGTTGTCACTTCCACACCAGAAAGGAGCCATGATTCCAAACCTAGACAGCACTTCCCTTCCCTCACACCTGTGACATCACCGAGGGAGGCAGAGGCAGTTTGCACTTCCACGCCAGAGAGGAGCCATCCCGTACAGCATTCCCCCTCCTTCACTCCAGTACGGGAGGCACTGGCATTCCTGACAGAGGGTACCAATGAGACTGCTGCAAAGAAGAAATTGCCAGCAAAGAGTGATGACGTTCCCTTGAAGATGCCTATTTCTACAAGAATAATTTGCCTTACTGCAGCATAGCATTCAGCAATTCAAAATGGAGATTGGCTGAACGACAGCACCATCCATTCTGCCCAAATCTTGCTCATGAGACAGACAGATGCAGTAAGCGGACTGAGAAATCCGTTGCTACTGAACAGGAGTTGGAAGACATCGTCCCTGCCATTTGTTCAGATTTTCAACTCAAATGGGTGCCACTGGGTTGTTGCATCAACCATAGGCTGCAGTGCCAGCTGCATTCGTCTTTATGACAGCAGTCTAAAGAAGACGACAGACGAAGCAACGAACAGAATTCTGTCCATGCTGCTGTAGACCAGTGAGCATCTGATGACGGTGGAGGTAATGAATGTACAGCAGCAGCAAGGAGGGAGCGATTGTGGGCTGTTTGCTATTGCATTTGCAACTTCCCTTGTTTTTGGACAGTGTCCAGCACTACGGTGCTACACTCAGAAGAGCATGAGAAAGCACCTGATTGACTGCCTGGAGAACAATGAAATGCAACCATTTCAGTCCACAGCAAGGAACAAGACGTTCCACAGTGCAGTTCTGCGGTACAACCACGTGATGGTAATTTGTACATGCCGTCAGACAGAAAGTGGAAGGGAAATACAGTGCGACGAATGCCAACAGTGGTATCACTTCAAGTGTGTTGGCATAAACAGTGACATTGATTACTCTGTGACATGGTTTTGTCCTTCTAGTAAATAGGTATATGACTTCATTGTGTTCTTGCACCTTATCATCATGATACAAATTTTATCTACATACAATTGACTGAACAACTACTATAGCTAGTAAATGTTCTTTCGAATGGTGATCACTCAGGGGGGGGCAGTTTTCGGCCGAGGGGGATATCCTGCGGCAACAATAATGCTGCCGGTAACGGATCCAGGGGAGAATCAGTGAATTCAGACAGCACTACGCCAGCGCCGGGCAGAAATGGTAAGGGGGACACTTATCTGTCGAGGGGGACATGATACGGCAACGACCGTGCTGCCGAAAACTGTCCGGGGGGATCGAAAACGGCAAAACACGTTGCCGATAACAGTCTGGGGGGACCACTTCCGGGGGAGACCGTTATCGGCGCGACAGTTCACCATTCACTATTGAGGGTGAGATCTTAATGTTAGCTTTGTGCGTATATAACGATCAATAGATGTCAGCTATGGATGATGGCCTTTCTTCTTGTTAGTTGTCTGTTAAAATGTGTTGTGTGTGGTACTTGTGGAAGCAGTCAGTCTCAGTGTGGCCAGTGTGGTAAAGGCAAAGCTGGCAATCATTGCAGTACCATTTAGTGAAATGGTACTGATGTTTCTTGTTATGGCTATAGTGGCACCGATGGGAAGTACCGGATGATGCTTGCATTGGGTATTGTGCCAGGCAGAACCTTGTTGATGGTGGTCCACTGATGGATGGCCACCCTGGTCTCTTTCTGCTTGAATAGTCTCCGATCAATTCTATGGCCAAAATTCTTTTAGTTTTTTTTCTCAAAGTTATCTGAGCACGAGTCATATAGAATATAGGCATTTAATACATATACATACATACATATACATATAAAATTATAAAAAGTCGATTCTTGGTTCATAGTATATAATATAATAAAAGGAGCACACATGCAAGTGCTCACATGCAGCCGCTGGAGGGATGGGCGGTTGTTCCCAGGACCGATGCAGCGTTGCTTCTTTCATAGTTGAAAGAGTTCTCCTCCCCCGTGGGCAGCTTCAGGCGGTTGCCTAGATCCCTTAGGAACCCCATTGTCAGTGGTCCACAGGCTCCGGATGATTCAATGGCAATGGGGTGAATGTGTAGGTTGAGTCCAGGCACTGATGGATGGCCGCCCTGGTCTCTGCCTGCTTGAATAGTCTCCGATCAATTCTATGGCCAAAATTCTTTTAGTTTTTTTTTCTCAAAGTTATCCCAGCACGAGTCATATAGAATATAGGCATTTAATACATATACATACATACATATACATATAAACTTATAAAAAGTCGATTCTTGTTTCACAGAATATAATATAATAAAAGGAGCACACATGCAAGTGCTCACATGCAGCCACTGGAGGGATGGGCGGTTGTTCCCAGGACCGATGCAGCGTTGCTTCTTTTATAGTTGAAAGAGTTCTCCTCCCCCGTGGGCAGCTTCAGGCGGTTGCCTAGATCCCTTAGGAACCCCATTGTCAGTGGTCCATAGGCTCCGGATGATTCAATGGCAATGGGGTGAATGTGTAGGTTGAGTCCAGGCACCCGTACTAGTCCTTCTTCCTGTTCTCCGCCAAAGCAGCCACTGCTCCCGCTGCGTTAGTCACACTCTGTAGGTAGGATGGGGCAAATGTGTCTGGGCTGGTGGCATCCCAGACCAAGTGCTTCCCCCTCTCCATGGGATGACTGTAACCCCGTCCAGGTGTTTGCCATCTGCCCGCTCTAGACCTGATGGTTTGAGGCGGGAGGGGACATTGGCAGAAACCAGGGTGCAATGTATGATCTGCATGCTGCGTATCGACGGTGGCGTCCCTGTCTTTGTCGACAACTAAGGCCATGTGTAGCCAGGGCATCGACTACCAACCCATTGTGACAGCAGGTGTGGGGACTAAACAGGGGGGCACCCAAGCGCAAACCAACTGCCACCCTGATAGTTTGGTCCTCCATACGGAGGCCAAGGAAAGAAATTGGCAGGGCTTCTAACCAGGCTCCCGATTCCTTTGCTGAGGGTCAGGTGCAGACTCCACGAGCTTGTCAGCAGCAGATGTTACTGTGACACGGTGCCAGGACTTCTGGTGTGACCGGGCTTCTCCCTTTGACCACTGTGCTACTGCTTCATCACAGTTGGGAAGGGGGACATCACGAAGATGTGTTGGCACAATGCAGTGCACAAGGTCAGTGGAGGCAGCGGTTGAGGCCAAATAGGCTGATGGTGCTAAATGTACTGGCGATTCTTATACCCAACCCACCTGACCTTACTGGGAGGGTGGCCTGGCTCCAGCTAGGGCTTTCATTGGGGAAGTGGATGTTGGTAATCTCACTAACAATGGCCTCAAGATGACTGTCATATTCTTGGAAAACAGGTGACAGGAAGCAGGGTGCAGTCCTGAGGCAGTGCAGCAGCTTTGGGAGAGGAATGGAGTGCTTTACGAGGAGGAGGGCATCGTGAGTGGCTAGATGTGCAAGCCTCCCGCCCATAATCTTCAAGGCATCAACCTTTTGTCTGAGGGTAGTGGAAATGGCCGTGACTCCACCTATGGGGGAACCCAGTAGGGTGGCCTCTTTATTTTCCACAACCAGTGCCCCTGGCCGGGAAGACAACATGAATTCTCTAGCTTCCTGGCTACAGCAAATGACCTCCGTCTTCTCATTCAGTTACAGCCCAATCTCCTGACCTACTTTCTTCACCACCTGCAAGTCATGCTTTAGGTCCTCAATGCTACCCACGAGTGGGCTGTCATCCAGGTAAAACACTTGAAACTCAGAAGTCAGCTGGGGTTTCAGTTGTTGGATGGTAAGGCAGAACAGCAAGGGCCCTAAAGGGTCACCCTGCTGCACCCCTTCTGCTGACTGGATGGTTTTGTCTTCCCAGAACAATGTAGATGGGGAGGAATAGGCTGAGT
>MKWU01005024.1_pt1 | contig 14871 bp, 15 predicted proteins | sample 809101 | NCBI WGS metagenome assembly MKWU01 (sample SAMN05860141, study PRJNA318959) | sponge metagenome | host: Aplysina aerophoba | place: Slovenia: Piran, Adriatic Sea, Gulf of Piran | collected 2013-05-07 | reverse complement strand
AGCAGCAGGGATTGTTTCGGAAATCGCACCACACTTCAGGTCACTCGAAAGTCCCGTCAGCCTTCATGATATAGGGTGTGACTTGGCTGCACTCGTAATTGCTTCTCCCTTCCAGATCGGCTATATTTTCTTTGTAAATGTCGATCATGAATTCGCTATCTGTTTCTGATAACCGTAACTGGTAATAGGCGAAAGCTACAATCGGTCCACCCTCGACCCAAATGTCGCACAGCCATACTTTTCCCTTCTGGAAGACTACCACTTCGACGATCTTCTGTTCATTGGTTCCAAACTCGGCATTGGCTATTCGGCTAAACAGTATGTCCGTCTTGCCCAGAAGATCTAGGGCATCCTGCCCCTTGAGTTCTTCCGCGTTGGCCGAAGCTGCCACCAAACTGACGATTGCAATCGCTGCAATTCGCTTCATCGCTCGTTTCATGCGCATAGTTCTGCATTCCTTCATCAAGAAATCGTGAGTGCGCTTTAGATTACCGCGTTGTGGCAATTTGTCAATTCAGTCAGCTCCAGCATCTCCTGTCAGTGCAAGCGTTTTTCCTGTTCGCCGGAATGGACGCGTTTCAAGCAAGCGAGAAAGGTGGGACTGTGGCAAGTCGGCCAACAACTGCCAAGTTGCGACGACTCTGCGGAGAAACTGGCCATTCGACCGCATTCAAGGCGTGCCGTTGGCCGGCTCGCAAGCCCATACCGTTCCCAAGGTCGGCACTGGCCAAGCTGGCATGGCCTTCAACACTTGACCAACGGACCCACGATTGTGCTTGCCGCCATGAAGTACGCCACAATGGAACCATGGCTGCCATTTTGTGCTCTGCGACCTGGAAGCCGACAAAGTCGGCGATGATGCGGCTCGCAGGGGCAACAAAGGAATCCTGACCTTCTGCGGTTGCAGCTCCATTCCGGAAAGCAGTGAAACGATGTCCCAGGATTTCGGAATGGACAGTCCCCGACTTCACCGTCAACCCTCGCGCCGGCCATGGCTGGCTTCACAGGCAAACACAGATCTTGCCGGCAAATCACGAGAACTTGCGACGCATCGTGGAAAGAAAGCCTACAGGGTCATTGAACGAGCGGGACCAATCCCGTTCAACATTGCCTGCCCATCAGCACATGTTCAGGGGCCAAGGCTCGAAAGATAGACTGCGACCGCTTCCGAATCGGCAATTGAAACATGTTGGGAAAACGCAAGCGTCACCAAGAACATCGGGCTGTTCTCGCTAACGGCGCCGGACCATTCGTCGAGCGCATTCAGGATTTCGGTATTGTCAAGACCGGCAATTGCCGGCGCCGGCTTGGCGCCTGGAGACATCGGCGAACCACCGGAGAAGGGACTGTCATCTCGCTCCGCCAGGAATCGGTTTCTTGGAGTGTGGCACACTCCGCAGTGACCAAGCGTGTTCACGATGTAGGCGCCTCGGTTCCATTCATCGCTGCGTGAATCGTTTGGCCGAAACGGCTCGATCTCATGGAAGAAAAGCTTCCACAATCCGATTGCCGATCGCACATTGTAGGGGAACCGAAGCTCGTGCGAGACGTTTGAAAGCTCCACTGGCGTTTGTTCGTCGAGGTAAGCCTTGAGATCGAGAAGATCGGCAATGCTGCTTCCGGCATAGGAGGTGTAGGGAAACGAAGGATAATAGTGTCTGCCGTCGGGCCCAGTGCCCAGGACCATTGCGCCGAGGAAATCTTCCTGCGACCAGCCGCCTATTCCAGTGGCGGAATCCGGCGTTATGTTTGGTGGAAAGAACGTGCCAAAACTGGTTTCAAGCCTGATCCCGCCGGCCAAGGTTCCGAACCACGGGTTTTCCGGGTCGCGCACCAAGTGACAGTCGGCGCATCCGCCCAAATGGAAGACCAACTCTCCCCGCTTGCTGTCAGCGGAAAACTCCGAAGGCGCCATGTCCAGCAACTGCGCGCTGTCAGGCCGGCCTCTTGCCTCCAGCCATGCCCATGAAAGGGTCAAGGCGGCGACGGCAACCAAGGACAAGGCTGCCGTTCGCAGGAAGTTTCGTCGCGACGGCAACCTGGAGTCTATTTTCGATAAAGCGAATGACAGGATCGGCAGGTCTGGCCAAGCGCCGCCAATCCGCTCGAGAGTTGTTCAACGCTCCCAATGTCCGACAGGTCGCTGGCAGCCTTGCCGAGAGCCTCGGACTTGACCTTGAAGTCCTCGCGGTTCTCAAGAATGCTTTCCAGGGCATCGGTGTTCTCCCCCACGATGCTGCCCTCGGGAAACAAATGGGGAAATGTCAGAGCAATCACGGCAATGGCCGCCGCGGACGTGTTTGCCTGTTCGCTGTTGAATGGAACCGCCCCTCTGGCCTGCTGGCTCAACACACGCATCTGTGCCCCGACGAACATCATTGCCTGGTGACGCGCAACAACTTCGGGTGTGTTGGAATCCAAATGTGAAATCGAACCTGACGGCATCATCACCGCCAACACCGCCAAGGCAAGAATGCGCTTCATCTCAACCATCCTGATTCCGTTCCTTCAGGCACCGTTGCAAGTGCCCTGCAAAGTTCAGGACATCCTTTACACCTTTTGACGAACCATTTCCACGACAATCGGCTTGGGACCGGAATTCCACAAGTGGCCGGACGCAACGACTGTTCAGCTGCAGGTTGGATTGCCGGTCGGCGCCCCTTCGCACTCGGCGGCGATCCTCGGGCTTGCCCCGCAGCATGTCCGGAATGGCATGATGGTTCCTGTCCTGCGCGACTGACCGGAATCGATCAAGTGACGCAACAAGCGTCAAACCGATCAGACCGACTGGAAGTCCCGTTTTGGCATCAAGGCCACCGGAGGCAGCGAAGTTGTTCCCCACGGCAATTCCGATCCAAATGTCCGGAAGACCGCATTCTTGGGTGTTCGCCGCGCAGGATCGCCCGCAGTTTCAATTCGTGGATTCACTGCTTGCAAAACAATGCACAACGACAATTGTGCATGACCATGGACAAATTCAGATGTCGCGCGAAAACTCGTTCGGAGGAAGAGACGGCGGCGTTTGCGCAGCAACTTGCCGCCGCGCTCGCCGAAACGGACGTCGTTGCTCTTGTCGGCAAGGTTGGCTCCGGAAAGTCCGTGTTTGCGCGCGCCCTGATCTCGGCGCTGCTGGCCGAGGCCGGCCGCGTTGAAGACATCCCCTCTCCAACCTATACACTCGTCCAAACTTACGAAGCCCGTTTCGAAATCTGGCATGTCGATCTCTACCGGCTTGACGAGCCACGGGAGATACTTGAGCTCGGGCTTCAGGATGCGTTTGGAAGCATGCTTTGCGTGGTGGAGTGGGGTGACCGCATTGCCGAATTCCTGCCAGGCAACACTGTCCGGGTTGAACTTGAGCCGGTTCCCGGCTGCTGGAACTCTCGCATCATAACGGTGAACACAAGCTGCCAGGCGGTTGCCGCAAGGATTGAAGGCATTCAAGGTTCCCATGAGTGAACGCCACGACGCAATTGAAGCATTTCTGGACTCCTGCGGTTGGGGCGGCGCCACTCGGACCCCGCTTGCCGGAGATGCTTCCCCCAGGCGCTACGATCGCCTGCTTCATCCGCAGTCGAACGCGTCGGCGGTCCTGATGGACGCACCTCCGCAGGAATGCGGCAGCCAACGGCAGTTCATGCACATTTCCGCATATCTGCGATCTCTCGGACTGAGCGCTCCTGAAGTCGTGGAGTCCAATCTTGAAGCCGGCTTGCTGCTGCTTGAGGATTTGGGCGACAACTTGCTCGTCATGGCGGCGAGGGACAGCGTTGACCGGGAAAGACGCGCCTATCAGGTTGCCGTTGATGTGCTGGCCTACCTGTGCCAACAGGCCCCACCTTCGAACGTGCCAAGCTACACCGCCGCGGTTCAAGCGGATTTCGCAGCGCTTGCACTGGATTGGTACTGTGACGAGTCGGAACGCTCGTCCGCGCCGTCCGAGGTCAGACTGGAAATGGAATCGCTGATGTGCGACGCGCTGTCCGGCCTGACCCTCGACCGCTTCACTCACAGGGACTACCATGCCGAAAACCTCATTTGGCTAAGCGATCGGCAGGAGCTGTCAAGAATAGGCCTGCTTGATTTCCAGGACGGAGCTCTCGGTTGCATAGCCTATGATCTTGTTTCGCTGATCGAGGACGCGCGAAGAGACGTCGACATGCAGCTGCGCCGACACCTGATCAAGAGATTTGCGGCCTCGAACGACTTGTGCGAGGAGACCCTCGATCAACAGATTGCGCTGTGCGGATTGCAGCGCAACCTGAGAATAGTTGGCGTGTTCTCGCGGCTCAGCCTGGCCTATGGCAGGAAGCACTATGTCGATTTCATCCCGCGTGTCTGGAAACACCTTCAAATCAATCTGGCCATGTTGGACGCACCGGATCTTGTCCGGTGTGTACAGCGTCACATTCCCCCTCCGGACACTCGCATTCTGGCCAGGCTCAAGGCGGGGCCATGACGCGTCCTCCTCGGACGGCGGTGATCTTTTGCGCCGGCTTTGGCACAAGGCTGGCCAGCCATGCAGCTGGCCGCCCGAAGCCGCTTGTCCCAATTGCCGGAGTGACAATGCTGGACCGGGCAATGACGCTGGCGCGCAAGGTGGGCGCCAGCAAGATATTCGTCAACACCCACCATCTGGCGTCACAGGTTGCAAATCATCTGGCAGATGAACCCGACACGTTTGTTTCGCATGAGGAACCGAGAATCCTCGATACCGGCGGCGGACTGAAGCAGATGGCAGGTCGTCTGGACGAGGCAGCCGTGTACACCATCAATCCGGATGCGGTATGGGTCGGTCCCAATCCGCTCGATCGCCTTGCCGCAAGTTGGGACGACTCGCGAATGGGCGCGCTGCTAATGCTTGTTCCGGCAGCCTCTGCTCACGGTCATGACGGTAAGGGCGACTTCAGGCTGGAAGAGAACGGTTCGGTTCGCCGTTGCAGTCCTGGAGATCCCGGGCTTGTGTATGGCGGAGCGCAGATTGTCAGGGTCGACGAGGTCAGGAAGTTTCCGGGGACTGCGTTTTCACTAAACGCCGTCTGGGATGTTCTGCTCGCCAGCAAGCGGCTCTACGGCACGGTATACGAGGGCAGTTGGATCGACACGGGCAATCCGCTGGGGCTTGCCATTGCCGAGGAGACACTGTCGAACGGTTCGTCTCCCGGGCTCCACAGCGTTGCGCATGACCCGCAAGTGGGCAAGGCAGCATGAAATGCCCGACCATGAACTCAATCTGGCTTGACCCGGCCGTTTCAACGAACCGGCCCGAAGTCGGCCAACGGAGACGATGGATCTTTCGCAGGTTCGCCACAGCGGCGCGGCGGCACACTTTACACGTCAAGCCAACAGTGGTACTCGAATGGCTTGAACAGCCTACCCAATTCGATCATGGCAATGCAGGAGCGAACATTGAAAACAAGTGACAAGAGCCACATGAATCTGTCACGCAGAACATTCCTGGTGGCAACCACCGCGGCCCTGTCGGCGCCTGCGGTGCTTCGCGCAAGCGAGGGAGTCCTCAAGGTCGGAACCTATGGTGGATACTTCCAAGACTCCTTCGACAGCTACATCTACCCGGACTTCGCGGCTGCCACAGGCATTTCGGTTGAATCAATCGGCGAACCGACAGGCGAAGCCTGGCTTGTTCAACTTGAAGCGGCAGCGCGAGCTGGACAAGCTCCGGCCGACGTTTCAATGATGGCCCAGACTCCCCGTCTGAAGGGCCAGAAATCGGAATTGTGGGCACGCCTGGACGAGAGCTCCATGCCCAATCTGGAGAACGTCCCCGATCACTTTGTGCATCGCTATGACGACGGCGCAGTTTGCGGCGTTGGAGCCGTGTCGTGGTACATAACGTTGGTAACAAACACGGATTCCCACCCGGAAGCGCCCACTTCCTGGAAGGCATTGTGGGATCCCGCAAACAAGGACAGCCTGGGCCTTCTGGCGCTGGTCACGAATTCATTCCTCCTCGAGGTGACCGCCACCACCTGGTTTGGCGGCACGGACATTCTCGACACCGAGGAAGGCATACAACAGGTCATGGACAAGCTGGCCGAGGTCAAGCCAAACGTGCGGCTGTGGTACAGAGACGAAGGGCAGTTCCAGCAGGCGCTGGAAACAGGCGAAATCCCGATGGGTCAGTACTACCATGACGTGACGGGACTTGCGGCTGCCGACGGGAAGCCGGTCCGATCCACATTCCCCGAGGAGGGTGGCATACTTGATTCAGGCTCTTGGAGCGTGTCCAAGGCATCGCAAAGGCTTGACGAGGCCCAGGTCTTCGTCAACTACATGTGCCAGCCGGACATTCAGTCCAAGCTGTCGCGCTTTGTTGGAACGGCGCCCGTAATCAACCGCGAGTTGACGGATCTTTCCGACGAGGAATTCGGCGCAGTTGCCAGCGACATCCCGCCGATCCTGCCGCGCTACGACATCTACGACCTCCGGTCCGATTGGCTGAACCAGAAATGGACCGAACTGATCGCCGGATAACCCGGTCCGTTGCCCGGCCGTAGCTGGCCGCGGCCTTTGTGAAGTTCAATGTCCGGACTGGTGGTAAGAAACGTTTCGAAGGCATTCGGAGCGTTCGAGGCGCTTACCGGCGTTTCAATTGAAATCTCCAGCGGGCATCTGGCGTGCCTGCTGGGGCCTTCGGGCTGCGGCAAGACCACGCTGCTGCGCATCGTTGCCGGCCTCGACGAGCCCTCGAACGGCGCCGTCTACCTCGACGGCCAGAAACTGTCGGGAGTTCCGGCGCATCGCCGCGAGTTCGGCATGGTGTTCCAGTCCCTTGCCCTGTTTCCCCACCTCTCGGTAGCGGAAAACATTGCCTATCCCCTGGCAATTCGCGGAGCGTCGCGAAAGACCCGCGCGTCACGTGTTCGGGAAATGCTCGAGCTCGTGCGCCTGCAGGGACTTGGCAAGCGGCGGATACACCAGCTGTCCGGAGGGCAGCGCCAGCGAGTGGCAATTGCACGCGGGCTGGCCCTCAAGCCGCGCCTGTTCCTGCTGGACGAGCCGCTGTCGGCGCTGGACGCCAAACTGCGCGAGCACATGCAGGTGGAACTGCGGCAGCTGCAGCAGCGGCTGGGCATCACCACAATCCTCGTTACCCATGATCAGCGGGAAGCAATGACGCTCGCCGATCATGTCATTGTCATGGACAATGGCAAAGCGCTTCAATCAGGTCCCCCGCTGGAAATCTACAGGCATCCGGTCAATTCGTTTGTGGCGGAGTTCATTGGCCGGACAAATCTCATTCCCTGCCGCAGGCGAGGCGACAGGCTGATCGTGCTGGGATCCGAAGTCCATGCCGGCAGCGTGGCCGATCAAACAACAGTCGGCCAACAGGAGACCGTTCTCTCGGTCCGGCCGGAGCATGTGAGGTTGTGCGCGGCGGACAAGGGAGTCTTGACGGGCGCAATCACTTTCGTCCGCGACTTGGGGTCCGAGATTGAAGTCTCCATTGCCGTCGGCGATATCGAAATCCTGTCTTCAATGCCGGCCAGCAGCTTCGGCGGAAGTGGAGTCGGCGATCGGGTTGGAGTGGCAATCGAGTTTTCGCAGTGCAACCTGCTGAGCCGTGACCAGCGCTGAGAGGGTTGGCAGCAGCATCCTGACGGCGGCAATTCCGGCTGCGATGCTGATTTGCTTCTTTGTCCTGCCGTTTTCGATCATGGTGGCGGTCAGCTTTTTCGAGCGCGTTCAGGGCGCCTTCTTCGAACCCGCCTTCGTGCTTTCCAACTACGAGAGATTCCTCAGCCCGTTCTTTGGGTCGGTTCTGGCCACTTCCCTTCTGCTGGCCGCCGGCGCTTCCGTCGTCAGCGTGGCCGTGGCCTACCCCTTTGCCTGGATGCTTGTGCAGTTTCGCAGGCGTGGCCAAACTCTGATCCTCGTGTTCGTGCTCGCGGTTCTGTCGCTGTCCGAGGTCATCATCGGTTTTGCGTGGTCGAGCCTGCTATCCCGCACCGCGGGAATAGGGAACCTCCTGGCTTTCGCCGGCCTGGTTGACGCGCCAAGATCATACACCCCCGGTCTCGCGGCGTTGATGCTCGGGCTGTGCTATCTCGGACTGCCGTATGCCGTGCTGGTCATCTACCCAGCGCTGTCTCGCCTTGATCCAGCGATTCCGGAGGCTGCGAGAATGCTGGGTGCGTCTCCGCTGCGAGCCTTCCTCGGCACAGTCGTTCCGCTTTCGCGCAACACGATTTCGGGCGCATTGATCCTGGTGTTCGTGTTTTCGCTGGGCGCCTATCTCCTGCCCCAGCTTCTGGGCAGACCCCAGCACTGGACGCTTTCCGTGCACATCACCGATCAGGCGATATTCCAGTCCAACCTCCCGTTTGCCGCGGCAATGGCCGTGCTGTTCCTCATGATTTCGCTGCTGCTGGTCGGTGTGTCGATGTTGCTGGGACGCCAACGGTCATGAACGCCGCCTGGTTTCGAGCGCTTTACACAGGTGGCGTGATTGCCTTTCTTGCCGCGCCCTTGATCGTTGTCGCCGGAGTCTCGGTCAATTCCCAGCGAAGCCTGGTCTTTCCGCCCGAAGGCATTTCGCTGTCCTGGTATGCCGAACTGTTTGTTCAGTCCGACTGGTCCAGTGCGCTGATAAACTCTCTGTTAATAGCCATTGGGGCCGGTTTGCTCGCCGTGGCGATCGCGCTTCCGCTTGCCGTCCATGCCTGGGCAACGAAATCGCTGCTGGCACGCGCGCTGTTTGGCCTCGGCGTCGCTCCCTTCATGCTGCCGCCCGTGATTTCGGCATTGGGATTCATGGTGTTCTGGATCTCGTTTGGGCTGTACGGCAACATGCTCGCCACGGTCGTTTCGCACGGCATCTTTCTGGTCACACTGCCGCTTGTGACCATTTCAATTGGATTGGCCGATCTCGACGAGCTTCTGATCGAGGCTGCGCAAACCCTCGGCGCCGACCGCCGAACGGTGTTCAGAACAGTTCTGTTCCCGATAATCCGGCCCTATCTGGTTTCGGGATTTGCCTTCGCCTTTGTGCTCAGCCTCAACGAGTACATCATTGCGTACATGGTGGCCGGCTTTTCCGTGGAGACTCTTCCAATCAAGATCTTCAACAGTTTGCGGTATGGCTACACGCCCATCATGGCGGTGGTTGCCGTCATGTTTGCGGCAATCTCCGCATGTGTCTTTGGACTGGTCGGGTGGTTCGGCAACTTGCCCAGGCTGCTCGGCGCCGAGCGGACTTGAACCTGGAACAGGCCATGTCCTTGTGTTGTCGAGCTGCCTTCAGTTCGAAAACCCCTTGAAATCGCCGGACTTCCGCTCCCGCCAAGCGGCCTTGCGGCGCACATTGCCTGGCAAGGAGCGGGAATGGCCCCTCATTCGATTGCGCGAAGCAATTCCCTGACCGGCTCGCCCAAATCCTCGACTATGAGCCGGACACCCTCGCGATTGGGATGCAGCTGGTCCTCCTGAAGATAGCGTGGCCGAACTTCCTCCCGCGGTCCCATGGCTTCAATGGCGGCGAAGAAGCGCGGATAAAGCAGCACGCCATGCTTGCGCGCAAGTTCCGGAAACATGCTCTCGAAATCGGCCTTGTATTCCGGCCCGAAATTGGCGGGCGCCTCGTGTCCTATCAGCAGCACCGGAAGGTTGCGCGACACCAACGCCTCAAGTATCCGGTCCAGGTTGCGACGGCTTTCCTCCGGGAAAATTCCCCGAAGGAGGTCGTTTCCTCCAAACAGGACAATTGCCGCATCAACATCCGGAGTCAGTATCCACGCAACCCTTTCAGCTCCTCCGGCGGTCGTGTCTCCGGACACGCCGGCATTGACCAGCGCAACCTCCTCGCCGGCGGCCTGCAGCCATCCTTCCAGTTGCGACACCAGCCCATCCTCCTGGTACAGGCCAAAGCCATGCACCAGGCTGTCGCCGAACACGACGACATTCGCGGGGACTGCGTGCGCGGCGGACACCGAGCACAGCATGCCGAGCGCCGCGACCGTCAGCTTGAACAGACTTCGCATTTGTCCATATGTTGCGTGCATATTCAGTCATGGCCTTTCTTTATGACAGCAACCGCGCTTTCGCTTGACAGCGTTGACCTTACTTTGGACGGCAATGCCGGTCCGGTCAAGATCATCAAGAACGTTTCGCTCAATGTCGATCAGGGCGAAGCTGTAGCAGTAACCGGACCATCAGGATCAGGCAAGACCTCCCTCCTTATGCTAATGTCTGGGCTCGAAAGGGCTTCGTCGGGGCAAATCTCGGTGTTGGGTCACGATCTTACGACAATGAACGAGGATGCGCTTGCCAGGTTCCGCCGAAGAAATGTCGGAATTGTCTTTCAGTCCTTCCACCTGATTCCAACCATGACGGCCTTGGAGAACGTTTCGACTCCGCTTGAGCTGTCGGGCGTCGACGATGCATTCCGGGTCGCCGAAGCGGAACTTGAGGCGGTTGGCCTGTCGCATCGCATCAAGCACTATCCGGCACAGCTGTCGGGAGGCGAACAGCAGCGTGTGGCGCTTGCCCGTGCCTCGGTCGTTCGACCCAAGGTTCTTCTTGCCGACGAGCCCACGGGCAATCTGGATGTTGCCAATGGCAACACCATCATCGAACTGCTGTTCAGGCTGCGGCAGCGGCACCAGGCAACGCTCGTCCTGGTCACGCACTCCGTGCGACTCGCCACCAAGTGCGGACGAACGGTGTCGCTTGAAGATGGCCGCATTCGTGCCGAGGACCCACAGGAAGTCCAGTGAATCTTGTCGTTTCATGGAGGATAGCTCTGCGCGAACTGCGCGGCGGCACCGGCGCGTTCCGCGTCATGCTCGCCTGCCTGGCAATTGGCGTGGCTTCAATCGCTGCCGTCGGAACGATCCGTTCAAGCATCGAGGCAGGATTCGTGAACGAGGGAGCGCGCATTCTGGGCGGCGATGCCGAGCTTGAATTCACGCACCGTTTCGCCAGCGATGCCGAACTGCAATGGATTAACGACACCGCTTCCTCTGTCTCCGAGATAGCCGTCTTCCGCTCGTTGGCAGTGTCTCTCAACAACGGCGAGCCCGCCAGAGCATTGACGCAGATCAAGGCCGTGGACAGCAACTATCCGTTGCTCGGCGAGGTCGTTCTCGATCCCCCGATCGGGCTCGAGGAAGCGCTGACCGGAAGCGGAGAGATGCCGGGGGCGGTGATGAAACCTTCGCTGGCCACCCGCCTCGGCATCGGCGTCGGCGACACGGTCAGGTACGGGGCCAAGGACTTTCGCCTGACAGCCCTTCTGACGAGCGAACCGGACTCGACGGGAGGCGACGTAACGCTCGGTCCCCGCACGATTGTCTACCGGGACAGCCTCGAGGGCTCCCAACTGTTGAACACGGGCACGCTCTTCGAATCGAAGTACCGGATGTTGCTGGCGCCTGGAACCAGCCTGACGACAGTCAGGAGCGAGGCGGAAACGCTCTTTGCGGACACCGGAATGCGCTGGCGAGACCGCCTGAACAGCTCTCCGGGAATACAGACGGTTGTCGACAGGTCTGGAACGTTTCTGATACTGGTGGGACTTGCCTCTCTCGCAATCGGCGCCGTCGGCGTTGCCCTTGCGGTTGCCAGCTACATTGAGGCCAAGACCCCGGTCATCGCCAGTTTGAAGGCGCTCGGGGCGCAGCAGAGAACATTGTTCACGGCATACCTGTTCCAGACCGGAATCGTAATGCTGCTTGCGCTGGCGCTGGGACTGGTTGTGGGAATCGGACTGCCTCTTCTGTTGCAGACACAAATCGCCGGCAGTCTGCCGGTGCCTGCCGAGTTTCGGATACATTCCAGAGCGATCGTCGAGGCTGGAACCTACGGCATGCTTGTGGGTCTGGTGGCAAGTCTGTGGTCGCTTGCGGCGATCAATCGGGTCAGGGCGGCGTCACTGTTTCGCAGATCCTCGGACCAGGCGCTGGTCATGCCGGGAAAGCGGCTGGGCATTGCAATCCTGCTATTGGCGACACTTCTGGTCGGATGCATTGCCGTGTTTTCGGGCAGCGTCGAGATCACGCTCTATTTTGTGCTCGGATTGATTGGCACGATCGCGGTCCTCGTGGCTGCCGCCTTTGCGGTGAAGTGGCTGACACGGAAGCTGGCGCGTTCGAGGCCTGTTCTCGGACACCCGTCCCTGAGGCTGGCGCTGGGGTCGCTTGCAGGTCCTTCGAGCGGTGTTCTGCCATCGATGCTTTCGATCGGCCTGGGGCTGACCGTGCTGGCAACGATTTCGCAAGTCCACTCCAACCTCGTGGGCGCCATTTCCGGCGAACTGCCCGAGGTTGCGCCGGCGTTCTTCGTAATCGACATTCAGGATTCCCAGTTCGCGGAGTTCGAGGCGTTGACAACGTCAATCCCGGGAGTCAGCAGGATCGAGTCGGCGCCGATGCTTCGAGGCGTCATCACGCGCATCAATGGTGTTCCGGCTCGTGAAGTTGCTCCGAACCATTGGGTCTTGAGAGGCGATCGCGGAGTAACTCACTCCCGCGACATTCCCGAGGGCACGGTCTTGGTCGAGGGTTCCTGGTGGCCTGCGGACTACGACGGTCCACCGTTGGTGAGCTTTGCGCACGAGGAAGGAGTGGAACTGGGACTGGCAATTGGCGACAGCATAACGGTCAACATTCTCGGCCGCGACATAGAGGTCGAAATCGCCAGTTTTCGCGACGTTGACTTTTCCACTGCCGGAATCGGGTTCATCATGGTCATGAGTCCGAATGCGCTTGCCAATGCGCCTCAAGTCCACATTTCGACCGTCTACGCCGATCAGGCTGCCGAGGACGCCGTGTTCGAGTCGGTTACATCGGCGTTTCCAAATGTGACGGCCATTAGCGTCAGGGAAGGCATTGCCAATGTCATTCGCATAATCTCCAGTCTTGCCGCCGGCATAACCTACGCGGCCGGCGCGACGCTTTTCGTGGGCTTCGTTGTAATGATCGCCACAACGGCAAACGGTGTTCGAAGCCGCGTGTTCGAGGCCGCTGTGTTGAAGGTTTTGGGTGCAACGAGATGGACGATACTGCTTTCGCTGACCCTGCGTTCGGTGATCGTGGGGGCGGCGGCCGGCGCGGTCGCCATGCTTGCAGGAGCAATCGGTGGCTGGGCCGTGTTGGTCTTTGCCATGGAGGCGTCATTCAGGTTCGATGCACTCTACGCGCTGGCGGTGATCGTGGGCGGAATAGTGGTCTCCCTGATCGCCGGGATGGCGTTCGCCTATTTTCCGCTAAGCGCCAAACCTGCACGTGTTCTGCACGGGAACGAATGAGTTGACGCCTTGCCGCGTCCTTGGCCATTGCGGGCACGTCGGAACGGCAGTTGAATGACAGTTTGATGCAGCCCTTCTGCGCGCTCGACATCGAGACCGCCAACCAGGCCAACACAGGCATTTGTCAGATCGGCATCGCCTATTTCCACAATGGCAGCGTCGCTGACACATGGTCTCAACTGCTGAATCCCGGTTGTGAATTTGCACGTTCGAACATTCGCGTCCACGGCATCACCGGCGAGATGACCAGGGACATGCCCATGCTTGCCGATGTACATGGCGAACTGAAGTCGTGGCTGGACGATCAGATTGTCGTCAGCCACACGTTCTTCGACAAGCGCGTTCTGTCCGACTCGATTGCCCGCCTGGATTGCCCGCCATTGCGCACGACTTGGCTGGACAGCTGCCAAATCGCGAGATTTTCGTGGAGAAGGGAACGGAAGGGTGAGAGCTTCTCCCTGAAGGCTCTTGCGGACTGGCTGGGCATTTCGTTCCGTCATCACGATGCACTCGAGGATGCCATCGTGGCCGGCAAGATCACGGTTTCCGCATGCGCGCATGCCGACATTTCGCTGGACGACTGGATTGCTCGATCTGCCAATGACTTGTCACGGTGATTGTGAAGCTTTGGATTGCGGTTTGGGCAGTCCGCGTTTGGGGCAGGCATTCCCATTGTGTCCTTGGCCTTGTCGACGATGAGCATCCAGTTTGTCTGCTTGTTGTCGCCATTTCTCTGTTTCTTTCAGGCCATGATCTCCGCTTCAAGGGATTTCCTGTCGGGAATGCAACGATTGAGACATTGACCCTGCAGAACGTCACTCTTGACCTCGACCCTGTTGAGCGAAACGGAACGCCTGGGCGTGCGGTGGCACTCGATGCGGCGCAGGATTCGCCTTGCTTCACCGGCTGGCAGGGATCTGCAGCGTGCGGCTGCCGTTTGGGTTGAAGGATTGTCGAGCAAGTCCCTGATCTTGTTGGCCTCCGGCAAAGGGATGTCGGTCAGGTCCCGCATGAAGGCTGCGAAGTCTTCCGAGGCCCCGCGATCGGCGACCCCGACCTTCTGCCAGAACAGCATTTTCCGCTTCGTCCATCTGCAATTGGCAATCCGCCATCTGCGAGTCGGGCATGGCGCCTAATGGCTGCCACTGTCCTCTTGCTCGCCAAGACCGATCATGTATGTCCGAAAACTTGGAATCGGACAGTGCACGCAGCCGTTGGGCAGCTTCTGCAGCGCCCCTCGGTGCACCAGGTGTTTGAAGAAGCCGTCTGCATTCATTCCGTCGGGCAGCCGCCACCTGCTGCCGAGCTTCGAACCTGCCAGCATTTCCATCCGGTCGACGATGTCACCTGAGTCGTCGCCGGGTCGAAGCGCGCTCACTACGGCGCTCAACAGGAACTTTGAACTCTGCATCTCGTCACTCATGCGACTGTGATAGTAGTCGAGCTGCAGCTCGCCGCTGCGCCTGCGCACGGCCTTGAATTCAACATCCTCCACGCTGCCGCACGCCACCACCTGCTCGGCGAAGGCGATCAGCGCATTCTGCACATGCACCGGCCAGTGGTCTGTCTCGGCGGCGAGTGTCTGCATCTCGTCCTGCCAGACG
>MKWU01005023.1_pt1 | contig 14872 bp, 8 predicted proteins | sample 809101 | NCBI WGS metagenome assembly MKWU01 (sample SAMN05860141, study PRJNA318959) | sponge metagenome | host: Aplysina aerophoba | place: Slovenia: Piran, Adriatic Sea, Gulf of Piran | collected 2013-05-07 | reverse complement strand
CCAGTTCCTCGAAGCGCAGCAGGCCGATCCGGCCCGCGTCCACGCGGAACGCCAGCCGGTAGCGCTTCCGCTCTCGCGACACCGGCTCCCCCCCCCCCCCCGGCGCCAGGTCCCCCCCCCCCACCACCCCCCCCCCCCCCGCCCCCCCCCAGGCCGCAAGTCCCCCCGCCACCATCACCGTCAACCTCCCGGCGTCCGCCTCGATCCGCCCGGGATAGAATGCGGTCGCAAGGTCGCGCCGTTCCATGCGGCGGGCTTCCGCCGCCACCCAGGCGCCGATGGCCCCCCGGGCCGAGGCATGGCTCAGCCGCGCCGCCGCCTCCCGCACCTGTTCCGCGTTCTCCGGCGTGAGCGTCAGCAGCGTCACCGCCACGGTCCGCCCCATGTCCTCCAGATACCGGCGCCCGGCCCGGCTACTGCCCACCTCCCACGAAGGCCCTGCCACCGCCGGGATCAGCACCGTCATGCGCTCCACCGAAACCAGGCCCACGCTCAATCCCAGGTTGGCCAGGAGCGAGAGGCCCAGCAGCACGGCAAGAGCCGTGCGGGCGTCACGCACCCGACGCCTCTCCGAATCCAGCAGTTCCCGTCTCATGCAAGCCTCCTCATCCGATGAACCGGCGCAGATGGCTCGGGGGCGCTCCCCTCAACCCCAAAGCGAAGTACGGCAGAAACCAGTAGAGCGCGCAGATCGCCATGTCCGCTCCGCCGCCTCGCTTCGCCCGGCGCAGCAGCGCCCATGCCCCGACCCCGACCACAAGCCCAGTCACGAAGGCGTTGGCGGCAAGTCCCAGGACCGCCGGTCCCAGGAGGACTGCCGCCTCGTCCAGCGTCCAGAAGAGCCAGCGCTCCGGATCGTCCAGGCGCGAAGGTATCGTGTGTTTGGCCAGGTCGCTCATCGGTAGCCCTCATATGATCGCCGTGCCCACAAGTCCCGTCACCACGCCCGTCCCGGCCCCGGCCGCAATGCCCACGCCGACAGCACCCGCAAGTTGCCCCGCGTTGAAACGGAGCACGGAACCCACCAGAGCGGCTCCCACCGCCAGAGCGGCGGCGAGTTGCCCGCCCGTTCCCCCGACGATGTCCGTCACCGTGCCCAGCGGCCCCGCGAAGGTCGTGTCCGACGTGGCCCAGGCCAGATCCGCGCTCCACATCGTCCACGCCAACGCCAGGAGCGTCCATCCGGTCAGTGCGAGCGTTCTCATGGCCTCCCCTCCCGTCCGGCCGTCCCGTCGTCCGACGTCGACAGCCGCCGCCGGGCCGCGGCCCAGTCGTCCAGGTCCGCGGCCAGATACCGCACCCGGCTCCCGAACCGGTGGAACGCCGGCCCGTCGCCGCTCACGCGGTAACGGTCCAGCGTCCGGGGCGAGAGACCCAACCAGTTCGCCGCCTCCCTCGTGCTCAGATACTTGCTGCCGTTCTCGTACATGCCGTTCCCTCCTTCCTCTTCCAGGTTGATTCCGGCCCCGGCCAACAGTAGCGGAGCCGTGTATGATCCAGCCCTCGCGGCCTGGTCAAAACTGTGCTCGTCCTCGATCCTGGCGCGGATGGCGCCCATCTCTTCCACGCTCGCATGGGCGGCCATCCAGGCGCGTACCCGCTCGACCGTCCCGAGTCTCGGCGAAGCTCCCTTGCGCAACCTCCCCACCAGCGACCGGTTGCCCACCGCCTCCGCGCCCAGCACCGAAGCCTTCGTGCCGGTCACCTCCAGGAACGCCTCGACCTCGCACCGGAAGCATGGACCCAGGCGCGCAAGGCCCATGTAGGCCAGGACACGGTCCGCCGTAACCAGGCACACCGACCGCCCCCGGGCTTGCGAGGACACGAAGTTCGGGTCTCTCAGGGCTTCGACGCCGAAGCGCCGGGCGCTCACTCCGTGGCGCTCCCGCCAGGCCGTAATGATGCGGCGCAGAAGGTCGTTCAGAGGAGCGTCGGAGTGGAGGTCAAGCGCTGCCATGGGTCTCAACATAAGCCGGGATTTTGGACTTGACAATAGGTTTCAGTCGTGTATAGCCTACAGATAACGGCACCGGCGCGTGCCCATGCGCTCATCTGCGCTGCAATGTGGTAAGTTTTTTTTGGATGTTCCCGGCGGCGACGCCACGAAAGGAAACGGATGAGTCCTGACAACACCACCGAAAGGGAGTCGGTCCGGCGCGACCCGGTCCGGCTGAGGCTCAAGGACCTGCTCCGCAGAAACGACCTCACCCTGGCCGCGGCATCCCTGGCCCTCGGCCGCAACAGGACCTACCTTCAGCAGTACGTGGACCGGGGCATCCCGGCCGTGCTCGGCTACCGCGACAGCGAGACCCTGGCCGGGATGCTCGGCTGCGACCCCTCGGAACTCCGCCACGAGGCGGTGCCGAAACGAAGGCCCATGAAGCGCAAGCCGCCGCGGATGCCGGCCGCTGTACCCGGAGCGCCGCTCGTGGCGGTCCGCGAGGTTACGGTGGAGGTTTCCGCCGGGGCTGGCGCTTTGGCCCGGGAATTCGTCTCCGAAACGGCCCTCTGGCACTGGCCGGAGAACATGATCCGCCACGAGGCCGGCGCCGAGCCCGAGAACCTCCGCATCCTGAGAGTCCGGGGCAACTCCATGGAGCCGGAGTTGCGCGACGGCGACCGGATCGTCGTCGACGTCTCGCGCCGGCTCCCGGCCACGGGCGAGACCTTCGTGCTGTGGGACGGCATCGGGCTTGTGGTGAAGCACGTCGAGGTCGTGCGCGGCGATGCCGCCGGTGACGACGAACCGCCCCGTTTGAGGCTCATCTCCGCCAACCCGGACTATGCTCCCTACGCTTGCCTCGCCCGGGACGCGCACATCCTCGGCAAGGTCTTGTGGGCGGTGCGACGGACGTGACCTTCCGGCCTTCGTCGAGCAGCCGGGGTGCCTTTCGAGGGCGTTCGCCCCGGGCTGGACGCTGGTGGCGAACGACCTGAACCCAGTTGAAGTGTGGATCGACCTTGCCACGCTCGAATAGCCCCGCAAGTACACCGGACCACCGAATACGTGGCAAAATCGGAAGGTGAACGGCTACCTCTGAAGAAGCGGATTCAGGTACTCCAGCTCCTGCCCGAGGGGATGGCGTTGAGGCCCCTCCGCAAGGCTCTCAACGTCTCTCCGAACACCATCAACTCACTTTTGATCAGGGCGTGAAAGGCCAGCGCCCACTGCCACGACCTGCACGTCAGAAACGTCACCGCTAGGCGGGTCCAGGCCGACGAGATCTGGTCGTTCATCTACGCCAGGCACGACCACGGAACCAACGCGAAGTGACCGCCACCCGAGGCCGTCCCGGCGTGAGTTCCTCCCGGGCTCTGCGTTCACTCGGGCGCATTTCGGCAAACCCCGCTCGCCGCCCTGACCGTATGACCGCTCCCGGCTCATTCCTTCAGTCCGGGGCAGTGTTCGGCGACGGCGCCGACCATTTTGCGCGCACCCAGCAGGCTGAAGGTTATCTCCTTCAACTCATCGTCCGGTTCACTCCGCGCACCGATGAACAGGTCGCTGCCTTCGTGCAGGCGAATCTTGCGGACAAACTCCAGCGCCTTGCTGCCTCCTACTCCGACAGACCACACCTTGCGGCTCTTCTCCCAAACCTCGTCAACAGGAGAGCTGTTGCCGAACCTGTAGGTTGCCAGCGGAGCGTCCAAATAAACGTGAGGCTCACCGCCATAGAGGATGACCATGACATTGCCTTTGTGGCACTCGACCCTGAGCGTCTCTTGCATACGCAAATCGGGGAAGTGTTCCTCGACTGCGGAGACGTTGACCGCGATAACAACCTCCGCGGCTTCATCTTGCCCAAGGATCCACCAGCCGAAGATCCCGCGGCTCCACTTGTGGTACTTGCGAAAGACCGGGCGGCCGTAGTCGATCTGCGGAAATTCAGGATCGGCCCAAGGCGCCTCCCACGCCGCCGCCGGCGTCTTTTTCCCGGTCTGCGGTTTCGCCGAACGCGGAAGCGAACGGACGGTCCATCGACCGGACCGCTCGCTTGCCAGGAAATCGAGGAAGCGCAATTCGTCGGACTCGGCACAAGCCGAGACCTTCATCCCGACCCCGGCCGCCATGGTACCGTCGATGCAGGCCTTGCGGCCCGCAACGCTGAACCTGAAATCGTTGGCGCCCTCCTGGTGCGAGCAGTACTCGCCGGCGCTCAGGACGCCCCCGGCCCTGCAAGGCCCCGAATCCCGGACTTCCGCCCGGCTCTGGGCAACCTCACCCAGTACGACCAGCGGGCACAGGAATGCCAACAGGAAGCCGGCCGACCTTCCGCGCGTCATTGAGCGGAACCTCATCATTGGCCCCTGCGCCTCCGTTGGGGATCCTGAGATGAGACTGGAAGCAGCTTGCGAATCACGCCCTCCGGGCGTCCGGCTCTTGCATTCGCGTTGGCGCCACCCTCGGACACGGCTACGGCCGCTTTCTTCCGTCCCGTCACCGCAAGAGATCTATCGGCGCTTTGCTCCGAACGCGCCCGTGATGCCGTCACGATCGAAGACGCCCCCGACCTCCTGTTGCGCCGGACCATAGAACATGCCGCTGATCGTCCGTGACGAACCGTCGTTGAAGGCTCCGTCGGCGAGGGAAAGACCGTTCCACTCCATGTCGGGAAGCGCGGTCCCCGCCTTCACGTCGCGGATGCCCGTGAACGACACATCCACGTCAGGACTGGAAAGATCGTCTATATCGATCCTGGCGTCCCCAAAAACCCAGCGGGTTGTCCCAGGCTCGAACCGCTTCACATCCACGCCGCTCATGACGCCGGTCCATGACGCCGATCCCATCCCCGGCGGGTTCGCGCGGGTAAACTGGCCCTCCGAGTCCGCCGAGAGCTCGAGCATCGACGATTCCCCCAGGGAGCTTTCGCTGCAAGTTCCAAAGCTTGACTCCACGCAGTCCACGCTCCGTCCTACCCAAAACGCACTGTACTCAAGATATCCGTCGTAACTTTCGCGAATGGATCTGAGTGTCCCCAAGCCATCGTACTCAGATGTGAGATCATGCCTGACGTTGAACAGAGTCACCCCGTTGTGCTCCAGGACCGGCTCAAAGCTGGAACCCTCCGGAAAGGGGGCGGTGATGGGGTCCGAATCGACTTCGTAGGCTAACCCGTCCACTAGGTAGTCTCTCGTCCACTTCCCGGATTCCGGGTCCACGTGGTAATAGGCGCCGTCAATTCCATGGGTGACTCTCCCCGCCACCTTGTTGTGAAGGGCGATCGTCTCGCTCTGCGATAATGCCAGCGTCGGGTTGCCGTCCGCGAAGCGCTGCCACTTGTCCATCAGCAACATTCCTCCGCCGCCATCGCCGTCCCGTGCTCCACCCCCGCCTCCCCCACAACCGGACAACGCCAGCGCCATCAACGCCACCGGCGCGAAAGAAACAAGTCTGGGCAGCAAGTGCATGCGCATAAACCTCTGGTACTTCATTGATGAAAAGACCCCGCGAAACGTTGACGGATGCCCGACCGGGCGCCGATGGCCGGACGGGCGCGGCGCTTGCCGCAACCGCCGCTCAGAAACGGACAACGGCCCGCAACTCGATGCCGTGCACGGCATCGTCGTCGCCGGCCTCGCTGCGCTTCGCGTCGATGTTTAGCTCGAAGCCAGGACGCCGCGCCCAGGTCAGCCGCCAGCCGAGCCGCCAGTCGCGCCCGCTCTCCGAGAGCGCGAAGCCCAGGTTCGGCGTGCCCGTGAAGGCCCCGCCCAAGACCGCCAGCCCGTAGCCCAGCTCCGCTTCCAGACGCCTCGACGGGGCGGCCTCCTCATTGCCCGCCAGGTCCGCCAACGTCTCGCGCCCGAGCAGCGCGTCCATGCCCCCCTTGGGCGAAGCGCCCCAGGACTGCGTCAGCGACAGCTTGAGACCCCGCTCTGTCGAGGGCCGCGGGTCGAAGGCCAGCGCCGCCGACCCTCCCCACTCCCGGAACCCCCTGGCCTCGTGGGCCAGGAGCCCGCGCCCCTTCAGGTCCAGCGTCAGCCCGCGCCCCGGATCCGCCACCGCCAGCCCCACGCCCAGGTCCGCCCCGAAGCCCGTCTCGGCGTCGCCCCCGTCGAGCCGCACCCCCGCCTCGAACGACGGCGTCAGCGTCGCCGTCCCCCCGAGCGCAAACCGCCGCGACCCCTCCAGCCCCGACCGCACCAGCCACACGTCCGCGTCCGCCGCCACAAGCCCGGCCGATGCCTCCGTCGACGTGCGCGTGAAACGCGCATCGGCCTTCACCGCCAGCGACAGCCAGCCGGTCTCCTCCGAAGCCGGCAGCAATTCGCTGCGCACCCCCGCCGCCCCCATGGCCATCGAAAGATCGCCCTCCTTGCGCTCGCCGCCCACGGGCTTCAGCGCCAGCTCCCCCGCGCCCCAACCCGCCGACGCCCACGCCGACAGCCGCTCGCTCAGCCTGAACCCCGCATACGGATAGACCCCGGTAAGCGTCCCCTCGACCTCCCCCACGCAGTTCCCGCCCGTGCAGCCGCCGCCCTCGCGGTAGCCGCCCGTCCCCCGCGAATGCCCCGCCGCAAGCCCCGCGGTCCAGCGCCCGGACGCCAAGTCGCCGCCGATGAGCCCGGTCGCCACCTCCCCGTCCAGCGTCAACTCGCCCTCGCGCCCGTCGAAACCCGTTATCGCTCCCCCGCCCGCCCCCTCCGGTCCCGCCGCGGCCCCTCCACCTCCGCATCGCCCCGGCTGGCTCGCGGCCCCCCGCGCCCGCCAGCGGCGCCCCCTCCACGGCGTTGCCGCTGGCCGCGGTCCCTTCGGTCCACGACGGCAGCGCCTGGCCCGCGAGCCTCGCCTCGGCGCCGGCCTGCCGCGGCGCCTCCAGCCGCGCCGCCACCATGTCCAGCACCTGGCCCGTCACCGTGCGCCCGAAGCGCGCGATCCACGCCTTCGGCATGTGGTCGCTGTTCTCGATCGTACCCACCGCCTCGCCGTCCGCGATCACCGCGCCGGATGCCTTGCGCAGCACCAGCGTGAAGGTCTCCTCGCCCTCGTCATGGGCGTCGTCGACCACCTCGACGCTGACCGTCTTCTCCGTCTCGCCCGCGGCGAAGACGAGCTTGCCCCGCGCGCTCCGGTAGTCCTCGCCCGCCGTCGCGCTGCCGTCCTTCGTCACGTAGCGCACCGTCACCTCGTCCGGGGCCGCTCGGGAGAGCGTCACCGCGAAGTCGATGGTGTCGTCCACCCCCTCCTTCGCCCGCGCGTCCGCCACCGTGAGCGCCACCGGGCCGGGGACGACCGCATCCAGGGCGTTGGACAGGGGCCGCCCGTCCGCCGTGCATACCGCCCCCGGCGCCGCGCAGTTCGCCGCCGACGCAAGGCGCAGCGTCACCGCGCCGTAGCCCTTCGGCTTCACCCGCACCTCCCACAGGTCGCGCCGCCGGTCCACCCCCCGCACGTCCTTCACCGCGCCACCCTCGACGACAAGCGCATGCTCGCGCAGCACCTTCCCGGCGCCGCCGGCCAGCCCCGCGCTGAAGCCGATCCGCACCGTGAACGCCGCGCCCGTGTGCGCCGAAGGCGCCTCGGCGATGCGCGCCGTCAGCGGTGGCAGCGCCGGAGCTACGTCCGTCACCGTGCCCGTCGCCTCGGCCCTGCCGAGCGCCGCCCCGGAGGGGTTGCTCAAGGTGAGCGTCAGGGTTTCCGTCTCCTCGCCGACCGTGTCCTCGAGCAGCGCGACCGAAACCGTCTTCTCCGTCTCGCCCGCAGCAAAGGTCAGCGTGCCCGAGCCCGCCTCGTAGTCCGCGCCCGCTTTCGCCGTCCCGTCCGACGTCGCCCACGCCACCGTCACCGCAGCCGAAGCCGCCGCGCTCAGGCTCACCCGGAACCCGAGGCGCTCGCCTTCCTTCGCCGCCGCGTCCGCCACCGACAGCGACGACGACGACGCCCCCGTATCGTTCTCCACCGCCTGGCCCGAGAACCCCCCCGCCGCCGCGCCCGACGCCCCGAGAAGCTGCCCCGACCCCGGCGGCGCGTAGTCCACCGTCACCGCCTCGCCCGGAACCACCGGCGAGGCGAGACGCAGCGTCACCGTCCGGCCCTCCACCGCGACGCCCGAGACGCCGCGCTGCGCCGCGTCGACCGTCACCGAGTACGCCTGCGGCGGCGGCGCCGACTGGCCGTCCAGCGCCGCGCTGTAGCCGATCCGCATCACATCGCCCCACACCGCCGCCGACGACATCACCGGCTCCGACACCGTCCCCGTCGCGCCCGTGCGCACCGTCACTTCGCCCGAAGCCCTGCCGTAGCTCAGCCGTTCCTTCACCCCCTCGACATGCAGCTTGTACTCCGTGCGCGCCGCAAACCCGGTCACCGTCGCCGCGCACGCCCCGTCCGCCGTGCAGGCGTCGGTGCCCACCCAGTGCCCGACGCCGTTCCCCGGATACGCCTCCGCCGAGCTCAGCTTCCAGCGGATGCCGTAGCCGTCCACGCCCACCGCCGCCCGCCACTTCACCGCGAGCGATGTCGCCCCCACCGGCGTCACCATCACCCCGGTCACCCGCGGCATCACCCGTTGCGGGTTCGAGAACCCGCAGTCCCAGTCGGCGTCGCAGCGCCTCGTCTCCGCCGCATCCACCTCCGGGCACGTCCCCGTGTGCGCCCTGACCAGGTAGGTGTAGGCGCGGTCCAGCCAGCCGGCGCCCCCCGCCGTCTCCCCGGGGTCGCGACGCTGCACGTTGCCCGGGTACACATGCGTCACCGCGGCATAGCGCTGCGTGCCGTCCAGCACGAAGCTCGTGGTCCCGGCGCCGGCGACGCAGATGTCCCGGTACCTCGTGCTTCCACTCGCCCCGCTCCGCTCCCGGATCTCGTAGCCGGCCACCGTCCCGCGCGTCGCGTCCGCCGACGGCGCCGTCCACCTCAGCACCACGCGGGCCGGACCGGTCTCCGTCGCCACGAAACCCGTCGGCGTCAGCGGCGGGCTCAGCACCACGGCCGACGGCGTCGCCGACGCCTCGTCGGACTCCGCGCCCTCGTTGGACCCGATGTCCACCGCGCGCAGCTTGAAGGCGTAGGCCGTGCCGTTCGTCAGGCCGGTCACCGTGTGCGTCATGGTGTCCTTGTCGCTGTTCGCGATGTCCGTCCACGAGCCGTAGCTGCCGGTCCCGGCCTTCTGCTGGAGCTGCCACTTGACGATGCTCTCGTCGCCCGGGTCGGTCCAGGTCAGCACCGCCTTCGTGTTGCCCGGCGTGGCCGTGAAGCCGGTCGGCTTGACCGGGGGCTTCGCGTCCACCTTGACGTTGGACTGCGCCGGAACCGCGGCGTGAGTCACCACCGCGTCGTTGCCGGCGTAGTCCTTGATCGAGGCGCCGGCCGGCACCGTCAGGCTGTTCGCACCGATGCTGGGGCCGTCGAGATCTTCCTCGCCCGCCTGCACCGTATGAAAGAAGTACTTCTTGTTGGAGTCCTGTCCGCCCCCTTCGAGCATGAGGTTCCGGTCGTTGGCGCCCACCCGCACCGCGAGCGTCGGCGCTCCTGTCACATTGACATCCTCGCTGAACTGCACGCCAGCCACCAGATTTGGCAGGACCGTAGCGGAGGTGCCATGGACTCCGGCCCCGAACGTGATGCCCGTAATCGTCGGGCGCACCCCGTCCACCTTATGCGACGCGCTGGCCGCGACCGCACTGTGCGCCAGCGCCACGTCGGTCGAGCCGTCCTTGACGGTCCCGCCCGCCAGCGTCAGCTTGTTCTGCCCGATGGCGATGCCGTCCGCGTCCGCGTCGCCCTCGGCGACGGTGTACTCGAAGACCAGCGCCGCCGCGCCGCTGCCCGAGGCGTAGACGGCTGCCTTCGCCGTCCCGCCGACGTCGAGCTCGACCTCCGGCTTGCCCGTCACCGTCACCGCCTTGTTGAACGTCGCCGTCACCGAAATCGTGTCGCCGATCCTGTAGTGGCCGTTCTGGTTCGAGGGCACGCTCGACGTGATGGCCACCGACGACACCGTCGCCACCGCCACCGCCGCCGGCGTCGCCCGCCCCGTCGCGGACTGCGGGCTCTTGCCCGCGGCGTTCACCGCCCGGATGCGGATACCGGTACGCCGTTCCGTTGGTCAGGCCGGTCACCGTGTACGAGGTCGCGTTCGCCTCGCCCGGCGCGCTGCTGGCGATGTTCGTCCAGCTGCCCCAGGCCGCGGAGCCGGCCTTCTGCTGGTACTGGTACTTGGTGATGCTCGAATCGCTCGGGTCGGTCCACGCGAGCGCCACCTGCTTGTCGCCCGCCGTCGCCATCAGGCCCGCCGGCTTCGCCGGCTTGCTCGCCGTGGCGGGCGCGGTCAGGCTCAGCGAGACCTTCTGGCCGTTGGTCCACTTCGGGAGGCTCGAACCCGAACTCCACCTGAGTGCCGAACCGCTGATCGTGGCGGCGGAGATGGCGAAGGAGGAACTCCCGGCGTTCAGCGTCAGCGAACCGAGGGCGGTCTTGGCGTTCGCCGCCGTGAGACCGCTGAACACGAGCTGGAGAGTGCCGGTGCCAACACTAACGCCCCCGCTACTTGAGCGATAGACACCGGCAATCGTGTAGTCCGTGCCTGCGTACGTGAAATCGTCGGCCGAGAGGACGGTCGAGGTTGAGCAAAGGTCCAGGTTTCTAAAGGGGGCGGTGGCGGTGCCGCAGCCGGCAAAACGGCTGGCGTGGTCCACCGTCAGGGTCGCGGACCAGATCGCCCCCTGTGGCACCGGGGTGACCGTCGTCGTGCCGGCGGCGGTGTTGCCGGTCACCGCATCCGACCACGCGCCCGTGCCCTCGGCGTTGGTCGCCCGCACCCGCGCCTGGTAGGCGCTGTTCGCATCCAGCCCGCCGATCGTCGCCGTCACCGCCGTGCCGTCATGCGCGTGCGTGGTGTAGTCCCCGCTGCTCCCCTTCCGGTACTGCACGTCGTAGTCCGTGATCGCCGGACCCGTGTTGTCCGGCGCCGTCCAGTTGACCGTCACGCTGTCCGTCGTCGTGCTGCCCACGGTCGGTGTCGCCGGCTTGCCCGGCGCCTCGGCCACGTCCGTCACGGCGATCGTCACCGTGACCGTGCCGCTGCCGTAGGCGTCGGCCGCGCTCACCGTCACCGTGTAGCTGTTCTTCACCTCGAAGTTCAGCGCCGTCCCCGACTTCACCGTGATCTGACGGATCGAGGCGTTGAAGTCGAACGAGCCCGCGTCCGTCCCGCCGAAGGTGTAGGTCAGCGTGTCGTTGTCGCCGTCGGTCGCCGCCGGGATCGCCGCCCCCACGTTGGTTCCCGCCACCGCGTTCTCCGCCACCTCGCGGGTCGCCGCATCCGGCGAGAACACCGGATCGTTGTTGGCGGCAGTGGTGGCCGAGGCCGCCGTCGACCACGCCCCGTCGCCGGCGCTGCTCGTCGCCCGCACCCGGTAGTGGCGCGTCGTCGACGGCGCGAGACCGGTGTGTGCGTAGTTGACCGTTGCCGCGTCCGAGATCGTGGTCAGCGCCGTCCACGGGGCCGAGCCGTTGGCCGACCACTCCACCTTGTAGCCCGTCGCCGCCGCCTTTCCGGTCGCCGCCGCCGGCGCCGTCCACGACAGGTCGATCTCCGTGCGCCCGTCCGCCGTCGCGGCCAGGCCCGTCGGCTGGGACGGCGCGGACAGCGCGCCGGTGTTGCCGGTCACCGCATCCGACCACGCGCCCGTGCCCTCGGCGTTGGTCGCCCGCACCCGCACCTCGTAGGCGCTGTTCGCGTCCAGGCTGCCGATCGTCGCCGTCACCGCTGTGCCGTCCTGCGTGTGGTCGCTCCAGGGTCCGGTGGTCCCCTTCCGGTACTGCACGTCGTAGTCCGTGATCGCCGGTCCGGTATTGTCCGGCGCCGTCCAGTCGACCGTCACGCTGTCCGTCGTGGTGCTGCCGACGGTCGGCGCCGCCGGCTTGCCCGGCGCCTCCGCCACGTCGGTCACGTTGATCGTCACCGTGACCGTGCCGCTGCCGTAGGCGTCGGCGGCGCTCACCGTCACCGTGTAGCTGTTCTTCACCTCGAAATTCAGCGCCGTCCCCGACTTCACCGTGATCTGACGGCTTGTGGCGTCGAACTCGAACGAGCCCGCGTCCGTCCCGCCGAAGGTGTAGGCCAGGGTGTCGTTGTCGCCGTCGCTGGCGGCCGCGATCACCGCCCCCACATTGGTTCCCGCCGCCGCGTTCTCGGCCACCTCGCGGGTCGCCGTGTTCGGCGAGAACACCGGATCGTTGTTGGCGGCGGTGGTGGCCGAGGCCGCCGTCGACCACGCCCCGTCGCCGGCGCCGCTCGTCGCCCGCACCCGGTAGTGGCGCGTCGTCGACGGCGCGAGACCGGTGTGCGAATAGCTCACCGTCGAAGCGCCGGTGATCGTGGTCAGAGCCGTCCACGGGGCCGAGCCGTTGGCCGACCACTCCACCTTGTAGCCCGTCGCCGCCGCCTTTCCGGTCGCCGCCGCCGGCGCCGTCCACGACAGGTCGATCTCCGTGCGCCCGTCCGCCGCCGCGGCCAGGCCCGTCGGTTGGGACGGCGCCGACAGCGCGCCGGTGTTGCCCGTCACCGCATCCGACCACGCTCCCGTGCCCTCGTCGTTGGTCGCCCGCACCCGCACCTGGTAGGCGCTGTTCGCGTCCAGGCTGCCGATCGTCGCCGTCACCGCCGTGCCGTCATGCGCGTGCGTGGTGTAGTCCCCGCTGCTCCCCTTCCGGTACTGCACGTCGTAGTCCGTGATCGCCGGCCCGGTATTGGCCGGCGCCGTCCAGTTGACCGTCACGCTGTCCGTCGTGGTACTGCCCACGGTCGGCGTCGCCGGCTTGCCCGGCGCCTCGGCCACGTCGGTCACGTTGATCGTCACCGTCACCGTGTCGTCCACTGCCGTGCTCGCGCTGCGGTCCGTCGCCTTGCCGTCGTGGACCGCCACCGTCACCGTGTAGCTGTTCTTGCTCGCCTCAAAGTTCAGCTCCGTCCCCGACTTCACCGTGATCTGACGGGTCGAGGCGTCGAAGTCGAACGAGCCCTCGTCGGCGCCGGCCATGCTGAAGGTCAGGGTGTCGCCGTCGTCGTCAGTGGCCGCGGCGATGACCGCCCCCACGTTGGTTCCCGCCGCCGAGTTCTCCGGCACCGTGCGCGTCACCGCGTCCGCCGGGAAGGACGGCTCGTTGTTCGCGCTTTCGTCGTCGGTCAGCGTCACCGCCACGTCGCCAGCGGTCTCGCTCCCGTAGTCCCCGCCCGAGACCGCGTGCGTGACCGTCGTGCTGCGGTCGGCGACCGTCGAGTCGTCCACCCCGGTCACGGTCACCGTCTGCTGCGTGTTCCAGTCCGAGGCCGTGAAGGTCAGCGACGACGGATCGACCGTCGCCACCGTCGTGTCGCCGCTCGTCGGCGTCACCGTCACGGCGCCCGTCGGCTCGCTGTCCAGCTTCACCGTGTAGGTCGCCGTGCGGCCCGCGCCGCTCGCCTCCGTCACCGTCAGGCCGGTCTCCGAGACCGTCACGCCCCGGGTGTCGTCGTCGGTCACGGTCAGTGTCACCGCGTCGGGCGCGGCCACCGCCGTGCCGCCCACCGTGCCCGAGACGGCGACGCTCGCATTCGCCGCGTCCACCTTGTTGTCCACCGCGGTCACCGTCGTCGTCGGGCTCTCCGTGCCGTTCGCCGGGATCGTCACCGTCGCCGCGCCGAACGTCACCTTGCCCGCAGGCGACTGTCCCAGCGTCACTACCGTCGCCGAAGTCACTGCCCTCGACAGCGTCGCCTTCACCGTCGTCGCGTTGCCCGACCCGCTCTCGTCGACGCTCGCCTTCCCCAGCACCAGCGTCACCTTCGGCTTCGTCGGCGTGGCCGTGGCCTCGGCCGACGCCGCACCGTTGTTGGGGCCGATGTCCACCGCGCGCACCTTGAAGGCGTAGGCCGTGCCGTTCGTCAGGCCCGTCACGGTGTGCGTCGTCGTGTCCTTGTCGCTGTTCGCGATGTCCGTCCAGGAGCCGAAGCCGGCGGTCCCGGCCTTCTGCTGGAACTGCCACTTGTCGATGCTCTCGTCGCCCGGGTCGGTCCAGCTCAGTATGACCCGGGCATCCTTCGGCATCGCCATGAAGCCCGCCGGCGCGGCCGGCGGTTTCGCGTCCACCTTGACGTTCGCGTCGTCGTCCACCGCCTCGTGCGTCACCGTCGCGTCGTTGCCGGCCGCGTCCTTGATCGAGGCGCCGGCCGGCACCGTCAGGCTGTTCGCGTTCGCGCTGATCCCGTCGAGATCCTCCTCGTTCGCCTGCACCGTGTAGATGAACCACTTCTTTGCGGGCATGCTGTCCCCAGCCGAGTAGGCGGCGCTCCGCGTGGTGGCGCCCACCCGGATCGCGAACGTCGGCGCGCCCGTCACGGTGACGGCCTCGCTGAAGGTCACCCCGACTCGTGCGCCACCGTCCTCGACCAGCGCCGGGTCGATTGCGGTCTGTTCGATCCCCGTAATCGTCGGGCGCACCCCGTCCACGCTGTGCGCCCGGTTCGCGGCGACCGCGCCGTGGTTGCGGTTGGCCGCGTTGTTCGAGCCGTCCTCGATGGTCCCGCCCGCCAGCGTCAGCTTGTTCGCCCCGATGGCAATGCCGTTGGTGTCCCTGTCTCCCTCCACGACCGCGTAGCTGAAGGTCAGCGCGGTACTGCCGCTGCCGCCGGCGTAGACCGCCGCGCGTTTGTTCGTGCCGACCTGCAGTTCCAGTTCGGGCTTGCCCGTCACCGCCACGTTCTCGTTGAACGTCACCGTCACCGTGACCGTGTCGCCGATCTTGTAGTAACGACTGCTCCCAAGGCTCTGGTCGTCGGGCACGCTCGACGTGATCGCCACCGAGGACACCGTCGGCGCCGTGGTGTCCACCGCCGCCGGCGTCGCCGTTGCCTCGCCGGACGCCGGCCCGGTGTGGGCGCCGATGTCCACC
>MKWU01005022.1_pt1 | contig 14879 bp, 17 predicted proteins | sample 809101 | NCBI WGS metagenome assembly MKWU01 (sample SAMN05860141, study PRJNA318959) | sponge metagenome | host: Aplysina aerophoba | place: Slovenia: Piran, Adriatic Sea, Gulf of Piran | collected 2013-05-07 | reverse complement strand
CCTGCGGCGCGATGACGCCAAACTCCGCCAGATGGCCCCGCAGCGCGTTGATCGTCTGGGTGCGCTGACGCACCAGAAGATCGCGCGTGCGGAACAGCATCGCCCGTGCCTGCTGCTCTTCTCCCTTTACCGCCACGAAGCGCATGGTCGGCCGCTGAGCCGCCTCGCAGATCGCCTCCGCATCCGCCGCGTCGTTCTTCTGCCGCTTCACGAAGGGCTTCACGTAAATCGGTGCTATCAACCGCACCTCGTGACCGAGCCTGGCGATCTCCCGGCCCCAATGATGCGCGCTCGCGCACGCCTCCATCGCCACCACGCAGCGCGGCTGCGAGGCCACAAAACCCAACAACTTCCCCCGGCTCAGCTTCTTGCGGAACACAACCGATCCGTCCGCCCCAGCGCCGTGAAGCTGAAAGCTGCGCTTCGCCAGATCGATCCCGATGATGCTAACCTCGTCCATGGATGCCCCCTCCTTCAGGTCGTGAGCCACAACCACAACCTTGGCACATTGCGATGCCGTCGGGAGGGGGCGTCCACCCCATCGGGCTTGTCCCGGCCATCCATGCGGCCACCCAACGTCCGACGGACTTGGGTGAGATGGATGCCCGGAACTAGTCCGGGCATGACGACGTGTAGTAGACGCCGGCACGCCCCGCGTCATCCGGCTTCCTCGATGCGTTCCATGTCCTCGTCCGAGAGGCCGAAGTGGTGGCCGATCTCGTGGATCAGGACGTGGCGGACGACGTCCTCCAGGCTGTTGCCGGTCTCGACCCAGTAGTCGAGGAGCGGCCGGCGGTAGAGGAAGATCAGGTCGACATCCTCGCGAATGTCGTGGACCCCGCTCTGGTCGAGGGAGACGCCCTGATAGAGGCCGAGCAGCTCGTAGGGGCTCTCCAGTTCCATCTCCTCCTGCACCTCGTCGCTGGGAAAGTCCACGACCCGGACCATCACCGGGTCGACCTTGTCGCGCAGGAACGCGGGGATGCGGCGGTACTCCTGGTCCGCAATCTGCTCGATGTCGGCCGCGCTTGGCGCCTGGGAATTGCGTTCGCTCATGGCGGCAAGCCTAAAGCCTATGCGGCCTTAGAGAAATCGTGCGGGGCGCTATACTGCGCCGCTTCTATGGAAAGCAGCCTGGGGAGGCCGGGACGGTGAGCAACAGGGAGGCGCTGCTGCGCGCACTACGCGGGCAGGCGCTCGATATCCGGCGCAACACGTGGCGGGCGCTGCGTGCGGCGGGCTCCGGCCACATGGGGGGCTCGCTCTCTGCGGCCGACCTGCTGGCCGCGCTCTACTTCCACCACCTCAATCTTCGGCCCGACGAGCCCGACTGGCCCGGGCGCGACCGCTTCGTGCTCTCCAAGGGGCACGCCAACACGGCGCTCGGCGCGGTGCTGGCCCAGGCGGGCTTCGTGGACGACGGGTTCATCGACACCTTCTACGCCTACGAATCGCGATTCGGCATGCACCCGGACATCAAGGTCCCCGGCATCGAGATGTGTACCGGCGCCCTCGGCCATGGCCTCTCGGTCGGGCTCGGCATGGCGCTGGGGTCCAAGCTGCAGGGCAAGGACTGGCGCACCGTGGTGATGCTGGGCGACGGCGAGCTGCAGGAAGGCTCCAACTGGGAGGCGGCGATGGCGGCAGCCCACCTCGCGCCGCTCCGGCTCACCGCCATCCTCGACTACAACAAGGTGCAGCAGAGCGGCCATGTCGCCGAGATGCTGGGGCTGGAGCCCCTGGCGGACAAGTGGCGCGCCTTCGGCTGGTCCGTGCGCGAATGCGACGGGCACGACATGGCGGAGATCGTCGACGCCCTCGACGCGCTGCCCGAGGTCCCGGACAGGCCCTCGCTGCTCATCGCCCACACGGTCAAGGGCAAGGGCACGAGCTTCGCCGAGGACACCTACCTCTGGCACAACCATCCTGTGAGCGACGAGATCTACGAGAAGGCCATGGCCGAGCTGGGAGAGCCCGCATGAATGCGCCGCATCAGGGCAACGGGGCCGAGCCGGCCTGGGTCAAGGCGGCGGCCAATCAATCGCGGCTCGCTTTCGGGCTCGCGGTGACCGAGCTCGGCCGGCGCGACGAGCGGGTGGTCGCGGTCGGCGCCGATACCCTCGACCTGATCGGGCTGCGGGGCCTCATCGAGCACGCGCCCGACCGTGTCATCGACGTCGGTATCGCCGAGCAGAACGCCATGGGCGTGGCCGCGGGCCTCGCCACCACGGGGCTTCGCCCCTTCGTCTGCGGCTACGCACCCTTCATCACCGCGCGCTCCATGGAGCAGATCCGCAACGAGGTTGCCTATGCCGATCAGCGCGTGGTGATCGGTGCGGCTGCGAGCGGGGTCTCGCTTGCCGTCTCGGGCGGCACGCACCATGCGCTGGAGGACCTCGCGCTGATGCGCAGTCTGCCCAACATGACGGTCGTGGTGCCGGCGGACGCCCACGAGGCGTGGCACGCGACGCTGGCCACCGACGCGATCGACGGCCCCGCCTACATCCGCCTCGGCGGGCGCGTGCCGGAGCCCCCGGTAATGCCGGTCGACGTGCCGTTCAGCCTCGGCAAGGCCACGTGCCTTGCCGAGGGCGCGGACGTCGCGGTGATCGCCTGCGGCGCCCTGGTGGCGCCGGCCGTGGACGCGGCGAAGGAACTCGCCGGGCGGGGCGTCGGCGGGCGCGTCCTCAACATGTCCACGATCAAGCCGTTGGACGAGGCTGCGATCCTTGCCGCTGCCGAGGAGACGCGGGGGATCGTCACCGCCGAGGAGCATCATCTGACCGGCGGGCTCGGCGGCGCGGTGGCGGAGCTCCTCGCCGTCAAGCGTCCCACGCCCATGCGCATGGTCGGCATGCCTGACGAGTTCGCCGTGGTCGGCCCGACCGACCGCATCCGTGCGCGCTACGGCATGAGCGCCCAGCACATCGTGGACGCCTGTCTCGATTTGCTGAAATAGGGGCGCTGCGCATCGCGCTATACCGTTTCGGCATTGACGCTGACGACAAGGCACGCTGCGATGCGGATCGTCGCACTCCTTACCGTCACCAGGGAGATGGGGAATGAGACGCATTGCAGTTCTGGGATTCACGTTGTTGCTCATTGCAGGTTGCGGAGGCGGTGGGGGTAGCAGCGTCCAGGGAACGATGGAGACCGGGGGAGACGAGCCCGGAATGCCTCCGCCAGAGACCGAAATGAGTCCGTCGTTGAGCACCTTGGGCGCGTATGAAACTGCGCCGATCGATGACGTTGGAAGTACCTCCACGGCCACGTTCTACAGATGGGGGATATGGGGAGGAATACTCAGAGACGACCATGTCACGTGCACGGCCATTGGCTGTCCGCCTCCGGGTGAAACGATCTTCATGGCCTACATGAACCACGAGATCGGTGGGACCGTCAGCACGATGACGCAAGGCAATCGGTCGGGAACCTCGCCAGTAATGGGAAGCGCTGTTTGGAGCGGTGATGTCCGTGCCTATGAGACTGAGGACGTTGTGAATTCGGAGGGAATGTCCGTCACGACCTACGCGCCGGTGGAAGGCGATGCGCGGCTCGAGGTCGATTTCACTGCCGCTACGGTCGATGTCGATTTCACGGACTTCGACAACAACCAGGCGGACATGTCCTGGGACGGGCTCGCCATGAGCAACGGCGAGTTCGGGAGTGGAGTTGCGACAATTGACGGCTCGTTCTACGGCGCGGACCACGAAGGCGCCGCCGGCACCTTCGCACGCGACGGCCTCACGGGGGTATTCGGTGCCCTCCGCACCTCCGACTAGGCCGGCGCAGGAGATTCAGCCATCGCGGTCTGGACCCTCCCTGTGCCTCGCACCATGGTGCGGGGCACGGCGCGCGGCGTTCGCGTCACGATCACACCATGTGGAACGGGGGCCGACAGCGCGTGATGGCGGCGGCAAGAGGGGCGACTCAGGCTTGCGCGACTCGGGTGTGCGGGGCTGTTGAATTCGTGTCCGGGACCTTGTCAGGCGCGGGCGACATCCCACATTTCCCACTCATTCCGCTCAATCCCGGCGAATCCCGGAAAAAATTGTCGTTCACGTCTCACGCACGTGGCGACGACCGCGATTGGTGCCCCTGAGCGCTGGTCTGTCCCAAGCTTGCAGCGCCGGGCTGGTGCTTGCGTCTCCTCAACGATGACATGACAATGGCGGGCGTGGTCGGGGCGGCGGCTAAGCGTGGCGGCGCCCCGGAAGTGTCAGCGTGCGGGAGGCCGGCGATGCTCGAACGCTCCGAGTGGTACGATATCGCGCGGGATACCAACTGGACGCCCTCCTACGTCTCGCAGGAGGAGCTGTTTCCGCCCGAGATGGGCGATCCCTACGGCATTCCCACCGAGGAGTGGGAGACCTTCGACGAGCCCTACAAGGTTTCCTACCGCGAGTACGTGAACATCCAGCGCGAGAAGGATTCGGCCGCGTATTCGGTGAAGGCGGCGCTGGCGCGCTCCAAGTTCTACGACCAGGCCGACGAGGGCTGGGCGAGCGTGCTTAAGCTGCACTACGGCGCGGTGGCGCTCACCGAGTATCAGGCCTGCCAGTTCCAGGCGCGGATGTCCCGCTTCGGCCCGTCTCCCGCGATGCGCAACATGTCGGTCTACGGCATGCTCGACGAGCTGCGGCACACCCAGCTGCAGCTCTTCTTCCCGCACGAGCTGGTCCACCTGGATCGCCAGTACGACTGGGCGCACGAGGCCCAGCATTCCAAGAACTGGGCGGTGCTCGGCGGCCGTCATGCGTTTGACGACATCATGATGACGCGGGACGCCGTCACGTCCTCGGTGATGGTCTCCTTCGCGTTCGAGACCGCGCTCACCAACCTGCAGATGATCGGCCTCTCCACCGACGCCGCCAACATGGGCGATCACACGTTCGCGAACCTGATTACCAGCATCCAGTCGGACGAGGCGCGTCACGCGCAGCTCGGCACGCCCACCATCGAGATCATGATCCGCAACGGCCGCAAGAAGGAAGCGCAGCAGGCGATGGACATCGCGCTCTGGCGGGTCTGGCGGCTTTTCTCGATCACCGTCGGCATTCCGATGGACTACTACATCCCGCTCGAGCAGCGGCACATGTCCTTCAAGGAGTTCATGCACGAGTGGGTGATCAACCAGTGGGAGCGGCAGGTGCAGGACCTCGGCCTGGAGCGGCCGTGGTACTGGGACATCTTCCTCCTGGACATCGACAACCACCACCACTGCCAGCAGGGCGGCATCTGGTCGTGGCGGCCGACGGTCTGGTGGAACCCGCCGGGCGCGGTGGGGCCCAAAGAGCGCGCGTGGCTGGAGGAGAAGTATCCCGGCTGGAACAAGAGCTACGGCAGCTATTGGGACGTCATCACCAACAACCTGCTCCAGGGGCACGAGGAGAAGACGCATCCCCAGTGCATCCCCATCATCTGCAACATGTGCCAGATCCCGATCTCGCACCGGCCGGGGCCCGAATGGGGTGCGCGCGCCTATCAGCGCGAGTACGGCGAGCGGCGCTACAACTTCTGCACCGAGGTGTGCCGCTGGATCTTCGATACCGACCCGGAGCGCTACAAGGACCACGAATCCATCGTGGATCGCATGTATTCCGGCGAGATCGATCCGCCGACGCTGGAGAACGTGCTCAAGTACATGGGCATCGGCGTCATCAGCGAGGGTGGCCGCGACGGCCACGACTACGGCTGGGTCGAGGGTTTTCGGGCCCAGGCTGCGGAATAGCCAGGCGGCATCCGTAGCGTCACCGAGAGCGGCATGAGCGCGTTCCCGATTCTCTCGCGCTTCCAGCAGGATGCGCACATCAAGACGGTGGAAATCGAGTCCGGCCAGACCATGGACGAGGTGGCGGCGACCTGCGCCTTCCACTCGATCGGGTTGCACGTGGCGGAGAAGCCCGGCCGGACGCTTCGCGTGCGGCCCACCACCGAGGACGACTCCGCGCAGCCCTGGCCGCGCGATCTCACGGTCGAGAAGGCGGGCATCCGCTTCTACGACTGCATCGACATCTATTTCGAAGAACCCCAGTAGCCTACGCGCACCGGGAATGGAGTGACCGACGCATGGCGTTCAAGAAGGCCTGCACGCTGGACGACATCTGGGAAGGCGACATGGAGACCTTCGACGTGGACGGCACCGAGGTGCTGCTCGTCCATGTCGAAGGCGAAGGCATTCAGGCGATCCAGGCGCAATGCCCGCATCAGGAGGTCGACCTCGTGGACGGCGATCTCGAAGGCCGGGTGCTGACCTGCATGATGCACCTCTGGGAGTTCGACGTGGTGGCGGGCAAGGGGGTGAACCCCGGGCACGCCGAGATCGCCCAGTACCCGGTCAAGATCGAGGGCGAGGACGTCCTGGTGGACGTCGAGGGCATCGAGCCCAAGCATGCCAAGCCCTGACGGCGCGGGTAAGGGGGAGGAGCGGCGATGAGCGGTGACGGCGTGGTCCGCAAGAATTCGGTGGGGCCGGTGCTGCGCGCCGGCGAGGTCGCCGACGCCGTGGTCGAGGCCCTGCAGGAGGACAACCCCGGCAAGGAGTTCACGGTCGAAGACCGCGTCGCCTACGTCAGGGCGGAGACCGAGGGCGAATGCGTGGTGCGGGCCGAAACCGTGGCGAAGGTGCTCGGTCGACCCTTCAAGATCGCCGAGCTGGAGGTCAATCTGACTTCCTTTTCTGGCCGGATCGAGACCACCGACGACACCATGCGCTTCTACTTCGAGAAGAGGCTGTAGTGGCGTTCCGGAAACACTCGCACTGTCTCGCGCGCTGCCCCCTTCTCGTCATGGCCGGGCTTGTCCCGGCCATCCACGCGATTGCCCAGCGTCCGGTGGGCCTGGTTGAGGGAGATGCCCGGAACAAGTCCGGGCATGACGATGGGTGGCGTGGCCGGGCCGCAATCGGAACGATGTATGGTGGCTGAGACCCCGGGCGAGCCAGCGGTGGGCCGCGTTCAAGCCGCGATCCGCCACAAGCTGAGCGAGGCACTTGAGCCCAGCCGCCTCGACATCGTGGACGATTCCGCGCGCCACGCCGGCCATGCCGGCGCGCGGCCCGAGGGCGAAAGCCACTTCATCGTCGAGATCGCCTCGGCGCAGTTCGCGGGTCTCTCCCGCGTCGCGCGCCAGCGTCTGGTCTACGGCGTGCTCGAAGACGAGCTGCGCACCGACGTGCACGCGCTCGCGCTGAAGACCGTCACACCCGAGGAGGACGCTGCGGGTTAATCCGCGGCCATCAGCGTCTCGACGTGGGCGGCTGTGCTGTCGCCGAGGGCGCGCAGGTTGTAGCCGCCTTCGAGGGTCGAGACCACGCGCCCGTCGCAGAGCTCGCCCGCAAGCCGGGTCAACTCCGTGGTGATCCAGCGATAGTCGTCTTCGACCAGCTCGAGGTTCGCCAGCGGATCGTCGCGGTGCGCGTCGAAGCCGGCCGAGATCAGGATCAGCTCGGGCCGGTGGGCGCGCAGTGCCGGCAGCATCCGGCTTTCCATCGCGTCGCGGAAGCCGGCAGAGCCCGTGCCCGCCGAGAGCGGCGCGTTGACGATATTGCCGACGCCGGTCTCGCTCGCTGCGCCCGTGCCCGGATAGAGCGGCGACTGATGGGTGGAGCCGAAGAAGAGGTCGCCGTCCTGCTCGAACGCGGCTTGGGTTCCGTTGCCGTGGTGGACGTCGAAGTCGACCACGGCGATGCGCGTGAGCCCGTGGCCGCGCCGCGCCCGCTCGGCCCCGATCACGACATTGTTGAAGAGGCAGAACCCCATGGGACGGCGGGGCTCGGCATGGTGGCCCGGCGGGCGCACCGCGCAGAATGCGTTATCCGCCTCGCCGGCAAAGACCGCGTCCACCGCAGCCGCGACGGCGCCCGCCGCCCGCCGCGCCGCCTCGCCCGAGGCCGGCGACATCACCGTGTCGGCGTCGATGGCGACGCGTCCTTCATCGGGCACGTTGGCGAGAATCGCGTCCACCAATTGCTGATCGTGCGCCCATGCGAGGATCTCGGGCTCGCCCACCGGCGCCTCACGGCGATCGAGCGCCGCGAACGCGTCGGCGGCGAGCGCATCCTCGATCGCCCCCAACCGCGCGCCCGTCTCCGGGTGCCGCGCGCCGGGATCGTGGTCCGCGCACACGGGATGGCTAAAGTAAATCGTCTTTGCCACGGCCTGCCCTCCTGTTGTCCCGAACGTAGCACGGCTCCGGGCGGGGCGCGGCTTTAACGGCGATTTCGTTTCGGGGCGAATTTTGCGGCTCTTTGGGGCTGGACCTGCGCCAGATAATCGTCACATTGGGGACTAACGATTCAAGGGAGGAATCGATGCGCTTCCCGCTGCTGCTGCTCACCCCCGTTCTTCTCGCGATGACCCTTGTCGTCACGGCTCCGCCGGCACACGCGCACCTGACGGCGGAAGAGTTGCCCTCGCTCGCGCCGCTGGTGAAGGAGATCGGGCCTGCGGTGGTCAATATCCAGGTCACGGGCGAGCCGAAGCAGATGCAATCGCGGCCGCAGCAGCCTCAGCAGCCGCATCCCTTCTTCGACCACCCCTTCTTCAAGGAATTCTTCGGAGACCGCGAGTTCGAGCGCCGGCGCCCGCAGATGCGGCGGCCCAGCGCACTAGGCTCCGGCGTGATCGTGGACGCGGAGAACGGCTACCTGCTCACCAACAATCACGTCGTCGAAGTCGGGGAAGAGATCACCGTCACGCTGACCGACCGCCGCGTGTTCAAGGCCGAGCTGGTGGGCGCCGACCCTGAGACGGATGTCGCATTGCTCAAGATCGATGCCGATTCGCTTTCTGCCATGCCGCTTGCGAACTCGGACGGCTTGCAGGTCGGCGACTACGTCGTGGCCATCGGCAACCCCTTCGGGCTGGGTCAGACCGTCACCGCCGGAATCGTGAGCGCCCTCGGCCGCTCTGGCATTCTCCCCCTTGGTCCCGATTCCTACCAGGACTTCATCCAGACTGACGCCGCCATCAATGTCGGCAATTCCGGCGGTGCGCTCATCAACCTCGAGGGCGAGCTCGTCGGCATCAACACCGCGATCTTCTCCGGGCGTGGCGGCAATATCGGCATCGGCTTCGCCATCCCGATCAACATGGCGCGCCAGGTCATGGACCAGCTGCTCACTCACGGCGAGATCCAGCGCGGCCGCATCGGCGTGCAAATTCAGGACCTCACTCCCGAAATCGCCGAGGCGCTCGGGACCACCTATCGGAAGGGCGCTCTGGTCGCCCAGGTGTTACCGGGCACGCCGGCGGAAGCGGCCGGGATTCAGCGTGGTGACGTGGTCGTCCAGATGAACGGCGATCCCGTGACGGGTTCTGCCGATCTGCGCAACAAGGTCGGCATGCTGCGGGTGGGCGACGCGGTTCGGCTGACCGTCGTGCGAGAGGGCGAAACCATGACCATCGATCTCGCGGTCGGCGAGGCCAGGAAGGTCGCCCTCGGCCTTGGCAGCCAAGTACCGGAGCTGAAGGGCGTCGTGCTCGGCCCGATCGACCCCTCGTCGCCGCTCCACGAAGAGGTGGAGGGGGTGCTGGTCATCGAGGTCGAGGAGGGCACGCCGGCCTGGGAGGCCGGATTGCGCGCGGACGATGTCGTCGTCCAGGTCAACCGCCGCGAGGTGCGCGAGCCTGACGAAATCGTGGCTGTGGTGGAGGAGACCGGACTACCCATTCTGCTGAACGTCCGACGCGGCGAGGGGGCGCTCTTCTTGTTGATCCGCTGACGCCAAGAGGCACCCGGCGGCCGCTTGGCCGCAGGTGCCGCGCGCTCAGGCGGAGATGCGCATCTGGATGGGGCCTTCGGCGCGCTGGTTGATCAGTTGATCGAGGTAAGCATTGCCGCTTTCGTCGATCTCGTCGGGTGTGCCCTGCCACATGATCGTCCCCTCGTGCAGCATGGCGAGCCGGTCGAAGCTCTCCCGTGCGACGCTCATGTCACTCGTCACCGTGAGCGCGGTGACGCCGCTCCGCTCTATGGCGCCTCGAATGAGTGCGACTATTGCGCCGGTCAGGATCGGGTCGAGCCCCGCGGTCGGGTCGTCGAGCACGAGGAACCGGGGCTCGGCGGCGATCGCACGGCCCAGCGCGACCCGCTTCTGCATACCCCCGGAAAGCTCGGCCGGCGAAAGGTCGGCGACGTCGGGCTTGAGGCCCACCGCTGCAATAGTCTCCACCGCCTGCCGCTTGGCGATGCGGCGGGCCATCCCCTGGCCGTGGATCAGGGTGAAGGCCACATTCTCCCACACGGTGAGGCTGTCGAAGAGCGCGTTCTGCTGAAACAGCACACCAACGTCGCGCATCAGGCGCTCCAGCCCGCTCTTGTCGAAAGTCGCGAGATCGGTGTCGCCGTAGCGAACGCTGCCGCCATCCATTGGCATCAATCCGAGCAGGCACTTCAGCAATACCGACTTGCCGCTCGACGAGGGGCCGACCAGCACGGTCGAGCGCCCTTCCGGCACGTCGAGATCGACCCCGCGCAGCACCGGCTTGCCGTCGAACGCCTTGACCACGCCGCGCGCCGTGACCGTAATGCTCATGGCACGTCTCTAGCGCGGCCTGCGCCTAAAGTCGAACCGCACCTTGGGGAGAGGCCGGTGTTCCGCCGGCCGGCAAGCGAGGACTCCGATCATGTCCGACGACACGCTGCTTGAACGCCGGCACCGGCTGCTCGGTGCCGGCGCGCCGCTCTTCTACGACCGGCCGCTGCACCTGGTGAAAGGGGAGGGGGTCCGGGTCTGGGATAGCGACGGGCGGGTTTACCTCGACGCCTACAACAACGTGCCACACGTCGGGCATTGCCATCCCCATGTGGTGGACGCGCTGGCGGATCAGGCCGGTCGGCTCAATCTCTCCACTCGCTATCTGGACGAGCGCATTCTCGACTACGGCGAGGCCCTGACGGCAACCTTTGCGGACGAGCTCTCCCGCGTCTCGCTCGTCTGCTCGGGCACCGAGGCCAGCGAGCTCGCACTCAGAATGGCCCGGGCCTGCACCGGCAACGAGGGCGTGATCGTCACCGACTTCTGCTACCACGGGAACTCCGCCGTGGTCGCCGGACTCTGCACCGCGTTCGAGATGCCCGAGGGAATCGACCCAAGAGTGCGCACGATCAGGGTCCCCGAAGCCGACGATGACCCGGCCGAGGCGGCGGCGGAGGTCGAGGCCGCCATCGCCTCGATGGCCGAGGCAGGCATGAAGCCCGCCGCGATATTCTTCGACACGATCTTTGCGACCGAGGGCATGCCGGCGGTGCCCGAGGGTTATGTCGAGCGGGCGGTCGCTCTCGCCCGAGAGGCCGGCGGGCTCTACATCGCGGACGAGGTGCAGCCGGGCCTTGGGCGCACCGGCGCAGGGATGTGGGGGCACCAGCTCTACGACGCCGTGCCGGACCTCGTGACCCTCGGCAAGCCGCTCGGCAACGGCCATCCGCTGGCGGGCGTCGTCGCCCGGCCGGAGTGGATCGACGGCTTCGCGGACAAGGCGATGTATTTCAACACCTTCGGCGGCAACCCGGTCTCCTGCGCGGTGGGGCATGCGGTGCTTGAGGTGATCGAGCGGGAGCGCCTCATGGAGAACGCGCGCAAGGTCGGAGCGCATCTGCAGGAGGGGCTGCTCGCTCTCGGCAACAAGCACGCCATGATCGGAGCGCCGCGCGGGCGGGGTTTCTTCACAGGGGTTCCATTCTTCGCCGACGGGGACCGCGAAACGCCGGCGCCTGATCTGACCAAGGCCGCTGTGAACGGGATGCGCGAGCGGGGCGTGCTGATCAGCCGCACCGGCCGGCGCGACCATGTGCTCAAGATTCGACCGCCCATGCCGTTCTCCGCGGCGGACGCGGACCTGCTTCTCGCCGCCCTCGACGAAACTCTTGATTCGCTCGCGTGACAGGGCGCCCATGATCGACTTCTATCGCTTGCCGCTCGACGAGCGGGCTGAACGTCTGCGCGCGCTCGCCAGAGATGCACTGCTCCGCTGGGGCGTGCGGGACTGCGAGCCCGAGATCCTGAAGGTCCGCGAGAACGCCGTGTTCCGCGTCCAGGCGGCGGACGCGAACGCTGCGGTGCTCCGCGTTCACCGCCACGGCTACCATAGCGACGCGGCGCTCCGCTCCGAGCTTGCCTGGCTGGAAGCGCTGAACGCCGAAGGCATCGCCGTGCCGGCGGTGATCTTGAGCGCCGCCGGTGAGCCGTTCGAGATCGTGGAGGTTGAGGGCGTGCCGGAGCCACGCCAGGTGGACATGCTGTCCTGGATGCCCGGGGTTCCGATCGGCACGATCGAGGAGGGACTGAATCCCGCAATTGCAGACGTGCACGGGGTCTTCGAGGCCGTCGGGCGGCTCGCCGCCCGTCTCCATAACCAGACGGAAGTGTGGCCGCAGCCACCGGATTTTGTTCGCCATGCCTGGGACCGCGAGGGACTGGTGGGTCCCGAACCGCTCTGGGGCCGGTTCTGGGAGGCCGCCGTGCTCGGGGCCGAAGAGCGCCGGCTGATCGACCGCGCCAAGGCGCAGGTCCACGTCGACCTGACCGCGTACGGCCGCCCGCCCCGGCGTTACGGCCTGATTCACGCCGACCTCAACCTCGACAACATGCTCTTCGACGGCGAGCGGGTAATCATCCTCGACTTCGACGATTGCGGTTTCGGCTGGCACCATTTCGACCTGTCGACGGTCTGGACCCTGTTCCACGGCAGCGACCTGGCCGAGGCGATGCGTGCCAGCGTCGTCGAAGGCTATCGCCGCGAGCGCGACCTGCCGGACGAAGAGCTCGCCCACATGCCGCTCTTCGAGCTCGGCCGCGCGTTCAGCTATCTGGGATGGGTCCATACGCGGTCCGAGACCGCCAGTGCGCAGGCCCTCGCGCCGGAAGTTGCCCAACTCGCGTGCACGCTGGCGGAGGCGTATCTCAGCGCGTAGCGGGCCGCGCTACGGGAAAAGGGTCAGGACGCCGGTGTAGCCGTAAAGCCGGTTGTGCGAAATCTCACCGTTGCAGAAGAAGCCTACCAGGGGCACGTCACCGAGGGTGCGCTCGATCAGCCGGAGCTCCTCGGAGGCTTCGCCGAACATGTTGGGGCCGCGGGCGAGGCAGGTGAAATAGAGGGCACCGCGCGGCTCGTCGCCGGCCCGGCGCTTCACCGATTCCACCATGCGGCCGAGGTCGTGCTCTGCGGCGGCGGCGTCGCGGCGGCAGAACTGTAACTGGGTGCCGCGCTCCACAAGCTCGCCAATGCCGATCAAATTCCGGTCAACGTCGAAGCCCACGAGGTTGCGCACCAGATAATCCCCGGTGTCGCTGCCCGAGACCGGGAGCGCAGCGAACATGAGGCCACCGACCCGGCGCAGGTCGCTGGCGAGCTCCTCGCCGATCTCCTCCTTGAAGACCTCCAGTGCCGGCCGCCCGTCGAGCTCGATCAATATGTTGGCTCTGCAATCGGTAATTTCGTGGCTCGGGCCGATCGGCATGCAGCTCTGGCTGAGCGCTGTCGCGACGGTGACGGTTTCCGACAGGAGGACGCCGGAGACCCCGCCTTCTGTGACGCCCCCCGCGATCTGTGCGGGCAACGCACGCGACGACGAGAGGCCGCCGACCAGGAAGCCGTCGAGCTCGTCGGCGAGGTCGGCGATGATGTCGCCCGTACGCTGGTTGCGTGGGTCGGCGTGAACGATGCCGAACCGCGCGGGGGAGCGAGCGATCCACGCGCCGTTGTCGCGGCTGAACTCGCCCAGGTCGTCGCGGATGGTCTCGAAGACCCGGTAACTCCCCTGGTCGAGGTCGGCGATCATGATCGCAGCGGCAGGTTCGTCGAAGTATTCCCGGCCGGTGGCGCAGATCCCGATGCCGACCGAGCCTACCCACTCGTCGAGACCGGTCGCTTGCTTGAGCCGATCCAGCGCGGCCGGCAAGTGATCGCCGATCGCGTCTGTCACGTAGAGCATGCCCAGGCCCTGCTGCGGCATCGTAGGTCCCAGCTGCTCGATGCAGGCTTCGATCGCGGCTTCGCCGGTCGGCCCGCCGGCGTGGGCGAATTGAAATCGCGTCATCCTCTGCGTCCTGGCGCTATGGCGCGCTCAGCGGAGCGCTGGTTGGCAGGAGCAATGGTGCGCTCACCGGCGTGCTTCCTGCAAGCGGCCGGCACACCAGGCCGCCGCGCGCAGCGTCGTTGCATCGGCGCCGAAGCGCCCCACCACCTGAAGGCCAAGCGGCAGATCATCCACCGAAAGGACCGGAACATTGACGGCTGGCACGCCGAGCATGGTCCAGAGCATGGTCTGCTGCCGGCTGCCGGTGAATGCCAGACCCTCGGGCGCGGCACCCGGCGCGGCGGGGGTCAGCGCCGCATCGTAGGGCCGCATCGCGTGTTCGAAGGCGCGCCGCATCGCATCCGCCGCATCGAGCAGGGCGAGATAGTTGTCGGCGTCGATCTCTCGGCCCGCCTCGATATGCTTGCGAATAGTGTCGGAAAGGTCCGCCGCGCCGCGCTCGTACCAGGGCGCAAGCGCGTGGGCGACCTCGCGCCGCATGATGCCGATATGCACCGCCGCCGCTTCGTCGAAGGGAGAGCCCAGGGTGAGCGACTCCGCGCCGCAGGCTTCCGCTGCGGCCTCAAGCGCTGCCGCGGCGTCCGGCTCGACTTCCTCCCAGGCCGGTTGCCTGATGAAGGCGAGCCGGGGCTGTCCGGGCGCCATGGCGAGGGCGGCCGGCAGGGCGGGCGGCCGGCCGCCCGCGCCCCGAGGCCGTGGGCCTGATGAAGGGGAGCCGGGGCTGTCCGAGCGGCAGGGCGAGGGCGGCGGCGAGGCGGGTCGGCGCCCGCCCGGCGCTTGCTTGATCCAAGCCGTCGTCGCCCGAGATGGTGTCGATGCCGAGCGCCACGTCCTGCGCC
>MKWU01005020.1_pt1 | contig 14883 bp, 20 predicted proteins | sample 809101 | NCBI WGS metagenome assembly MKWU01 (sample SAMN05860141, study PRJNA318959) | sponge metagenome | host: Aplysina aerophoba | place: Slovenia: Piran, Adriatic Sea, Gulf of Piran | collected 2013-05-07 | reverse complement strand
GCGTTGGTCGCCGGCCCGTCCGTGGTATTCGCCGATGAGCCCACCGGCGAACTCGACAGCGTCACCGCGGTGACCATCGGCGGCATCTTGCGCGAAATCGGCGCCAGCCGCGGCGTCACCGTCGTCACCGCGACTCATGATCTCATGCTGGCCGACATGGCCGACCGCCGTCTCCAGATGGCCGACGGCCGCGTGACCTCCATAGACGGCTGATCCCGGCGCTCCCGCCGTTTGCCCCGTTCGGAGCGTCGTGGTATATTTTGGCCCGTAACAGAGTACCCGCGAAAAATACGGAGTATTGCATGGCTTACGTAACGCCTCGAGATGGCGAACCGCCTGAAAGTTTGGTTAACAGGTTCCGAGCGTCCGTTCAGCACGCCGGTATCCTGCGCGAGTTGAAGGATCGTCGATTCTTCCGGTCCAAGGCCCAGAAGGAGCGCTTGGCTGCCCAGCGCGCGGCACGGCGACGCCGACGGCAGCGCCGGTAGGACGTTCGCCGGCAACCCCGGCGATCCGCCGCAAAACGCCTTAACCCAATCGCCCCACCACCGGACATCGTACCCGGCGCGCCCATTCGGAGTCGGGCCGGCGAATTATCCGGTGCCTTGGCGCTTGTGTCCCCCGAACGAGATAAAGGAGGGTAGGTTTGCCTCGTTACGATTATCGGTGTACCGAATGCTCAACTGAGTTTGAACTGGTTCAGAAGTTCAGCGAGGCAGGCCAGGGCGAGTGCCCGTCCTGCGGCGGCGCAGGCCAGAGAGTCTTCCACGCTGTCCCGGTCATATACAAGGGCAGCGGGTTCTACACCACCGACTACGGACGGCCCAAGCGGCCATCTGAGGCCTCCGAAAGCAAGGAGTCCTCGACCGAATCCTCCTCGTCCTCCAGTGACGGCAAGTCGTCGGACACCTCAAAGTCCAGCGACAGCGCCTCCTCCGGCAGTGATTCATCGGCAACACCCGCCCCGGCTGCCGCCGGCGGCGATTCCGCTTGATATTCACTCGGCGGCATAACATGGAACTGGGCCGCGCTCTCGGGTGCGGCTTTTTCTTGCCTGTCGCCGCTCGTGGGACACGATAGGTAGCCAGCCATGCGAGCGTTGCTCCAGCGAGTCACCGAAGCCTCGGTCTCAATCAACGAACCCGACTCAATCGACCAAACCGAAATCGGCAAAATCGGGCCCGGTCTAGTCGTCCTGCTGGGTGTTGCCGACGCCGACGCCGATACCGATGCTCAGTACCTCGCCGACAAGGTCGCGAATATGCGGATCTTTGCTGACGATCAGGGGCGGTTCAACCTCTCCGCCCTGGACGTTGCCGCAGAATTGCTCGTGGTGTCCCAGTTCACCCTGTACGCGGACACCAGGCGAGGCCGCCGTCCCGATTTCACCCGCGCCGCCGGACCCGATGAAGCCAACCGCCTCTACGAGTTGGCATGCCAGTTGTTCCGGGATAAGGGCCTGACGGTGGCCACCGGCCGGTTCCAGACTTACATGCGTGTCCATCTCGTGAACGACGGGCCCGTGACAATACTCGTAGACAGCGCCGACCGCGCCCGTCCCAGAAATTCCTAGGGCGGGCCGTTTCGGCCCGCCCCAAGGTGTGGAATCAGCGTCCCGAACGTGTCGGAACGGTCTTGCCGCAGCAGTCTAGCGGTGCCAGCCCATCCCCTTGTACATGCCGCGCATGAACGCGATTTGCCCGCCGTGGGAAACGCAGTCCCACGTCATCTGCCCGAGCGCCGCCGCCACGGTTCGCGGCTCCGACACCGGCGGAATGATCTTGGCCTGCTGCATCTGCGCCTCGGTCAGGCTCGGCAGGTATTCCCGCAACGCGCCGCGCACCTGCTCGAAGTAGTCCATCTGCATCGCGCGCGATGGAGGCCCCCAGTCGCATACCATCTGGTGCGTCCAGCCCAGCCCGCGGTTCTCCCCGTCGGACGGCATGGCAAAGTGCTGCTCCCACCCGTTGGTGTCCCAGAGTTGGGGCAGGTCCCGGAGCCGCGTGTGGATGAATGAGTCGATCACCCGCGACAGGTGCCACAGGGTCCACGCCACCGAGTTGCAATCCGGCGCCGGGATGCGTTGAAACTCCTCGTCGGTTAGGTCCTTCAGCGCCAGGTCGATGGTGGTGAAATTGTTTTCCAGTGCGGAAATTAGACCGGCGGTAGCGGCGGGCATGGTTCGCCTCCTCTAGGTGATTTCCGGCTGCACGCCGGCCGGCAGGTCAACTTCGAAAGCGGACAGGATCTGCCCCACCAGCATGTAGTGTCCAATCAGCCCTGTGATTTCCACGGTCTTCTGCGTACCGAAGTGGTCGCGAACCGCATTGAACGTTTCGTCGCTGATCTTGTGGTTCTGCGCCAGTTCCTGGACATATTTGACCAGCGACGCCTCGATGCCGGTCATGCCCTCCGGGGCCTTCCCCGTGGCAATCGCGTTGACCACGTCCTCGGAAACCCCGGCTTGTCGCGCCAGGCGGGCGTGGGCCGAAAACTCGTACTGCTGCCGAATCTCTCGGGCGGTGGCGCAGATGATGATCTCGCGCTGGGCCTCTGTGATATCCAGCTCAAACCGTACGTAGGTGCCCGTGTGGGCGACCCGCGCCGCCAGGTCGGGGCTCTGCAGCAGCACCCCGTAGGGGCCGCGTACGCTGCCGCGGCTGCTGGCGATGGAGTCGAAAAATTCCTGGTGTTCGGGAGCGAGTTGATCGCGTGTTACGTCATTGAGACGGGCCATGAGGTTGGGCTCCTTGCCAATTGGTGCAATATGGTGCTGGCAATATACCCTCGTCGCATGCGGTATTCAAGCGACCGGCTGCGGCGTGGGACCGTGCCATCTCACTCCGGAAACTCCAGGTCCAGGGATATATCCAGCGCGTCCGTCGAGTGCGTCAGGCCGCCGATGCTGATCAGGTCAACTCCCGTTTCCGCCACCGCGCGAACCGTGGTCAGGTTGATCCCTCCCGATGCCTCCACCGACGCTCGCCCATCGATGATGGCAACCGCCTCTCGCATGGTCTCCACATCCATGTTGTCCAGCATGATGATGTGGGCTCCGGCGCCCACCGCCTCCCTCACCTGCTCCAGCGATTCCACCTCCACCTCCACGCGGATAGTGTGCGACGCTTGCGCTATGGCATGACGCACCACCGCTTCCAGCGGTTCTTCCAGCGCCGCGCGGGCTGCCAGGTGGTTGTCCTTGATCAGGATGCCGTCCGCCAGGTTCAGGCGGTGATTGTACCCGCCGCCCATCCGCACGCTGTACTTGTCCAGGAACCGGTGCCCCGGCGCGGTCTTTCGCGTATCGACGATCCGAGCCGACGTGCCGACCACCGCCCGCACGTACTGGTTAGTCGCCGTGGCGATGCCGCTCATCCGCTGCATGAAGTTCAGGGCGGTGCGTTCGGCCCGCAGGATCGACGCCGCGGAGCCTCGCACGCTGGCGATGTCGGTGCCGGGGGTCAGGTCGGACCCATCGTCCAGCAACAGGTTGACCTCCAGGGCGGGGTCAATCCGGTGGAACACCTCGCGGGCGACCTCCACACCGGCCAGAACTCCATCCGCTTTGGCGCGTAGGAACCCGTCGCCCGTCACCCCATCGGGTATCAGCGTTTGGGTCGTCGGATCATTGAATGCCTGGTCCTCGGTCAGGGCGGCATTGATCAGGTTGAGTACCTCTGGTGGCAACTGCTGCGACATGTTCACCTCGCGCCGGCGGATTTACGCTTTCCGTGAAGTTTGCCACGATGCGGGCCCGTCGGCAAACCGGGGATGTGTGTACACTATACCGCCAGCAGAATCGATCGGCGCCTGACCCGCCGGGCTGTTATCAAGCCGCTCGCGGCCCGGCGGGCTCCCCAATTAGGCAGGCTCCGAGAAATTTTCCGAAACATGCAGCAACCGTTCACGACGCCCTTTCACCAGTAGGTTCTACAATACCACCGCGCAAGTCCAATACTATGCGCGTTGCCGGTGGCGACGCGCGCGGCATCAGGCTCAAAAGCCCATCGGTGGCCGGCGTACGGCCCACCACCGAACGTGTCCGCGCCGCCATTTTCAACATATTGGATGCAGAGCAGGTGATGGATCGCCGCGTTTTGGACCTCTACGCAGGTACGGGCAGCCTCGGTATCGAAGCCCTTAGCCGAGGGGCCCATTCGTGCGATTTCGTGGAACGCAACCGGAGACAAAGCCTGGACCTACAGGAAAACCTGCAACGCGCCGGCTACGCCGGTGACGGTCGGGTCCACTGCGCTGATGTTTCTCGTTGGTTGTCCCTGTCGTCGGCCGGCTTGGAACCGCACCACCTGGCGTTGCTGGATCCGCCCTATCGCATGGGCGACCCAACTCCCACGTTGGAGGCGCTGTCTGATTCGGAAACCCTGCACCCTGAAGCCACCGTCGTCGTGGGACACAGCAGCAGAATGGCTTTGCCGGAACGAATCGGCGACCTGCGGCTCTACGACCGGCGCAGCTACGGCGATAACGCCATCGCCTTCTACACGCGCGAGTTTGCCGGAGCGGCCTGAAATCGACACTGGAGAATTGCGGAATGGTAACCGCCCTATACCCGGGTAGTTTCGACCCGGTCACCATGGGACATCTGAATGTGGCGACACGCGCCGCCCGGCTTTTTGATCACCTGATCGTTGCCGTTTACGACACCCCGTCCAAGAGCCTGCTGTTCAATACCGAGGAACGCGTCAGCCTGATGCGCGGAGCGGTGGCCGATGTCGCCAACATAGAGGTTCGCCCGTTTACCGGCCTCGTGGTGAAAACCGCCCGGGACCTCGGCGCCGCCACCATAATTCGTGGACTGCGCAGCGGTCCCGATTTCGAGTATGAATCGCAGATGTTTTTTATGAACCGCCGGCTGGAACCCGACGTGGACATGGTTTCGCTTATGAGCGACCAGGAACACACGTTCATCAGCTCCAGCCTGCTCAAAGAGGTTGCCCAGTTGGGCGGCGATATCGCGGCAATGGTGCCGCCCAACGTCGCCGAGTCTTTAGCCGAAAAATTCCAGTTGCCGCCGCGGTAGCCATTATCGGCAATTCCATCGTCGGCGCAGGGAGGACATCATAGATATCAACAACATCATCGACCGTATCGAACTGCTGGTTGAGTCCAGCAAGTCCGTTCCGCTCAGCAGCAACGTGATGGTCGACAAGGCCAAGCTCTACGAACTGGTCGCCCAGTTGCGCATGGAAGTCCCGCAGGAAATACGCAGGGCCGAGGAGATGCTGTCGCGTAAGGACGACATCATTTCGTCCGCCGTTTCCGAAGCCAACCGCTCTCGCCAGAACATGGAGCAGGAATTCCGCACCCGCCTGAACGACCACGAACTGGGACGCAAGGCCGAAGAGATCCTGCGAGACTCGGAAGCCAGGGCCCGCCGGATCATCGACCAGGCCGAGAACGAGGCCGAAAATCGCCGCAACCAGGCCGATGCCTACGCCCTGCGTACCCTGCGTGACCTCGAAAAGGAACTGTCATCGGCCACCGGCTCCATCCGGAAAGGCATCGATATGCTGGCCGGCGCCACGCTGGCTGCGCCCCCGCCGGCCAGTCCTGACATACCGTCGCCGACCGATTTCGCACCCGATGACATCGAGGAGCGCATCAGAGCCCGCTGACCACCTCACAAGGCGCGACGAGCTACGGCCCCGACCACCATCCCTGGCCGCCGGCGCGGGCACGCTTGGGGCCGTTTGTGCTTGACACTGCCATATCCGTGGGGTATAGAATCTACTTAGATGACCGGTATCTTGCCGGCTTACCGGTCAATTCGTGCCGGACGCGGTCGTCGGAGCTATGCAGCAGATGCGTGAACTGGTAATTGACAGCATCCGGATCAGCCAGATGAACTACCAGCGCGTGGTGGTTCTCAAAGAGTTGGCAACCAATCTGTTCCTGCTGATCTGGATCGGCCCCACCGAAGCAGAAGCTATCGCAGTCAAGATGCAGGGCATGACCGTTCCCAGGCCACTGACCCACGACCTGCTCGTGGATCTGGTCAAGTCGGTCGGCGGCACGGTCCAGCATATCCTGGTCAGCGACCTCCAGAACGAAACGTTCTACGCTAGGATCGTGATCAAGATCGGCGAAGAACTCCACGAAATCGACTCCCGACCCAGCGACGCCATGGCCGTAGCCGTGCGTGCGGAAGTGCCCATCTACGTTTCGGACCAGGTGATGGACAAAGCGGCCATCTCCATGGACGAAGAAACGGGACAACCCGTCTCCACCTCGGGCGACCGGGAGCCCGCTCCCGCCGAGGTCACCGAGGAAGAACTGCAGGGGCTCTCAGCGTTCACCGATCTGATCAACGAGCTGGACATGGAAGACTTTGAACGCAAGTAAGCTCGACCGTTCCGGATCCATCCCGCCGGCGACAATTCAGACCGTAGCCCCGATCCATAGCGGCGGGGCTTTTTCGTAACGTGAGTTACGTTTTCGGCAAAATTACCGATTGACACGTCAGAAACCGGATGCTACTATGCCTGCCGTTTGGAATCGGAAATGCCGCCTTGGGTAATCGTTGCCCTGCGGCTCACCGGTCTGGGATGGTACGTAGCCGCGTGCATTGTAGTGGGCATAATCGGAGGCGTATGGTTGGGAAAACTGACCGGTCAGGTAGCCCTGCTGGTTCTGGCAGGCACCGTGATTGGCAGCGTGGTCGCCTTCTACGGGGTGTATCGCATGGTGCTCCCCGCCGTCTATGGTCCCAACCGGAACGCACCCCCTCCCGAACCACCGGAACGTCGGAATACTGAGCACGGAGGCAACGGCAAGTCGTGACGACTAAACGTGTACTGCTGTTGATTGGCGGCGTATCAGCGGTGTTGCTGATCGTCGGTTTCGTGATTGGCGCAGTCGGTTCGCAGATGTTCGGGTTGGGAGACCCCTTCGTCAAGCAGCCCGGTATCCACCTCCCTCCGGACCCCGTTTTCCCTGCCGCAGTTCGTGAGAACGTCGTCGGCTACCGTGTCGCCGACAAGTCCGACGATCACGGCGAATCCCAAACGGAGCAGGCCGGGTCCGAGGCCAAGGACGAAAGCAAAGAAGAGCATCACGGCCTCGGCCTGATGCAGTTCGCCGTCACCAACACCATGCTCTCAGCGTGGCTGACCAGCATCATCATGCTGGTGTTCTTCATCGGAGGCGCGCGTAAGCCCAAAGTCATCCCGACTCGGCTGCAGGCCTTGATCGAGATGCTGTTCGAATTGGTCCTGAATTTCGCGTCCAGCATCCTCGGACCCGAAATGGGCCGTCGGGCGTTCCCCGTGGTCGCCACCATATTCTTCTTTGTCCTGTTCAACGCCTGGATCGCGATTTTCCTCATTCCCATCTACCAGGCCGTCGGCTTCGGCGCCAACGTGGGCGGAGAATTCAAGCTCGCGACCCACCTGGTGCGTCCCGCCGGCACTGACCTCAATATGCCGCTGGCTCTCGCGTTGGTCTCCTTCGTATTCGTCGAGTACTGGGGATTCCGCGCCCACCGGTTCGGTTACCTGAAGAAGTTCTTCGCATTCGGAGATTTGCTCCGCGGCCGGCCCTCTGGACTGATCAACATTTTCGTGGGATTCCTCGAACTGATCTCCGAACTGGTGAGAATAGTCTCATTCACTTTCCGTCTCTTTGGGAACATGACCGCCGGCGAGATCCTGGTGGTAATGATCACCTTCCTGGTACCGTTCGTGGCGACCCAGTTCGTATTCGGGCTTGAGTTGCTCGTGGGCTTGATCCAGTCAGTAATCTTCGCCGGTCTCACCCTGGTGTTCCTCTCAGTTGCCGTAAGCCATGAGGAGCACTAGACACAACAAATAGCGGGTCCAATTGCCCCGGCGCATCACTGTGCGGGGGACGCAGAAACAAGGCCACCTTTGAATCGGAGGATTTTCGACAATGGCACTTGACCTCTCAATGTTCACGACGCTGCTCTCGGTCGCAGCCCAAAGCGGCCTGGGAGACGTGGGCGCCAAGTATCTGGCGGCCGGTCTGGCCATCGCCATCGGCGTCATAGGTCCTGGCGTGGGTATCGGCATCCTCGGCGCCGGCGCGATGGGCGCCATCGGGCGCAACCCAGACGCCGCCGGAGCCATCACCACCAACATGATCCTCGCCATTGCGTTCGCAGAGGCGTTGGGTATTTATTCACTGATCGTCGCGGTCATCCTGCTCTTCGTGGTGTAACAACATGGTTGAACTGGGCTTGAATGTGCCCTCGCTGATCAGCTATCTGATCAACTACATCATCCTGTTGGTGCTCCTCGGAGCCTTGGCGTACCGGCCTCTCCTCAACGCTCTCGACAGCCGGGTGGATAGCATCCGGGAAAGCCTCGAGGCAGCAGACCGGGCCCGCGAAGAAGCTGCGACCTCACGCTCCGCCATCGAGGAAGAACTCAACGAGGCGCGGCGGGAAGGACAGCGACTCCTCGATCAGGCCCGCGAAGCCGCCGAGCGGTTCCGCGAGGAAGAGATGGGCCGCGCGCGCCAGTCCGCCGAGGAATTTTCCGAACGGGCCCGCGCCGACATCGCAAGGGAACGGGACGCTGCGATTAGTGAAGTGCGCGCCGCGTTCGGCGATCTCGCCATCACGGCCGCCGAGCGGATCATCCGCCGCTCCGTCGACCGCCAGGCGCACCAGGAACTCATCGACCAGGTACTGGCCGAAGGGGAACAGGCGCTCCGCCGCAACTAGTCTGTCCGTATAGCTCCGTCCGGATTTCACACGCCAAACCGGCAAGATAATCCGGGCGGGCCACAACAGGGAGGCAGCAAGCCGTGGCAAATCGTTTGTCGGGGCAACGCTACGCCAAGGCCATCTTTGAGTTGGCCTTGGAAAATCAGCAACTCGAGCAATGGGACCAGGACCTGCGCCTGGCCGCCGATGTGCTCGGGGATGACGAATTTGCTCTGTTCCTAGGACACGCCGACGTGCCTCAGGATCGGAAAATCTCTGCCATTGAAGCGGTCCTTTCAGAGGCGCATCCACTGGTCCAGAACTTGGTCTCCCTCCTCGTATCTCGAGGCGGTGTCGACGCCATGCGCGATGTGCAGGAAGGTTACTCGGAATTGCTGGACGACCACCTCGGCCGTCAGCGTGCGGAAGTGACCACCGCGGTTGCGTTGGAACCGGCAGAGTTGGAGCGCATAACCGAGTTCGTGGGGCAGCTGGTGGGCCGCGAGGTGGTAATCAGCGCCCGCGTGGACGAAAATATCCTGGGCGGTCTCATCGTCCAGATCGGCGACCAGTTGCTCGACGGCAGTACCGCAACCGGCCTTGAGCGGATGCGCCAGGTGGTGCGGTCCCAGGCTGCTTGAGGACATCCGTCAGACCAAACAGCCGCGTTCCTTGTCGGAGCCGGTATCGTAACTAAGGAAACAAGGAGACTCGCCGATGGCAGTCAGGGGACAAGAGATAGTATCTCTCATCAAGCGACAGATCGAGGAGTTCGGTGGCGACCTGACCCTTGTGGACGTCGGCACAGTGGTGCAGGTCGGCGACGGTATCGCCAGCATCCAGGGCCTGCAGAGTGTCCGGTCCAACGAGCTGCTGGATTTCGGAAATGATGTCCTCGGCTTGGCGCTGAACCTGGAAGCCGACATCGTCGGCGCCGCAATCCTCGGCGACCCCAATGCCATCAAGGAAGGCGACCGGGTTCGCGCCACCGGCCAGATCATTGAGATCCCTGTTGGCGAGGCCCTGGTCGGCCGCGTGGTCGACCCGCTGGGTCGGCCGCTGGATGGCAAGGGCCCCGTGATTACCGACCAGACGATGCCCGTGGAACGCACCGCCCCCAACGTGGTGGTGCGCAAGTCCGTGGACACGCCCGTCCAGACCGGCATCAAGGCCATCGACGCCATGATTCCCATCGGTCGCGGTCAGCGCGAACTCATCATCGGCGACCGCTCCACCGGCAAGACCGCCATCGCCATTGATACCATCATCAACCAGAAGGACACCGACCTGATCTGCATCTACGTCGCCATCGGGCAGAAGCAGGGCAAGGTCGCCCAGGTCGTGGGGATCCTCGAGGAATACGGCGCAATGGACCACACCATCGTGGTCAACGCCGGTTCAGCCGATTCCGCTCCCTTGCAGTTCATCGCTCCCTATGCCGGCTGCGCCATGGGCGAAGCTTTCATGGAAGAGGGCAAGGACGTGCTGATCGTCTACGACGACCTGACCAAGCACGCCTGGGCCTATCGCCAGATGTCGCTGCTGCTGCGCCGCCCCGCCGGACGCGAAGCCTACCCGGGCGACGTGTTCTACCTCCACAGCCGCCTGCTTGAGCGCGCCGCCCGCCTGGATGACGAACACGGCGGCGGCTCATTGACCGCATTGCCCATCATCGAAACGCAGGCCGGCGACGTGTCCGCGTACATTCCGACCAACGTCATTTCCATCACCGACGGCCAGATTTACCTGGAGCCCGAGTTGTTCAACGTCGGCATCCGGCCGGCCGTCAACGTGGGCCTGTCGGTGTCCCGTGTGGGGGGCGCCGCACAATCCCGCGCTGTGCGCCAGGTTGCCGGACGCCTACGCATTGACTTGGCACAGTATCGCGAGTTGGCCACTTTCGCCCAGTTCGGTACTGCCGACCTGGACGCGGCCACGCGCGCTCAGTTGGCGCGCGGACAACTGGCCACCGAGGCCTTGAAACAGGGGCAATACCAACCGCTCAACCTGGGCGATGAAGTGATCGTCCTGTATGCCGTGAATGAAGGGCTGATGGCCGAAGTTCCGTTGGAACGGCTCGCAGCCTTCGAAGAACAGATGCTGCGCCATATTAACGCCACCCATCCCGAATTCGGCCAGGCCATCCGGGAGTCCGGCAACCTGCCGCCGGAGTTGAGCGAACAGATCACCGCAGCCATCAACGACTTCAAGCCAACCTTCCAGTAAGAGCCAACCGTCAGGGTCAGGATATGCCCAGCGTCAGAGACATACGGCGACGCATCCGCAGCGTCGAAAATACCGGCAAAGTTACCAACGCGATGTCCCTGATCGCGGCATCCAAAATGCGCCGGGCGCAGTTGGCGGTCACGGACGGGCGGCCTTATGCGGAGAAGATTCACGACGTCATCGCATTGCTGGCGGCACAGCCGGCCGGGGACGACGACACCGCTCATCCCCTGCTTCAGGTGCGCCCCGTCAACAACGTTGGCATGGTCATAGTCACGCCCGACCGCGGTCTGGCCGGCGGCATGCATGCCACCATCAACCGCAGGGTGGCGCAATTCATCCTGGCAAGCGACGCTACCGTCCGCAGCATCGTCGTGGGCCGCAAGGGCCGCGACTTCATGGTCCGGTACACGGATACCGTTCAGGCGGTGTTCACCGATCTGAGCGACCGCGTTTCCCTGGCCGATACCACCGCAATCTCGCGTTTGGTCATCGACGGGTACACTGAGGGACAATTTGACGAGGTGTATCTGGGTTACATGCGGTTCGTCAACACGGTCCAGCAGGAGCCGGTGATAGAGCGCATCCTGCCGGTCGAACCGGCCGCTTTGGAATCGGCCCAGCGCGTCGGATTCATCTACGAACCCAATCCCGCCGTTGTGTTGAGCGCGCTCCTGCCTCAATTCGTTGAGATGCAGGTGTATCACGCCATCCTGGAAAGCATCGCCAGCGAGCAGTCGGCCCGCATGGTCGCCATGCGGAACGCCACCGATAATGCCAACCAATTGGCCTCTGATCTTACCCTCGTAATGAACAAGCTCCGTCAGGACAGTATCACCAACGAACTGTTGGATCTGGTCGGCGGGCAAGTCGCCATGGAAGGGTGATTGCAAGCCGTCTCAATGCATGGCCAAAGAAACTGTCGATTACCGTCAGCAGGACCATTTGCCTGCTAATTAGTCCGGAGGACGAACCAAAATGCCCGGAAAGATTGCCCAAGTTATCGGTACGGTGGTGGACGTAGAATTCCCCGCCGACCAACTTCCCAGCCTGTTTGACGCTCTCGAGGTGGACAATGCAGGTGAACGCCTGGTGCTGGAAGTCCAGCAGCACATCGGCAACCACTGGGCCCGCTGCCTCGCCCTGGGCTCAACCGACGGTCTGGCTCGCGGCAACGAGGTAGTTGACACCGGAGACAAGGTCTTGGTTCCCGTCGGGCCAGAAACCCTGGGCCGGCTTTTCGACGTCACCGGAACTCCCCTGGACACTCTGGGCGCAGTTGAGGCAGGCCAACACTGGCCCATCCACCGCGATCCGCCCGCTTTCGACGACCAGAACCCTACCGTGGAAATTCTCGAGACGGGCATCAAAGTGTTCGACCTCATCACGCCGTTCCCCAAGGGCGGCAAGGTTGGCGCATACGGCGGCGCCGGCGTGGGCAAGACCGTCATCATCCAGGAATTGATCCGCAACATTGGCGCGGTGCACAGCGGCGTTTCGGTGTTCGCCGGCGTGGGCGAGCGTTCCCGCGAGGGCAACGACCTCTGGCACGAAATGGAAGACTCCGGCGTGCTGGGCAGCACCGTGCTGGTGTTCGGGCAGATGAACGAGACTCCCGGCGTGCGCGCCCGCATCGGCCTCACCGGCCTCACGATGGCGGAGTACTTCCGCGAAGAAGAAAATCAGGACGTGCTGCTGTTCATCGACAATATCTACCGTTACATCCTGGCGGGCATGGAAGTGTCCGCGCTGCTCGGCCGCATGCCGTCCGCGGTGGGATATCAGCCCACCCTGAGCACAGAGATGGGCGCGCTGCAGGAGCGCATCACCTCCACCAAGAGCGGCAGCATCACCTCATTCCAGGCGATCTACGTGCCCGCGGACGACTACACCGACCCTGGCATCGTGACCACGTTCGGTCACCTTGACGCTGTCGTGTCGCTGGAGCGGGCGCTGGCGGCGCAGGCGCTGTATCCCGCCGTGGACCCGCTGGCGTCATTCGCCCGAATCCTGGAGCCTCGCATCGTGGGTGACGAACACTACCGAGTGGCGCGTGGCGTGCAGCAGGTGCTCCAACGCTACCGCGACTTGCAGGACATTATCGCCATCCTGGGTATCGAAGAACTGTCAGACGAAGACCGCCAGACCGTATTCCGTGCCCGCAAGATCCAGCGCTTCCTCACCCAGCCATTCTTCGTTGCCGAAACCTTCACCAACCAGCCTGGCAAATACGTCGCCCTGCGCGACACCGTCCGCGGGTTCGCCGAAATCCTGGACGGCGAGCACGACGAACTGCCGGAGCAGGCTTTCTACATGGTCGGCACCATCGAGGAGGCCGTCGAAAAGGCCGAACAGATGCGGGCCACCGCCTAGCGTCGGCAGCCATTCAACGGCCAGGAGTCTTTACCGATGCCCATGCAACTGCAAATCATCACCGCAGAGCGCGAGGTATTCTCGGGCGAGGTGGACGCCCTGGTCGCGCCGGGACTGGAAGGGCAACTGGGCATCCTGCCCCGACACGCTCCGCTGATCACCGTATTGCAGCCGGGCGAGTTGATGGTCCGCGCCGACGGCGAGGAATCGTTCCTCGCACTCTCGGGCGGGTACATGGAAGTGCTGGGAAATCAGGTGATCATCCTGGCCGACGCCGCCGAAGACGTTGACGAGATTGACGAGTCGCGCGCTCAGGCGGCCATGGAGCAGGCGCAACAGCGAATAGCCAACCGCGAAACGGACGTGGAATTGGAGCAGGCCGTGGCATCTCTCCGCCGTGCGCAGGTGAGGGTCACCGTGGCTCGCCGCCGGCGCAACTCGCCGCATCGCTCGATGGCGAATCGCCAGCCGGGGATGGGCGGTTAGCCAGCGCTTAAGTGGCCGTTGGCGTCGGGTCCCTGGAACGCCAGGTAGTACGTCATGGACTGCAGCGCCAGCACGGGGTCGATGCTGCGTACGCGTACTCCCCGTGGCACCTGCGCGTTGATGGGCGTGTAGTTCAGGATCGCTCTCACGCCGCATCCCACCAGTTGGTCCACCACAGATTGCGTGTGCGCGCTGGGCACCGCGACAATGGCGATGGTGATGTTCCGGCCGGACACCGTTTCAGCCAGATCGCTCATGGGCTGAATCGCAATCCCTCCGACTTCGCGTCCGACGTTTTCGGGATTATTGTCGAACGCCGCGACCAGGTGGAATCCGTCGGGGTTGAAGCCCGGGTAGTTCAGGATGGCGTTGCCCAGTCGACCAACACCGATCACCGCCACGTTCCACTGCGCATCCAAGCCAAGGATCTGCTTCAACTCGGTGAGCAGATGCCGGACCCGGTAGCCACGACCCTGTTTTCCAAACCTTCCGAAGTAGGACAGGTCTTTACGGATCTGTGCCGGCGTGACTTGTAACTGCGCGCCCAACTGCTGGGAGTTGGTTACCTCGACCCCTTCATCCAGGAGTTGAGTCAGGGTCCGAACGTATTGGGGCAAACGGTCGATCACGACCTCGGGAACCTCTATCGGGGACAACGAGGTACCTGGCGGAGAGTTGAAATCTCGGGGAATTGTTGCCATAACGACGATATGGTTGTTGTGAATGGTTATACGATCGTACTAATCAAAATATGGGCAATCGTAGCAATTCGTTGACCGACACAACCCAGCCAACGAAATATAATCTATCGGGCGAATTTACCGCCGTCAATAGCCGTCCATATGGGCGATGCCATTGTTGTCTCCAAAATACCGGTTGAGTAGAGTGGGCCAGGGGGCCATATGCACGTCGGAATCGTACGAATCGCACTTCGCGTGCGGGACAGCCACAGCCTCAAGGACCGCAGGCAGGTGTCCCGCAGCCTGATACAGCGCATACGAGGCCGCTTCAACGTGTCCGTGGCGCAGGAAGTGGCGGCAGACGGCGATGCGTGGCAGAGCCTGACCTTGCTGGCCTCATGCGTGAGCAGCGACCCCAATCATGCCGATGTT
>MKWU01005018.1_pt1 | contig 14890 bp, 11 predicted proteins | sample 809101 | NCBI WGS metagenome assembly MKWU01 (sample SAMN05860141, study PRJNA318959) | sponge metagenome | host: Aplysina aerophoba | place: Slovenia: Piran, Adriatic Sea, Gulf of Piran | collected 2013-05-07 | reverse complement strand
TTCCTTCGGAACAGGTGTTCACTTTCCTTCGGAACAGGTGTTCACTTTCCTTCGGAATAGGTGTTCACTTTCCTTCGGAATAGGTGTTCATTTTTAGCCGTAATATGCAAAGTTTTCAGAGAAAGATCATGCACTCCCCTTTGCGGGCAAAATTATGCTCAAGAGCGCAGACTACTTTCGAAGTCGGGAAGAAGGCCCTGACTGTATAGGAGATAAGCTTGAATCTAGGTATGCAGAGCAAATAAGCCTTGCAGAGTTGCTGCGTAAAAATGGACAAACTAGGTTTAGTCACATATACCCTAGAATCGGAACAGCAAAAATAACATGGAGCAGACCTGCTGATTTCTGGATGTTCTGCACATCCTTAATTCCGAACTCGGTGCGAGAAGCAAAGAAACTAAGGCAGAACCTTCCTGATGAATATGATTGGGTGACAAAAATCCCAGAACCAGCGGTTTTCGCGAGGCGATTGGGGCTTTTGGTGGCAAGGTATCTAAAGAGTAACGATGTTGTTGAACTTGACGGCATAGGACTGCTGGTGCGAGCATTGAACATGGGAAAAACTATTATTCAGGTTGATCACGGGCTGGTTGTATATACCGACGATCTATACAGCTTTGTAGAACGATTTCCTATAGAGAAGAGAGGAACGGTATGTACCTTCGTAAAGCGAAGATGCTATGCACCCCAACAAGAATACAGATTTGTCCTGTCAGTGACCGGCAAGCTCAGCAAAGAAGGGGCTTTGGTAAGGACATTCGGCGCTTTTAATAGTTTCTTATCTTCCGCATCCAATGTGGCGGGGGTATATTGAAAAATTACTTTTCTCCGGCTTAGCTTGAGGTTGTAGGTGAGATGAAACGTAGAACCATAGTAATTGCCACGAAAAACAAAGGAAAATTGAGAGAATTCAGATCGATTCTCGCTGATGCCTACGATGAGATCCTTTCTCTAGCGGACTTTGAAGAAGTTCCCGAGATAAAGGAAACGGGCCTTTCTTTCAGGGAGAACGCCTATATCAAGGCGAAAACAACCTCTGATTTTCTCAGGATGGATTCCATTGGGGATGACTCAGGCTTGGTTGTGGATGCTCTGGGTGGGGCTCCAGGGATTTATTCAGCAAGGTACGCCGGCGAAGGGGCCTCGGATAATGATAATAATGAGAAACTACTCTCTGAGCTCAAAGGAGAGAAAAACAGGAGTGCCAGATTTGTCTGCTGTATCTCTCTAGTACTTGTGAACGGAACACAGGAATTTTTTGAGGGCGAGTGCTGTGGACAGATTATGCAGGAGAAAAGAGGCGAAAGTGGTTTTGGTTATGACCCGGTTTTCTATGTTTCTCAATATGGAAAAACCATGGCTGAACTCGGCCCCGACATAAAAAACAGGATAAGTCACAGGGCTATTGCCTCAGAAAAGCTTCTGTCATATTTTTCGAATTTTAAATAGGTGTTTTAACAAACTGCCTTCATTTTCTCTTATCTGTCTTTATTTTCTGAAGACCTAAATGCTCTATTCTATATAAGAATTCTCGCTATTTAGTCTTGCCAAGTTATATGAAATTTGCGTTTTTAATTGTAAGCTGCTTCCCAATTGAATATATTTAAATTCCGACCTTTGTTTATTGCGGCTGCTTTAACTTGATAAAGAGGTTTTCTGCTTGAAAAGCGCGAAGTTTATTTTTGTTACCGGCGGAGTTATGTCTTCTCTGGGAAAGGGGATTTCCGCTTCCTCAATAGGTCTCCTTCTTGAATGCTGTGGTCTTCGAGTCACCCTTCAGAAGCTTGATCCCTACATAAACGTTGATCCGGGCACGATGAATCCTTTTGAGCATGGGGAGGTTTTTGTTACCGATGACGGGGCGGAAACGGATCTCGATCTTGGTCATTACGAGAGGTTTACCAAAGCTTATCTCGGCAAGAAAAACAATCTTACAAGCGGTAAAGTCTACGATTCCGTTATTTCCAAGGAAAGGGAAGGCAAATTTCTCGGCAAAACAGTTCAGGTAATTCCTCACATAACGGATGAGATAAAGTCGCGCGTGCTTGCCCTTGAGAACGACAACGATGTCATCATAGTCGAGATCGGCGGTACCGTGGGAGATATTGAGAGTCTTCCTTTTCTTGAGGCAGTAAGGCAGTTGAGGTCGGATCTCGGCAAACAGAACACTCTTTTCATCCATCTTACGTATGTCCCCTATGTTGCCGCCGCTGGAGAACTAAAAACAAAGCCCACGCAGCACAGCGTGAAGGAACTTCTCCAGATAGGAATTCAGCCCGACATACTCCTGTGTCGCACCGAGGACAAGTTCCTTCCTGAAGAGGTTAAAAGAAAAATAGCCCTTTTCTGCAACATCGAGCAAAAGGCGGTGATTACGGCCAAGGACGTTGAGCACATATATGAAGTTCCGCTTATCTATAAAAAAGAAGGATTGGCCGAGATAATTGTTGAATATCTTGGCATGTGGACCAAGAAACCCGACATGGGGGAATGGGAAGAACTTGTTCGAAGAGTAAAGAATATGGAAAAAACCGTGCGCATAGCCGTTGTCGGAAAATATGTTTCACACGGAGATGCTTACAAGAGCCTCCACGAAGCCCTTTACCACGGTGGTTTAGCCCATGATTCGAGCGTTGAAATAAAATACGTGAATTCAGAAGAAATGGATGGTGCGTCTCCGGACAACTATTTCTCCGATGTTCACGGCATACTTGTTCCCGGAGGATTTGGGGAGAGAGGGATTGACGGTAAAGTCGACGCCACCAAATACGCAAGGGAGAATCAGATTCCCTTTTTCGGAATCTGTTACGGCATGCAGCTTGCCGTTATTGAGTTTTCAAGGAACGTTTGCGGCATAGATGACGCGGATACGACCGAGAACAACGGCGATACTCAGAACCCGGTTATAGACATAATGGAATCGCAGAAGAACATAAGTGAAAAGGGCGGAACAATGAGACTCGGGGCCTATCCCTGCGTCATAAAGCCCGAGACTCTGGCCAGCAGCATCTACGGGATTCCTGAGATCTCCGAAAGACACAGACACCGGTTTGAAGTGAACAACAGCTACAGGGAAATTCTTGAGTCAAATGGAATGGTCCTTTGCGGTCTCTCGCCGGATGGAAGTCTGGTTGAAATCATGGAACTTAAGGACCATCCTTGGTTTGTCGGCTGTCAGTTCCACCCCGAATTCAAATCAAAGCCCCTAAGTGCCCACCCGCTTTTCAGAGATTTCATAAGAGGGGCGCTTCGGTACAAGGATTCTCTTGGCTGATCGAATTGTTCCATTCGATGAATCTTCCCAGCATAAACGAACTTATTGCCTACAGAAAGAGAAGGGAACCTGCCTTGGGAGTGGTCCTCTGTGCCCATCCCGACAAACTCTCTGTTCTCTCAGAAGATGGGAAGCGCTACTCGGTTGAACCGAAAAAAGTCGTGTTGCTCACCGGAATAACTGTTCCCGAGACCCTGACTGACTCCGAGAAAAAACTCGAAATGAGAAAGCGGAGAAGAGAACTTGAGGAGAAAAAAGACTCTGTTGATGTGGAAACGCTGTGGCAGTGTGTTGTGGAAGAGCAGGAGACCGTAAGCTTTGAGGAGATACTGGACCTGTATTCGGGTACGGAACAGATTTCTTTGGAGCAGAGGTTCTTGCTTTTCTGGGCCGTGGATAAAAACACGGTTTATCTTGCAAGAGGCGAAAATGGCTATCTTGTGCGCTCGCGAGAGGATGTTTCTAGGACGCTTCGTACTCTTGAACTCAGAGAGGAAAGGGAACAAAAAGCGCAGGCCGCCATAAACTGGGTTCGTTCTGTTATAAGTGGCGAAGTTCCTCCGGTGGTTGATGAAAGCCACGGTGAGTTCCTTGAGCTGATCGAGCGGTACGTCATTGATCTTGACGGTTACGGGCGAGCTAAGGAAGCCAAGGGTTTTCTTTATGAAGCGGGTCTTAAGGAAGTGGAATCGGCGGTTGAGTTTCTTATAAAAACGGGTTTTTGGAAGAAAGACGATGACCCGGAATCAAAAAAGATCGCTTTTCATTTCACACACTCCCAAAGAGCACTTGAAGAGGTGGAAGCTATTTTGAGTGCTGTGGAAAACTTCGCGGATCTCACCGACAGAACGGAGCTTGAAGTTTTTTCAGTTGACAACGAGACAACGCAGGATATTGATGACGCCATTTCGTTTGAAATGCACGGGGACCAGGTCATTCTGGGGGTCCACATTTCGAATGTCGCCCATGTTGTAAACAGGGGGAGTTTTCTTGATCAGGGGGCCCTTGAGCGTGCTGAGACAGTTTATTTTCCTGAGGAACGCGTAGATATGTTTCCCCGGGAGCTTGTGGGCAAGAAACTCAGCCTGACCTCCGACGACCTCCGACCTGCGCTCTCCCTTTTCGCCACTTTTAACAAAGAAAACTTAACCTTGATCGATTATCGCTTTGAAACGACGGTCATAAGAGTTTCGAAGAATCTTACTTATGCTGAAGCGACTGAAATGTTCCGCAGTACGCAATGGGGAAAATCCCTCGTGGCCCTCGCTGATTCACTTAGGGGCCAGAGAGTCGACAAAGGGGCTTTTATAGTTCAACTTCCAGAACTCAAGATCAGGGTAGGAGACCAAGACGAGATATCAATCGGCAAAGACTACATGGATTCCCCTGCCCATAATGTAGTTTCCGAATGCATGATACTTATGAACCGGCTTTCGGGAGATTTCTTCGATAAAAACAAAGTTCCGGCTCTCTTCCGCTCTCAGACCCAGGAGATTGATCCCGAAGCGAGAGAACTTCACCCCGGAGACGTCCTTTTTCCCGTAAAGGTAATAAAGCACTTAAAACCCTCTTTTGTTACTTCCACTCCTGAAATCCACAAGTCTCTGGGAGTTGCCTGCTATGTTCAGATGACCTCTCCGATCAGAAGGTACACGGATCTTCTCATGCAGCGCCAGCTTATATCCTGGCTCAAGGAACAAAAGATCCGCTACTCGGAAAACGAGCTTGAAGACACAAACACGCGGGTGAGTCTTGCCACTAGGGAAATAAAAAACGCGCAGAGAAGCAGACACAGGTACTGGCTTATCCGCTATCTTCTGGAAAAGGACATAAAGGGGACGATAGGCTACGTAAGTTCCAAGGGATATAATGGGTTTAACGTTTATATCCCGGAGTTTCTGATCGAACTTGCGCTTTCTAACGCAGGTGGCAGGGTTTTTGATATAGGAAGCGAACTCTCCCTCTCCATTTGGGGAATGGATCCTCTCAGAAGAAAGATACGTGTGAGTCCGACATAGCTTTGGGTGCGCCGGAACCCAAGTTCAAACAAGCATATGCTGTCGGAGTGGGAAAGACCACCCTCTTCAGTGTTTTTCTTTAAGAATTTCGAGAATTTCTTCAAGCCCCGTGACCTTCACTCTCGGCCTTCCCTGTTTTTCGCCTTTTTTCTTTTCAAACCAGTCAACCTGCAGCCATTCATTGTAGGAAATATGTTTTTCATCAAGCAGTTCCTTTATGCTCTCATCTGAAGTGAGTTCGGGACGCAGCGTGTTTTCCCTCTCGATGTCCTCGACCATGCAGCTTACGGTTTCGCCGGAGTCGGACTTGTTTGTGCCGATAACTCCGGTCGGTCCACGTTTTATCCACCCTGTGGTGTAAAGTCCCAAGAGCGGGCTACCGCCCATTTTGTCAAGAACTCTTCCTTTCTCGTTGGGGATTACCCCCGAACTGTCATCAAACGGCACGTCCCGAAGAGGTATTCCCCGGTACCCGACGGAGCGAAAAACCAGATCGGCGGGAATCTCTTCGGTCTCATCCGTGGGTTTGGGCCGAAGGGAGCCATCATCGGATTTGTAAAGCCTGTTTCTCACGACTTTCACGCTTTTTACCTTATTGTTTTCTCCGGCAATTATTTCTATCGGAGAAACCAAGAATCTTATGACTACTTTCTTTGATTTGGAGGGAACCCTTTCGGAAGCTTTTTTTATAAGCTCTATTTTCGTCTGAGTTGTCCTGTTCGGTTTATGCTCAAGCTCCTCGAGCGTAAGGGAATCGGGCTGCGCTTCCCCCGCCAGGGTAAGGAGATCCGCGTCCTCAAGATTCTCAAGTTCCCGCAGCTCCGGGTTGGTGAAAGCCGCCTGTGCGGGGCCCCTTCTTCCAAGCATGTATATTTCCCTTATTCCGCTTTCGGCCAGTTGTTCAAGCGCGTAGTCGGCGATATCCGTTTTTTTCATTTCGCTTCTTGTGAGGGAGAGAATTCTCGCGACGTCCACCGCGACGTTCCCGACTCCGACTATGACGACTCTTTTTCCCGAAAAGTCAAAACCAAGGCCCATGTGATCCGGGTGGGAGTTGTACCAGCCTACGAATTCCGTTGCCGTGTGGCTTCCGATTAAATCTTCTCCCGGTATATTCATTTTCCTGTCGGTCTGGGCCCCGGTTGCGAAAACTATCTGGTGATAACGGCTGCGCAGGTCTTCAAGCGTTACGTGCTTTCCGAACTCTACAAGCCCGAAGAACCTGAATTGGGGATTTGACGCGATTTTATCATAAACTCTGGCCACACTCTTTATTTTCTGATGATCGGGAGCTACCCCGCTTCTTACGAGGCCGTGGGGAGTTGGGAGCTTCTCGAACATATCCATGAAGACGCGGTCGCCAAGTTTTTTCTGCAGGTGATCGGCCGCGTAGAAAGCCGCGGGCCCCGATCCGACTATAGCAACTTTTATTGTTTCGAGACTCATGCCGTGGGAATTATATACACAATATATTATAAATCTATTCACGCGAGGGCTTTTTTCTTTCAGTTCTTGGAGGATGTTTTTTCATTTCCCTTTTTTCCGCTGATGGGACCTGATGGTGGTATAATACTATTTCCCTTGTGTGTGGCGGAGTGACCCTATGATTGTTAAAGAGCGTACGGAACCGGAGCATTTTCATCTCAAGGTGGTTCACGAGATAAGCGACTTGATCAACAAGTCCGTGGGTCTCAATACCGTCTTGGGCAGGGTAGTAAGAAAGATTTCTTCCTCCCTTCACTACGACGTCGTTTCCATATACGTCTGGGATGATTCAAGAGAAGTTCTCAGGCTCGTGGCTAACAGGGGCCTTCAGGTTAAACCGAAAAGCGATATATTCTTGCATTCGGATGAAGGCCTTACCGGAGTGGTCCATAAAACAAAGGTTCCCCTGATTGCGATGCCGGCTTCAGAGCATCCGAATTACAAGTATTTTCCCGAAATAGGCGAAGAGGAATACGAAAGCTACATAGGCGTTCCCATAATGCTTCACGACGTATGTGTCGGGGTGCTAGTAGGGCAGAACAAAACTCCCATGCAGATAACGCCGGCCGAACAGACTCTCTTTCAGATCATAGCGCTGCGACTTGCCGGGGTTCTGGAAGTTGCAAACACCCTGGACCGCCTGAAACCGCCGTCCATTGTAAAACACGAGACGAGAACCTATCAGGGGAAAGGGGTTTCTGAGGGGGTGGCTGTGGGCAAAGCGGTTACGTTCCGCGGGCTTTTCCGCCGGATGTCCACTAGGGAGATGACGGCCCGCACTCCCGGAATCGAGAAAAGAAGAGTTAGAAACTCTATAAAGAATATATCGCAAGACCTTAAAAACACTATAAAAAAGATGGATTCTGAAGGGAAGCTCTCGAAAAACGAAGTGGATATTTTCCGTTCACATCTGATGATAGTGGATAGCCGCGACATGGAGAAAGGAACTGGCGAGCTCATAGATGAAAAGAGGGTTTCGGCCGAGGCCGCGGTGGTTGAGTATCTCGAATCCCAAGCATTGCGTTTTGAATCCCTTCCGGATTCCTATATGAGGGAGAGAGCCTACGATTTCAGAGATATAGGTGAGAGGATGCTCCGGGATCTTACCCATTCAAAGGACCAGAATATTTCCGCTTCCGCCGACGGAGAACCCTTGATACTTGTGGCAAGAGAGATCGGCGTTTCTTTTGTCACGGCTGTTGAGGGGGAAGTGGGGGGAATAGTGCTTGAAAAAGGCGGAGAGACTTCGCACACAGTCATAATAGCGAAATCTCTTGGGATTCCGGTGGTTGTTGGCATAGACAACATCGTGAATCTGGTACATCCCGGGGAGGATATGATAGTTGACGGAAGAAGCGGTTTCATTTTCACGAATCCTGATCAGGTGCTTAAGGATGAGTATCTGTCCATGCACCAAAAAGCCGTTGAGCTCCGCAACTTCATAGAGACTGAAGCCGAAAAAAGCACCGGTACCGGTCTTGACGTCAAGATAACGGCGAATGTCGGAATTCCGGCCGATGCTGAGATGGCCAAGCGTTACGGTATCAAGAGTGCGGGACTTTTCAGGACAGAGTTTGCCTTTGCAAGGTTTAAGAAATGGCCTAGCGTGAGGTCCCAGCTAAAGATATACAAGGAGATCTCAGCTAATTTTGAGGATGGAGTGACCATCAGGACCCTGGATGTGGGTTCTGACAAGATACTCTCCTATCTCAACATGCCCAAAGAAGAAAATCCCCTTCTTGGTCTTCGCTCAATCCGCTTTTCAATGGAGTATCTTGATCTTTTCAGGGATCAGGTGAAATCCATTTTGCTGGCGGCAAAAAAAGGGGGGAATTTCAGGATTCTTCTGCCTATGGTATCAAATGTCTGGGAGGTTGAGACTGCGGTGCAGATAATTAAGGAACTGTCTGCCGAAGTCAGTCTTCACCGGCATGATATACCGAAGCTTGGAATAATGATGGAGGTTCCGGCACTTGCGTATCAGTTCGGTGATTACGCGGACTTAATAGATTTTGTTTCCATTGGAACAAACGACCTAATACAGTATCTGCTCGCGGTGGATAGAAATTCAAACGCGGTCGGGCATCTTTACTCGGCTTTCCATCCCTCCGTGGTGAGAATGCTGGATTTTACGAGGGAACAGGTCCTCTCAAGCGGAAAGGATCTCTCCATCTGCGGAGAAATAGCGGGAGTTCCTTCCGGTACACTCCTTATACTGGCTCTTGGCTACCGTCATCTGAGCGTTTCCCCGCTTCGGTTTCCTTATGTGAAATTTCTTTCGGACAGGCTTTCTGAGCAGATGCTTGAGGAAATCAGGTCCGACGTATTGCTGTTCTCAAAGGAGTCTGACATAGAGAGATACTTAAAGGATGTCCTTAACTCCATAAACCCGATGTTGCTCGAAGTAGAGTAGCCATGATCAAAAGATCTACCCTTATTCCGCTGGTGCTTTTTATCCTTACGGCGGCCACGACTTTTCTTTCCGGCTACATGATAAGCGGAACCTATACGGGAGGCGTTCTTTTCTCGGTTTCTCTGGTCGCCATTCTTGGAGCCCATGAAATGGGTCATTACTTTTACGGCAGGAAATACGGCGTTTCCATAACTCTTCCCTGGTTTATTCCCGCTCCTCCCTTCCTCTCCCCGATAGGGACGTTTGGGGCGTTTATAAGGATAAAGTCCCGGATACGCGGCCGAAGAGAACTTTTCGACATAGGAGTCGCTGGTCCCATAGCCGGAGTGGTGGTAGCTCTTCCGGTCCTGTTTGTCGGGCTGCTTTTCTCAGACGTGGTCGCTTTGGATTCCGAGAGGCTTTCTGAGATGCAGACGGCCATGTCTCTCGGCAATTCTCTCGTGTTTGCCCTTTTCTCAAAAATGGCCATCGGGGAAGTTGCTCAGGGATACGAAATTTTACTGCACCCCGTTGCGTTTGCGGGATGGATAGGTCTTTTCGTAACCGTCTTGAATCTCATGCCTGCAGGACAGCTTGACGGAGGGCATGTTGTATACTGTGTTTTCCCGACGGAGTGGCATAAAGCTATATCGGCCGCTACGGTTATTTTTCTTGTAATAATGGGAGTGGGAACGGCGCCTCTGGTGGACTTTGCGGATTATCTGGGGTTGTGGGTGTTAGGTGTTCTTCCTGAGTGGCTTATGTTTGAGGGTTGGGTCGGCTGGCTTTTCTGGGCGATACTGCTTTTGGTTCTCGGTACATCCCATCCGCCGACCATATCAAGTGATACCGAGATCGGCTCTGGAAGAAAAGCGCTTGCTTTTCTCTCACTGCTTATTTTTATTTCCTGTTTTACCCCTGTCCCCATCAGTATCGTGGAGTTCGGTTAGGTCGTTTTGCGTTTAGTTAAAAAATCTGTTACAATCACCCTAATCGGTTGGATTGACTCTGAGGGTGTTGGAGTCAAAAAGAGGGTGGTTCACATACGGGAATCCGATTCAACCGGTAACTTTATTTAAACAACTTCACTACTGCGAGGAGATTCACAAATGTCGAAGAACACTTTGTCTGTAAAGGACAACAGGACAGGTAAAACATACGAACTTGCTATAGACAACGACACCATAAAAGCCACTGATCTTCGTCAGATAAAGGTTAAGGACGAAGACTTTGGCATGATGAGCTATGATCCCGCTTTCGGGAATACGGCTTCGTGCAAAAGCAAGGTCACCTTCATTGACGGAGAAAAGGGAATTCTAAGGTACAGGGGATACCCGATAGAAGAGCTGGCGAAAAAAAGCAACTTCCTAGAAGTTGCTTACCTACTTATTCACGGTGAACTGCCTAACAAATCGGAATACGACAGCTGGGTTCACGACATAACGCATCACACTTATGTGCATGAAAATATAAGGAAGCTCATGGACGGATTCCGCTACGACGCACACCCGATGGGCATGTTGCTTGCTACTGTCGGAGCCCTCTCGACCTTCTATCCGGATGCAAAGGACATATTCGATACTGACGTGCAAAAACTTGAGATAAGAAGGCTTATGGCGAAGACGCCGACCATAGCCGGATTTTCCTACAGGCATATAATGGGTCTTCCATATGTATACCCCGACAACGAACTAAGCTACGCCGGGAATTTCCTTTCAATGATGTTCAAGATGACTGAGACCAAGTATGAGCCGAATCCGGCTATAGAGAAGGCTATAGATGTTCTTTTCATCCTCCATGCCGACCACGAGCAGAACTGCAGTGCAAGCGCGATGAGAAACGTCGCAAGCTCCCATCCGGATCCTTACTCCGCGGCCGCCGCGGCGATTGCCGCCTTGTACGGTCCTCTTCACGGCGGAGCGAACGAGGCTGTGCTTGAAATGCTTGCCGACATAGGTTCGATTGACAAAATTCCGCAGTACATAGAAAGGGCCAAGAAAGGAGAATTCAGGCTCATGGGCTTTGGGCACAGGGTGTACAAGGCTTACGACCCGAGAGCGGCGATAATAAAGGATATAGCCCACGACGTGTTTGAGGTTACCGGGAAAAATCCTCTGCTCGACATAGCACTTGAACTTGAGAGAATCGCGCTTGAAGACGATTATTTCGTAAGAAGAAGGCTTTATCCGAACGTTGATTTCTACTCGGGGCTCATATACCAGAGCATAGGTCTTCCCACGAGCATGTTTACCGTCCTTTTCGCCATAGCGAGAATGGCCGGATGGCTTGCCCAGTGGCTTGAACTGCTAAACGACCCCGAAACCAGAATCGCGAGGCCTAGGCAGGTTTATCTGGGGGAAGATAATAGAAAATACGTGGCGATGAGCAGAAGGCGTAAGAAGAAGTAGTTGATCAATCTTTGGAAGATTGACGGAGTTCCGCCTGTAATTGGCACAACTGCCGCGAGGGTCTGCGGGGCAGGGGATGCTGCTGCTTTTTCAGCCCATGCAATGTTTGTCTGATCAGCTTCATAGTCCGATTTCCCTCATGTCGCAAGTCTCCGCCGGATCACTTTATTTCAAAAACAGAAGTCGGTAAAATAATGCTATGGGCTTGCCAGTCACTTGTTCTCCATTGATCAAGTACGGTCAAATTAATGTCGCTAAACAACAGTCTGTGAAGACGCTACTTGTAGCGGCCCAGTTTTTGGTTCTTTTTGCGCTTTCCGGATGTGGTTCCACATCTTCGAATTTGTGCGCCGATGCGCAGGTAGTATCCTCTGCCGAGTCCGCTCGACTTTCCCAAGGCTGTAACGTTTCTATCCGACAATCTGATGAGACAATTATCATAGGTAATCTGATTAAAGACACAGGTGGAGCAAAATGCGGTGCGATCCTCGTCCGCGACGGCCACATTCTTGATATTGGCAAGATAAACACTATAAAATCAAAAGCTCCCAATGCTTCGGTATTTGATTGCAGCAGCTCGTACATTTCGCCTGGCTTGATAAATCCGCACGAACACCCGAATTGGAGCGGGGGATTTCCGGATCCGATGACGCGTCCCGTGTATTCGCACCGTGATGAATGGCGGGGCGTAGCCGGCCCGGAGTACTATGCGGTCGAGTTTGAGAGGGTTGAGGAAGATGTCCAGAAATTCTGGATAGAACTCCGCCACCTTCTATCCGGCACTACCACGTTAGCCGGTTCGGGTGGTATTGATGGGCTCGTCAAGAACGCGGGTTGGCCGACAAACGGGGTGGAGTATTCCTATCCTGTCGAGGCGAAGACGTTTCCCTATGGTTTTAGTGCTACCGAGGAATTAATGGGTTTATCTTGCCCGTTGGCGGCAACGGAGTCTCGCGATCCCGATGTTGATTCTCCCGCGGGCACGTGCTATGTGCCGCACATTGCGGAGGGAACCAACTGCACGGCAGAAATTGAAGGGAAGTTTTATTTGGATTACGTTTCGAAGAACCCGGGGCGACGTTACTCGCTTATCCACGGAGTGGGATTGAGCCGGTCAGACGTCGAGCGGCTAAAAACCCTCGACGTGACTCTTATTTGGTCGCCGAGGTCGAATGTAGTTCTTTACGGAACCACCGTGGATATTCCGAACGCGTTGCGGGTCGGTGCCCGAATCGCAATCAGTACGGATTGGTCATACTCGGGTTCGTACAACCTTCTTGAGGAATTTCGCTGTGCCGAGCATATTGACAACGTGCAATGGGATGATCATCTGTCGGGAAGCGATTACTGGCGTATGGCTACGGAGCATGGAGCGTACTCGCTGGACATAGAGAAACTGACTGGCAAGCTGGAGCAAGGTCTTGCGGCGGATATTATGATATTCAGAAGGCGAACGAATGACCTGTTCGGCGATCTGGTTTCATCAGAGGTATCGGATGTCATCGCGACGTTCGTTGACGGTGAACTTCTCAGTGGATATAGCGGTTCTTTCGACCTTTCCAAGCTTCCGGCCCAATGCTCACATCATATTGGGCAGCATTTCATTTGCGTTGACTATGCCAAGGACTACTCCTTCAGCCATGAAGAGCTGCTGAGTTCCAACAAGAATGCGGTTCCCCTGTTCTCGCCAGATAGGCAAGCGAGTTGTGAATGACTAAGAGAGACACTCGCGCCTAACTTGCCGAGAAGTGTTTTCCTATTATCGTGTTGTAATAGTAGTCGATCGTCTGCTCGGTGCTGGCTATCAGGATTGAGATGGCTTCGCTACGGCCTCTCTCCGATAGGATAAATGCTTTCCCGCTGTTTTCACTCGCTGCTTTTTCCTCGAGCATTTCCAGAAAAGAGTTTTTGAAAGTGTCTCTATCATCCTGAAGGGCCGTCTCAAGCAGGGCTTCGTCCTGAAGATCGTATTTTTTCTTTTTTATCTCCTCGCGAAGCGCTAGGGAGAATTTCTCAAGGTCAAGTTCGGGGAAATTTTCCCTGGCAATTTCCTCGAATACGCGGAGCAGTTCTTCTATCATTGTTGCTGAGTATCTTGATGCTGGTTTGAGGGGCTGAATTTTCCTATATCCCTGAGCAGGCATGAGACCAAATCTATCGTGTGACTGATATCGCTTTTATAGGCAATGGAACTCGGGCTGTGAAGATACCTTGTCGGAACCGATAAGACAGCCGCTCTGGTTCCCTTTCCAGTGACCTGCATGGCAGTTGCGTTTGTGCTGCCCGCTTTTTTTACCGTTATCTGATAAGGAATTTCGTTTTTCTCAGCAAGTTCCTTTATAAAAAAGCTAAACGGTCTGTGCGCCACCAGAAACCTGTCTGAAAGTCTGATCTCGGGTCCCTTGCCGATATTGGCAAAGGATTTGCTTTCCGAAACTCCCGGTATGTCCATTGCCACTGTGCCTTCAAGTGCGACTGCGAAATCCGGTTCATAAACCGGTGTTATTACCCGTGCCCCGCGAAGTCCGACTTCTTCCTGCACGGTAAAGGTAACTATGAGATTGCAGCCCGGATTCGGGGTCTTTCGAAGAGCCTCGATTATCACGAAAAGCCCCATCCTGTCATCAAGGGCCTTGGAAATCACGGAATCCTCGGTTTCATCAAGGGAAGTGTCAAATGACACCATATCTCCTATCTCTACCAGATCGGCGACTTTTTCAGGAGAGAGCCCAAGGTCAACCGCGCAGTCTTCAATTTCCGGAACCTCCTTGGCGCCTCCGCTGCTCCTGGTTACGTGGGGCGGAACCGCTGCCACCACCCCTTTCAGAGGTTCTTTTCCCCAAACCACGAGGCGCTGCCCGTAGAAAACCCTGGCGTCCATTCCCCCAAGCGGGGTTACCCTCAAAAACCCCCTGTTATCGATATGGTGCACCATGAATCCCACTTCGTCCATGTGAGCGTCAAGAACAAAAGTGGGACCGTCTCCCGGAATACGGGCAATTACGTTTCCGAGAACATCTTCGGTGATGTCTTCTGAGATTTTTTTTATTTCCTCAAGCAGAATCGCCTTAACCAAGCCCTCATCCCCAGGCATTCCTGGAGTATCGCAGAGCTTCTTTAAGAGTTTTATATCCATAACGGGCTGATTATAACCAAACGGCCTTCTTTTCCAAACTGCAGAAAGGAACGTGGCGTTTACTCTTCATGGTTCCGCCGTCGATTACCCTGCATTTCATAGTTCCGTGGTCTTTCTTGAGCACCTGCAGGTTTATGAGACCGTTGTCCACGGTTATTTTCTCTCCTATCTGAACTT
>MKWU01005016.1_pt1 | contig 14898 bp, 10 predicted proteins | sample 809101 | NCBI WGS metagenome assembly MKWU01 (sample SAMN05860141, study PRJNA318959) | sponge metagenome | host: Aplysina aerophoba | place: Slovenia: Piran, Adriatic Sea, Gulf of Piran | collected 2013-05-07 | reverse complement strand
AACCCGCCAGCTGTGGCCGCCCGCGGTGGTCGCGGAAGTCGAACTCGGCACACACCCGGCGACCCACGGCGCCGCGGCTGTCAAACTGTTCTCGGGAGAGGATCGCGGCGACTCGCTCGATCGCGGCAGCCTCGCCCAAGGTGCGCTGGATCTGCGACTGCGCTCTCATAGACCATGGTCTAACACAGGGCGAGCGCTCTTGTTCAGTACTTTTTTAGCTACACGGTAGCGCTAGGTCGATTTCCGCCGCCCCGACGATGGATTGGGGTGGTCTTTGACGAGTTGGCGGTTCAGGGAGAATGCCGCACTGATCAGTCCCAGGTGCGTGAATGCCTGAGGAAAATTGCCAAGCGCCTGGCCGCTGGGCCCGATCTGCTCCGCGTACAGCCCCAGCGGGTTGGCGTAGGTGAGCATCTTCTCGAAAACCAGGCGTGCCTCGTCGACGCGGCCGGCACGGGTTAACGCTTCCACGAGCCAGAATGTGCAGACGCTGAAGGTCCCCTCCCTGCCAGAGAGTCCGTCGCCCGCACCTCTGCCGATCTCGTAGCGGTAGACGAGCGAATCGGACACCAGCTCTTCCGACGTCCTGTCCAGGGTAGCCAGCATGCGGGGGTCTGTGGGCGACACGAAACGCACAAGCGGCATGAGCAGGTTGCTGGCGTCCAGCGCGTCCGCGCCGTAGCACTGCACGAAGGCCTGTCGGCGTTCGTTCCAGCCGTTCTTCATGATTGATTCGTAGATACGGTCCCGCGTGCTTCGGAGCCATTCGCGGTTGTTCGGCAAACCGCGCTTGAGGGCGAGCCGTAGCCCGCGATCGAGGGCCACCCAGCATTGCATCTTGGAGTAGACGAACTGGCGACGTCCGCTACGGACCTCCCAAATGCCTTCGTCAGGCGATTCCCAGTGGCGGGCCACCCAGCGCAGCATGCTGCGAATCTTCTGCCACAGGTCATACGAGACCTGAGTGACGTGCTTGTCGTAGAGATAGATGGAATCGATCAGTTCGCCGTAGATGTCGAGCTGGATTTGCTTGGCGGCGCCGTTCCCTATACGCACCGGGCGGGACCCCATGTAGCCGTCCAGATGCGGCAGTTCGAGTTCGGGAATTTCCGGACTGCCGTCGACACGATACATGATTTGCAGGGGACCGGTCGGCGTATCTTCCTCTTGGACTCGCGATTCGAGCCATCGCATGAAGTTGGCTGCTTCCTCGGTGTATCCGAGCCGCAGGAACGCATAGATCGTGAACGCCGCGTCCCGGATCCACGTGTAGCGGTAGTCCCAGTTGCGGACTCCGCCGAGTTCCTCGGGCAAGCCGCAGGTGGGGGCCGCCACGATCGCACCGGTCGGCTCGAATGTCAGCAGCTTGAGCGCCAAGGCGCTGCGTTCGATCATTTCGCGCCAGCGGCCCTCGTAACGCCCTTTTGCCAGCCACTTGCGCCAGAATTTCGTGGTTCGGTAGAGAGCCTCCTGGCCGTCGGTCGGGATTGCCAGCAATTCTGCACCTGTGCCCGTGCGGCCGTACCGGAAGTAAAAGACCGCCTGCTCTCCTGGCTCCAGGGTAAAGTCCGCGGAGACGCCATCCTCTGTCGGCTGTAACGGCACGGGGCTCAGGAGCGCGAAATCCACGGCCTGTGTCTCGAAGACCACGCCCTCGGGCCTCAGGTGAGCGCGGTGTTTCTCACGCGCGTAGTCGTAGGCGGGGCAGCAATCGAGACGGCAGGGCAGCTTGCCACGCACCGAGTTGACAATGCGGATGATCTCGTGCCGCTTGGCTCCCCCGATGGGCGCGATCGGCATGAAGTCGATCACTTCACCGACACCCTCCTCGCTCAGGAACCGTGTGATCAGGATGTTCGTCTCGGGCAGATAGAGCTGCCTGTGCGAGCTGTCGCGCCGGACGGCGATCTTGAATGTTCCGCCCTTCTTGTCATCCAGGATCGCGGCGAACACGCTCGGGGAATCGAAGTGCGGCAGGCAGCACCAGTCAATAGAGCCGTCGTTGGCGACAAGCGCGACCGAGTGCAGGTCGCCAATCACTCCATAGGCTTCGATAGGTTTGTAGGGCATCGATTGGGACAGCCGCGCCGGCAGACAGCATAGCAGTCGAGCCCGGGCTCGAGCGGCGGCCCGCGCAGTCGCGCACAGCGTCAGCGTCAGGGTGCCTTGGGACCGTCTTCGGAGTCGGATCTCGCGCACGTATGATAGACTCCCGGAACGGGCTCGGATTGCGGGGTTTTCGCGTCCGCCACCGATTGGCGCTAGGTACGCATTCAGTGTTGCTAACGCTAGAAAAGCGCTTACGCGAGGCGCTGACAACTTATCTCGCAAAGCGCTACGGCGTCGAGCTTGACATCGTGGTCGAGTTGCCAAGGCAGCCGTCGCACGGGGATCTCGCAACGCCGGTCTGCTTCACCCTGGCGAAGCATCTGCGACGCTCTCCGCGCGAAATCGCGTCCGAGCTAGTGGCGGAGTTGGAACCCGTGCCCGGCATTCGGTCGCTCGAGGTCGCGGGGGCCGGGTACATCAACGCCCGGTTTGACCGCTGCGCCTACGCTCTCGCTGTTCTCGCTGGCGTCGACGAGCCCTTTGGGGAACCGACGAAGGCGATTGTTGAGCACACCAATATCAATCCCAACAAGGCGGCCCATATCGGGCACCTGCGCAACGCAGTGCTGGGCGACACCCTCGTTCGAATGCTGCGGGCAGCGGCCCGGCGCGTCGAGGCCCAGAACTACATCGACAACACGGGCGTGCAGGTGGCCGACGTGGTCGCGGCTTTCCATTTCCTTCGCAATCTCGGAGTCTCCGATGTGCGGGCCCTGACGCGCGATCCGGGAGTTCGCTTCGACCACTACTGCTGGGACCTCTATGCGGAGATCTCGAAGAGGTTCGAGGCCGACCCGAAATCGCTGGTATGGCGCGCTGAGACCCTCAGGGCGCTTGAGGAATGCGAGGGTGATCTGGCTGTCTTGGGGGAGGTTGTGGCGGACGCCATCGTGGAATGCCATCTGGACACGATGGGGCGTCTCGGCGTGGCCTATGATGTGCTCCCGCGCGAAAGCGAGATCCTGAAGCTGCAATTCTGGGCGGCGGCCTTCGAACTGCTGAAGGCGCGCGATGCGATCTACCTGGAAACCGAGGGGAAGAACGCTGGCTGTTGGGTGATGCCGGGGGAGATGTTCCGTGCGGACGCGGCTGCCGGCACGCCAGACGAAGAACCTGGCGGGGAATCGGAGCGGGACGCTGCCAAGGTGATCGTGCGCTCTGACGGCACGGTTACGTACGTCGGGAAAGACATCGCCTACCAGCTCTGGAAGTTCGGATTGCTCGATGGCAAGGACTTCCGTTACCTGCCATTGCGCGAATCCGCAGAAGGTCGGCTCTGGGTGACCAGCGCGGGCGCAGGCTCTCCCGACGCGCCCGGGTTCGGCCACGCGACGGAGGTCTACAACGTGATCGACGTCCGCCAGTCCTACCTGCAGGATGTTGTGCGGGCGGCCCTCGAGGCGCTCGGATTCAAGGAGGAAGCCGAGCGCAGCATCCATTTCTCCTATGAGATGGTGGCGCTGTCCCCGCGCTGCTGTGCCGAACTCGGCATCGAACTCAGCCATGAGGAACGCGCCAAGCCGTACGTCGAGGTGTCTGGACGGAAGGGTCTTGGCGTCAAGGCGGACGACCTGCTCGATACGCTGATCGAAACGGCGTTAGCGGAAGTCCGGAGCCGCCACGACGAACTCGATGAGGAGGAATGCCGTCGAATTGCAGGGCAGATTGCGGTCGGGGCACTGCGATACTTCATGCTTCGCTTCACCCGGACCACTGTGATCGCGTTCGACTTCCAGGAAGCGCTGGCATTCGAAGGCGAAACCGGACCGTACGTGCAGTACGCGGCCGTCCGGGCACGCAACATCCTGCGAAAACACGAACACTCGCTAGATGCGGGACGGCCCGGCAAGACACCGACCCCGAAGGACCTCGAGCGCCACTTGGAGGACGAGCGGCTATGGCAGTTGGTGCTTGCCGTCTCGCGCTCGCGCTGGGCATTGGCACGGGCGGTCGAGGCTGAAGAGCCGGCCCAGCTGGCGCGCAACGCATTCCAGGCTGCCCAGGCGTTTAACAACTTCTACCATCAGACGCACATTCTGACGGAGCGCGATCCTTCGCTCCAGTCAGTCCAGTTGGCCATTGTCCGGCTGGCGTTGCGAGAGCTCTCTGGAATGATGGGAGTAATGGGAATGCCGGTGCCCGAGCGAATGTAGCTGGTTGCGATGGACCCGGCACCTGACCTGTAGGATTCGAGAAGGATGCGCTGCCGAGCCATCATTGATCTCGATGCGCTACGCGCAAACTACGCGCATCTAGAGGAGCTGACCGGCCGGTCAGCAGCGATCCTGTGCGTCGTCAAGGCGGATGCATACGGGCACGGATCGCTTGCTGCGGCGCGGGCCTTGGGCGATGCCGGCGCCCGGCACTTCGCTGTCGCCACGCTGGACGAGGCGGTAGTGCTTCGGGACGGCGGGATCGGCGCCCCGATTCTCGTTCTGGGCGGCCTGGAGCCCGGTACCGAGCGGGAGGCGGCGCTACGCGGCATCGACCCGCTGATCGGGACCGTCGGCGAGTTGAGGAACTGGGACGAAACCGCCCGGGCAATCGGCCGCAAGCTGTCGTGCCACTTGCTGTTCAACACGGGCATGAACCGCTTGGGCATCGACTTCGACCCGAGCCGCGTGGCCGGCCGGGAGGAACTGCTCGGCGCGCTGCGGGACTGCGAGTCGGTTGAGTTGAGAGGGGTGGCGACCCACTATGCGTCCGCCGAGGATTTTCGCACCAGGCAGACCGAGGGCCAGCACCGCCTGTTCGCGAAGCAGGTGGAATTCCTCCGAGAGGCGGGCTTGGCACCGCGCTACATTCACGCCGCGAATAGCGCCGCGATCCTCTATCGCGGCATCGGCGGCCCCGGGGATCGGGTCGGGCACACGATGGTGCGCCCGGGGCTTGCCCTGTACGGATATGTCAAGGCGCCAGCGGGGCGGACCCGGCCAATCCGTCACCGGCTACGGCCCGCTCTTGAGTGGCGGGCGGGGTTGCGCAGAATTCGTCACGTGCCGGCAGGTGCGCCGATCGGATACGGGGCTCGCTTCGTGGCTCCGCAGGCGATGCGGATCGGGATACTTGTGGTCGGTTATGGGGATGGCCTCGACTGGCGCCTCTCGAACTGCGGATCAGTCGAGATTCACGGGGCTCTATGCCCCATAGTGGGCGAGATCAGCATGGATCTGACGATCGTCGATCTCGGACCGGCAGCGGCGGCGAGGGAAGGTGATGAAGCCGTCTTGCTCGGGGCCGGTGCCGACGACGCGCAAGGGATGGCGACCCTGACCGGCGGCACTCCGTACGAAGTGCTTTGCGGCATTTCCAAGCGCGTGCCGCGGGAGTACCTGGAAAGCGCTACTGGCCGATAACGAGACCGACTCGATTGCTGGAGCGTCCAGCGGCGGCAATGCTGAACTGGGCCCTGCCCGCCGGAGTTCCCACCGGTAGCGCGATCTCGACCACGTACACACCGACGTACCCCGGCGCGAGACGGGCCGAGATGACCTCGGCCGGTACCCCGTTGAGACTGGCCTCGATGCGGGCGACTGCGCGAGGCGGATCGCGTTCCGGCGACGGCATTCCAGCCGGCCATGCCGGGGTGACCTCGCCCAGACCCGTGGCCATCACCAGTACGCTGCCTCCTGGCGTGGCGGGCCGGTCCCAGCCGGCGAGCGCGCCGGTGCGCGAGTCCAGCACAAGCGGCTCCCCGTCGACCACGAAAATTGCGGGCGACACGTTCTCGAGCTGCATGTCGAGCACGTGGCTGGCATCGCTGGCGTCAAGGTGGAGCCGCAGTGATCCGCCCTCCACCGCAAACGGCACCTGCAGCTGGGTGCGCCCGTCCGCGGCATCCAGGATCGGCGCGGCGCGTCCCCCCGCGCGGGCGCGGGTGGCCTCCGTACCGAGGATTGTCAGGAGGCTCCCTGGGGCGGCGGGCCGCTGCGTCAGGTCAGCCGCGCTCAGTGCCCGCAGCGCGTCGGCGATCTCGGGCACTCGCATCCAAAACACACCCGAGCCGGGAAGCGAAGCGTAGAGCCGGCCCCGCTGGGTGTCCAGCGCCAGGTCGCCGATGCCGCCTGCCGGCAAGTCCCCGGTGATCTCCCGCCACGACCCGGCGGGCCCAGGTTGCGCGAGGTCTACGCGCGTGGCATACAGTCCGAGCGGGCCGCCCACGTAGACAGTGCCAAGGGTCGAATCCGCGGCCAGCGAGGACCAGTCCGAATTCGGGAGATCGGAGCTGATATCAAACCACGATGCACCGCCGTTCGTGGACCGCAGGACGCGTCCGCCAACGATCGCGAGGGCCGTCGCCGATCGCTCGGGATCTGCCCACAGGCTGGTGACGGGCCTGTCTTCCCGATCGGTCCAGGACGGCTGCCAACTCCCACCGTCGTCGCGGGAGACCCATATCCGCCCGTTGGTCGTGGCTGCCCACATCTGGCCGTTGGCCTTCAGCGCAGAAATGGCGTGTTCCGCGCAGCTGGCCTCGGTCCCGCACGCAGTCAGGTCCGGAGAAATCGGTTCGGCGTCCCGCCACAAGCGGTTGGATCCGGCGTATCCCGGGGGCATCGAAGGCTCCGGGGTTGCGACCAGCGCGCGCTCCTCGGATGGGAGGGCATTCGATGCCGCTGCGGGGCTAGGCGCGGTACGCCACATCAACCCACCCGCGGTTCGAATCAGCTCGAGCCTGCCCAGCGAGCGCGTATCGACGGTTGGCGGAGCCGATGCCGCGACGGACACGAATCGCGCGGACGGGAAATTCGGCAGGGCACTGTTGAGACTGCTCCAAGTGATGCCAGCGTCGTAGGACTTCCAAAGGCCCATTGAGTTGCCAACGACGATGACTTCGGGATCCGCAGGCGAAATCGCCAGAACGCTCTGCCCTGCTCCGATCACGGAACCGCCTTCGAAGGCGGTCAAGTTCGTCCATTCGCGGCCGTCATCGTCCGATCGGTAGAGGTGATCACCCAAGGCATAGGAAACGGCCGCTCGATAGGGGTTGCGCACGATCGCGGACAGCGCCGCTCCGTCCGTGGACTCCGTGACGCCAAGCGTCGCGACGGGTTCGTTGGGGTCTCGCGTCGTCTGGCTCCAGGTCAGGCCCAGATCCTCGCTCATCCATAACCCGTTCCCTGATAGCGCTACGTACAGTCGGCGGCCGTCGGCGGAGAACCACGCTTCCTGAACCGGCCGGCCGGCCGGGCCGGCGAGTCCGGCCGCGACACCGGTCCCTCCGATCCGCTGCCAATGGGCGGGCGCTGCTGGTATGGCAGCCGCGCCGACCAGCGTGGAAAGCACGCACGCAGCCAGCGTTAGTATTGGACGGACGGTTTGCACGGTACTGGAACCGAATCCGGTTGGAGACTAGCCCCTCTCTAGCCTAGCCGTATTTTCGCCGGAACCGCTCGCGTATAATACGGCGGATGCTTTTGGTACGCGTCTTGCCGGTCGCATTGGCCTTGTTGCTGGCCGGTTGCGCAGGGGGCCCCCCGCCCGATGTTTCGGGCATGATTCGGATCGAGGGCGGGGACTTCATGATGGGAACAGATGATCGGAGGTACCCCTACGAGGGCCCTGCGCACCGGGTTTCACTCGACTCGTTCTATCTGGACAAGTACGAGGTAACGAATCGGCAGTACGCCGCTTTTGCTGATGCGACGGGCTTTCTGACGGAGTCCGAGAGGCTCGGTTGGTCCGGCGTCTTCGATCCGCGCAGCAACGGGTGGACCAAAGGCGACGGCGCCGATTGGCGCCATCCCCACGGTCCTGGCTCGTCGTATTCGGACATGCTGGACTTCCCGGTGGTCCATCTTTCCTGGGAAGATGCCGCTGCCTACTGCGAATGGAGGGGAGCCCGGCTGCCGACCGAGGCCGAGTTCGAATACGCCGCTCGCGGGGGTCTCGAGGGCACCATATACGCATGGGGCAACGAGCTAACCCCAGGAGGCGTTCATCAGGCCAACCTCTGGCAGGGCCAGTTCCCGGACCAGGACAGGACTCTTGACGGATTCGGCAGTCATGGCCCCGTGGGGGCGTTCCCGCCCAACGGATACGGCCTGTATGACATGACCGGAAACGTCTGGGAGTGGGTGGCGGACTGGTACGCTCCGGACTACTTCGCGCAGTCGCCTTCGCGCAATCCGCAAGGACCGCGCAACGGGACGCAGAAGGTGCAGCGAGGCGGTAGCTGGCTGTGCAGCGAGAACTACTGTCAAGGCTATCGGGTTGCGGCCCGCATGATGACCGATCCGGACTCGGGGCTCAATAATCTCGGGTTTCGGTGCGCCGGGGACTCTCGGTAGGTTCCGGGACGGCATCCGGGACTGCCGAGAAGAGCGAGGGCTGCTCGGGGGCTTCTGGATCCGGCCGCATCGAGAACGCGGCCTTCAGCAGCGGCGGCGTCGCGAGCGTGGTCAACATCACCATCGCGACGATCGAGGAAAAGGTTTCCGGGCTGAACACAGCCGTTCCAGCGACCGTCACCGTCGAGCCTACGCCTGCGAAGATCAAACCGACTTCGCCTCGCGGGACCATGCCGACTCCAACCGCCCAGCGGTTGAGGCCCTTCTGCCTGACGCCCAGCGAGCAGACCTGCTTGCTGATCACCGCGACCAGGCTCAGCACTCCGGCGAAGACCAGGACCTCGGTGAATGCGAATGAAGCGAGGTCGACTCGCAGTCCCATCAGCACGAAGAAAACCGGCACGAACACCGCGGCGATCGGCTCGACGAATCGGTCGATCCTGTAGCGGTTGGTCCGCGCCCCGAAATGGCGGCTGATCGAGTCTTCGATCACGAGTCCTGCGGCGAACGCCCCGACGATATTGGCCAGTCCCACCAGCTCCGCCAAGGCTGAGAGCAGGAAACAGTAGGCCACACCGAGGACGATCGGCACGGACTTGGTCCTGGCCTTCGGAACCAGCGCGACAATCCGACCGACGATGAGGCGGCTGGCGACGAACGTTCCAGCCAGGAACCCGACCGACTTGCCCAGGATGAACAGGATCGGCAGCAATCCGAATTGTGCCGTCTCGCTGGCATCGGCGGACCGCACCAGCCCGAGCACGAAGGCTAGCAGGATCAAGCCGAGGATGTCATCCACGATGGCTGCGCCCAGAATCACCCGCGATTCGGGGGCGGCCATCTTGCCGATGTCCTTTAGAACGCGCGCTGTGATTCCCACGCTCGTCGCCGCGAGCGTGGCGCCGACAAACAAGTGCGTGTACCATTCGGCGTCTTCCGGCATGAAGAAGGAGGACGCGGCGAATCCTAGTGCCACGGGGGTGATCACGCCAATCACCGCGACACCGATGGCGGATGGCCCGACTGCGATCAGCTCATCGAGGTTGCTCTCAAGGCCAACCTGGAAGAGCAAGACGATCACCCCGATCTCCGCGGCGACCGCAAGGAACGGCGCGGCGCGTACCGCTTCCAGCACGCCGAGGCCCGCCAGGCTGAGATTACCGAGGACGATTCCGACGATCAGTTCGCCCAGCACGCTCGGCTGGCCGGCCCGCTCGAAGATCTCGCCTCCGATCTTGGCCGCGACGAGAATGGCCGCGAACGCCATCAGGAAGTGCGAAACCTCCCCGCTGTCCTCCTGGCCTTGAGCGCTGGCTACCGCCCATGCGCCCCCTCCGATGGCTATGACCGCTAGAACGCGGTTCCGCATCAGGTAGGAGCGCCCTCTAGAGTAAGCGGCAATCGACCTTCTCCTGTGGGGGCGATATTTGCTGCGGGCACAAGCGGACGGGCGCCTGCCGGGCAGCGTGGTGATCAACAGCCACCAGAAATTTCATTCTAACGCTCAACCGTTGCAGCTCCAAGGGCTTCCGATCGCTGGGTCGGAAAACGGCCCATTTCGGGAGGACGCGAACGGCGCGCGGACCGCCGCGCGCATCCCCGGCGGCAGGCCGGGCTTTCAGCCCAGGTGCATCACCACCATCTTCGTCTCGGTCATTTCCTGGACCGCGTAGCTCGGACCTTCCTTCCCGAAACCGCTTTCCTTCAACCCGCCATACGGCATCAAGTCCGCCCTCCACTGGGTACCCCAGTTGATGTGGATGTTGCCGGAATCCACTTCTCGCGCGAAACGCATTGCGTTGTCGAGGTTCTCCGTGAACACGGCGGCGGAGAGTCCGTAGTTCGTGTCGTTGGCGCTCGCAATGGCCGCGTCCACGGAGTCGAACCGGGTCAGTCCCACTGCGGGCCCGAAGAGCTCGTCGCAGGAGATGCGCATGTGACTGCTGACATCGGCCACGATGGCGGGCTCGACGATCGCGCCTTCGCGTCCGCCACCGGCCACCAGCCGTCCGCCCGAGTCGGCGGCATCCCGTATCCACTGCTGGACGCGCTCGGCGTCGTCCTCCCGGACCATCGGGCCGACTTGAACGCCGTCTTCGAGAGGGTTGCCTGTGGCGAGGGAACTGACGCGCGGTTGCAGGCAGTCCAACAGGTCGCCGTAGACCCTGTCGTGCGCGAGGATGCGCTGCGCGCTGATACAAACCTGTCCGGCGTTCGCATAGCCGGTTACCGCGATTGCGTTCGCCGCTTTCTCGATGTCAGCGTCGGGCAGCACGATGACTGGGGAGTTGCTGCCGAGTTCCATCGTGACTTTCTTCAGTCCAGCCACTTGGCAGATGCTCTCGCCGACATCCCTGCTGCCGGTGAAGCTGATCTTGCGGATGCGCGGGTCCGAGCACAGTTGCCGCCCGATTTCACCACCCGATCCGGTCACGACCTGGATCGATTCCGGAGGCAGCCCGGCATCGAGCAACAGTCGCGCGAACTTCAGCGCGACCAAGGGCGTGTCGGAAGCGGGCTTCAATATGGCGCTGTTGCCGGCAGCGAAAGCCGGCCCGATCTTGTGGCACACGAGGTTGAGAGGGAAATTGAACGGGGTGACCGCCAGGACGACTCCGCATGGCACGCGCAGCGTGAAACCGAACCGCTTGCCAGTACCCGGCGCCCCGTCGAGGGGTACCACTTCGGAACCCAGCCGCTTGGCCTCTTCTGCCGAGCAGACGATCGTCTCGCGGGCCCGGTCCACTTCCATGCGCGCTTCCGCAATCACTTTCCCCTCTTCCAGCGTGATGGTTCGCGCGAGGTCTTCGAGCCGTTCCGCCATCAACTCGGCCGCGCGCATGAGCAAGCCGGAGCGTTGGTACCCCGAGGTTTGCTTGAGCTTCGCGGCGCCCAGTTCCGCGTAACGAATAGCCCGCTCGATGTCGGCGCTTGACGCGCGCGGCACAGTGTCGATCTCGCTTCCGTCGTACGGGTTGAGGACCGGGATCGATCCCGAGCCGGCAGTCCAATCGCCGGCGATCAGCATTTCCATGACGTGTCTCCCTTGCGCGCTGGCAGGCTCCGGCGCCCGCCCCGGAGCCCAACGGCCCGATTAGTGAGTCTTGCCCGGATTCCGCCTGCATGTCAAGCCGGCCCGGGGCATGTACAATCACAGATCCCCGCTGCGTGGCGCGTCGCGTCGCCAGAGTACGAGCGGGGCCTCCGCCGCCACCATGCCCGAGCAACCCCAAGCCGCCCGGGTCGTCGTGCTGGCACCGATGCCGGCGGAGAAGAGCGCGTATGCGCTCGCTCGGTACAGTCGTTCCGCGGATTCCGTGGCCCAAAGCCTGGAATGGGTCGCCGAGCACGATTCCGGCAAGTTTCTCGATAGCTTCTATTTCCAGTACGGCCACGCCTCGATTGCCGATCTCGGCCACTGCATATTCTGTTTCGAGGGAATCTCGGAGATTGCCGCGATCGAGATCGCGGACGAGCAACTGTGGGATGGGCAGGCCAAGTCCAGCCGCTACCAGGACTTCTCGAAGGGCCGGATCATTCTCCCCGACGAGTTGATTGGCTCGAGCGCCGAGCCGGTCTACCGTTCCGCGGCGTCAGCCCTGCTGGACGAGTACCGACAGCTGCACAGCGCGATCCGCGAGCACCTTGCGGAGGTTCATCCCAAGCCTGCCGACATGCGCCCGGGCGCCTACCGCCGCACGATCGATGCCAGGGCGTACGACGTGACCCGGTACATGTTGGTCACTGGCATTTCCACGAACATCGGGCAGATCACAAGCATTCGCACGCTCGAAAAGCAGATGCGGCGCATGGGTGTCTCGGAGTATGCCGAGGTGCGCTCCCTCGCGGCTGAGATGCATGCGGCCTGCGCCGCGCCAGCGTCGTGCTCCCTCGACGCATCCGCCCCGGAGGATCCCGTCGCTCCCACCTTGGCGAAGTACGCCGATCCCGATGTCGCACGGTCCGGAGCCATCGAGCGAGTGGCGGAATGGGCTCGTCAGAATTTCGATCCCGGCGGCTTCGACCAGCCGGCCGACGTTGATTTGGTTCGCCCCGCTGACCCCCTGGACGAAATGGCGGCGACGTGGCTCTACGCTGTTACCGATTATCCGTTCAGGGCGATCCTGGAGGCGGTGAGCGGGTGGAATCGAGCGCGCCGCATGGAGGTCCTGGAGACTGCCCTGCAAGGCCGGAATCGGCGCGACGAGTTGATGCTGCCCTTCCGGAGCGGATACCAATACGTCTTCGACATCGTTTGCGATATTGGCGCCTACCGGGATCTGCACCGGCACCGTCGCTGCCAGCAGGTGCACCAGAGACTCGGCGATAGTCTAGGCTGCGAGCGTCCGGCGCTGCTCGACGAAGCGGGAGTTGGTGACCGCTACGACAAGGCTCTCGCGGCAACCGCCGAGGCTCGTGCGACAGTCGGAGAAGTCTCAGACCCGGCGAGCAACTACTTGCTTCCGTTTGCCACTCGCTGCCGCTCGCTGTTCAAGATGGACTTCGCCGAGGCCGAGTACATCGCTCGCGTGCGGTCTGGAGTCAAGGGCCACAGTTCTTACCGCAAGGTCGCCTGGGAGATGCGTCAGCGCATTCTCGAGGTCGAACCCGACCTGGGCCGGTTGATCCAGGCCACGCCGCCGTGGGAGGAGGATGCGCTGACGCGCTGAGAGCGGATGGTCCGAGGCGTGATCTTCGACCTTGACGGGACGCTCGGCGACACGCCGCCGGTCTGCTACCGAGCGTTCCGCGCGGTGTTGCGCCGAAGGCTCGGTCGCGATTTCGCGGATCGCGAGGTCCACGCCATGTTCGGCCCGTCGGAAGAGGGGATCCTCGAGCGTCTGTGCCCCGATGATCCCGAAGGCGCTACCAAAGAGTATCTTGAGGTCTACCGGGACGCTCACGCGAGCTGCCCGAGGCCGTTCGAGGGGATCCGAGAAACCCTCGAATCGCTCCGTTCCCGCCGGATCGAGCTAGCGGTCGTGACCGGGAAGGGCGGACGCAGCGCAGCGGTCTCATTGGATGTCCTGGGTCTGCGGGAATTCTTTCCCGTCGTCGAAGCAGGTTCGAGATCCGGTGGAGTCAAGGTCCGCTGCATGCGTAGCGTGCTGGGCCGCTGGGGGTTCCCGCCCGGAGCCGTGGTCGGCGTTGGCGACGCGCCGTCGGATATACGCGCCGCCCGGACCGTTCGCATTGGCAGCGCGGCGGCGGCATGGGCTCCCGGCGCCGACCCGCAGGGCCTGGCCGCATGCGAGCCGGACCACTTGTTTGAGGAGGTCTGCGTGTTCGGCCGCTGGCTGGAGGAGGCGGCCTCGGGATCTACACAATGAGCATGCAGTCGCCGTAGGAATAGAACCGGTAGCGCTGACGCATGGCGTGCGCGTATGCACGGCGCACAAGGTCCTCCCCGGCAAAGGCCGCGACCAGCATCAGCAGCGTGGACCGAGGCAAGTGGAAATTGGTGAGTAGCGCGTCCACGGCGTGAAAGCGGAATCCCGGCGCGATAAAGAGGTCCGTCTCCCCGTGCTGGGGACGGATCGGCTCCCCGCGTGCCGCCGCTGTTTCCAGCGCCCGCACCACCGTCGTGCCGACCGCGATGGTCCGGCGCGCGCCGCGGATGGCGTCTGCGGTCGCTTCCGGCACCTCGAACCGCTCGGCGTGCATGCGGTGATTCTCGACATGTGGTTCCGAGACTGGGCGGAATGTCCCCGGGCCGACATGCAACGTCAGTTCGGCGACGCTGGCGCCGCGCCTCCGGATTCTGTCCAGCAGTGGCTTGTCGAAGTGCAGCCCTGCCGTTGGAGCGGCAACCGACCCGGGTTCCCGCGCGAACACCGTTTGGTATCGCTCGCGGTCGGCTGTGTCGTCGTCTCTACGGATGTAGGGCGGCAACGGCACGTGCCCCCGCGAGGCGAGCAGGCGGTTGACCGCGGCGCCGCTCAGGTCCAGGAACTCGACTGTGCGCATTCCGTGGCCGGCGTGCCCGAGCACCTTGATCGTGGCCCAGTCCGTTTCCACTAGCGAGCCGGGCCGCAGCTTGCGGCTCGGGCGGACGAGTGCGCGCCAAATGCCCGCAGGCGCGTCTTCGGGCTCCACGACCAGAATCTCGGCCGCTCCACCAAGCTGGCCGCCCTGAGGCGGACGCCGCTTGCCGACAATCCGTGCGGCGAGCACACGGCTGTTGTTCACGACCAAGCAGTCCCCTTCCCCCAGTCTCTCCGGCAACTCCCGCACCCATGCATCCGACCAGATTCCCGAGTGCCGGTCAATGACCAGCATGCGACTGGCGCTGCGCTCCGCCAGGGGCCGCTGCGCGATCAGTTCCTGCGGCAATTCGTAGTCGAAGTCCGACGCTAGCAAGCCCTATTGTAAGGGGATTATATACATAAGTGGCGCAGCCCCAACATCTAGGGCTTGCGCTTCCGGGGCATGACATAGCGGATTTTGGCTGGCTGTAGTACGGCTTTCACCAGCTCCTCGAAGGAGGCGTCCACCCGCA
>MKWU01005015.1_pt1 | contig 14900 bp, 16 predicted proteins | sample 809101 | NCBI WGS metagenome assembly MKWU01 (sample SAMN05860141, study PRJNA318959) | sponge metagenome | host: Aplysina aerophoba | place: Slovenia: Piran, Adriatic Sea, Gulf of Piran | collected 2013-05-07 | reverse complement strand
CGGGCGGAGGGGCGCGGGCGGCCGTGGCGGGCGGATCGGGGGGGGTTTGGCGGGGTTTTTTGGATTTTACGCTCGGGCGCACGCTGGCAAGATTTACCTGAGCGGTTTCCCCCTACCAGACCTGCCCTCGGCGCTTCCCGTAGTGGGTCCGGGCCGGGGTGCTCCGGGCGGTTCTCGAAGCCTTAGCCGGGGATTTACGCACGCGCGGGGCTTTAGACCTGAGGGAGTGCTTCATTGACGCCCCCTTCATTGTCGCGAAAAAAACGGACGGGACGTGGGAGCGACCAAGCGGGGCAAAGGTACGAAACTCATGGCGGTGACAGACCGCCATGGTCTGCCTGTCGCCGTCCACACAGCGGCTGCTACGCCCCATGAAGTCACCTTGGGCTGCCCTCCGCTCCTCCAGGGGTTTCTCCCCCACTGGCCCCAGCGCTTGATTGGGGAGCGCGCCGATGACAGCGACCCGTTGGCTCAAAGGCTGGCCCTCGCTGGCGTAGAACTCATCGCTCCTCACAAGCGTAATCGCAAGCGACCGCCGACCCAGGATGGGCGGCCCTTGCGGCGCTACCGCCGTCGTTGGAAGGGCGAACGCTTGGTTGCGTGGCTGCAAAACTCTCGTCGGCTCCTGCCACGCTTTGAGTATTACGCCGACAACTACCTGGGCTGAATCCTCATCTCGCTCCGCTGCTATTTATGAGACCGCTTCTAGGTGGAAGGAGGGTTCTACCTAACGGGCCTTGTTGCGATCCGGGTTTCGCTCTTAATCAACCACAGAGCCCAATGCTAATTGTGGAGCGAGAAAAAGAGACAAATCCTCCCTTTCACGCCACGCATTGTACTGAGACGTGGTCGCCAAAACAATTTCCAGTTTGCCGGTGCCGGTGAGAGCGGCGATAAAAGAGGAATGAGGCCAAGGGATATCTGTGGAAGTATTCAGGCCCTCTATGCTTACACAGGATTGGGTATCCCGGAAGATATGCCCTGGTCTGAGTGTGAGGCGGAATCCTGAGACCTGTCTCCACGGCCCGCGCCCTTGGTTGGGAAACCAAACATTTGCAATCCAGGCATCTATCGTTTTTATCACTTCTTCATTCGACTCTATTGCATCCAACCAGCCGTCCCCTGCCTTGTTCAGTTGGTGCGGCACGATCTTGAATCCAATTGCTGCCGTGTCTTTGTTTATGAAATACGTAATACTCTCCCCGCCTTCATAGGCCAGGTCCGGCCTGTTGACTCGTGTCTCCGCATAAAAATCGTCGTCTTCTCCGTCATAATTTAATGATGAGATTGAGCTGTTTACGTTCGCCAATGAAGAGCGCATCGCCCTGGTCCGTGAGGGAGACCGTCTGCCGCTGGTCCCGCCGCATCGGGTCAATGGCGGCGTCGAGTTCCTTATCGGCTCCCAGTTACGACTGAGTCTGGACGGAGCCTATGTGGATGGACAGCGGCTGCGGGGCGATGAGGCCAATCAGCGCAGTCGGCTGGACCCGTATTTTGTGACTAACGTCGCGCTGGAATACAGCTATAAGGCGTTTGATATCTTCCTGCGTCTCGAAAATATTTTTGATGAGGAATACGAAAGCTACGGCGCATATTTTGAAAATGCGGTGGATGAGGCTGGCGTCGAACGCTTTATGGGGCCGGGGCAGCCGTTCGGTGCCCTTGGCGGGGTACGGGTGAAATTCTGAGGGAGGGGCGGATGAGCGCCTCTAGTTCCTCAAAAGACTCGCCCGGCGGAGGGCTCGCGGAGAATTTCCTGAACCTCGCAATCCCGATAGTGCTTCTCGAATTTGACCCGGGGCTGACGCTGGCGGTGGGCGTAGTGCAATATGAGACGTCCGATCAACTCCTTCCCCTCTTCTGTCAGCTCCACGACGTATTTCCTTGGACAGCGCGCTACTATCCGGAAGATACCCCCAAATAGCCACAGGTCCGGCCGCTCATAGCGGGCCAGGGTGAAGACGTAATCCCGATTGAACTCATTGTTGTGCGGCCTATACGCCTGCCAGTTGTGCCAGTCGGTCCATGGTTCCCCGGCGCGCAGCTTCTCGCAACTTCTCAGCAGCACGTCTACCGGTTCCTCAATTCCGTTGTGCCGGGCGAAATGGAGCTTGTAAGCCGTCGGATCGGCAATGGGTAAGAGATCGGGCAGGAATTTCACCATCCTCATTCCTTTCTAATATGACATGAGCCTCGGCCTTGACGCGCGCCCGCTTAATCCACCACAGGGCCTAATTCTCATTGGTGGCTGCTGAATGATATTCAACCTGCGTGGTGCCAAAATACGTGTCATTTGGGTCAGGGGGGTTTCTCCAGTAGTCAAACATCTCGGCAGTCATCACTATAATTTCCAGCTTCCCTGTGCCTCGAAGATCGTCGCGGGCAAAACGCCGATCAATAGACGCCTTCGCTAACAGGCCCTGTTGGAAGTTCTCGCGGTAAGTGACAGTCTCAGTTGGCGGAAAATAAACGACATGCCTCCCGCCAACTCGTATGGCGTCCCCCATCTCCATGTAGGCGTTACTGATATACCGCCACGGCCCTCTGTTGTTATTCGGGAGGTAGACAGCCAGTACCTCTTGCTCTGTCAACCTGTCCTCTCCTTTATTTCCCTCCAGAAATGGAAGGACTCTATAGCCGAACTCCCCGGTCTCCCCGTTCAAATAGTGCCAGTGGCTGGTTCCCTGGGGGTTGAGTGATTGAGGGTGGATGATCGGGAGGGTCATGTCAGGGGGAATATGGGCGAAAAGCGCAGGGTCGTTGCTCCTGGTATAAAATTCCGGACCGTATCCGCCCCCGAAGTAATTCGGGTTGGATGACGAACCCACGAGCAAATAGAGCCCCTCAATACCGACCCCAATAAGATTGATAACATTGACCATGCTGTGGTTATGTTTAACCGGTACGGAGCCTTTCATAGCCAGCAGGGTCACAGCTCCGGCATTAGATTCTATCTCCTCATGCGGAATAAGCCGGGTCGCCGTGCCTTTCGAACTGTTTTGGAGAAACATCCATCCTCCCTGCTCAATAATAATCGAGTAACTGAAGCTGGGCAGTGGGTTTGATAGCGGAAAATCAAGACTGCCTTGATATTGTGGCAACGGCTGGGTCCCAGCAATAAAGCGATCATTGATGGAGATATTCCCATTGCGGACAGCCGCGTATGGGTCCCAAGCAGGGTCACCGCCATCATTACCCCCATCGTCCCCACTGCCAGGACACGCATCGTCGGGGCGACAGTCAGTGGTGTACATGCCTTCAAAATGCTGGGTGGCCGTGGACCAGGCAAAATGCGTCACTTGATCTGGGGACGGAAAGCCAGGCACCTTGATCTGCCGCCCCTCTTGGTTTCGTATGAACCCGTCCCCGATCTCTCCGACGGTGAATGTCCGACGAGCAAATTGTTGCCCGTTGTCCAGTGCAGTAACTTCGGTACACCCAGCCCAATCATCCCAGTTGACCTGGATAATCCAGCCATTATCTATTTTTCCGTCGCAGACCTCTCTGGTGTCCGAACGCAAGAGATTCTGGGCGGGATAGAGATCATGAATATAGGGGCTACAATGCACCTTCAGCTTGATGTCTGTGGAGTTGCACTTCCAGCCGGAAATAAAGCCGATCCCGCTGACAAAGGCAGACGGAGAATCAATGAAGCCCCGGTCCGGCGCCTGTGCCCAGACGCTTGTTGCCCACCCCACCGAGATCCCCACCAGGAATGCTCCGATCCCTCTCCCTCGCATCAGTGCCCACCCTTTCTGCGTCAGTCCTACTTGCGCGCTTCCCCCGCGTCCGGAATCACACCCAGGATATGCCAGGCATCCTTGCCCGCTTCCACATCTTCCACCGGAATCGCGGTGTGCTTGGAGTCTGGAGTGTTGGGCCGGCGGCCCCCGATGCTCTTGAGCCAGGCGTTATGAACCTCCACCTTCCTCTTGGCGGCATCCCGGAGCCGCACGATATAATAGGCCGGCTCCGACGGCTGAAGGTCCACGAGGATGAGGAAATCGTCCTCCGCAGCCTGCTGCGCGGCTTCGGCTTTGTCGATATTCCACTGCCACACCTTGACTCTTTTGGTCTTGACCAGAATGTTGACCGTGCGGCTGGTATCCGGATGCATGGCCACAACAGCCACGCGCGTGCGCGTGGTGTTCGTCAGGGTGGCCAGGGCACCCCGGCGGTTGAGTTCGTCCGCCACAAGTGATCTTCCCACGCGGCCCACCTGATGCGGGGCCAAGTCCTTCCAGTGTTTCATGATGGCTCATCCTCCAAGTAAAATGATAGAAGCCGGTCGTGTCTCATGTTGAAAACTGCGGATTCAGGAAACACGTCGAAGCCTGCTCTCGGCACCCGGATGTGACGCGGACACCTGCGCAGAGCGTTTCGTTTCCCTACCACACCGGGCGCGCGCTTGTCCCTATCATTTGATAGGAAAATACCTATTATTTGATAGGCAAATGGCCCCGCTCTTCCCCGGCGCCGGGCCGGAGCGCTCAAGGCGCGAGCCGGGCGCTACGCGCCCCGCCGCGCGAACGGAAGGAAAGGCCGGGGCGGAAGCGGCGCAGAACCCTGGCCAAGGGAGCCACGCCCACTGCGCGCCGCCCGCGCCCGGCACCGCGCCCGAGAACGGACTTTGCTCAGCGATGGGGAGACCCGCCGCGCACACCGGCACAGCCGGGCCACCAGCCCCCCATTTTGCCCCTGTCCGAGTTGCACAAGAGGGAGAGCTGATATTTCAGATTTCGTGAAATTTCACCGCTCATGAAATAGGGCACTCCTCCTCGCCCCGCCCGCCAGCGCCTTCCGCTCCGGCCTCATTTGGGGGGCCTTGTTGGGGGCCCTCAACGGCCCCAAAGCGTACGAGATCAGTCCCGGATTCACCCCTGAGACCGGCCTGAAAACCGCCCTCAAAAAGACCCCTCAAAAGCCCTCTAAAACCCCATTGAGGGGCGTTTTAGGCATGAAGAATCGTGAAATTTCGTGAGAAATGGGATTTCACGCCCATGAAATTTCATCCCCCGTGAAAAGTGGTGCAAATCCGCGATATCAGGCCATTTTTGATGAAATTTTGGGGCAAAATCGCGAAATTTCGCCATGAGATATTTCACGATTTCTCAGGTTCTGGGAGGGAAGGTGGTCCTGACTTTTGTCAAAAAATGGGTCGTCAAGCTGCGGTGAGGAAGAAGAAATTTCAAAGGGAAACACGACCGGGAAGCGGGTTGAGTGGGATGAGCATCAGGTGCTGTGGTATCATTGATGTAAACAGGAGGTGAAGTGTGTCCTTCCAATTACGCTACAGCATAGACGGCGAAGAGATTACCGTTGTGGCCATTGGGCTGTTTGTCGCCCCGAACAAGATGCTGCTCGAATTGATGCGACTCGGCGTGCGCGTCATTCTGGTCGAGCCCATTATGGGAGCGCATCATGGCCGCGGGCTGCCCGACCGGGAGCGTGGCCCCCTGAATCGGGCGGGGGTCAGCATCCCCTGGCAGATGCTGCACCGTGGCATGCAGGCGGTGGCCATCGACTTTCGTCAGGAGGCGGGCAGACGGCTCGTGCTCGACCTCATTCGAGAAACCCACCTGCTGATCAGCAACTGGCCCCCGCGCATGGCACCCTGGCTCGAATACGCCCATCTGTTGGAGCACTGCGGGCCGTCCGTCATTAAAATCCAGTTCGACGGCGGGCACGACGGACGGGCGGCCAACGATTATTCCATGCAAGGGGCGACCGGGTTAGCTCATGCTACCGGCGAGCCGCACGGCAGACCGCTCACTATTCCAGTGGCGTTTTTCGATATGCTCACCGGACTGCACGGCCTGAACGCCTTCCACGTCGCCCTGCGCCGTTTGGCGGAAACTGGACGGGGCGACTGCTATCAGATAGCGCTGGAACAGGTCGCGTTTCAAACCCTGGCGGAGTTGGGCTGGTATGCCCAGGCTGAGACAACCGGCGAGGGCCGGGAACCGATCGGCGACAATCTACTGGACGCCGTTCATGGTCATTACTGCGCTCGGGACGGCAAGTTCGTCACCCTGAATCTGATCGGCGATTCGGTCTTACGTCGGCTGCGCGAAGCCACCGGCCTGCGCAACCTCGCTCTCGATGAGCAGGGCCACGAGATTCACGGCGACCACGCCCGCTATGAGCGGGTCGATACGATCAAACAACAAATTGCCGACTGGATTGCGGCCCGGTCGCAGGAAGAGGTACTCAAGACTCTGGGCCAAGCCGGGCTGGTGGTCGAACCGTGTCGGGACAGTATCGAAGCGGAACAGCACGCTCGGGGTCTGCCCTGCTTCCACCATGTTGACGATCCTGATCTCGGTTCGATCTGGGTGCCCGGCCCGGTGATCGAAGCCCGCGACCTGGAACCCTCCGATCTGCCTAGCGCCCCCCATCCCGGCGAGCACACCCACCTCGTCCTCAAGGAAGTCCTGGGACTGGCTTCAGAGGAACTAGCGGACTTGGAAGCCCAAAAAATTATTGCCGGTCCGCCACCGGGAGACGGCTGATAAGGACGGCGCACGCCGGGGTGCCCATCCCCTCTTGGAAGGGGAAGCGGAGGCGGCTTGCCCAGCCGGTGCCAGGATGGTTTACCGTGCCGTGTCCCCAACCCCCATCTCCCAATCCCTACCCCCTAACCTTCATCATCCGGCCAGGGCCGGATGCCAAACGGCAAGCGGGTGCGACGCAGAGAGAGGCTCTGTTTAATCTGCCGGACATGGCGATTGATTGCAGTCTGCACCAGTATGTTCTTGATGTCGAGCAGCTTTTCAAAGGCAGACAGCCAGCTTTCATAATACGTTGGTCGTGTCTCAGGTGCCTGTCGGTCCGCGCTGGCAACCTCGGCAATCAAGTCCTCTTGAAACTCGGACCAGGCATACAGACCCTGTTCGCATAGGGCCACCGCCAGGGCAAAAGCGATGCCTTCCCAGGGGTCCTGGAACTGGAGTTCGCCGCTCCGTCGGGGCAGAGCGGCAGGGCCCTGCATGTCAGAGACCTGTCTCTGAGTAAGGCCGGACGGCTGTTTTTTCTCAGGCTCGACCCGCGCCACCCCGATCATCGCATCCCGCGTAACAATAGCTGTGAGTTCATCGAACGTCATCTGCTCCGTACCGGACGGTCGCTCCGGCAGGACCATATAGCGGGTTTGAAAGGTACTGTTCCAGACCTGAATCCGGATGTTTTCGTCCAGTTCAAGCCCAAACTCCTGGAGCACCTCACGAGGCCGGCCGGTGACCCTGGAACGATACGACTGGCTCTTATACCAGAACGGCGGCAGGCCCAGGACCGGCCAGGGGTAGCACGAGCACAGAGCACAAACGATCACATTGTGCGTCTGTGGAGTATTCTCCACCACGACCAGATGCTCGCCCTGCAAGCCGCCAAAGCCCATCTCGGCCACGGCGGCGGTGCCATTCTCCAGCAGACGAGCCTTATAGGCAGGGTCCGTCCAGGCCCGAGCAACCACCCGGCAGCCGTTCAACGGCCCAATATCGTTTTCGTATGAGTCCAGAACGGTATCGAGCAATGCGGAGGAAACAAGAGTTTTCTCAACCAGCAGGGCCTCAATCGCTTTGACCCGAATCTCGCGTTCACGGTTCTGGTCTTGTGTCAGCAGGCGCTGCTGAAAGGGCGCGTCGGTATCATGCTCGTGAGCGTCACTCATCTTGCGCGTCCTCCTCAGTCTGGGACCAGCGTTTCTCCTGTAAGCATCCTACCTCCGTTCTGCACACAGCAAAAAGGGTGGCCTCGCGACCACCCTTTCCACTTGAACAAACAAACGGCGCCCAGCTTTACAACCTAGCCGGCCATGCCCAACGCATCTAGCGGTTCGCGGTCCACGACCGGGTCGCGTGTCACCCCGTTGCGATAGGCGACCGAGCCTGGGGTGCGTTCGAACGGATCGACCAGATCGATTTCCTTGGCATATTCTCGCAGTTGCGGGGTCAACTCCTGGGCAATCAGACGCATGCTCGTTTTGCGGTCCTCGTCACCGACTGGCCCCTGGATATTGAAGAAGACAAAAATGCTCGGACGTAGCACCCGTAGCAGAGTCTTGGCTTTGGGTAGGACGGACTCCGGGGTGCCGATGAGGAGTTGGAGATTCTTCTGCGCCTTACCGTAGCCCTTGAGCAGTTTCTGACGGACGGTATCAAAGTCGGTGGTGTCGGGCCGGCCATCGTCCGACTGAGCCCGCAATTTCTCGGGGCTGACGCCCAGCCAGCTCCCGCCCGGATGTTTGGCCAACATACGGATCGCGCCCTTGGAGTTATAGCCCGGCGGTAGGGTATGCTCGGGACGGGAGAAGGCGTTCTGGCCACCGCCGAACACAAAATTCTTGCCGATTTCCTGGGCCTTCTCTTCCGTCTCGGCCAGAAAGGTCGGGATCAGATAGCCAAAGTTTTCCGGACCGGCCTGATAACCGTGCTTAGCGGCTTCATCCGCATAGAAATCCCACAGATCGCAGGTTGGCCCCAAGGCCGTGCCCAGACCCAGATAGGGGTAGCGGTGTTCCGCACACCAGCGGGCCGTCTCCGGACTCAACACACCGGGAATCCACATCGGGGGATGCGGTTTCTGGTAGGGCAACGCCCAAGGGTTCACATGCCGGTAGTGAAAATGCTTGCCCTCATAGCGCCACGGACCGGGCTTGGTCCAGGCCTGCACGATAAAGTCGTGGGCCTCGTTAAACATCTCCCGGTTATAGGCCGGGTTGGCATTATTGAAGAACTGCTCGCTGCCCGCACCGCGTACCCAGCCGGTAACGAGACGACCGCGCGAGATCAGATCAATCTCGGCCAGCTCTTCGGCCATCCGTAGCGGATGTTTTAGCACCGGTAACGGATTACCGATCAGGACAATGCGGACTTTATTGGTAATGCGGGCCAGAATGGAAGCTTCGACATTCATGACGCTGCCCATACAGAAGGGGTTGCCGTGGTGCTCGTTGAGCGCAACGGCATCGAAACCCAGCTCTTCGGCATAGCAGTATTCGTCCAGATAATAATTGTAATCGTTGGCCGCCTGCTCACGGTCGAACAGAGCGTTGGGCACGGCGAAGTAGGCTTTATTCTTGAGTATCTCGTCCTCGTTCAGACCACGATAGGGCCGTTCGGTGAAATATGAGATTTGCATAAGGCATTCCCCTTCGGACGAGCTTGTCCCACGCAATTACGACGCCAGGAAGTCCTGAACGATTTTGACAAATTCGGCCGAGTTCTCGATTTCCGGACGATGGCCGACATTGGCGATTTCCACTGCCTTGGCCCCGTCAATGGCTTTGGTATAGGCGGCAATGCAGCCCGCTGGCACGATCTGGTCTTCGGATCCGCGGATCAGGAGGGTGGGCACGTTTTTCACGCCACGCAACAGATAGGGCAGGCTCGGATTATGCATATACGGCTCCCAGCCGATACGCGCGCTTTCCGCCCGAGCATCTTCAAATGCCTCGAATTGCTCCGGCGTCATCTCGCCGCCGTAAATGCTGCCGAACTCAGCCGTGCCCGGGTCGGCCACCGTTCGCCGCAAATGGGTCCGAATCGTCACCGGGAAGATATCCCAGATTTCGCCCTTCTCGGGCTTGAGCCCCATCGGACCCACCAGAATCAAATGGTCAAAAATCTTGGGATCGGCCGCGACCATTTCAGCGGCAATGAATCCACCGGCTGAGAATGCAATGACGTCCACCGGGTCGAGCCCCATTTCTCTAACCGCCATGCTATACAGGCCGGCCAGGTCGCGGAAACTCCGAACCCACTCCAGACGTGGGGTTTTGCCAAAACCCGGCTGGAGCGGAATCACAAAGGCGTGCTCCGCCGCAAGCTCGTCATTCCATTTCACCCAACCAGGGAATCCCAGCTCATCATGCAGCATTAACAAGGGTTTACCTGCTCCGCCCTTAATGAGCGTTAATTCAGCTTCAGCTATATCAGCCTTCTGTTCAGTCCAGTTTGCCAAGAATCTTTCCTCCTTACACAAGGTTTTCGCGCGCAGACACCGCCTCTCCCGCACAGCCGGATTACTTAATCAGGCCCGACCCGAATTGTCCACACGTTCTTCGGGAGCGACCAATTGAACAGTGGGCCATGAAGCCCGTGAGAGGCATCTTACTGGACGGACAAGTCTCCGTCTCGGTAGTTTGAGCTGATGCCCGTTAGGCAAGTCGCTGCTTCAAGTCCGTCAGGATCACGTCTGCGGTTTTGGTTTCGACCCAATGAGTGGTATAGCTGCCGTCGGGGTCGATAAGATACGTGATTGCTGTATGGGGGACAGCGTAGCCATCTGGATCACTCGGATCCGGCTTTCGTCGCGCGAAAACCTTGAACGCCTCCTTCGCCGACTCAATTTGCTCGGGCGTGCCGGACAGTCCGGTGAAGCGCGGAAATTTTTCCTCGAGATGGCGCCGCATGACATCCGGACGGTCGCGTTCAGGATCGACCGTGATGTAGAGCGGTTGCAGTTTCGTGACGATCTGATCCGGCAGCGATTCGAGGACCGTGGTAAGGCGAGTCAGGGAGCGTGGACAAATAACCTGGCAGTGCGTAAACCCGAAATACACCAACAGGTACTGCCCCGGATAAGATGCTTCACTCACCTCCTGTCCGTGGTGATCGATCAAAGTAAAGTTTGGTTGATCGATACCCGCCATGCTTCGCCACTTCCAGTGAGAGCTGGACTCACGACCAGCTTAGCGTATACGACCCGGTCTCCCTTCGCGGCATGGTGAGTTCGAGGGCATCATGCTCTTTCGACGCGGCGAAACCGTCCTTCGCGTTGACCCGTTCGTCGTCGCCTGCGGCAATTTCGGCACCGTCGAGAAACAATGTCCACGCGCCACGCCCGCTTCCGAAAACGTTGCTCATAACAAGTCTCGTGTCACCAGGGCGGCCCGCTCTTGCAGAGAGGGAAAAATGCATATCACACGTCTCTGCATCGAATTGGGCTGCAGGGACGTCTACAGTGTCCGATACTTCTGTGATCAATGGTTCTTCGAAATGGCTACGCGTCCATGGCTGATTGTAGAATGTATTCAGGCCGTTCGTGACGTTGAGCCGCGCGTACGGCAACAGCGCATTTGTGGTAATGGGTACGACTTGGCGGAGTATGCCGCTCTCGTCGTAGCGAAGATCGTTGCGTGGATAATACAGCCCCCCGTCGCGCCACTCAGGGTTCATATAGCGATCTGCGTGGCGAAGAAGCCCAGAGAGGGTAGTCTCGTCGCCAAGTTCCGACGCTGCCACCGCCGCCCAGCCGAAATCCGCCGTATCGATGGTCTCCATCGATCCGCGGAGATCAATCGGCTCCCAAAGCCGGATGGCACAGGTCCCGTCGGGTCCGGGGATCAAGAACTCTTGGAGCTGATCTGGATAGACCTTACACACATGCTCCGGATTCCACGCATGCATGAGCGCCGCTAACCATGCGTCAGACCATAACCACGGCAGTGCATTGGGGATCGGCGTTCGACTATCATACGCAACATGAACCACGGAGTGGCCGTTCTCCCCTACCAAGCCAAATTCCTGCCAAGCGTTGAGATAACCTGCGGTCACCTCGTCCGCACGCGACGTACCCTTGATGAAGTCTTCAAGCCGGAAAGCGAGAATCGAGGGCTGGTTGCATATCTGGAAGATACAGTTGGGCTCACAGGCTACACCCAGATAGCCGTTTTGCACCATTTGCCAATATATTGTCTCACTGAGGCTTTCCTCATCATATTCAAACACCATCCGGTCGCCGAATGTGAACGGATTGATCGACATTGTCAGCGCCCCTTGTCGGGTGTATCGATCATCGTCAAAGAGGTAATGGTATAGGCGCGACAAGAGAAGCAGATAGGCGCTGTACATGATGTTGTCCTTCTCTACCGGATCCCACAGCGCGGGCAATTTGCCGTATAGGTGAGCGTTGGTTGGCGCACCTCCCTGGCTGACGTAGTGCCAGTAGATCCATACGTCCGGCAGCAGCATCTTGCTAATGAGTCGCTCGAAGATTGGTTTGAACACGCCCGGAGCATTTGGGAGACGATGAAAATGCGCGAGCGCGAGCGCGAGCCCGGCAAAAGCAAGCTGGAAACGGTAGGCTCCAAAGTCTTCTTGGAGGCCGGACCTTCCCCCCATCATTGACCACTCGCCGTCTAGCTGGCTGACAATGTTCTCGATCTGTCGAATACTCCCGATTTGCTGAGCGTCGAGATGACCATGGCAACTAACCGGGATGGACGACGACGGAGCACTAGCGAGCGCAGTATTCATTTGATTAATCTCCCTTTTTGGCAGCGCGTTACTCTTAATTGAATTGTACAAATCATGTCAAGATAATTAGCTGTTATTCACTATGAAGCCGGGGCATTGAGTGCGTTGAAAAGCGCCTGGCACAGTGCATTGCCATCCTTCCCCGCATCGAATATGCAGCGGTCTGGACGGATCAGGACCGCATGTATTTTGTGCTTGTCGAACCACTTGGTTAACGCCCCGTCCGGAATGACGGTTCGAAAATAGTCCTCATCGTCAACAATCGTGTCCACAACGAGATATTCTTCGCTATACTCAAGATCAATTCGCTCCACACCAAGCGTGCGTCGGACGAGACTCTGTCCGCCGTCGCAGCCGACGATATAGGCCGCCTCGAATTCTTGCTCCTCGCCGGTGTCCAGATTCTTCGATTTCAGTGTTGCCCGCGACCCGTCATCGGTGACTTCGAGTACCTCAAAGCCGAGATAGGCATCCACCTTAGGTTCCAGCTGAAAGTCTTCGCGCAGGAGTTTCTCCACACTGGGCTGATGGAAAAATGTCATAGGGTAGTGATTACAACGACTAAACAACAAGTCTTCACCCAATCCGCGCCTGTCGAACGTGCCCAAACAACGGCCCTTTGAATCATAAAACCAAATATCGGCTTGGTAGCAGTGGTTGCCCTCCCGCATCCGTTCCAGAATCCCAAGCGATTGGAGAGTCCGCAGGGATTCGTCACCAAACCCCACGGCCCGAGGCACATAGAATACCTCTGTGTCGCGGTCGAATATCGCAACATTGTGGCCGAACAATCTAAGGTGGTTTACGAGCGTTGCGCCCACGGGGCCGCAGCCGACAATCAGGACATCGTAAAAGGTCGGGCTTTCACCATTCCTTTCGGTCTTGTTTTCAACCGCTGACTGTCCCACGGCGCCTTCCTTGTGGTTCCCCTTGCAATCTTGTACAGCCGTCAACTTTGCGTTTGCAGGTACAAGAAAATCGTGCCTGCTGGAGCGGCTGTCGGAGCAGAAGCGACGAAGGTTGACGCTCTTTATTGATCATTCTATAAAGCTCTTATGCAGAGACCTGGACGTAATGTCAAGGGAGCAGAGACGCGGGAACGAGTGCTTGATGCGGCTGCGAAGCTCATCAGCACCCACGGATACGCTGCCACCTCGATCGCGAAGATCAGCAAGGCGTCGGGTACCAATTCCGCCTCGATTTACTGGGCCTTCGAGAACAAAGAGGCGCTCTTTGCCGCGGTGATGGAGCGGGCTGCCCAGGCGTTCTTCGAGGAGGTAGGCGGCCTCCCGAGTGGCAGTGATCCATGGCAAGCAATCGCCGCGCTCGCCGAAGTGTTTGAGCGGAGGCCGGAGTTTCTCCGCTTGCTATTAGTGCTTTCCCTCGAGCGTCGCGAAGGCGACCCTGCCGTCCTCGAAGCGGCCCGCCGTGTTCGCTCCCGCGCCGCCGAAGTACTCGCTACGACATACAGGTCTGCCTTCGCATTCGACAATCCCAACCAGCAACAGCGCGTCAGCAACGAGCTCGCCCGTCTCAGCCTGATGCTCTTCGATGGCGCGTTCATCGCACGCCAGATTGAACCCGCCACCACCGACTTGAAGCGTGCCTTCGAACTCATCGCCATAAGCGTGAGGGCGGTCGGTGAGCGTCTTCTGGCGGAGGCGGCCACTAGTACAACCCCGAAAGGAGAACCACAGTGAGTGCCGCGACCGAGATCATTCCCCAGGAAGGCGGCCCCTTGGGCGGCGAGGACATTCTCCGGAGCGCCAAGGAGTTGGTTGCGCCGCACGACGACGAGCTGCGCAGGCTGCCACCGGATATCGTCGGGGAGAGCCGCTATGCTGATATCGTGCATGTTACAGGCGAGGCAGAAAGCGTTCTTTCCACCCCTTGTTTCCCTCACGGAGGACATAACGAATGAGAGCAACGCACCAAGATTACGTCTTGCAAACCGCTCACTCCGACGATCCCGAGAACGGTCCCCGCTGTCTCGCCTTCGTCGTCCCGAAAGAACCGGACCCTTCCTCTCACCCACTGCGGGGTTGACCTACCGTCGCAGAGCGAACAGAAACCCGAGCGATTGGAGGAATTCATGGTGACGAAGCAGGGGCTGTTGGAGCGCGTGGAGGGGCTGCTTCCTGGGATTGCCGCTCGCGCCGAGGAGAGCGAGCAGCAGCGACGCCCCCACGACAAGACGATCCAGGAGTTGATCGACGCCGAGGTGATCCAGGCCCTGGTGCCTCAGCGCTTTGGAGGTCACGAACTCGACCTCGACACCCTGACCGAGGTGGCGCGCAAGGTGAGCAGCGCCTGCATGTCCACGGGCTGGGTGACCGCGTTCTACATCGGCCACAACTGGATGGCGATGAGGTTTCCCGAGCAGGCCCATAAAGAGATCTTTGCACATCGGCCCTTTGGGCTGATGCCCGTCCAGACCTCGCCTGCAATGGAATTCAAGGCTGTACCGGGGGGCTACGAGGTCAGCGGGCGGGCGAATTGGGGCTCGGGGGTGATGCACGCCGATTGGGTCATGGTGGCCGGGGGCATCGGGCGCGAAGACGCGCGCATCTTTTTGCTGCCGATCGGAGACGTTGAGGTCAACGATGTGTGGTTTATGGCGGGGATGGCGGCCACCGGGAGCAA
>MKWU01005013.1_pt1 | contig 14909 bp, 15 predicted proteins | sample 809101 | NCBI WGS metagenome assembly MKWU01 (sample SAMN05860141, study PRJNA318959) | sponge metagenome | host: Aplysina aerophoba | place: Slovenia: Piran, Adriatic Sea, Gulf of Piran | collected 2013-05-07 | reverse complement strand
ACTGAAATCCTGGCCGAGATTGAGCAGGGTCCGTTGCTTGGACATCCCGTTCACCCGATGGGATTCAACCAGGGAAAAGGTGTCGGCTTGGGCCCCGGATTTAAGGGTACGGGATTTGGACCGGATAAACATGAAACAGGGGGCGATTTTGAGGGATTTTACAGGGAATGGGCAAGGAGGTTCCTAAAAAATCCACTATATCGGGGTTTTTTGGGAAAAATCCAAAAAAAGGGCCGATTTGGGCAAAAAAAGGCCGATTTTGGCCCTAAAATCGCCAAATTTAGGCCAAAAACCCCTAAATTAGCGCAAAAGCTCAGTCAGTGTGCGACTGAATTTGCAAACTTGCGCAGAGATTCAAAGGCGCCTTCTGTCGATCCCAGTCCCGCCGCTATAAGGATGACAGGGCGGTTCAATTTGCCGTTATGAATTGCATTAAGCACATTGGTTGCCGTTCCAGATTGATCGGAAGGGGGGCATTGGTTGTTCCCAGTGTTTGTGCTTCGTCCAAAATGAGGAGTAGAGGCTTCTTACCATCCTGAAGTATCTTCCGCGTTGTACGGCGAGGTTGGTTGACTTCAATATCAAATTTGGCATCGGCTTTGACAAGTGCATTAACGCCGACTTGCCCGGATCCGCCCGTAAAGCTCAGACTACTCCCCCTCCCAAGATAGTGGAGCAACTCGTCTGGATCCCAAAGAGCAGGCGGATCAATCTCCGCAGTCTCCCATCCCTGCCCCCCGACCATTTTTTCACATTCAGCGAGTAGGGCGCTCTTGCCCGCGCCGGGTGCCCCCTGAATCAGGAAAATTGTGCCCGTTTTCGTCTTCACCGTGTCCTCCACAAGTTCATGAAAATCACGCAAGATCTTTTTCCGCCCATGAAAATACTTGGCAGGCCCGCGGTCGGAAATCCCAATAAGCGGGCGGGAATGAGCGGAATGCCGGGATTTACGCATGGGCATAAGATGCTGTTAAAGTCGTGGACAGCGGATCATGCAGCCAGCTCAGATCCTCTTTCATGAATCACATTGGACAAATTCAGGATTTCGCGGTTCCCAGAAGATTCGGCGGAGAGATAGGCGGTCGTTTGTGATCCTGGATTACTCCGCGTGTATGGGAGGGCCTGATCCCAAAATTTCTGCCTCGTGATTTTGGGTGCCTGGAGTGCGCCATGATGCGATCAAACGGAATTTATCGCGTGCCGACTTTTAGAGATCAGAGTTTCCCATTTGGTCCGCTTCTCTCGGTAGATCCGGGCTTTGTGACAATTTTATTTATGCCCCATACATGCCTAATTGCCTTCACTGTGGGCAATTTTGAGACGATTTTCACTCTCCATATTGGTTATTACAATTCAGATTTTCATACCTGAACTTCCCCCTATATTCGGAAGAGTTCAGTTATACAAACCGCGGAAAAGAGTTGATGTAGCCGGACCAATTTGTTGCTTATTCCCGAACTTGATATACGATCAGGGAGGCCTCTTCACGATGCTCGGCGTAGGCCCGCTCTTGCCGAATCACACGTAGATTTATGCTCATGGGGAGTTGTGCTTGGCCGTGAAGTCGGTTTTCCTTATCAAAGATGAGCCACTGGGCGATGGTGTCCACTACTGAATGTGGGGTAATTTTCATCCAGATGCGTTCGAGATCATCAACGACAAAATTTTCGAAGGCGGGTTTGGTAACTGGCAGATCGGCTCCGAGGACCGCCTCGCGATACCAATCCGGACTTTCTCTGACGTAGTAGTGAACCTCTTGGCGCGTTAGCGGGATGGGTGTGAGCGCATGTGAGACGATCTTGCTCTGGACGCCGTTTGGTGAAATGACCGCAATATCAACAGATTCCGTCCAACCCGCATACAACTTGTCGCCAGATCCCATGTGCAGAATGGGTTTACGACCAAAGGGCATCCTTATAGCGAAGCGATCCTCGCCTTCTGCAGAAACGAGCCATTCGGCAGCTGGCAGGTGATGTACAGGTGGATGCATGACTTGTCCCGTCCAGTCAACTCGCATAACATACAAGAAGCGGTCCGCCATTGCATCGCCTGGAGATATGGGCCAACCGTACGTTAAAAGAAAACCCGTATCAAGTACGCCGACCAGCCAATACGGCAGCCCGAGCGAGTCTTGTGAAACCGTAAAGTCGTAGGCCAGCTTCATCTCATCCGGTTCATACACGGACATTCGCTCCAAAGAGGAGTCAAACACATAGAGCGTATCAGCTGGGCCTATATGGACGGATGCGATTCGTTGAAATTCGCCGGGGCCATTGCCTTCTTGGCCAATGATTTTAATAAGGTTTCCCTCTGCCGTGAACATATAGATCTTGGGTTCTTGCTGTTCTCCCACAAAAATCCGGCTAGATCCGTCAATGGCGACGAGTTCTCCAATGCTAGCGAAGAGAGTAGTTTTTCCGCCGGATTCGTTGCCTATCCGAAAGAGTTCAGTCAGCTCGGGTCTGGATGGTACGGGGGCTTTTGCTTCGTCCTTACTCTCGTTGGCACAGCCCAGCAGGAAAGAAGTGGCGGCAATAGAAAACAGCAGGAGAGGGGTTGTCCATTTCATCGAAGAGAAGAGTGTAGGGCGTGGTAGCAAAATTAGTTGGAGCTTGGCGTTTCGTAACCGACCAAAGGCAAGCTTAACCTGATGTGTTTGTACTTGTTGCAGCGGGGTTGCAGCAGGGCTGACAACTGGTTTGTGTACTGAATCTGTTTCAGTGTCATGGTTACCCACTGATGACACTGATCCGAGTTGAGCCAACGCTTGATCCTACGCAGGACTCCGTTGACTTGATTGTTGAGATGTTCCACGATGTTGGTGGTCCGCAAACTCTGCCGCAACTCCTTATCCACGTTTAACCGGTGTAGCGTTAGCGTTTCCTCCATACCCTCCATCAGGCTTCGGGCGGTCTGGTGTTGCCCTTCGGTCTGCAATTCTTCGCAGATCGACTTCAGACACTGTTTTGCCTCGTCGTACATGTCTTGAGTGTCCAGAAGGGGCGTCATAGACTGAAAAATGTCTACCCGTCTTCCTCGTTGTAAACTATTTTTGAAGCCCCCCCCGCAAGGGTACGTTGATTATAGGAGTTGGCTACCCATTACGATTCAAATGGCCATTTTTGCGGGCGGAGATCAGGTGACTGTGTCGATTATTAGCGCATGCGTTAAGAGGGCTGTGCTATGCCGGAGACCTGTTAAAATTTGGTGGCTCATATGTCCACTGGAATAAATGGAGAGTCCCGTGGAATATGGTCACGTCAGCAACAGTTTTGGTATTTCCTAGTTTTAGGCTAGACTAAAAATGGTAAATACCGAATGCGTTCGTCTGCTGTATGTATTATAGTACTCGGTCTGCTGACGTCTTGCACTTCAACGGAGGAGGTCGGTCCTCCTCTTGCAGACCGTGCAATCAGGGTTGTGGCGACAACGAGCATCGTTGCGGATCTGGTACGTGCAGTTGGTGGGGCGGAAGTGAGCGTTGAATCGTTGATGGGCCCGGGGGTTGATCCGCATCTATACAAGGCTAGTGCCCGCGATGTTGACAAAATGGTCCAGGCCGATATCGTGGTTTATAATGGTCTACATCTTGAGGGTAAGATGGGGGATCTGTTCAAGGCGATGGCTGCACGGGGGAAGCCAACGGTCGCAATTGCTGAGGTTAGCATTCCCGATAGTTTATTGCGGGTTTCAGAGCTTTTTCAAGGTAATTATGATCCGCATATCTGGTTTGATGCTGAGCTATGGGCCCGTGCTGCACATGCGCTCGCAAATACCCTAGGGGCCCTGGACACTGCACGTGGAGCTATGTTTGCAATGCGAGGAGATGGTTATGCAGACGAGCTTTTGGAGGTACACGCTTACGTGCATGAGAAAGTTAATGAGGTACCAGAGGAGCAGCGAGTGCTAATAACCTCTCACGATGCGTTCGGTTATTTTGGGCGGGCGTATGGGTTTGATGTACATGGGCTTCAGGGAATTTCCACTGCTTCAGAAGCAGGTGCGGCGGATGTACAGAACTTGGCTACACTTGTAACTGACCGGCGAATTCCGGCGATGTTCATAGAGTCATCAGTTTCCCCACGTGGTATTGAAGCCGTCCAGGAAGCTGTAAATGCCAAGGGCTTTGAGGTCAGTATTGGCGGCATATTGTACGGGGATGCACTGGGTGGGCCATCCACACCAGCAGCTACGTACCTGGATATGATCCGCTACAATATTGATACTATCGTTAAGGCACTCTCGAATGGCGAACGCAATTGAGGTACGTGACCTTACGGTAGCATATCGGGAAAGCCCGGTTTTGTGGGATATTGATTTGGACGTCCCCTCAGGCGTACTGATGGCCGTTGTCGGTCCCAATGGTGCTGGTAAAACGACGCTGATAAAGACAATTCTATCACTAATCAAGCCAGCTGCCGGCCAAGTCAGGATATTTGGTCAATCTTATCGAAGTGTAGCCTCCAGTGTAGGTTACGTACCTCAGCGCGGGAGCGTGGATTGGGATTTTCCAACCAGTGCGATTGACGTTGTATTAATGGGATTGTACGGTCGTCTTGGATGGGTTCGTCGACCAGGACGCAGTGAGCGTGCGGAGGCATTGGCTGCGCTCGGCCAAGTAGGTATAGCTGAGTTGGCTCATCGTCAGATTAGCCAATTGTCCGGTGGACAGCAACAACGCGTATTTCTGGCGCGGGCACTGGTGCAGGATGCTCGCATCTACCTCATGGATGAACCCTTGCAGGGAGTAGATGCAACGACGGAACGGACGATCATTGATATCCTTCGTACTCTGCGATCATTAGGCAAGACGGTAGTGGTGGTACATCATGACCTGCAAACTGTATCCTCCTACTTTGATGAAGTGTTGCTCCTGAATGTGCGCCGGATTGCAAGTGGTCCTGTTTCAGAAGTATTCACGGAAGCCAGTTTGAGACTCACCTACGGAGGCCGTGTTGCAATCATTAGGGACGCAACGTAGTCATGGAGCATTTTTTCAATGACTATACGTTTCGTACAGTCACTCTTGGGGCGGCAACATTAGGCGCCATAAGTGGCGCGTTAGGAACCTTTGCTGTACTGCGACGGCAGAGTTTACTGGGTGATGCCGTATCGCATGCAGCCCTGCCAGGCGTTGGTCTGGCTTTTATCATTACCGGCAGCAAAGCCCCGCTAATCCTGATGGTGGGTGCTGGGCTCGCAGGATGGCTTGCAACTGTAGCGGTTTTAGCGATAATCGCAACAACACGAATTAAGTACGACGGTGCGCTTGGTTTTGTATTATCTGTGTTTTTTGGTATTGGTCTAGTTCTGCTCACCTTCATTCAGAAATTCCCCAATGCAAGCCAGGCAGGGCTTGATTCATTTCTATTTGGCCAGGCAGCCGCGCTCGTTGAGCAGGATGTGGTTACAATGGCAGTTTTGGGTGGTTTGGCATTAGTCGTGCTAGTCTTATTCTGGAAAGAGTTCAAGATCTTGTCCTTTGATCCTGAATTCGCAAACAGTCTGGTATTGCCTGTACGTTGGTTGGACCTTGGGCTGACTACGCTACTGGTGGTTGCTATTGTGATTGGACTGCAGACGGTAGGCGTGGTTCTCATGAGTGCAATGATCATTGCTCCCGCGGCTGCTGCACGTCAGTGGACGGATAACCTGGGGATCATGGTGTTGATTTCGATGGTGATAGGGGCTCTCTCTGGAGTAGGTGGAGCGCTCTTGAGTACGAGCACATCTAATCTGCCAACCGGCCCGACGATTGTTCTATGCGCAAGTGGAGTTGTAATTGTTTCTGTGATCATTGCTCCGCGTCGTGGACTGGTTTGGGAGCAGATTCGCCGAACGCTTCAGGCCCGAAGGCTGAGGAGCGAAGCCATTTTACTGGATCTCTTTGAACTGGCAAGGAAGCATGACAGCCTTGGGCATCCGCACATGGAAGCTGCCTTGAAGATAATGCACCCACATGCAAGCACATTGCGTCGGCAGTTACGCAGCTTACATTCCAAAGGGCTGATAAGCCTGCATTCAACTGGGGCTTGGGCATTGACACAGGAGGGGATAAATGCCTGCGAGAAACTCTTAGCCAAACGTGTGTCATGAGCCCGTTTCAGCTGGAAATTCAATTGGTTGCTGCCGTAGTTGCAGTTGCATGTGCGCTTCCAGGAACTTTTCTGGTATTGCGGCAAATGGCTATGATGAGCGATGCCATTAGCCACGCAATCCTACCAGGTATCGTAATTGGATTCTTCTTGACCGGTAACCTGTCATCTCCAATTCTTATACTCGGTGGTGCGGCGACAGGGCTGCTTACGGTTGTATTGGTTGAGTGGATGCGCAAGACCAATCGTGTGCGCGAAGATGCCGCGATTGGGTTGGTTTTTTCGGCACTCTTTGCGACTGGTGTAATTCTGATCGCCCGTTATGCAGGTGACGTACACTTGGACACTGATGCCGTGCTCCTGGGGGAGTTGGCCTTTGCACCATTCGACCGCTTGGAAATCGCAGGGTACGATCTGGGGCCCCAATCTTTGTATTCCACCGGTTCGGTTGGACTGCTGTGCGCAGCGTTTATAATGCTATTCTACAAGGAGCTCAAATTGGCTACGTTTGACAGTGCACTCTGTGCAACGCTAGGTTTCCTGCCGGGGTTGCTGCACTATGCACTTATGGGATTAATATCAATGACAGCGGTTGCTGCATTTGATGCGGTCGGATCCATCCTGGTAGTTGCCCTTATGGTAGGGCCTCCCATCAGTGCATACTTGCTCACCAATCGACTTGATCGTATGATCTTGTATAGTATCCTGTTGGCTGTTACTGCCGCCGTTTCGGGATACTGGATCGCATACCTGCTTGATGCTTCAATCGCAGGATGTATGGCCGCGATAGTAGGCGTCCAGTTTGGAATCCTGCTTTGTGTAGCTCCCAATCAGGGGTTATTGGCTGCATGGCAGCGTAGAAAACGTCAAAGGTGGCAATTTGCAATCAAGATGCTTGTGATTCACTTGCTGCAACATGAAGGCACCCCTGAAGCTGAGCGGGAATGTCGAGTGGATCACCTTCAGGAGCACCTGGCCTGGGAAAAACCCTTTGCCGCGAATGTAGTCTCTCGTGCAGCTGCACAGAGATTATTGTACCCAGTCGGAGAGTCCCTGGAATTGACGGTAACGGGGCGTGAATTGGCTCGCGAAGCAATAGTACACCATTGAAAAATCTGGAGAGAATTGGCCGGAAAGTCACGCGCAATATGAGCGACAGGGATAGTAGACCTTCGTTTCTGGGTGAGCAAATACAGTGGCCACGACATTAGATTCGTGAACAATATTATAAGAAAGGTCTTATAGTTGGCCAACCAGCCGGGATAGTCCTATTGTGATATCTGAAGAATTATTATCTTCACTGTCAGGTTTACGGGAGTTCTATTCGTGATCTGTCCCCGGTTTTAGTTTTTGGTATTTTGCAAGAGGCTTTAGGGAGATTGCGATTCGAGGCGATGCAGCGTGCCTGGATTCACGCAGTCACGAACGCGGAGCAATCTGGGACATCGCCAAGTGCCGGATATGGACCAAGTTGCTGAATTGCCCCGGTCGGGATGGATGATTTCATATAATCTGCACGGCTCGGGTATGCTTAAGGTGCATTGGTACGAGTGTGTTTCTGGAGCACACGACTGCGCTCAATAGACTGGACACTGCTCATGGCAGCCTTCAAGTTCATCCACACGTCAGACCTGCACCTTGGCCGGCGTTTTTCCGCATTTCCGGAAACTATTCGGGGGCGTCTCTTTGAGGAACGCCGTGAAGTGCTGCGGCGCCTCAAAGGTGCAGCCCGCGAGCATGGAGCGCAACACGTTCTGATTGCTGGTGACCTTTTTGATACGGAGACGCCTAGCGCGGATGTCTGGAAGCAGGCACTGGCCGAAATGCGCGCGGCAGAGGACATAACCTGGATCGCCATTCCCGGCAATCATGACAGCCTGGCTGCGGAGCAGCTATGGGCTAATGTGCAGGATGCCGGCGGCATGCGAGTGCTTACGGAGCCCAAACTGACTGAGCTGATCCCCGGCGTTGTGCTTTTGCCGGCACCGGTGCCGAGCCGGTCACCGGGTCGCGACCTCACAGAATGGATGGAAGGAGCGGACACATCAAAGGACTGGATTCGCATCGGTCTTGCGCATGGCAATGTTCAGGACTTTGGCGCAGGGGAGGAGGAAATCATTCCGCGTGACCGTGCAACTACTGCGCGCCTGGATTACCTGGCCCTCGGCGACTGGCACGGCTTTCACCGCATAACGGAGGCGACCTGGTACAGCGGTACGCCCGAACGGGACCGATTCAAACATACAGGACGCGGCAAATGCCTGGCCGTCACTATTCCCGCGCCGGGTAGCAGGATCGACGTGAATCCGGTAGAGACAGGGCGGTTCGACTGGGAGGATGTACAGTTACATCTCACGCCGGAGCAAGATGTGAGACAGGTCCTTGAGTCTGCCTTGCTGACAGGTGGCGGCAATCGCCATGACCTGCTTCGCAAGGTGAGGGCCACCGGCTCCGTACGGCTTCCTGCGTGGGCTGTCCTGGAGCACTCAGTGCGCGAATTGCGCTCCGAGTTCGGCTACCTTGAACTACTGTCGGACACGCTTCGCATTGAGTACGATCTGGAAGATCTGGACCAGATCTCAAACGGCGGGGCGCTCCGCAAGGCCGCTGACGAGCTCCAGGAAGAGGCAACGAACAGCTCCGTTAGCGCTGAAGTTAGGCGCATTGCGGACGGGGCGCTTCAGCGGTTGTACAGCTACGTCGTGGCCCCATGATCCTGAAAGCTATACGCCTCAAGAATGTCCGCCAGTTTACCGATCCCGTTGAAGTAAACGGCATAGGCCCGGGCGTGAACGTTCTTGCCGAGCCAAACGAGCACGGGAAATCGACCGTCTTCGATGCGCTGCACGCCGTATTCTTCCGCGACCGCAAAGCACAGGACAAGCGGATAAAGAGCCTGAAGCCCTATGCGGGTGGGGATCCGGAAGTGGAAGTGGAAATCGATCTGGACGGCACGGCCTACCGCATTTGGAAATGCTGGAAAGGGGTCAGGGGGTCGGTGAAGGTTTTTCGTGAGGGGAACCCTATTCAAGCAAGCGGACGAAGCGGAGGACTGGATCAAGGGCGTGCTGCAAGCGCCTAAGTATGGTGGGCCTGCAGGCTTGCTGTGGGTGCGCCAGGGACAGGGAGGGCTTGACAGGGGGAGCAGGGGAGAGAAAGAAAGCGCCCAGCTGGCTCGGAAGAACCTGCTTGAATCGGCCGTGTCGGACGAGGTGGACGTCATGACGGGTGGGAGGCGCATGGAGGTGGCCCGAAAGGCGTGTGAAGATGAACTGGCCCGGTACGTAACCGCAACGGGCAGGTCCAGGACTCACGGTCCCCTTGCGGGGCAGGAGAAAAGTGTTGCTGTGCTAACGGAGCGACTGGATGACCTGAAAAGGATTTCGCATAAGCTTCACGCCGACCTTGCTGAGCGTCGGCGGAAGCGGAACGAGCTGAAGAGGTTGGAGGATCCGGAGGCGGATGCGCGACTGAACGAGAAACTCAACGCCGCCAAGCGGGCAAATGAGGCAGCACAGCGCCATACGGGCCAGCTGGAACAAATCAAGGTCAAGGAGCACGCAAAGGGTTTGGAACTGGACCGGGTCCGCGACGAGAAAGAGACGCTGCAGAGCGCCAAAGTGGAGCTCGAGGAGGCCCAGAAGGCCTGTGCCGAAGCCCGGCAAGAACATCTTGCAGCGTCCGAGGACCTAGCAGACAAAACAGAGGCCCTGGCCCAAGCGGAATCGAAGCGAATGGAGTCCGAAACCTTGGCAGACACTGCGCTCCGCGTACTCCGCCGTGCAGAGCAAAAAGAATCCATAGCCCTGCACGCCGAGCGGCGACAAGAATTGCGCACTAGATTAAATCAGGCGGAAGGTGCGGAGCAGGCCCTGGAGAAAGCGAAGGAGGAAGAGGGGCGGGAGTTGAGTTCAATTGAAGGGGGGGGAACTCGAACGGTTAAATACGGAGGTATGTACGCTCCGGCGGAGCCGTGACCGCGAGTCGGCGTCGGTCACAATGACCTACCATCCTGATGCTGTAGGCAAGGTAACACTGGAGGGAAAGCCGCTGGAGCACGACGCTCGCGTCCCGATTCCGGAAGGAGCGGAGCTCGGTATTGAGGGTGTAGGTACGCTTACTGTAAACCCGGACCAGCGCGTGGACAATGCGTCGCTGGAAGCGGCAGAAAAGCGATTTCGGAGGCTGCTCCTCAAGCATGCTGTCGACGATATTGCTGGCGCAAGGTTATCGATGCAGCGCCGGCTGGATGCGGAAAAGCGCCGGCGGAAGGCCGAAGCGCTGCTGCGGAGCGTGGCACCTCAAGGCGTCGACGCACTTAGAAAGAAGTTGGCGATCCTGCCCAAGAAGACGGAAGAGGAAGGCGACGATGAACCGACGCGAGCGCAGGCCTCGGCCGAGGAAGAAAATGCCCGCACGAATCGGGACGCATGCGTCGAGACCCACGAGCGGCAGCGCACGCGCTGTGCGGCAGCGGAGCGTAAGGAAGCCACGACCGCAGCGGCTCTTGATGGCGCGCAGTCCCGGCTAAGCCGCGCCCAAGTGGCCATCCGAGGTCGGGACTTGTCGGAAGAGGCGGCGCGCCGCCAGGAGAAACTGCTTGAAAGCCTTTCCATAGAGTTGCAGGACCTGACGCTTTGCCGCCGCGAACTCGAGGATGGCGCGCCGGATTCGGAGGCAGTAGCGAATAGGCTTGCGCGCGCCAAGTCGGTTTTGGATAGGGCGGGAGACGAAAAGGTGCGCCTGCGCATAGAAATTGCCAAGCTGGACGAATCCATTAAGATTCAGGATGGTGACGCAGTGGAAGAAGAGTTGGAAGACATTGCGGAGCAGCTGGAGCATGCAGAGGAGGAGCTGCGGAATATACGCCACGAGGTAAAGGTCCTCCAGCGCCTGGCCCGAGCTCTCGACGATGCGCAACAATCCGCACGCGACCGCTATGTAGCGCCCGTGCTCGAAGAGCTCAGGCCGCTTATTGGTCTTTTGTGGCCCAGGGCCCAAATCAGCTTTGGGGCCGAGAACATTCTTCCTGAGACTCTTGAGCGCCATGGGACGAAAGAGGATTTCAGCGTGCTTTCCGGCGGCACTCAGGAACAGATTGCGATTCTGGTGCGGTTGGCGTTCGCGCGCATCCTGGCCAACAGTGGCTCCCCCGCGCCAGTCATCTTTGACGACGCCATCGTCTATACAGATGACTACCGCATTGAGAGCATGTTCGATGCATTGACAAGACAGGCACAGGACCACCAGATCATCGTGCTGTCTTGCCGGCAGCGGGCGTTCATGGATCTGGGTGGAATCGGACTAAGCATCAAGGCCGTGACTGCCACTGGGTGAATGAGAATGCGGCGGTCGAGCCAGTGACAGAGGGTAGGGTTGAGGCGAGCAGATCCCAACACATTGATGCCGCAGGTACTAGTTCAGCGTCGACTTGCTGATTTCGTGTTGATTGCGTCTGCGCGTATACTTGCGCGATAAAGGCCTCATTGCGCCACTTCAGCGGCCTCAAATGGACCAAATAAACCGTACAGGTAACTCTACGTACAAATGTCTGACTTGACCGCATGCCGTGCAGCTTCGCATAACCTCTATTTCAAGCTATATTGCCTTTGCGACTTCCTTTAATGCAGACCTTGCTATGACTGCCGCCGCATCTTACACTGCAAGTTCATTCCGGGCTTCCTCGCAGTCGGATCGGTTTTATCTTTGGCTCCTATCGGCATTCAACGGCTAATGGCTTGTCTCGATTGGTGGTCTGAAAGGTCCCCGTTTTCCCCGCACCAAATCTAATGGCTACATTCCAGAAGAGATTGCAATCACATGCGATTAAGAGCAGTTACCGTCCAGAATTTCCGAGCTTATCTCAAAGCCACGACAATGGATCTTGCGAATTTTTCAACGATCGTAGGGCGCAACGATGTCGGCAAGAGCACCTTGCTCGAAGCACTGGACATTTTCTTCGACAATAGCAAGCCTGACCCCGGTGACGCTAACATCAATGCGGGAGGACTCCCCACGCGGATCACCTGCAAGTTTGACGAATTGCCACCGAAAGTCGTGTTGGATGCGCAAGTTACTACGACACTTGAATCGGAATACTTGTTGAACGAGGACGGTCTGCTTGAGATTGTGAAGGAGTACGACCTCGGCGCTTCCAAACCCGTCGCCAAGGTGTTTGCTCATGCCCGCCACCCCGGACTTGAAGGTTGTAGTGATCTGCTAAAGCTCACAAATGCTAAGCTAAAAGCGCGAGCAAAAAAGCTCGGTATTGCTTTGGATGACGTGGATCAACGCGTGAATGCCAGCCTTCGGAAAGCGATCTGGGCAAGTTTCGACAATTTGGATCGTCGTCCGCAGGATATTCCCCTATCCAGCACCGATGGCAAGGCAGTCTGGACACAACTTCACAAGGAACTGCCGACATTTGCGCTCTTTCGGGCAGACAGGCAAAGTCGCGACGATGACTCGGAGATTACCGATCCGTTTGATATGGCTGTTAAGGATGCCGTCAAGGAACTGGAGACAGAGGTGGACCTGATAAAGGAAAAAGTTCAAAAGAGGGTAGGGGAAGTCGTTGGTCGAACCTTGGACAAGCTTCATGAAATGGACGCGACCCTTGCCGCCGAACTGCGTCCGGTTTTCAAGTCGGAGCCGAGATGGGCGAGCTTCAAGCTATCCCTTCTTGATCAGAACGACGTACCGATCAATAAGAGAGGTTCGGGAGTCCGCCGGCTGATCCTACTCAATTTCTTTCGTGCCGAAGCCGAGAGGCGGCAGCTAGAATCGGATGCCCCCGGTATCATCTATGCGATAGAGGAACCAGAAAGCTCACAACACCCAAACAACCAGCGAATGCTGCTAACAGCGTTGCAGAGGCTCAGTGAGGCAGATGGAACACAAATCATCATCACTACTCATGTTCCTGGTATTGCTGCCCTCGTGCAACTAGACAGTATTCGTCTGATTGAGCGCGAGGAGGACGGCCATCCATCCGTGAAGTCTCACGAAGACGACGTAATTCGACGTGTTGCGGAGCAACTTGGCGTACTAGCTGACGACCGCGTGCGCTTGTTGCTCTTTGTAGAAGGACCGAAAGATGTCATTTTCTTTGAGGCGGCCTTAGAACTCTATGGATTCGGGTCCGTAGTCGACGAGCATCGAGTCGCTATCGTACCGTCAGGAGGGGGAACGCTAAGGCACTGGATTAGGCGGCGATATCTACGCGGTTTCGGGCTTCCCGAAGTGCACATTTATGATCGCGATGCAGACAAGAAGTACAAGGATGAAGTACAGAGGGTGAACAGCCGTGAAGAAAGTGATTGGGCTGCGCTTACTTTGAAGCGAGAAATCGAGAACTACTTCCATCCTGATGCTGTGCGGGATGCGTTGGGCGTAGATGTCATGATTGATGACGACAATGACGTTCCAGAGGAAATAGCTCGCAAGGTACATGAGGCTTCGGACAGTGAGACACCATGGATATCGGTTTCTGAAGAAAAGAAGAGCAAGAAGCGCTCTAATGCAAAGAAGCGCCTTTCTGAGGAGGTCATGGCGAGAATGACGCTTGCTCAACTACAGGAACGTGATCCGGAAGGGGAGATCGAAGGTTGGGTTACCCGTATCGTTGGGTCAGTGGATGGTAGGAACAATGAGTCATAATCTGTGATTGTCGGAAAATGCGTACATGGCTTCCAAACTAATTGTGCTAACCAGCATAGCCTGCTAACTTTGATGCGCGTTTCGCCCAAGAGCATTCACCAAAAGCGGCCGTGGACCAGATGCACCTGGCGCTACGTGTATTAGGGCCACAGCTTTGTTTTGGGCAACTGAAGTCTGCTGGTTTGCCCTAGATCGGCAGCTGGATGAAACCTCTTGTCAGCTGCGGGCCGGAACCCGTGATCGGAACCGCTGACACCCCCGGTAATCCGGCGTGTCGGCGAAAACACGCCGCCAAGTTGAGCACCTTCAATCAGAATGGGTGGACAGCTTCGATCAGAATTTGCACTCCACTCTGTTTTTGTCCTGCAATTGGCTGCTTTCGAGCCTAAAATTGTCTGCCTTGTCTATGCTGCACCACATAGCACGTGACCCGCTGTCAGTGGGATAGTCAGGCCATGTGGGCGTATTATCTCCATAGACCTCCTAACTTCTTTTGAGAACCAATTCTCTATATGAGATCCCGTCTTCAAGTTCCACATATGCAAACGAGCATAGACGCCTATTTGTCACGTATAGTGGTTTCAGCAGCCTGTAAACCAAATTGGCCATGGGCTCAGGTGAGTTGGGGTAGGCCGTCTCCTTGGCCATTAACAACCCGTTGAGAATGTAGGACAGCAAACGCCCCATAGCAGGTGGTCGGCTTGAACTGGATCAAGTGGTCGAATTCGACCAGAATAGGCATAGGCATGAATTCGGCCTTTGACTTGTCCCTCCAAGCATTCCCCCATTAACTTGTGTTGGCCTTCGTCTTTCGGGGCTTCAGCAACACCCGCGCTATCTCTAGCCTGAATTCCCGCGTTCATTTTCTCATGTGAGGATTATGGTCGTTTAGAGAACTGTACTCGGAGGGTTTTGTTGTCAAGCCAAGGAATTTTCTGGTGTAATTCGGGGTATCCGGCAGCGATCAGGTAGCTATCTTTGGCGCGTGCACGCAACTGGACGAGGATCTCATTCTGGGTGATGGTTATCTTGCCGGTGTGTCGCATCAGGTCACGGTAGAGGGTCCGCGCCTCGGCTTTTTCATAGCCTTGTCCGACGCGCACGCCCATGAGTCGATAGAGTACGCTGGCCATGACGGTCAACTGCACATCAACG
>MKWU01005011.1_pt1 | contig 14911 bp, 22 predicted proteins | sample 809101 | NCBI WGS metagenome assembly MKWU01 (sample SAMN05860141, study PRJNA318959) | sponge metagenome | host: Aplysina aerophoba | place: Slovenia: Piran, Adriatic Sea, Gulf of Piran | collected 2013-05-07 | reverse complement strand
CCGCTTGGCTTCGCATCGCTGAAGATCGACCGATGCATCCACTGGTGCCACTGGTCATGATGTGGCAGCAGAGACCCGAGGCTCTGAAACCTGATACTAATCAGCTTCGCATCATACCGAAGGGTCTAATAAATGCAGCGCCGTCTGCCGTGTACGTTGATGAACTGCTTTATGACTCAGCTCTTTTACCGATGACAGGTTATGTTGAGGACTCAGATTCCCTACAACTGGCATTGTTCCCCACAGTAGATACGGAAAGCGATCTGCCTCCCGTAACGCCTTTAATCCTTGCCAGCGCGGCTGGGTTTGGCGCCCTCAAACTCGGACGCGGTGCACGCCTCGACAAACGACTCCTGATCTACTCGTTGCTTTTCATGCCTCTCGATCAACGACGGCCTGGTGGGCGATACGAATGGCGTCCAACACTGGAAGAACTCATCCAGTTGTTGTGGACCAAGGATACCTGGAGACCCAACAAGCATGCGAAGGCCCTTGAGCAGGCTTTCGATGCTGTCACGATGGCGAAAATTCGGCTTCCTGATGGACGAACATGGCGCCCCGTGATCGCCCGTGGGATGCCAAATCCCAACAAGCTCAGCAGCCACGCGGTAATCCAAATCGAGGTTCCCGATCTATCTGACCGGGGCCCGTCCTTAAACTTTGCCGGCCTGATCGCTGACGGCAGAATCAGCGACCCAGCCTTCGACTTGTGGCTTTCGCTGGCATATCTGTGGGACGACGCCAAAGCGCGTAATGGAGGATTCCGCGTTTACGCAACCCGTCCCAAAGCGCTACGGAACGACCATGGATACTTGATCGACGTCAAAGGACACGTGATCCTCGGACACCCAAACAATCCGTTCACCAAGGCAGGCAAGCTATCATGGAAACCCGGAAACGCACCGCAACGCGACTGGCGACACCCGCAAGCAATACTGACAGGAGAAGAACGACACCCGCAGGCTGACCGGGTTCCGGCTCTTCATCCCGATGCACGCCGACGACTGGCATACGGCCTCAAGGAGCAGCCCGACAAGGCACATCGTGTCCGTGAACGTAACAAGGCAAACGAACTGCTTCAGCGTCTGGAATCTGCCGGACGCGTTGTAATCGAACGAGACGACAAGCTGTGGCGCATCCTTGAGACAAGACTGAAACCTGACGAACTTCCTATCGTATGAGCCACTGGGCTTCACCCTGTGGAAAAGTGTCCGGCTACAATGGTCTACCCTGGCAACTTTAGCGGTCTACCCTGGCAACTTTAGCGGTCTACCCTGGCAACTTTGCATCCGTAAATTTGCATAAATACTAAAGTTATTTTCCTAGAACAGATACGAACAGGAGGAACAGAAGAACAGAGTCTGTTTCCTGTTCGTTATTGGCCACTCACTTCGCTTGCGCTACGCCAAAAGCGCCGCTCTACTCGTGGCCAATCTTAAAGACATCTGTTTTGGAATATTTCTGTTTGGTACTCCCCAAGGATCATCATGCCGAATAGATCAACTCCGCAGTACTGAGAATGCTCTTGCGGCGGATAGGGTTTGGACTCTGTTCGACCGCGGCACGGATAAGGAGGTCGACCGGTCTGCCGAAGAAGCTTTCGAGCTCCTCGGCGATGGTGACGAAATGGAGTCCTGGGGTTTGCCCGGGTTGGAACTCGACGAGAAGATCGACGTCACTGTCGGGTCCAAAGTCGTCCCGGAGCGCCGAGCCAAAGACGGCGAGACTGGCGATGCCATTGGCGCGGCAGAAGTCGGCGAGGCGGTCTTTGGGGACGACCAGGTTCAGGTTCATGAGCATTGCTCCTATGTCGATGCGTTCCGATACAGGCTGACGGCCTCGCCTGCATCGGAGAAAACGGCGCGGAAGAGCCGGTCATGCGGTTGGAAAATATCAGCCATTTTGCTACCTGGTACTCGAATCATGGCGCGTACTGTCGGACCTAGTCGCAGCGAGCGAGGCACGCCACGTGAGCGGACACTTTTTGCCACCGGCTAAGCTGCCGCGTACACCACGTCATGGGGCCTTGCGGCGCATATTGCGGCGGCGGAAGTTACGGAAACTGTAGTTTGATCCGTTGCGGAAACTGCGGTCCTTGCGTGCGGAAACTGCAGTCCTTGCGTGCAATTTTCCCCATAACTCTAAAGAAATCAATATTTCTTTTCTCTACCTACCCCTACCTCTACAAAGGAGGGGGAGGTAGGGGCAGGGCATTCGCTTGAGGCTCCGCCCTGCCCCTACCCCTTCAATAATGATTTGATAAGACGCAACACCAAGATCGATGATATCGCCGTCGGTATCGGAAAATCCGTACCGTGCTGGCTGATCCATCATGCTCCGCTAGGCTAGACGGCCACCTTCCTTTGACCGGATCGGCGCACGCCTGGTCATCGTGGATCCCGCAAGTGCGGCGCTGGCCGGTGCCGACGTGTCGCAGACCGGCCCCGTGCGGAAGTTCCTGCGGGCCCTGATGCACGAAGCACGGCAGGCCGAGTGCGGTGTGCTGGTGGTGTCCCATAGCACGAAGGCAGCACGGAACGCGCTGCGCCGCGGTGACGACCCCGGCGCCGGAGTGGTGGCGGGCAGCGCGGCATGGTACGACGGTGCTCGTGGCGTCCTGAGTTTGGAAGAAGCCCCGAACAACCCCGACGCGCGCATCATGGAGTGCGTCAAGGCCAATTACGGACGCAAGGGTTGGGGTGCCCTTCTAAGCGAACAAGTAACGGACAGTGGCACTTTCGCCGGGCTTGAACTGGGGAGCGATGCCAATCGCTTTGAGCGTATGAAGGACTGGCGCGGGCGGGCGGACAGCAACGTGTCTGATACCGACTTCGCACCCGTCACAGAAAATGGGCTCAACCCGTATGAGCAGTGAACAGCACCCGACACACGGCACGGCGAAGACGTCCAGCGAAATCATTGAAGCCGTTGCGCGAGCGGCTTGGTGGAAAGAACACAACAGCGCCAAATGTCCGTCGCACAAGGTGCCAAGCGAGGTAGAACTGCGGGATTTTGTCATCAAAGAAAACCAACGCGGCGAATCTCTGCATGACTTCGAGCACCTGCCGCGCCCCGATTCTTCTTGGCCGGCTGACCCTGAAAAGCCCGCCTGGGACCTTGATCTGTCGAAACATCCTTGGCAACAGCAGGTGGCCAAACTAGTGGAACGAACCTTGGGACGTATCTGTTATGACGTCAGCCTTGAGGCGACAAGCAACGTGCCGGGGGCCTCGCCCGACATGTTCGGCAATATAGGCCGCCCACAGTTGCCACAATATGTGCATCGTTGTTATATTCAGATATAACTCTGGAGGCGTGTATGTACACCACAAACCTGCGCCGGGTCGGCGGCTCTGTCATGCTCGCGGTGCCGCCGGCGCTCCTCGATCTTCTGAGGCTCGGGGCAGGCGCCAGTGTGGATATTGGCATTGAGGACGGCCGCCTGATTGTCGCGCCCAGAACCCGCCCAAGCTACTCGCTCAAGGAACTGCTGGCGCAGTGCGACGAAACCGCACCGGATGACAACGCGGATCGCGCATGGCTCGACGCCCGCCCTGTCGGTAATGAACTGTTGTAATGCAGCGGGGCGAAATCTGGCTTGTCAGCCTCGATCCCACGACGGGCTATGAGCAACGAGGGACCCGGCCGGTCGTGATCGTATCTCCGGCACCCTTCAATGAGCTGACCCGGGCACCGGTCGTCCTCCCGATTACTACGGGTGGCAACTTCGCGCGCCGGCGCGGGTTCGCGATTTCACTAGACGACGCGGGGACGCGAACGGTCGGCGTGATCCGTTGCGACCAGCCGCGCACCCTCGATCTCGCCGCCCGGAACGGGACACGCCTCGAAGCCATTCCCGAGTCGATCATGGACGAAGTGCTCGCCCGCCTCACCGCGATTCTGGCGTAGACGGTGCAGCACAGATTCAACCATGGTATCGGGAGTCAACCCGTATGAGCAGTAAGCAGCACCCGACCTACAGCACGGCGAAGACGCCCCGTGAAATCATTACAGCTGTTGCGCGGGCGGCCTGGTGGGAAGAGCACGGCAGCGCGCAATGCCCCGAGCACATGATCCCGACCGAGTCCGATCTGTGCAGCTACGTCCAGGTCTTCGGTGGCGGGATTATCGTCGACGACTCTGGCGAGGGGGAGGAGCCTCGCTTGTTTGTCGAATGCCCAGTCCCGTCAGCCCCGGTTGACCGCATGAGCCGCCCAATCCTCCGCCACCGCGACATTGCGACTGCGCATACCGACTGGATAACACTACCGAGACCCCGTCCTGAGCATCCCCTGCGCCCTCTAGTGAGGGCTTGGCAACAGCGCCCAAATCCAGTTAAGCGAAACGAACGCCTGGCCCGTACCATGCCGACCGGCGTGAGCATGGCGAAGAGTCGAAAAGGTTTCCTTCCCCCTTGGTATATCAATCCCCATGAAGGAAGCCAGCTGGTCATGCCGGGATTTGGACCGGACGTGCAGGACCTGCCCACACCCGTGTTGCCACTGATACTTTACGATCTAGGCGTTGGCCGAGGAGTTGAGCGACGAGGCAGAGGGGCGCCGCTGGCACTGCGCGTCTGGGTAGAAGCAGTTCTGAGTGTCAGCCTCCCTGATCGGCGCCACATCGACGGGGCAGCAACACTGGAGTTTCCCCTCAAAGCCATTTATCCGAACGGAATTCCCAAACAGGTCGAGTACTATCCGCGACTGGAAGCAGCGCAAGAAGCGCTGGCAAGGCGGGAAGCCAAAATCCCGTGGGAAGATCCGACAACCAAACAGCAAGGGGCGAGACATATCGTCCTTATCAACGACATCGTGACCGGACGTAACCCGCACTTGCGCGTTATTGTGGACTTACCGCCAGGGGCAATAACCGGCCCTACGGTGTCGCCACGCCTGGCGCACTGGGGCGTTACCGCAGCGCCTCACTATCGAGCGTTACTAGGGCTAGCCTATCGCTGGTGGGAACCGGGACGAACACACTATCCAGTGGGCAGTGGACACAACCGACATTGGATAGAGACCCAAGATCCGAAACGCTACAACAAGGTGACGGACGCGGAAGTCGTGGCACTTGTCAATCCGACCTCAACACGGGCGCAACAACGCAACCTGATTTCGGAGTCGTGGCGCGTCCTGCGTGATTTGGTAGCGGCAGGCGAAGCTCGCTATATCGATGGGCGCCTCATGCCGCCGACAACCCTGCCCCGTATCCCACGTCGACATGCCCTCAAGCGGCTTTTGACATGGCGGCGAAACCGGGGTAGTGGCGCGCGGAAACCGGGGTAGTGGCGTGCGGAAACCGGGGTAGTGGCGTGCGGAAACCGGGGTAGTGGCGTGCAAATTTTTCTATAACTGCCCAAAAATCAATCTTTATGTTTCCTACCTACCCCTACCTCTACATAGGAGGGGGAGGTAGGGACAGGGCTTTCGCTTGAGGCTCCGCCCTGCCCCTACCCTTTCAATGACAATTTGGCAATACTCGATCCCGAATCCAAAAACAGTTTTACCAACTAAACCTCACGCCTATGTTTTCTTGTTTCCCAGGACCGCTTCTGGAAACTTTCACGTACACGCAAGGCCTCCCATTGCATTTTTCTCCGACAGATTTCACTATGCCCGCTGTCTATTCTGAATAGGGGTGCAGACACCATGCTGATCGGCTACGCAAGGGTCTCCAAGGCAGACGGCACTCAACTCCTCAACCTCCAGCGCGATGCCTTGCTCGAGGCCGGCGTGGACGAGGAGCGCATCTACGAGGATCACGACTCGGGACGCCATGACCACCGCCCGGGCCTGGAGGCCTGCCTCAAAGCCCTGCAGCCGGGCAATACCTTCGTGATCTGGAAGCTCGATCGCTTGGGACGGAACCTGAAACATCTGGTGGCGATGGTCGAGGAGCTGAACGGCCGCGGCGTCGGTCTACGGGTGCTCGCCGGTTCCGGTGCCGAGATCGACACCACCACCGCAAACGGCTGTCTGGTCTTCGGTATCTTCGCGGCCCTGGGCCGAGTTCGAGCGGGAGCTAATCGCCGAGCGCACGCGTGTCGGCTTGGCTGCGGCCCGCGCCAGGGGTCGAATGGGCGGCAGACCCCGCAAGATGGACGTGACCATGCTGCGCATGGCGATGCGCGCCATGGCGGACCGTGAGACCAACGTGCACGACTTGGCCAAGCGTCTTGGCATCACCACCACGACCCTGTACATGTACGTCAACGGCGACGGCTCGGTGAAAGAACCCGGCCAGAAGCTACTCGACGCGGCCCAGGACGCATGAGCCGAGGCGGCGGCATTGTCGTAGAGACACTTCTCGACCTGCGCTGGTGACGGCAATTGGCGGCACCGAGGTTCCGCGGCTCGGTGCCGCCGTTGCCAGGGAAGTTGGATCAGCCGTCGCCCTGCCAGATCCGTTACCCCCAAGGCAGTAGTCATGCGCGTAGTTGCCCTGAGGCGATGCAACACGGGAAGGAAAATACGAAATGATCCCTGCCGTTGCAGAGCGAAGCGATGAACTGAGGCGTCTCTGTCTCCATTATGGAGTCCAGCGACTCAGCCTGTTCGGATCAGCCACAAGCGAGATGCGTCATCAAGAGGGAAGTGACCTGGACTTCGTAGTCGAGTTCAATGCGACGGCTCTCGCCGGTTACGCAGATGCCTATTTCGGACTGCTGGAAGCTTTGGAGAAGCTCTTCGAAAGGCCCATAGATCTGGTCGTGGAGTCGGCCATTCGGAATCCCTACTTCTTGCAATCCGTCGAGCAGACGAGAACGTCCATTTATGAAGCTTGAGGCCAGAAAATACCTTCACGACATCCAGTGCGCCGCCGATTTGCTGAGAACGTTTACAGGCTGTCGGTCGGCGAAGTCGCCCTACTGAGCGGCGAGGGCGGCCTCGACAAGAGCTACGTGACGCTGGCGCTTGCGGTAGCGGGCGCACTGACAGCAGACCTGAAACAAGGCCACGGCGCGGCTTGCGGCTTGCGCGCCATGCCCGAGCCCGTGGCGCTGGTGAGTTACGAAGACAGTCCGGCACGCATATACGGACGATTGGGGCGCATGGGACAAACCGCAGCAGCGAATCGGATTCATTCCCTTCCCAACCCTCCGCCCCTAGTGGACGGCGGACAGCGGCGCCTCCAGGCAGGCCGATTGGTGGATCGACTTATGGCAGTATGTACGTGAAGTCGGCGCACGCCTGATAATCGTGGACCCGGCAAGCGCGGCACTGGCCGATGCCGACGTGTCACAGACCGGCCCCGTGCGGAAATTCCTGAGAGCCCTGATGCACGAAGCACGGCAGGCTGAGTGCGGCGTGCTGGTAGTGTCGCATAGCACAAAGGCGGCGCGGAACGCGCTGCGCCGCGGCGACAGTCCTGGCACCGGAGTGATGGCGGGTAGCGCGACATGGTACGACGGTGCTAGTGGTGTTTTGAGCCTGGAAGAAGCCCTGAACAACCCCTGCGCGCGTATCCTGGAGTGCATCAAGGCGAACTACGGACGCAAGGGTTGGGGCACCATTTTGAACGAGCGCACAACAGACAGCGGCGCCTTTGCCGGGCTTGAATTGAAAAGTGACGCCAATCACCTTGACCGTGTGAAGGACTGGCGTGGGCGGGCGAGAAGCAAAGTGTCCGATGTCGACTTCGCACCCGTCACGGGGAATGGATTCAACCCTTATGAGCAGTAATCAGCACCCGACATACAGCACGGCAACGACCGCCGATGAGATTCTCGAGGCGGTGGCGCGAGCGGCTTGGTGGAAAGATCATGGCAGCGCCAGATGCCCGACGGGCAAGATACCGACCGAGGCGGACTTGTGTGAGCATGCGGGCGTGGAGGGTGGCGCTTTGATCGGCGGATCATTGGATACACCTCGCCTGCTTGTTGAAATAGAGCCTGCTGGGGACGCGGACCGGCGCCCGGATTTCGCGCCGGCACGGGAAATCCAACAGGAGGCAGGCATCACCGCAGTGAGTGGGATGAGTGTGACCAGCAGCCGTCCGCCCTCGCGCCGTTTTATGATCATCGAGGATGCGCATGCCTGGTGGTTGACGCTCCCCAAGCGTCAGCCTGAGCAGCATCCTCTGCTTGTCTTGGTGAGAGCGTGGCAGAGCCGTCCGGCCCCAGTTGAGCACGAGGCTCGGAAGGACAAAGCCATTGTGCCAAAGGTGGAAGTCGGCACCATCCATCCTGATCGTCAACACGGCATGCTGTTCGGCGGACTGACGGACGGGCGCAAGCCGCCGGAAACACAACTTCCGCTGCTCCCCGAACTCTCCCACCGAAACCGTGTCGCAATCCTGGATATCGTGGACGCAACGGGCGTCCCCATCATGGCTAAAGGACGAGGCGCACCGCTGGCACTGCGATTTGGTATCCGCTCGCTACTGACCGTCAAGCCGAATGACCGACGCCACGATTCCGTCCGAGTGGCACTGACCCTAGGAGAACTGGCGGCAGGCTTGTATGCAGGCCGCTGGCGCAACCAGCACTGGCCGAAACTGCGAAACGTTCTACTGGAGGCACGAAACTACGGCATGCTGATCAATGGCGGGCGCTCGCTGTGGTTCCCATGGGCCATCCGCCAGCTACCCGCCGAGCATGCGCCGTCGGTGGACGATCTGGTGATAATTGATCTGGCCTTCCCACCGGGCAGTGCCGAAGGGCCGCTTATCGACCTGGCAACGCTGGATCAACTTGGCGTCGAATCGGCACCTCGGTACCGCGCCTACTTGGCCGTACACTCCCTGAACTGGCAGAAGGGCCTGACACGAGTACCTGTGGACAAGGGCCGGGGTCAGTGGCGATGGGCAATGAATGTCAACAAATACCCGGTACTGCTATTGGACGAGCGCCGCCGGCTAGCGTTTGGCGAAGGCGACAGAAAACACCGCACCACTGCAGAGATTGACGCAGCGTTTGAGAATCTGCCTGGGTTGATCGTGGCGGACAAACATGCGAAGGACGCGCGCAGCGGCGTTGTCGGCTGGCGTGTCATACCAGTCGAAACAGTAGACGCGACCGAGGGAAAATGACGCTGTATTTCCTGCTACACAACCGGGGAAAATTGCTACACAACCGGGGAAAATTGCTACACAACCGGGGAAAATTGCTACACAACCGGGGAAAATTAACGCTGTAACTCGAACAAAATCAATAAAACTATCTCTCTACCAACACCAACCCCAAAGGGGGGTGTGGGTAGAGGGAAGTCGTTCGCTTTAGGGCTACCGACTTCCCTCTACCAAAAACCAGAGCAAAATCTGGTAACGACGGTCGAGGAACTGCAGGGTCGTGGCGTCGGCCTGGGTGCGGCGCGCGCCAGGGGGCAATTGAGCGGCAGGCCCCGCAAGATGGACGTGACCATGCTGCGCATGGCGATGGGCGCCATGGCGGATCGTGAGACCAGCGTGCACGACTTGGCCAAACGTCTTGGCATTACCACCACGACCCTGTACATGTACGTCAACAGCGACGGCTCGGTGAAAGAACCCGGCCAGAAGCTGCTCAACGCAGTCCAGGACGCATGAGCCGGTTACCACTCTGGCACGCGGCAAGACAGGGTGGCGGGGTTGAGGTCTTGACAACGCGTGCAGCTCGTAGCTGCCGCCAGGGGCTGGTGGCGGTGGGATCGGGAATTGCGCAATCCATCACCGGCCCCGCCTGCCTGACTCGGTGATGCAATGCTGGCTCGTTCCGGCCGGGTTCACTTCCACCACCTGCCGCCCAGCTTCTGCCGCTTTGACGGTGAGTGCCTGCAGGAAGGAACGCCAGCCCGCATCGTGGACCTGCTTGGCAAACATGCCTTTGGACATGCCGCTGATTGGCAACATGCTCGTGGATTCGTTGGAGTTCACGGACCGCGTTGCGCCGTCCGTTCGACCCCTTGACGCAACGGGACACCTTGCGCTGCGCCCGCCGCAGACGCTTTTGAGCGCTGGCGTACCAGCGCGGATTGGCTATCAGTTCTCCGGTGCTGAGGGCGGCGAAGTGATCCAGGCCCACGTCGATTCCGACATCGGCATCTACCTGTGGTAGCGATCTGGGTTCGTATTCGACGCTGAAGCAGACGTGCCAGCGCCCACCGCGGCGCCGCACGGTCACGGTCTTGATCTTGCCTGCAACCTGCCGATGCCACTTGACACGGATTTCGCCGATACCCTGCAGGTAGAGCTTGCCGTTTACGCGGATGCGGCAGCCGTCGCCATAGGAAGGAAAGGTCAGCGAGTCGTATCGGTCCTTTGATTTGAAGCGTGGGAACCCAGGTTTACCACCAGCCTTGAGGCGCCGAAAGAATGCCCTGAATGCTTTGTCGAGACGCCGCAGAACGTCTTGGCAGGCACTGTAGTTGACGGGCGTGCAGGCACCACTGGCGCCCAGGCCCTTGAGGTCGCCGGCTTGGTCGAGATAGCCAAGCGAGAGACCGCGGCGTTTCCAGGCAATGCGGCGCTGCTCCAGGGCGGCGTTGTAAAGCCGCCGTGCTGCTGTTAGCTCGTGGTCTAGGAACTCGGCCTGTTTGCGACTGGGGTAGAGCCGGAACTTGTACGCCTTGCGCATTTATCGTGTCTTCTGGTTGGCGATGTATCGCTTCACGATGGCGTCCGAAACGTGCCCGACACTGCCGACGTAGTAGGAACGGCTCCAAAGCGCCGGCATGCGGCTGCGAAGGTGCCGGAATTCGCCGCGCAGGATGCGAGACGTAAAGCCCTTGAACTGGTTGGCAATGTGCGCGGGGGCAAGCGTCGGGTCGGTTTCGATGAAGAGGTAAACGTGGTCGGGCATCACCTCTAACGCTTGAATCGTGGCATTCATCTCGGCCGCCTTCTCTCTCAACAGGACAAGCAGCCGTTCGGCGGCGACGCCCTCCAGGACGGGCAGGCGGTACTTGGGACACCAGACGAGGTGATACTTGAGCGAGAAGACGGCCCCCCCCCGGTTCTTCCTGTAGCGCTGATCGACCATGCCGCAAAGTGTGGTTTACCGTTAGCAAGGAGTCAAAAGTCTAACGAGAGCGCGTTGTCAGGCATGGCATCGAGCCGATGCCTGACAACCTCCTATCCCCCTGCCACTTAAAGGCGGCAGTCCCTCGGAGGTACTTATGGCAAGGGGATTCAAGTGGAACCGTACCACGCAGCGCCTGCAGGACCGGGCCGACTCGAAGGCAAAGGAGATCGGCCCGGTCGCCGACGAACTCAGGCGCCAGGGGATGACGCTCGCCGAGGTCATGGACGAACTCAATCGCCGCGGCTTCAGGTCGGTCAAGGGATCGCGGTTAACCCGTGGGATGCTGAACAACGTCCTTCAGCGGTGGAGGGAGATGCAGAGACGGGAGGCGCGGTGAACGCGCAGCCACTTCACGCCGGCGGCTTCGAGAGTTTCAGTTGCACGGGTTGGGTCGTGTAGGTCCGCCACACCCGGACAACCGTCGTCGGGTACCAGGTCGATCCCCGGAGGGGGCTGTAGCCGCTCAGGTTGAGCAGGGCGGCGATACGCCGGTATCCGTAGCCCTGGGCGCGGTAGGCCTCGATGACCGGGCCGACTTCTGCGGCCAGGTCGAGGATCTGGCTTCGGCGGGTCGCCAGGGACTTTTGGAGCAGCGTCCTGTACTGACTGGCGGGTAGCTTTTGCCAAGGCATGATTTCTCCCGGATGCTCGATGATTCGTACACGTTGGTATTAACACTCTATCGTGTACGGTATTCGTCAAGCTCTGGTCGTGCGGATGTCGCGGGGCGGAGGATAAACCTGGCGTAGGGGCCTATGATGCACGATGTCGTGCACCGGACGGGCTCTCCCGACTCCGTCGCCGTCCGGTGCGCATAGGGCCGCAGGAACCAAGGCTTCCTCCCCTGCGGCCCGCCCGTGTTTTCCACACCGGCAAAGGGATAACTGGCCGCAGCCCACATCCAACACTTTGAACCTGTGCGGCTTGAACGGATTGCCTGGAAGATGGGCACTCAGGGGCAGGATTGGAGGCCGTCTGGACGACCTGTTACGTAACGACGTGGAGAGGAACGGATGGAAACCGTCATGACCGAGAGCGAAACTCTTGCCGATCGCATCTGGCGACAGGTCGAACACGGGGTTGACGAGGACATGCTGCCGACCCGGGAGACTAGTCTAGGTCCTTTAAAGGTAGTCAATAATAGTCTAATATCTCCGATATGAATACTTATAACATCGCAGAGTTTGCCAAGCTGCTCGGCGTGGCGGTCATCACCCTGCAACGGTGGGACCGTGAAGGGCGTCTGAAGGCGCTGCGCACGCCAAGCAATCGTCGACTCTACACCGACGAGCACTTGCGACAGGCGCGCGGGCTGTCGCCAAAAGCGGAGCGGCTCACCATCGCCTATGCCCGCGTGTCGTCCCAGGCGCAGAAGCCCGATCTGGAAAACCAAGTGCGCGTCCTGGAAGATTTCTGCGCCGCCAACGGCTGGGCCGTCGACCAATGGGTCAAGGAAGTCGGCGGCGGCTTGAACTTCAAGCGCCCGAAATTTCTCAAACTGATTGACTTGGTGACGCTGGGAAGGGCAGGGCGTGTCGTGGTGGCGCACAAAGACCGACTGGCGCGATTCGGGTACGACCTGCTCGAACACCTGTGCAAGGTCAACGGTTGTGGCCTGGTCGTGATGAATCAGGAAAGCCTCAGTCCCGAGCAGGAAATGGTGCAGGACATGCTGGCCATCGTCCACTGCTTCTCGGCGCGGCTCTATGGATTGCGTAACTACCGTAAGGCTCTCAAGGAGGCGTTGACCGCCGATGAAGGTTAGACGCGCTCACCGGATAGCGCTCGATCCGACCGACGAGCAGCGCGAGCAGTTCAAGCGCGCGGCCGGCACGGCGCGATTTGTCTGGAACTGGGCGCTGGCCGAGTGGAACCGCCTCTTCAAGTCCAGCGAGAAACCGAACGCCATGGACCTGAAGAAGCGATTCAACGCCGTCAAGGGCGACGAGTTCCCGTGGGTGTACGAGTCGCCGAGGGACGCAAACGCCCGCCCGTTCGCAGACTTGCAGGCGGCATTCCGCAACTTCTTCGACAAGCGGGCCGAACGCCCGAAGTTCAAGAAGAAGGGCAAATGCCGGGATTCGTTCTACGTCGCCAATGACAAGTTCAGCCTGGATGGGCGCAGCGTCCGTCTGCCCAAGATTGGGTATGTGAAGATGCGTGAGGCGCTGCGTTTCCACGGCAAGATTCTCGGCGCCCGTGTCTCGCGGACCGCCGACCGCTGGTTTCTTTCCGTCCAGGTGGAAACCGAGCCCACGCCCTTTGACGCCGGCGAAAGCCAAGCCGGCGTCATCGGCGTCGACCTTGGCCTGCACAAGCTGGCCGTCCTGAGCGACGGGACGACGTTCGACAATCCGAAACCCTTGCGCAAGATGCTCCGCAAGCTGCGCCGTCTCTCCTGGCGACTGAGCCGAAAGGTAAAGGGGTCGGCCAACCATGCCAAGGCGGCACGAAAGCTCGCCCGTCTGCATGCCCGAATCGCCGATATCCGAGCGGACGCGCTTCACAAGTTGACGACGTGGCTCGTCGCCCACTACCGGCATGTCGTTATCGAGGACATGCACATCAAAGGCATGCTGCGCAACGGACGGCTGGCTCGCGCCATCGCCGACGTCGGCTGGGGCGAGTTCCGGCGGCAACTGGCATACAAGGGCGAGGCAGCCGGCGTGCCGGTCACGGTCGTCAGCCGCTGGTATCCGAGCAGCAAGACGTGCTCCGGTTGCGGCGCTGTCAAGAGCGACTTGACGCTGAAGGACCGTGTTTACGAGTGCGCCTCGTGCAGACTCATCGTCGACCGCGACTTCAACGCCGCGGTCAATCTGGAACGATACCCCGGGCTATCGGGGGAATCTGACGCCTGCGGACATTTGAGCGCTGGCCTTGTCGTTGTGGCGGCAAGGTGCAACTCGAGTGGCTGAAGCAGGAATTCAACGCGTGTAGCTGTGAATACAAGTGAACACGCTAGAAAGAGCAGAAACGCACGAAGGATCTGGCGAAAAAGCTGGATCGCGAGCTGGACAAGAACGGCTGGCACATGTTCGTCTTCGGCTGTGCGTACACGATGGCGAACGGCAAGGGGCCGCAGCGTCGCAATGCCGAGGCGATGCCGGTCGATACGGTGAGGCGCTGGCGCGATCATCAGGTGGTTGACCTGCTCCCGGAGCGGGCCGCTGACCTGAAGCGCATCGCGGAGGCCGGCATTGATCGTCCGGAGCCGCCGTCGCGCCACGACTGACGGTGCCAAGCGTGTCATTCCACCCTTTTCTGTAACCGATCCCTCTGGGGGAACCCGAGGCATGGCGACACAAGCCGAAACGCAGCGTGGTTTGAATCTGGCGAAGACGAGGGACTGGCTGGCGATCGCGGCGGCCATTGCCGTCGTCGTAGGTGCTTTGGCCGCGGGCATCCAGTGGGCGGTGTCGTCCGCTGTTGCGCCGCTATATGCCGAGATGCGCGGCATCAACAATCACATGGATGGCATGGATAAGCGCATGGAGCGTATCGAGGCAAAGCTCGATAACCACTCCGGGATACTCACTGAGTTGCGGGAACGGCTGACGCGGGTGGAGACGATCCTGCTTGAGCGAGGCAAGGAAGCGCCCTCGCCCTGAACGCGAAGCGTCACTCCAAGGTTTTGGGGAGGTGCTGGCTCGACTCGTGCAGACATACACGGCGAGGCAGCTGACCGGCAAGCGGTCGGTTGCCATCCTCGGATGCGGCTGATATGCAGTGCACCGTGGCTTCCCAAGCCTCCCGTGCAGCCCATGCGAGTAACGCAGCGCCCCATTGCCCACTTGACATGATGATGTTTGATGTGATCATGCCGTTATGCGGACTACAGTAACAATTGACGATGATGTATTGGCAGTTGCGCGCGCCTTGGCCGAACAGAGCGGAAGCAGTCTCGGG
>MKWU01005010.1_pt1 | contig 14915 bp, 16 predicted proteins | sample 809101 | NCBI WGS metagenome assembly MKWU01 (sample SAMN05860141, study PRJNA318959) | sponge metagenome | host: Aplysina aerophoba | place: Slovenia: Piran, Adriatic Sea, Gulf of Piran | collected 2013-05-07 | reverse complement strand
CTTGGCGGGCAAACGCCCGATCAAGCCTATGGCAACCAGCCCAAGCCAATCCCGGCGGCGGCATAACCAGAGCGGAGAGCCACTTATCGACAGCCTGCCAACTGTTCAAAGAAACCGAGCCACCTCTTGATTCAGATCGGAATGAAGCTTCTGAATTAGGTGACTGACCCCATCACGCCAAGAATAGAAGTCCTCCTGACGGTTTCTGATGACCGTGAAATGCTCATTCGATCTGGCCAGATAAGTATCAATCTCGTCATCGTAGTTTGTGGTGAGATAGCAGGCAAAAGGCCACTTACTGATCAATTCGTAAAGAACGCCCTGTTTTTTTTCGGTAGGATTTAACAGAGGTTTGAGCAAATCAATCAAGGCATTACGATCTCCAAGATCACGCTCAGCCTGCCGAAAGAGTTCGGGATATTCTTTTTTTGCAAGATATTTCTCATACGATTTAGAGTCTGAGATACAACCCATCTTTGTAAGTTCTTTATAGGTTAATTCAGCCAGTTTGTGCCAAGATGGATAACCTAGTTCACAAGAAGGTCCAGACCCAACAAGAACTAAACACCGACCTTTATTTATATTCCTAATAAGACGCTTATCTAACATGTCATGACTTCCCCTTTCGCGTTACCGCGTGTCGTACCACATCTTCTTGAAGATGGCTAGGCAAGCCTCCTGTAACGGTCTAACACGCTTCCTCTTACACTTCGGGTAACGTGCTTTGTGACTATCTTGAAGGCGTTATTCAAGCCCCACGCATTCCCAATGTCCACTAGCGTTTCCCCGGCCGTTTCTGTCGTCCGTCTGGCGGGAATCTTGTTTCTGTTCGCTAGTTCGACCAGTTCATGAATCCCTTCTCCGTCCGAGATCAGGATCGGTGCGCAACATTCGATTACCCTACCCATCATGAGCGTCGCCAATCGCGCCGAATCGGTTGGAAGTCGGTCCCAATGGTTCCAGATAACCGGGGCGCACTCCAACTGATTCGCGCAATCAAGGATGCGAAAGCACGCCGCTGCATCCAGAATCTTTTCTTTCGGTACCACCCCAACGTATACTGAACCGTTGTTAGTCTCGACGCGACAACCAGCCTCTATGGTTTCCCAGCCTGAGCGTCCGAGGATAGCTGGCTCTCCTCCTCTCAATGCAGCACGGACGGGTTTTCGGGGTTCCCCTTTTCGCGCGCGCTTTGGTTTGTCGGCGGCGGGGAGGCGGGACCAATCCAGTGGCTCGTCAACCGCACTCATGTCGAGATCGACGACGTAGATGGTCCCTGACTCGTTGCATTTCGACAGAGGCTGTGCGACCTCGCAACCTGCTTGTCTACCTTGGAGTTCTTTGCCCTCTGGAGAAAAAGCGAAGGGGTGTGTCGATTTCCCTCGTCCTTTGTCATGAAGCGTGCACAGAGCGAAGAAGCGATTCTCCACCGCCCTCAGCCGCAAGATCGATGACCATTTGATCTCACTGACATTATCAAAACTCGGATTTACCCATACACGCGCACCTTGCTTGGCGAGAAATCGGGGAAGCAGACCAAGGTAGTGGTCGTGGCAAATGGTCGCTCCCGCTCTCACGCCACCCAATTCGAACGTTGGGAGCATGGCGTTCGGCTCCCAATCCGGCTTCTCGAACGCAACCGCGCCAGCAGTGGAATGCTTTGTGTAAATGCGACGATGGGAGCCATCAGGGTCAAAATGAAGGAGGACCTGCCAAGCGTGGCCGGTTGAGTCTATACCTCCCTCTATCGCGCCGACCAACAATGGAGCATTCAAGTCCCGCGCTAGCTTCTTCAACGACTTTATGCGTTTGGCGTCAGATGAGCGTATGTAGCCTTCTGGAAAGAGTGCGAAGTCGATGGTCTCGCCGCGGAATGAGTCGAGAGTGGGGATATCAGGCTCTTGAGCTCCAGCTCCTTCCGGCGGAACACCGTGCGACGTCCCTCTGTTCACCTTTGGAAAGATTAGGGCGACTCGTAGGCTGGATGCCATCGGAGCAACGGAAGTACTTGTATCCACCGTTGTCCGGATGGCCGGAGCAGCATCTTGCAGCGCGATGGCCGAGAAGCGCTGTCGGTCGTCGCTGCTATTCGCGTCGAGTGAGCACCAAGCGAAATCACGGGCGTACAGTCTGACCGTTGGCCCGAAACCTTTGAGTGACGGGACGAAATCTCGCAGAATGTCATACCAAGCCCGCTGTTCGTCGCGATAAGGGGGATCGTCATCCTTGGCATTGTGCTGTTCACACAGCGCAATCCAGCGCTCTCTGGAGAACCCTAGGGGTGAATCGTCTGGGTACGCGGAAAGCACCAGCTTCCGAGGGCTTGTAAAGTGCTGGCTCTCATCGAACTCCACGATGAATCCGGGATCGGGGACCCAGAAGTCAAAGGGTGCCAGCGTTTTGGCTCTGACGAAGTCTTCGAAGCCAAAGCCTCGGTATTCTTCCAAGACGGTGACCACGTTCCGTAGAGCGGAGTAGATGGAGGTTCCTTCGTAGGAGGAGAGGTGCGCTGGCCAGGAAAGCTTGTGGTTCTGCTGGCACTTCCCGTAGATGCGCTCCAGTAACTCGCGAACCCGTATCTTGCATTCGTGACACCGCTCAGAATGACGTGTTGGTCGAGTGATATGCGTTTTCTTCTCGGATGGGCCAGACGAGAACGTGACGGAACCAGCACGACAGCTACCGCCGCACTGGCACTCGACAATGTTGAAGCCGCGGGTCTTGAGGAAGCTATTGGACTCAGAGCCACCAGAGAATTTGTCCGAGCGCAGTCCCTGTCCCGTTGCTATTTGGTGAGCCACCGCAATGGTGTACTTCGGAGGAAAGTGACGGCCATCTTCAACCAGGCAGTAACCTCGGCCGTTCCTTCGCGTTGGAACACCCTCGCGGCTGATGCGGCGCATGGCTTCCACTATGTGTGCCTTCGTGATAAATGCCGGGATCATAGTCGATGAAATACTCGATTGACAGATGCCCTGAGTTTAAGGCATTGGAGATTGGAAAGGCAAAGACGATCCCGGAAACGGGAGTCGTTTTGAGAAAAATCGTCTTCATCAAAAAAGCGGAAGGAGGAAAAGCATGGGAGACCCGGTACAGATTGCGCAACGAATGCCGTACGTGCTGGAGATGGAGCCCGGCAAGTATTATTGGTGCCGGTGCGGTCGATCCAAGACGCAACCTTTTTGCGATGGGTCACACACGGGCACGGAACATTCCCCCGTGGAAGTCGAATTCACCGAGAAAAAACGAGTGGCCTGGTGTGGATGCAAACATACGAAGAACCAACCGTTTTGCGACGGAACCCACTCCGATCTGGAGGCCTAGCCGGAGAACATTCCTCGCTTGCCTCTTTTGTGAGAGTTTTTATATAATTCTGACCTTCATAGATTTCGACTGAAGTCATGTATTTTGTCTGCTAAGGAGGATGGGCAATGAAAAAGACGTTGCAAGGAATTTTGGGGGCAGCCTTCCTGGTTTTGGGAACCTCACCCGTATTCGCCAATGAACCGGGTGGCGGATATGAAGGCATCACCGCCATGTACTATGCGATGATCGGCCTTGTCCTGGCCTACGGCGCTTGGGATATTTTCTTCAAGAAAGACTGAGGAACCCCTGAGGAGTTTTCAATCGTCGCCTCCTTTCAGGCCCTATTTGGGCCGTGAAAGGGGGCGCTCCTTCTTGAGCAACGGCTCGATCACTTCGAAAACCGTCTGTGCGACAATCTGATACCCTTCCGCAGTAGGATGGATGCCATCCGCTTGGTTCAAGTCCTTCCGCGCCGCCACGCCTTCAAGAAAAAAAGGAATGAGAGTCACCGAATGGTCGCGGGCTAACCGCTTAAACACGGAGGCAAAGCCCGTCGTATAGGTCAGACCGTAATTCGGAGGAATCTGCATCCCTGCCAGCACGACCTCGACGCCCGCTTGCTGTAACCCTTCAATGATTTCCGTCAAATTCGAAGCCATGAGAGACAGGGGCTGTCCGCGCAAGCCGTCGTTCGCGCCCAATTCGAGAATGACCACAGACGGCCGGCTCTTGAGAATCCAGGCGAGACGGCGCAACCCGCCTGTCGTCGTATCCCCACTGACGCCGGCATTGATGACGTCATAGTGATACCCGGCTTCGCGCAGGTGCCGTTGCAGTTGCGCGGGATACGATTGGTCGGGAGAAACCCCAAGGCCCGCTGTAAGGCTGTTCCCGAACGCGACGATTCGAGGGGCATTGTCGACAACGCGAGCCGAAGCACTCGAAACGTGAGAAGACGAAACGTTGCGTGCAGGTTGCGTTTCATCTGACGGGAGCGCAGGCTCTCTGGGTTCGCATCCTCCGACTCCCGAGACGAGCAAGAACACACAGACGGCTATCCGGAGCCATCGGCCCGGTCGAGCGCCTTGTTGGGTGGCGAAATCGTAGAGAACGGAAGGGTCCGGAGCCATAGTGTATAATAGACTGCTTTGATGAAGGTTTGCCAATAGGGAAAAGACCGTTCAGGCCATGATCCGCGTTGAGAATCTGACCATGCAACTCCGTGGCGGTGGCCACGTGGTGTCCATCCTCAAGGGGTTGAGCTTTGAGGTGCCGCGCAAGCAGATGGTGTCCATTGTCGGCCCATCGGGGAGCGGGAAGTCCACCTTGCTGGGGCTGTTGGCCGGATTGGATAAACCCACCGCCGGCTCCATCCAATTGAACGGCCAGGAAATCACGGCGTGGACCGAGTCTCAACTGGCGCACTTTCGCCGTCAAAACATCGGGTATCTGTTCCAGTCGTTTCATCTGATCCCCACCCTGACGGCCCTGGAGAACGTCATGCTTCCCATGGAACTGAGCGGCGATTCGTCTGCACGGGGTCGCGCCGGGGACTTGTTGGAAGCCGTGGGACTGCAAGACCGCCGGGATCACTATCCCACCCAACTGTCCGGAGGCGAGCAACAGCGCGTCGCCGTGGCGCGCGCTTTTTCCTGCCGGCCTCCCATTTTGCTCGCGGACGAGCCGACCGGGAATCTGGACAGTACGACCGGGCGACTCGTGATTGATCTGTTGCTCAGGCTCCACCGCGATCAGGGGAGCACGTTGATCCTCGTCACGCACGATCCCACGCTCGCCGAACAAACGGAAAGAATCATCACGCTTCACGACGGCACCATTGTGTCGGACAAGCTGATTCCGTCTTAGCTCATGCAGCACACACGATTCCCCATATCGGTCCTGATGGCGTGGCGGGAAATCCGAGGCAGTTGGCGTCAGTTCGTCTTCTTCCTGGCCTGCTTGGCCGTTGGAGTCGGGGCCGTGGTGGGCATTGAATTGTTTGCGACGAACGTGGAAGGCCTCATTCTCCGCGACGCCAGGAGTCTCCTGGGCGGGGATTTGGAGATCCGCGCGGCCCATCAGTTGAGTGAATCCGGGAAAGAGACGTTGGCTTCCCTCCGGGAGCGCGATGTCGAGGTCACGCACGTGAGGGAACTCGTGGGCATGGCGGCTGTTCCTCCGGTGGAGCAGTCTCAAACACCTAACGCCCAAGCCACGCAGTTGGTTGAACTCAAAGCCGTTGAAGATCTGTACCCGTTGTACGGGAACGTGGAACTGACTCCCCGTCAGCCCCTCCATTCGTCGCTGGCGCCCATCGACTGTCCGGCACAACCCTGCTTCGGCGCCGTGGTACAGGAATCCCTCCTGATCAGCCTCGGGATTCAGCTTCACGATCACGTCAAAATCGGACAGGCCTGGTTTGCCGTGACGGGGATCCTCCTGAAAGAACCGGATCGTGTGGCTACCGGCTTCAGCTTGGGACCACGAGTCCTGATCTCCCGGCAGGCGTTAAACGCGACGGATCTGGTGAAAGAGGGAAGCCGCATTCGGGAGCGCTACTTGCTGCGCGTTCCGGAATCACTGGCCCTCGGCCCTCTCAGGGGCGAACTGCAAGGACGACTGGGCCCGGAGGGGGCCGGCGTCTCATCGTATCGTGACGCCCAACCGCGGATTCGGAGATTTCTGGATCAGCTCACCGTCTATCTGGGACTCATCGGTCTGACCTCACTGTTTGTGGGTGGGATCGGCATTGCCTGCACCATTCACGGATTCATGAGACAGAAGCTCACGACCGTGGCGATTCTGAAAACCCTGGGAGCCGACGCCGGACTTTTGATGAGGGTGTACCTGTTCCAGAGCCTGTTCATGGGGTGCCTCGGCAGTCTGGTCGGCGTGGCGTTGGGAATTGGATTGCAACGGCTGTTGCCCGCGCTCTTGGGTGACCTCATTCCTCTTGCCGTCAGCAGCCAGATCACCGTGTTGCCCCTTGCCAAAGGACTGCTCGTGGGGGTGTTGACGACGTTCTGTTTTACGATTTGGCCGTTACTCGCGGTCAGGGAGATTCCGCCCGCGTTGGTCTTTCGGCGTGAAGTGGAGCAGCATCACACTCCGGTCGAAGGTTCACGGTTCAGATGGATGTGGAACGCGTTGCGGGAGATCGTGCGGGACCGCCATCGGCTTGCCACGGCCTTCCTGATGGGATGCGGCCTCGTCGTCCTGGCCGCGTGGCAGGCACGCTCATTGACGTTGGGGGCTCTCTTTCTCCTTGCGTTTGGATCTGCCGTGGTGCTGCTTCAGGTTGGCACGTGGGGCTTGCTGCACGGGCTCCGCAAACTACCCCGTCCCCGATCATTCGTGGTCAGGCAGGCGCTGGGCAACGTGCAACGCCCGGGCAACTATACACGGGGCATGGCCGTGGCGATCGGGGTGGGCGTCATGGTCATCGTGACGGTCGCGCTGGTGAAATCGTCGTTGCTCGTCGCCCTCGGAGAACGCATTCCGAAGGATGTCCCGACGTTTTTTTTCATCGACATTCAACCGGATCAACGGGAGTCGTTTGAAGAGATCGTGCAACGGGAATCTCATCATGCTCCGTACCGGCTCACGCCCGTGGTCCGGGCGCGGTTGAGGGCGCTGGACGGCAACGTGATTGATCCCGAAGAGTACAAAGGCAAACGGAATGGATGGTACTTCACCCGGGAGTACGTGCTGACGGCTCTCTCGGCGCTTCCGCGGGATAACGTCGTGGTGAAAGGGAACTGGTGGACGGCCGATTCGGAACAGATGAGGAAGAGAGATCACGAGAACCGGGACGTCCCCATTTACGTGTCGCTTGAGGAGGAGGCCGCCCACAACCTTGGCGTGGACCTGGGGTCCACGATCGAGTTCACCGTGCAAGGGGCTCCCGTGTCCGCGGTCGTCCAAAGTATGAGGCAGGTTGACTGGGGAAGTTTCACCATGAACTTTTTCATGATTCTGTCACCGGGCGCGCTGGACGGCGCTCCCATGACCTACATTGCCTCGGCGAAGGTCGCAGCCGAAGAAGAAATGCCGCTCCAGCGCGCGCTCGTCCGAGCCCTGCCCAACGTGACGGCGATCAAGGTCGGTGACGTCCTGGCCAACGTGGCGAGGTTGCTGGAACAGTTGGCCTGGGCGATTCAAGGGATTGCGCTGTTGAGCATGGTGAGCGGAGCCGTCGTCATGACCGCGGCCGTCTCGTCGACGCGGTACCGTCGCCTGTACGAGTCGGCCATTCTCAAGGCGATTGGCGGGACGCGACGGATCGTCGTGGAATCATTTGCCGTGGAGTTTGCCCTGATCGGAGGGCTCGCGGGTCTCATCGGCGTGGGGTTGGCCAGCGCGCTCTCCTGGGCCATTCTGCATTTTTTCCTGGACCTCTCCTGGACCTTTCAACCCCTGGTGCTGGGCTGGGGACTACTGGCGACCGTGGGCTTGGCCGTGGCCGTGGGGTTGCTGAGCACCTTCAAAATTCTCGGCGAACCGCCCTTGGCCGTGTTACGGCAGGAATAGGAAAAAGGTGTGTCACAAAATCCTGAGCCGAATCGTGAATTGACAAGAAAGAGAAATTCCAACAAAATAGATAAGAAAGTAAGAATTCAGGAGTAAGAAAATGCGCGTCACCGAAAAAGGACAAATTACCATACCCATTTCGCTTCGAAAACGATATGGGCTTCAACCAAATGTCGAAGTGGAATTTCTCGCCGAAGCTGAAGGTATTCGGATACGGAAACGGGGAACCGGGTCCTCGAACCCTTTTCGTGCCATGAGGGGCGTCGTGAAAAAACGACTGGCAGTCGACCGGTATATCGAAGAGATTCGAGGGCGATGATTACGGCGGTGGATACCAGCATCCTCCTCGATGTCCTTGTTGATGCTGATGACGCCGATCAATCAGAAGCACTGCTTATCCATGCCTACGAACAAGGAAGCCTTATCATTTCTCCTGCGGTCTATGCCGAACTCGTGCCTCAGACTCAAAGCCAGAATGAACTTGATCGTTGGCTGAGCCTTGGCGGAATCGACGTCGTTCCTTTCACAAAAGAACATGCGTACACCGCAGGCCTGGCTCATGCCGCCTATCGAAAGGCTGGCGGGAAGCGCACTCGTATTCTGGCGGATTTTTTCATCGGTGCGCATGCTTTCCATGAAGCCAACGCGTTGCTCACGCGGGATCGGGGCTTCTATCGAAAGTATTTCTCCGGCCTGGCAATCGTTCCCAGTCGAGGAAAACGGTGATTGTCCAGGCGGAGGAGGCTGGTTGCGCAATCATTCGCCATCAAATGTCTTTTCACCAAGACGAAGCTATTCCCCCGACCGGATAAAGATCGCGTTCTCGATTCTTTCGAAGGCGTTGGTGTAAATCCTGACGTCCAGAATCGCGGTGTCTCTTCGGCTGTTCTGGCCGTGTGTCGAGGACGACTGTCTCGTCACCACAAAATTCAATCGCACCCGCGCCCTGTTGCCGATTTCTTCTATGAATGCGGTTGCCACCGTCTGTTCAACACTCTGAGTCGTTGTGGTTGGTTGACCCCCTAAGACACCCCCTATGACGCCGATGAAGATTTCCGCTTCAGGGCCGATCGACATGTCCTGCGCGGCACTTTCCGCATTGATGAATCCGGTGTTCAGGTCCGCGTTCTTGATCGTGTACCCCAAATCCTGAAAGACCGAGACGACGCTGGCGAACACGATCTTCTTGGGAGATTCGAATTCCCGCGTCTGGATACTTTGAATTTCCAGCGGGGTCATGGGAGGTTTCTGTTGTTGGACGGCGCATCCGGCAAGGGCAAGAACGACGGCGGTCAGCATGAGCCATACGTTGGTCAAAAACACGTTCACGTGGTCCTCCTGCGGGATGTGTCGGGCGTGGTCGATAGAGATGTGGTCGGAGTTCTGCTAATTAGAACTTGGACGTTCGGCTTCGGAAATCACTCACCACGTCGTCTTGATCGAATTTGATGATCAGGGTAATCATGCTTGAACTGCTTTCGAACCCTGATGAGCGTGAATTTTGGCCGGCGAGAATGATTGTCCAATAGCCCGATTGGCTTGAGGATTGAGAGATTTGCGCGGCTCGTTGGTACGTCCAGACTTCGCGTTCCGCTCCGTCACGGGTCGTGATGTTCGGCGCTCCGAATTTTTCCAATACCTGGGCTTTCGTCGTCTGGCCGACGATCAGGTTCATCTGGACGTTTCCCTGCGTGAGTTGGGAATTCCGCTTGGTTACTGGTTCAGGGGGTGCCACACAGGCGCTCAGAGTCATGACGACACCGACGATGATCACCAATTTGTGAATGTGCATGCTCATTTTCTCCCTGTTCGCGAATGGTGCCGAAGCCGGGGACTCGAAGTCGCATGAGCTGAAGCCCGCTCATGCTCCCACTAGGGGGCCACGCCCCCTCGTGCCTCGCCGTCTGCGGCTCGGTCACCCCATGAAGGGGGAATACCCCCTTCAAAACCCCCGTTCGCGTCCCGCCTTTACGCCTATCATTGATGGTGTTGCCTCTTGTGGGTAACACCGCTTATCGCTTGTCAGGCTAATGGTGCCGAAGCCGGGACTCGAACCCGGATGGGTTGCCCCACACGCCCCTCAAACGTGCGTGTCTACCAGTTCCACCACTTCGGCATGACAGGATTATAGGTAGGGGTTCGAAAGGTTGTCAATCAACGGAACCTACGGTAAAATCAGGAAATTGTCCTAGTGATAGCCTACACAGTTTGCATGTCTGATTCTTCTTCCCACACACCCGATTCTTCCCCCGGCAAGGTTGCGGCATTTTTTGATGTCGATAATACCCTAATCCCCGGACAATCCATCGAGATTCATTTCGTCCGGTACCTGTGGAAGACCGGCCTGCTGTCCAATCGCGTGTTGGTCGATAGCGCACTGTATTTACTCTTCAATATTCTCGAACTTTCGCTGAGGCCCCTGCGGGAACGAAAAATTTACCTGACCAATAAACGACCGGAAGGGGTCGAGCCCCTGGCGAAGTGGTTCGTGCGCTCGGAGATCTGTCCCCGATTGTCCCTTCAAGGGACCGCGGCCCTGGCCCAACATCAACAAGCCGGCCATCAGGTGGCTCTGGTCAGCGGCACGCCGGAGTTCCTGATCAAACCCCTGGCTCATTATCTGGACGTGCCGAACGTCCTGGCCGCGCAATTGGAAACCAATGAAGATGGCTATACGTGCCGGGTCCTTTCGCCCTATCCGTACGGTGAAGGCAAACGGCGTCTGCTCCAGACGTTCGCGGACAGTCACGGGGTGGACTTGGCTCAAAGCTACGCCTACGGCGACAGCCCCGGCGACATCCAGGCCCTGGAATCCGTGGGACACCCCCTCGTGGTCAATCCCATCCGCGGGATGGCGCGAATTGCGCGCCGGCATCGCTGGCCCACGACCCTTTGGGCCTAACGTCCGACGCGAAGTCATGAAGAACGTGTTGAAGCCATGACGACGCGAGATCCTGCCTCTCCTTCTTCCCTGCGAGTCACGGAAATTTTTCACAGTATTCAAGGGGAATCCACTCGCGCGGGGGAGCCGTGTGTGTTCGTGCGTTTAACGGGCTGTCCTCTCCGATGCACGTGGTGTGATACGGCCTATGCGTTTTATGGAGGGACCGACATGAGTCTGGAGGCCGTGGTGGATCAGGTCAAAGGGTATGGGTGTTCGTTGGTCGAAGTCACGGGTGGGGAGCCGCTTGCGCAACCGGCGGCGTTTGAGTTGATTACGCGCCTGTGTGAGGAACGCTTTGAGGTGTTGATCGAAACGAGCGGAGCCATCGACGTCGCTCCGGTTGATCCCCGGGCGAGCATCATTTTGGACGTCAAATGTCCCGGCAGTGAGATGGACGACCGCATGCGCTGGGAGAATCTCCAAGCGATTCGTCAAAAAGACCAGGTTAAATTCGTCATCGGCGACCGCTGCGATTACGATTGGGCCGTTGAGGTGGTCAAGCGATATCGTCTGACGGAAAAGTGTCCCGTGTTGTTCAGTCCGGTATTCGGCGCGCAAGAGTTGCAACCGTTGGCGGAATGGCTTCTTCAGGATCGATTGCCCGTGCGCTTACAGGTTCAATTGCATAAGTTTATCTGGGACCCCGACATGAGAGGGGTCTAGCAGGCATTGTTGTCTTCGTTCAGGAGGGAGAGGAGAGTCGTATGAAGTGTCAGGTCAAGGAAGGTCATCTTGCCCAGGAATCCACGGACGTTCTTGTTCTCGGTGTCTGTGAAGAAGAGAAGACGTTGCCCAAGGCCCATCAGGCGTTGGATGACGCGTTGGGCGGGCAACTCCGGGAGTTGAGAAGCAATGGAGAGTTTTCAGGCAAGAATCAGGAGTCGGCGTTGATTCATACGCGAAGAGCCCTTCCTGCCAAGCGAATTCTCTTGCTGGGGTTGGGAAAGAAGAAAGACGTCACCTTGGACCGGGTGCGACAAGCCATGGGCACGGCGTTGAAAAAAGTTCGGCAGACCGGGGCGGAAACGTTTTCCGCTCCGGTATTCGCAACTGATACGGTCAAGGCGCCGGCGTCTGATGTTGCCCAGGCGATGGTGGAAGGTGCCATCCTGGGAGGGTACCGGTTCGCGCACTATCGGTCCGACAACGAGGAACCGTCAAAAGACGTTCGGACCATGACTCTTTTGGCGAATCGCGCAAATCAAGTCAGTGGAATGAAAACGGGAGTCCGGCGGGGAGAGGCCAGTGCCCACGCCACCTCGTTCGCGCGTGACCTGTGCAACCACCCGGCCAACGTCATGACGCCCTCTCGCGTGGCGCAGGAAGCGAAAAAGATTGCCGACGACTCCGGCATCACATTGACGGTGCTGGAACGCAAGGACCAGGAAAAATTGGGAATGGGCGGCATGCTGGGCGTCTCCAGGGGAAGCCAGGAGCCGCCGAAATTCATCGTCCTGGAATATGCGGGGGGCAGGAAGAAGGACCGGCCCGTGGTGCTCGTCGGGAAAACGGTGACCTTCGATTCCGGTGGCATTTCGCTGAAGCCTTCGGAAAACATGGAACAAATGAAGGCGGATATGACGGGTGGGGCTGAAGTGTTGGGCGCGGTCCGGGCTGCGGCGCAATTGCGTCTGCGCATCAACGTCGTGGGTATCCTGCCGGCCACGGAAAATATGCCGGGCGGCCGAGCCACGAAGCCGGGGGATATCCTGCGCATGCTCAACGGCAAGACCGTAGAAGTGCAAAATACCGACGCCGAAGGACGCCTGATCCTGGCCGATGGGCTGGCTTATGCCGCCCGGTTCAACCCACAATGTATCGTCGACGTTGCCACGTTAACCGGTGCCTGCATCGTGGCCCTGGGTCAGTTTGCGATCGGGATGCTCGGGAATGATGACGCGCTCAAGGCCGATTTAAAGAAAGCCGGGGAACAAGCCGGTGAACGCGTGTGGGAGATGCCGCTCTGGGAAGAATATTTCGAACAACTCAAAAGCGACGTGGCAGACATGCGCAATATCGGTGGGCGTGGAGGCGGCATGATTACGGCCGGCATGTTTTTGAGCAAGTTTGTCGACGATTGTCCCTGGGTGCATCTCGACATTGCCAGCACCGATTGGAGCGCGTCAGAGCGTCCGTACATCGGCAAAGGGCCGACGGCCATTGGAACGCGATTGTTGGTCCAGTGGTTAATCAACCGCTCGGGTAAGTAGGGAATCCCTCATGCAGGCTGGTCGCCTGCACCTCAAGGGATGACCATGAGATACCTCTCTTCAATTGGTCATCCTCGACGCTTGTCCCCGACATTCGTAATCGGGGATCCAGGTGATTAGAGGATCCAGTGTCTTTTCTTTCTCCTCCGTACGTAAGGAGAACGACCCTGGATTCCTGCTTACGCAGGAATGACAGGTGCGGGTTGCAAGTGATTTCTCCATGACCATTCGAGACGCGGTCGGACAACTCTTGATGGTGGGTTTCCAGGGGACGGAACTCTCCCGGGCATTTCTCGATTGGCTGCAGGAGTGTCGGCCCGGCGGCGCCATTCTCTTTTCGCGCAATCTGGTGGATCCCGAACAGGTGGCGCGATTGACCAATGCCCTGCAAGCGCATGCGCCCAACTCTCCCTTGTTGATAGCCATTGATGAAGAGGGTGGCCGCGTGTCCCGTTTACCCCAGGGCTTTACGGCGTTTCCCGCCGCTTCCAAGGTTGCGGCGTGTCACTCTGCGGACACGGCCTATGGGACGGCGGAGGTGACGGCCCAGGAACTGCGGGCGGTCGGGATCAACATGAACCTGGCGCCGGTCCTGGACGTGAACAGCAATCCTGACAATCCGATTATCGGCGATCGGGCATATGGCACGCAGCCTGAACGGGTCTGCACGTATGGCATGGCCGTGATGCAGGGGCTTGAGGACAATGGCATCATCCCGTGCGGCAAACATTTTCCGGGTCATGGCGACACCATGACGGATTCACACCATGCCCTGCCCGTGGTGGAGGCTGACCGCGCGCGACTGGACGCCGTGGAACTCGAACCCTTTCGACGGGCGATCCGCCGGGGACTGCCCGCGATCATGACCGCGCACGTGCGCTACCCGGCGCTCGATGCGGATGCGCCCGCGACGCTGTCCCAACCTATACTCACCGATCTGCTACGGAACCAGTTGGGCTTTGAAGGCGTCACCCTGACCGACGATATGGAAATGCGCGCCATTCTTGACCATCAGTCCATCGGGGAAGCCTCGGTTCGAGCGTTGCAAGCCGGGGCCGATATGGTCGTGATCTGTCATCAGCAGGAACGGCAACAAGAGGCCGTGTCAGCTATCGAGCAGGCACTTGAACGAGGTGAGCTTTCGTGGGAAAAGCTCACGGCCAGCGTGGCGCGGATACGGGCCTTGAAAAAGCAACGTCTCGAGCCGTTCGAACCCGTCGATCCGTTACGGGTCACGCAAACGGTCGGGCATCCGCGACACAAAGCCTTGTTGGCGAAGATTTAAGACGGTAGCCGGTGTCACGGCGTTGAATCGGTGCCGGCATCGTGTCTTTACGGAGGAAAGCATGGGGTTGAAAAAAGGCGACATTATTGATGAGCACAAACGCCACCCGGAAAGTTGCGGCTTGATGATCAAAGTCATGGCCGGGGGAGCGGGTTTTGAAAAAGTCGTGTGCTGCGGGCATGAGTTGACGGAAGCAGACGTGACCCCGGCATTTTCACGCGGCAGAGGACGGAAACGCGGGAAACTCCCGCCGGCCGTGCTTCTGGATGAGAAAAAACTGCATCCGGATTCCTGTGGGCTCCGCGTCATGATTTTGGACGGGGGCGAAGGGTTTCAGGAAATCAGGTGTTGCGGCCATTCGCTCAGGCTCAATTCGATGAAAGAATTCAAATACGGCGAAGAAAAGCGAGGAGCCTTGCCTGAAACAGGGCCGGCCGGTCACGCCTGAAGGCCATGGCAGAAGTCTTGTAGGACCCCAGCCCGTTTGTTTTGGACATCCGAGATAATAAAATCTACGCCATTATCCCCTTGACATACTTAACTAAGGCTACTACCATGTTGGCATGGACTGGGATATGCTCACAGCCGTTGCAACATCAGAAATCGCTCTTCGTGTGGTTTGGGTTCTCGGAGGGGCACT
>MKWU01005009.1_pt1 | contig 14917 bp, 19 predicted proteins | sample 809101 | NCBI WGS metagenome assembly MKWU01 (sample SAMN05860141, study PRJNA318959) | sponge metagenome | host: Aplysina aerophoba | place: Slovenia: Piran, Adriatic Sea, Gulf of Piran | collected 2013-05-07 | reverse complement strand
CTTCCTGGTAGAAACGCCGCCGCGGCTGCTTCCTGTACTACGCCCCAGCCGCGCGGCCCCGACAAGGAGCCGCCAACATGTCCGACAAACCCAAATCCACCTTCGCCAAGCGCGTGCGCGCCGCCAAACCCCGCTCGAAGCGCTACGACATCCGCGACGACGTGGTCACGGGACTGATCCTTCGGGTTCTTCCAACCGGGACGCGCACTTACACCTTGGAGCGCGCCGTGCATGGGCGACGACGCTACGCCAACCTGGGCGATGCCGCAACCCTGACCGTCCCGCAAGCCCGCCGCGAGGCCCGCAGGCTCGTCGCCAACTTCACTGAACCGGCCAAGGTAGGCGTCGGCCCCCGCACGCCGGGACGCGCAATGACCGCGTTCGCCGAGGAGTTCCTCGACCGGCAGGCCCATCGCTGGAAACCTCGGACCAGGGAAACCAACACCCGCATCGTGCGCAAGTACATCCTGCCTACTTTCGGCGATAAGACCGTGGACGCTATCACGGGCGAACAGGTCAAGGAATGGTTCGCCTCCATGAGCGAAAGGCCCGGCGTCGCCAATCGTTCCATGCCGGTCCTGTCCGTGATGATGCAAATGGCCGAACGCTGGGGCTACCGCCGCCACAACACCAACCCCTGCAATAGCACAAAGCGCTATAGGATGAAGCCGAAGGAGCGGTACCTGTCGGCGAAGGAAATGGCCCGGCTCAACGCCGTGCTGGGCCGCGACGAGTTCTGGTGTCCCAACGTCGTTGCCATCGTGCGCCTGCTGATGCTGACCGGCTGCCGTGTCGGCGAAATCCTGTCGCTCGAATGGGAGTGGATCAAAGGCAAGCGGATTTCCCTCCCCGATTCCAAGTCCGGGCCGCGGACGGTCTGGCTGTCGAGCGCCGCACAAGCCGTCATCGACGCCATCCCGCGCTATAGCGACGATTGCCCGTATCTCTTCCCCTCCCGCCCGCCAAAGCGACCGATCGACAACATTAAGTTTCATTGGAACCGCATCCGTATCGAGGCGGGACTGCCGGGCGTGCGGCTTCACGACCTGCGCCACACCTGGGCGTCGGTCGCGGCCATGAACGGGGTGGACATGGTGACCATCGCAAAGTTGCTCGGTCACGCGCTGGTCGAGACCACCGAGCGCTACGTGCACCTATCCGATCAATCCGTTACAGAGGCCGCCGACCGCGTGTCGGCGCGACTGAGCGCAGCGCTTGAAGGCAAGATTCCGAACCGCAAACGGAGGACTCGCCATGCCAAGGGTTAAACTCACCGCCCGGCTGGCCCGCGAGAGCAAGCCCAGCGAGAAAGACACCATCCTTTTCGACAAGGACTTGCCCGGGTTCGGGTTGCGCATCCACCCCTCCGGGCGCAAGGTCTGGATCGTGCAGGCCCGGATAGAGGGCAGGAGCCGTCGCATGGTGATCGCCCGATACGGGGAGATGGGCTTGGCCCGCGCGCGCCGTCGCGCCCGCGACCTGCTCCAACGCATCCGCGCGGGAGACAACCCGGCAGAAGACGTTCTCCGGGAAAAGCGGACCCCGACGATGAAGGCGTTTGCCCGGGAATACCTGCGACGTTGCGATCCGTACTGGAAGCCTTCGGGGCGCAAAACCGTGCGCATCTATCTCAAGGCCCGCATCCTGCCGGCCTTCGGTGCCATGCCTTTGGACCGGGTCGGGCCGGAGGACGTGTCAGAATGGTTCGATACCGCGAGCCGGGACAAGCCCGGCGCGGCCAACCGCGCGTTCGAGATCCTGCGTTCGATGATGTTCCGGGCCGAGGAATGGGGTTTTCGCGAGCGCGGCACGAACCCCTGCGTCGGCATCAGGAAAAACCCGAGGCGCGACATTGCCCGGTTCCTGGACCACGACGAGCTGGCACGGCTCGGGAAGGCTCTCGTGGCACATGAAGCCCGCTGGCCCGAGGCCGTCACCGCGATCCGACTGCTGGCGCTCACCGGCTGCCGCCGCAGCGAAGTGCTCAACCTGCGCTGGGGAGACATCCGGAAGAACGCCATCGTCCTGCCCGACTCCAAGACCGGCCCGAGGTCGGTGCCGCTCGGCGCGTCCGCGCGGGCCATCGTGGACGCGCTGCCGCGTCCCCGACGCAAGGAAGCGTTCCTGTTCCCAAAGAACGCCGGGCGGCGTTCCCCCTACAACATCGTCGCGTGCTGGCGCACCGTTCGCACGGACGCCAACCTCGGCAGGCTTCGGCTCCACGACCTTCGCCACACGGCCGCAAGTCACGCCGTCATGTCGGGGGAGAACCTGCCGCTGGTTGGCAAGCTGCTCGGACATAAGCGCCACGAGACTACGGCTGGTTACTCTCATCTTGCCGACTCGCACCTGGTCGAAGCCGCAGAGAAAGTAGGCGTCCTCGTTGCTCGGGCCATGAAATTATGAGTCTCAGCTAATCGCATTCGATGTCGCCCGAGGTTCATCCCCACCACAAGCGCACAACTGCAGCTACCCACTCGACATCGAACGGAGGGACAACATTCAAACTCTAGTTTGACCCTGATGTAGTCCGCGTCAGGTTGAGCGCATGATGACCGGCTTCTCTGGGAAAGGGAAAAAATACACAACATTAAACCCGTGCAGATTGCCCGCAATCTCGCCTCTCGGTGCTATCTGACCGTAGTTCCACATGCGATCCGCGTACAACAGTAGTCGGACATCAGCATCTTCTGGATCGGTAAGATTGAGTTGACCCGCAATGTTTCGTCGGTATTGGCTGACTTTCTTGGATTTCTTCGACACTGCGTCCAGAATCTTCCTGGAGCCCTGTTCCACAACTCCTGATGAATCCATCACGCTGAACCAGTCTGGACGGCTCGACCGGTCGCGGGGCCAACCGTCTGGAAGCCGTCTGACGACTAGTTTCAAATCACGCGAATTCTGCCGCAGCTCGAGTCTCTTGACCTTCAGGAGGCTTCTTTCCCTCAAGTTCATGTTGAGCAGCGCCTGTACCACCACGTCTATGTCGACATCGTTCAACGTCCCAACAAACTTCACTTGCAGCGGGACACCCTCTTCCGTCTCCTCGAAGCGGCGGCGAATCGCATCAATTCGCTCTTGGATTTCGGCCTGTCGCTGCTTACGCCTCGATCCCTTACTTGGCGATACCTCCCCGGCGAACACTTCGTGGACTTCTAGTCCGAAAGTGCTTGTTCCATGGTAAACGACAAAATCTGGACCACCGTTTGATTCATCGCGATTAACTATGTTCCACGGCACGGCCATCATTCGCGCCGCCTCCCGCGCGAATTGTAATTCGTCAAGTTTTTGTTTCCTGCGCGTCATCAAGAAGTTGACGGTCGCTCGCTCGACACCATGCGCGGCGACCAGACAACCTCTCCCAGCAGACCTACAGGCAGGAGCCTGATCACGGGATTCTTCGCCAAGCGCCATGCAGCGGCGGTGGGGCGCTCACGCAAGAACCGTCTCACGACCTCCAGTGACGCTTCAGGCGTCACTACAGTTTCCACGCGCTCGCGCACCCTGATCGACGTCCTTAGAAAGTCGATGGGTCTGCGTCCGAAGGCGCCCACGAAGTGTTCCACGCGACGCCGACATCGCATGTGCCGTTCTTTAACGGGTCGCCAGTAGAAGAAGTGGATGTCGAAGTCCTTTACACCGTTCCGACGATCTACGAAGTGTCGCGCAGCCCCTTGGCACAATCCCGCAAGGAGTAGACGCCTCCGCTGGTACTCGCGGTGCGGATTGCGCCTGAAAAACGAATCCTGCTCAACCGACGCAATCGAGGCTAACCGCTCAAGATCGCTTCTTGTCAGTCGCTCATATCGTCGGTCCACGCCGTTCGTCCCGCTGCATGCCATCATCCAACTCGCCGAACACATGTGCCACGCAAGGCATGACAACTTCGCGAAGCGCCGCTTCCGCGAAATCCAGAAACGGTCCGGGTTCGGCCACGTACTTCAAGTACGCGTCCGAAACTTTCAGCACCGCGTCTCCCAGGTACGCTTGGTTGTACGTGGAGTTTATATCCATCAACGCAAGGTGGTCCCGCAAACCCTGTGCTCGGGGAACCGTGATGCCCTCACCGGCCGTCAGTGTTATCTGGATGTCACTTCGGCCATCGGTAAAACGCACACCTAAGGGATTACGAAACGTTTCGAAGCGTGGGTTCCCGTGTATCATCACCGTTTTCCGGAACAGCTCTTCAAGCCCGGCGGCGGCTTCCGCATTCCGTTGTTTCAATTTCTCGTACAGGGGCGTTAGGTCGTGCTTCCTGTTGCTGCTGTCCAAACGCCACCCATCTGTCTCGCCGCCAACTCCCAAAAGCACTTTGAGTATCAACTCGATTGCCCGATGCACCTTCAGGCCGACCTCCGCCTTATAGACGCGTTCCTTACCCAGGTTCGCCTCCTCGACCGCCGGTTGCTTTGTGTTGGCCGCCCGTGCCTCCTCCAATTGGATCTCGATCTGCCAAATTGTCAGCTGAAGAGGGCTATCCGTGGATGCACTGACCAAGTTGGTAACGGACCCGTCAGGCCACTGGATTGACTCTACTCCCAAAGGCCTTTTGTATTGTTTCATCGTGTACCAATACGCTAGATGCTCGATGGCAGAGTGCATGTCCCCGAACGACCGATCAATGAAGCTGACTCGGAAACGGCCGTCCGGCGCTCGTTCCACATGGCCCGTTAGGCGCTTGCCGTCCTTGGTTACATGTATCCGCCCCGCCCAGTCCGTGCTCAGCTCGAAGACAACGCCCTTCACCTCAATCTGTTCGCAATCGCTCATTGATCGTCCCTGTTTACTTGGCAATCGTATGAATCGCGTTGACACAAACGGCTGCACACTCCCGGAATACCATCTGGCATACAAGCGCTCGCTTTTCAGAAAGCTCGTTCAATTTCACAGTCTGATCCAAGCTTGAAGCCCGGGCAATGCCCGCGATCTCAGACCGACTGCTTTGTTTGCTGATAGCCCGCTTATTCCAATCGTTCGACTAGTCGCTTTCCGCGCTTTAGTTCGCCGAGATTTCCCAGTTCACTGCACTCGATCATCCGTCATCGGTGAGTTCATCCGTTGGCACATCAATGCATTGCCGTCTCCGCTCGATCTGACCGGGCGCAGACGCTACCGCCTGTCGCTAGTCCGCGACCAAGCCTTTGTATCGCTTTCCTAGCCGAATGCGAATCGTGCTCAGAATGCTGCTCCGGGTCCGGTCGATCCCCTCAAGAAACCCAAGTTCATCCAGCAACTCGTAGATGGCTTCGGGAGACTTCGGATTCTTGGCACCCTTGTACCGCAAGTACGCAACAGCGCCAGGTACCAGCACCATCCACTCGCCCTTTGTCACCGTCCTTACAAATCGAGGCATCATGCCCTCCAGGCAACCACCTGTTCGTTACAGCCAGTACATCCGTAATCCGCCTGTTGGTCAAATTCCGGCTTCCTGTGGTGTCCGTTCTCGCAGACCCAACGCATACACCCAACACCGCGCAAACATGCCGCATCGCCATCGCCGCCCGTTAGCGATCCAGCCATCCACCAAGGTTCTCAATTGCTCACGTTTGCTCAGTCGAAAAAGCCCTGAGTGACCACGTTAGCAATACTTCCGACTGCTGCGCCAAGAACAAACCAAACGAACCCAATATATCGCCACACAAACCTTTCGACCCTATCCCGGCCCCTCAGAGTTCTGACGTAGGCCTCCCAGACCGCCTTTGCAGCTAGGTCGTACCTTTTGCCCCAACCGAACGTGCTACCGGATGGGCGAATGTTGCCACCGCCTCGCGGCGACATTTCCGCTTCGACGAAAAAACACGATGCTCGATAATCGACGCCATTTTCCTCGGACTGTACAGCCCACACCACCCCAATGGGAACGCCGGTGTAACCATCGAGTACTCTATATGTCCCATCCGATAGATCACCGAAGTTCCCACCCAGATAGGGTTTCGGTTGAATAACGTATTTCCGTCTAATGGTATCCAATTGACCCTAGCGGCCTGAATTTTGCGCCATATGGCCCGACGAATTGAGCGTCAGCAGCTCCTTCAACGCCTCGTCTTTGGAAATCCCCGCATTCCACCCGTAGGCCGCCGCGACAGCGAAATCGAGAACCGCGAGGGCATCAGCCAGCCATTGCGGGCGCGCATTGTAGAGATTGGTCAGCGTGCAGGATTTGAGTTCCTTCCCCACCGCGTCGTCACGGGTGACGGGGCGCTTCGGCTCACGACCCCAGCGGGACTCCATGGGGGCCGAGTATCACCACCCCAGGGACGCTTCGGCGTCCCTGAATCCATAAAGCCCACCGATCCCATGCCGGACGACGACGCCCCAAGGACCCCTCGCCATCGAGTCCGGGTGTTCGTCGACTTCTGGAATTACACGCTGTCGATGCGACAGCTCGACAGAGAGTTCCTTTCCGACTGGTCCGCACTCGGCCCGGTTCTGGCCCGAGCCGCCGGACGGTGCATTGCCGCCCAATCGGCCTCTCAGTACCAGGGCCTCAACTTTTACGGCTCCTACGACCCAAACGCGCACGCAATCGCTCGCTGCGCCGTTGGGCCACCACCGTCGTGGACAGATTCCCCGGTATTTCCGTGTCTATCGTCCCGAGGCAACGCAAGCGCTCCGCCCCCCCCAGTGTCCCAGATGCGGTCCGCCGATCCCGCGCCGATCAGCCGGTCGACCTCGCCGCTGATCTCTGCCGCGACGGTTTCCGCGAAGCCCCCCTTGTTGACCTCCTGGCCCGATTCCCGCTCCGCCGCCAGCCGCGCATGGCACAAGCGCTCGCTCACCTCCACCAGCTCCGCCGTTAGCGCCCGCAGCCGCTTGTACTCGTCGAGTTGCGCCCGAGTCAGCGCCCGACCGTTCACTCTGGCCGTCAGCACCTAGTTCGGCCCGTGCCCCGGACCGCCCTCGCGGGTGCAGTGGCAGTTCGGCTTGCCGCACTTGCGGTCGCGCTCGAACAAGCGACCCGGGGCGCGGAGGTCGCCGCGTCCTAAGACCACGCACAACTCCTCACAAATTTTCGTCCACCTGATGGTCGGCGGTTGACGTGGCGGGATTTGACAAAGTAGGCTCCGGAGAAAAGGGTGCCGGTCCCTCGTGTCATCAAGGGGTCGGCGCTTCTCCGCAACCTTGAGTACAGAAAATGCGACAACGACGACACAGAGTATTTTTGGCACACTCCATCCGCGCTCGCAAAGCCTACAGGAAGCCGTATGATCGCGACGTAGCCGAGGTCTTCCAGCAGAAGATTTAAGCGACACGCGCTAAACGACAATAGGAATATATGCAGGCTCAGAAGCGCTAAGAGCACAGTCTAATGCAAGGGCACCACGAGATAACAACAGAAAACAATTTTCGATTCACTGACGGGGAAGCATTGATCCTGTCTCTTGTGATAGACATTGCTAAACGGTTCTGCGATGAAGACAGCTACGAGCTGGAGCGTCTTAACTCAATTGAACACGCTTTGGCAGAGGGAGAACACGGCGATGTCGCGCTTAGTGTCTTCGGAAGTTTACCTCTTCCCCAAGGATGGAGTTCCGAACTAAAAAAAGAAGTATTCAATATTCTCGAAATGTGGGATTCGCTTGAGCTAGCTTACGAACTATTGCCGACCGAGAGGCGACAGTCCGTCAAAGACCGATTAGGTGAGTTCAGTGATCTATACACGGAGTTCAGGGGGTACGATCACCATATTCCTGACGGCGAGGAAGGATACCTGTACTACACTCAGTACGTTTTGAGGCGGAATAGGTACGAGCGGTTTCAAAATAGGAAAATTGACGGATTAGTGGGCAGTAATCTCCGAAGATACCAAGAGATGTTGCAGAAATTCGAAGCTTACAAAAGCACGGCTCGTGCAGCCAGCCGCGTCGACTATGGGGTATTCGACTGGCGCGCTTTACATGGTCGCAGTTGCTCCGATGTTCAGTATCAGGATTACGAGGATATTCTGGTTGACATGTTTGCCACGGATAGACAATGACTACGCTGCCAGTACGCGACATTTGCTTATAGGGCCCATGAGCAACGGAGCCAGGTATCATGTCTCCGACCGGACTCGCTCGCTTGTGTTCAATGGGTTGTGCGATGCGGAAAGGTCGGCGCGCTGCTTCCAAGACGAACACCGAAAGCACACCAAGCCCATTTGGGGATGGCTAGCTAGTGCTCCTTACTTTGCGCCTTTGTTAATGACGGCTTATCAACATGCATGGAACATCTTGGGGCAAGGTGTACAGATTTTCTTGTCGTTGATACCCCTGTCGGGTGTGCTTGTCATAAAGCGGAGAGATGGGTACAAAGGAGCGGTGGCGCATTTCGTTCAGGAGGAATGCGGAAAAGTGGCGAACGAGATGAAAAAGCTACTTGAAGATGTAGATGAAAATGTTTTATTGGATCAGGAGGCTCGCGAAAGACTATCTGCTTTGTCGGAAAAGCTGGGCGTCGCGACCAATAAGGCGAGCATAGCGAAAATAACCATAAGCGAGATCAAACGCCGTGAGGTACAACAGAAAGTAGTCAATGAACTCGGAGGTATTTACAGATGACTGACTTGTATCCGCCAAGACCGCCGGGGGAAGTCATTCCGCCTCCGAGGCCTCCTCCTCCGCCAGGAGTGCCGAATCCTCCCACTCCTGTGTCCATGCCTGTAGCGGCGGCGCCTCCCGCTCGTCATGCGCTTGAACCTGCTCCTACGCCTGATGACGTGAGTACCCAATTGCCCACAACGGCGATACCGCCCGCTCGTCATGAGCTTGAGCCTGCTCTTACGCCTGATGAGGTAAGTACCCAATTGCCTACGGTGGCAACGCCTCCCAACGAGGGCAGGGATCAAGGAGAGTTACGATGACTTGTGACTGGGGAGGCCACATATTCACTGTCTACGATTTAGAGAATACGCGCTGGAATCCTATTTCAGGTGTGTATATCTTTGCTTCATTGAGACAGGGGCAGTGGAGAGCTGTATACATCGGGCAGACAAACTCCTTTGCGGACCGGATTCCCAACCACGAGCAACGTTTAGCTGCGATAAGAAACGGAGCCACTCACGTACACGCGCGGGCTGTGTCAGATTTCACCCAAAGGCAAAGTATCGAGCGCTCCCTAATACAGGTGTACCATCCAATTCTTAACAGCATGTAGAGCAAACGGACATTCCGGTCCTCGGCGCGATCTCGGCCAGACGTTTGCACCCCGCTTTCGCAAAGTGTCTTCGGATGGTGAGCCAATCCGCACTCGGATCGCCGGTCAGAGTAAGGTTAGACAGACCGAGGATTGCCGCCTCAATCGGGAGGAAGACGCTCCTTTTGGAAACGTCTTTTCCTTCGACCTTGCGACCGACGGCGGTTTCGTAGGTAGCAAGAATTCTGGAAGCCTCCTGAAGGCTGGTCTTCGACGGAGTGTCGCCCCCTTTGCCTCGGAAATTGCTGGCTATCAGAGTGACGAACTCCGCCCCGTCGGACGTCGTGCCGTGGCACTGTAAACTATGCGCGATGATTTCAGCGGCAAGAATCGCTGCCTCCATGTTGACAGCGGCGTAGTGCTCGATTCGCGGCAGACCTCCCAGCGGCTCGTGAAACACGTCCGAGACTAGGCGGGGCATGCGCTTGGTCGGCACGAAGATCGCAATCGACCAGTCCTTCGGTTTGTTCTCGATCAGTCGCTTCCGTGCCTGCAACGTCTCCGTAACGACTTTGGTGATCGCCTGGTTCTGGTTGGGCTCGAAGAGCTCGAGGTCAACGCCTTCATAGCTGCTCTTCGAGTATCTTCCGCTGAGCATGATCATTTGCTACGGAGCGTCAAAGGCAATGCAGAGCTTCTACACCGTTTGCTGCTCACACAATGGCGTCAATCCCCGTCGCCTACGAACTTGGACCCACCACCGAATCTGTTTCCGGCGCCACTTGAAGAGTTCGCTCCGCCCGTACCATCTCCCTCTCCGCCACCTGGCTCGCAGCACCTACTACTATCGGCCCAAGGCTCACGGGCAAGTACCCGATCTCATCTCGTTATGTTGAGTTCAACATAATTGGACGAACTGGGCTATCTGCCCTTCGCCCAGACCGGCGGACAGTTGCTGTTCCATCTGATCAGCAAGCTCTATGAACGCACCTCCATCGCCGTGACCACGAACCTGGCCTTCGGGGAATGGCCCAGCGTGTTCGGCGATGCGAAGATGACCACGGCGCTGCTGGACCGCCTCACCCATCATTGCGATATCGTGGAGACGGGCAACGAGAGCTGGCGGTTCAAGAACCGATCCTGATCCGCCAGGCCCGGACCGCCGAATCCGGACAAGACGCGCAGTTGCGGGCCGGACTTACCCACCCCTTGCACACCGCCCCGCTAGAGTGTCGGAGGCACGCGGGTCCGTGCACAAGGCGTGGATAAATCCGGCTCGCGAGACCCCGACGCCGTCACTCGAGCCCCATTTGGGTGGGTCAATTTTGGACGCCGATTGGAGTCAGTATTCAACGCCGATTGACAGTCGGTTGTATGGCCAGCCTGCCAGAAATCTGCAGCTAAGGACCGTTTGAAACCGGGGGTGCTTACGGGTGTGTACGCAATCGCGCGGAACTCCGCGCACGTGCGCTATGCCTTTGCGAAGAAAAGTGCCAGCGGCACGCGATCGAGTCGAGTTTGGACACCTGACGTTAAGAGTAGCCGGTGTGCATTCTTGTTGACAAACCCTCCATCGGGAATGCGACAATCGACGGACGCTTCGATCCTTATGGACGCAGGAATGTTCTGGGGGTGATGCGTGCTTTCATACGAAGAGAGAAAAGACTTGGCAAGTTCATTTATTGCCGTATGGTTCGGTGTTTCTGCGGCGTTACTTGTTGCCTGAAAGATGGATCTGAAGGAGTTTCGGAAAGAGAAGTAATCTCCGAGTGCCCTGTTGCGATAGTTGGTTTGGGGGTTTGCGTCAACAACGTAGATCTGACTGCTGATTAACTCTTCCAGCCGGCCCCAGGACGCAGTTTTTTGCGCGCGTGGAGGGACTGAGAATTGCGCCAATTCTTTCCACCGATGGGGTTGATCTGTAATGAGCATCGAACCGGTTGCCTGGGACAACACAAAAGACATCTCCAAGTTCGGTGCCATGTGCATTAGGGTCAGCTGACCCTTGTCTGCATGCGCGACATCGTTCTGCAGTGGAGCCAGCGGATCGTGTTCACTTTGCTCTTCCATATGATCGAGAACTGCTTCGATCATGGCTTCATCCATATTCTCCAGCGTGTCGCTGTTGACCTGACTGACCTGCATGATCCAGGCTCTTCGAAGCTCCCTGGGTGCGGTGAGAATTGAGCGCCGATGGTCGTCTTCGGCCAGTGACAAGAAGGTGGCGTCTGGGGTTGTATCGAAGTTGGCTGCGTCGGAACGGGCCTTGGCCATCGCCATCATTTGTCTTCTCAGGTTGTCGTCAAATGCGCACGGGTCGGGAAAGAAATTGACAAAACCAGCGTCGATGTAGGGCATAAGGGTCAAAAGAAGGTACAGGTCCTTCAGTGTCTGATGAAGGTAGAGATGAGAGGAATGAACAGGACTGAAATCCGGTTTGACGGACGCGGGGTTGACAAAGGGATGCTGTATAAGTACTTGGTCGAACCAAGACGCGGACCCTAGGGCGAACAGTGGTACCGTTCTAGGATCGATAAGACCCGTATACAGGGCCCTGCATTCGCCGTCGGGCTTGGGAAGAAGGCTGAAGATATCGGTATCTGGCGGCCAGAGAAAGCCGTACAGACCATAAATCTCCTTCACGTGATCGGGATTAATTTCGCGCTGAACGTCCTCCCAGGTCTTTTTTTCATTGAAGCCCAGGATATCGAATACGCCGTTGTACAGGCTCAAATTGCGTTCGCGGATACTCAAGTGAGTCCATGACGGTCGTTGGAATTCGCTCTTGTTTCGGCAACAACGTTTGAACTTTCTTCCACTGCCGCATCCGCAAGGGTCGTTGCGACCGATCTTTCGCTTATCCGTCGTCTTTTCGAGGTGTTCGTTCGCGGGACTCGTTCGGCCGAACGAGTCTTGGTAATATGTGGTCCCGTCGTTGAATCCAGCATACAATTCTCCGCCGAATCGGTACAGTTCGGACTCTGGCGGCAGCAGAACGGAATCGACAGCGTCCCATTCACGGACGAACCCTTCATCGGGGTGCAGCCAGTCGCGGTGGGCGGCAGCGATATAACGACGTGCGCGACTCTTAAGGACGCAATTGACCATCTGCACCTCTTGTTCGTTGAGCGAACGCGATTTAATGAGGGCGTCGGTTCGAACCATCGTGTTGCGGCCAAAACGAGCATTGGTCCGCTTGTCGATGGGATTGGCGTTGTCGCGGTCCAGTACATACTCATAGTTCGACAAAACGAGGCAGAAATCCTTGCTCAAGGGAAAAATCGTACGGGTTCCTTTGAAAGCGATTGAGGGATCGTTTGGATAAGCACATTCTTTGGAGTGGGGAGGGAATGCGGGATTGTAGGTAGTCACAGGGTGGTCTGTGAGTATGAACTTGGTTTCGGAGTTCTCGGCGGAGACAATCTCCCGAACGCCTTCTGTCCATATTGTGCAGTGGATGTTGCTGATCGCCTGCATCTCGCGCATCAATTCATTTTGATCGAGTTCGGGAAAGTGGATTCGGACCCAGTCCAACCCTTTGGGTGTCCTGGTTTTCTGGGAATCGATATATGAATAGAAGTCTAAGAAATGGCGATGCCATCTGGCCAGATCGTCGCTGCAATAAGCTCTGACGGCCTTTGCGCCGGAGTTGTCTATGGCGCCGAAAAGTCGGCGCTCGATGCCGTCGCTTATGTACGGCCCAAAGAATGTGGTGTACAAGTCGGTTTGATAGAAGCACTGAGAGGGGTATCGTCGGCTCTGTGCGTTCATCGTTATCGTGCGACCGTTCGGCAGGTGTTTCTTGTCAGGCTGGAGGTCCAGATAATGAAGGCGGTTAGCGTGCTTATCCAGGAATCTCTTTTGGTACCACTGAGGTACGTAATGGCTTTTTCGGGTTGGTTTCACTTGGGAATTCTGTTGTTCGAAATTTTCTGTCTATCAATTGATCGGGAAAGAACCGCTAACACGCGAGTTCGGACAAGTACGCATTTGCCTCGTCGTCGGATGAGACGACTTGGCACTGATTAGCTTTGTCTGGCGCGACATGCGCATTCAGTAACTGTCCTTTGTAACGAGCGAACGGTCAACAAGCACGTGCATTAGTCTGGCGCAACGCTTGGTTGGTCAAAGTCAGGTGGATTTGGTCGCCTTGGGGTCAATTGTGAGGATGAGAACTGGCTGGTCAGTTTCCTGGAGTTTGATTAAGGGAGGGGCTTTGGAATCTCTACCCCCTGAAAGCCGGCGCGGTCTACGGCGGTGAGGCACAAGCCTAGCGAGTTGATCCAAAGCATGATGGCACGTTGCACCGACACTACGCGCCGCTGAAATGCAGGGGATCTCGGTCGCAACCAATGAGTAGACAACGCGTCCAAGTACTGTCAGAGCTCAGAGAGAGCAAATGCTCCGTCGCTGAGCCGTCCCCGCCCGTCAACCCCTTTTCGTGCACCCACATGTGAGCAAGATTGTCGGTACAGCCCTGCACGTTCACGACGAAGGCTTGAAGATAGATCGCCGCTTCGCGAACGGCCAAACGATTGTGGACCCAGTGGATGCGGGGCGGAAACAACTCCATGGCGCGCGCGACGCAATCCTCCATGAGTTGGAGGCGGCGAAGAAATCCCTCTGTCGCGAACGCCCGCGCCGTTTCGTTTTCGAAGCGCTGTGCGGCGTACGCCGCCGCGAGCGCCTCGCGCTTGTCGCTCAGCGCCATGTCCCATTCGTAGAACCGCTCCATGTCCGCGCAGCTAAAACTCATTGCTTCTCTCCAGTCGTTGCGGGTGCCCCGGCACGGTGCCGCCGCCCGCCGGCGTTCAGTGCCGCTCGCGCCAGCCGCTCCTGACCGATCGTCAACGCCGACTTCACGCGCGGGGGGCTTCGCCGCCCGGTCGCGCGCCGGCTCGGCTTCTCCTGGCCCGCGGTCTTCGGGGGCGTCCTTGCCCAGCCTAGCCGTCGAGCCTCCCGCTGCACTTCCTCCTGCAGGTGCTTCAGCTTCCCGTCGTCCAGACCCCGCAGGAAACTCTCCAGATCGAACGCCCCGTCCGGCGCCGGCAGCGGCCCCGATTCCAAGGATCCGGCCAACGGCTTTCCGGCCGGGCACCGCCCGCTCCGCCGTGAACCCGGAAAACGCCTCGCCATCCGCCAACGGTGTCACAAGGCATTGCATGCGGCAAGCATTGCCTTCGGCTGCGCCGTGCTGCACGTGTCAGCAACGCCTGCCGCGTGCAACGCCTGCCGAGCGCAGCGCTGGAGTAAGGCTTCGCGGGGGGCGAGCCCCCGGGAACGAGAGAGCCATTCGGCCACCGGGGATCGTCAACACCGTCCGGAGAACCACATGCATCACCTTGCACCGACCGGCGCGGACCCCGCGCCGCTGAACTTCAACGCCCCCGTGCGCGCCGAATCGGTCGACGCTACGCCAACATCGGCGACGCCGCAACCCTGACCGTCCCGCAAGCCCGCCGCGAGGCCCACAAGCACATCGCCAGCTTCACCGAACCGGCCAAGATCGACATCGGCCCCCGCACGCCGGGCCACCCGATGACCGCCTTCGCCGAGGAATTCCTCGACCGGCAGGCCCATCGCTGGAAACCCCGGACCAGGGAAACCAACGAGCGCATCCTGCGCAAGGATATCCTGCCCGCCTTTGGCGATACGACGGTGGACGCCATCACGGTAGAACAGGTCAAGGAATGGTTCGCGTCCATGAGCGAACGGCCCGGCATCGCCAACCGTTCCATGCCGGTCCTGTCCGTCATGATGCGCATGGCCGAACGCTGGGGCTACCGCCCCCACAACACCAACC
>MKWU01005008.1_pt1 | contig 14919 bp, 16 predicted proteins | sample 809101 | NCBI WGS metagenome assembly MKWU01 (sample SAMN05860141, study PRJNA318959) | sponge metagenome | host: Aplysina aerophoba | place: Slovenia: Piran, Adriatic Sea, Gulf of Piran | collected 2013-05-07 | reverse complement strand
CGGCGACAACGTCGAGATGGAGGTCGAGCTGATCTCGCCCGTGGCCCTCGAGACCGGCTCCCGCTTCGCCATCCGCGAGGGCGGGCGCACCGTCGGCGCCGGCTCCATCACCGAAATCCTCGAGTAGCCATCCAAGGCGTGTAGCTCAATTTGGCAGAGCATCGGTCTCCAAAACCGAAGGTTGCGGGTTCAAGTCCTGCCGCGCCTGTTTTTTCTCCTCCTCTCCCCGCACGCCGGACACGCTCCCGATGACCCGATCCGCCACCGCCGCCGCCGGCATGCCCAGCCGCGTGTTGCGCTTCTTCCGGGAAGTGCGCACCGAACTGTCCAAGGTCACCTTCCCGACACGCGAGGAAGGCATTCGGCTGACCACCGTGGTCATGCTGGTAACCCTGGCCGCCGCCGGCTGCCTGTATGCGCTCGATCTGGCCTTCAGCTACGTGATCACCTGGATCATCACGCTCTAGGCCGGCCCAGCCCCTCTCCCGCCACAGAACAGAGCAAGCCATGGAATCCAATCTCGACGCCGGGCTGCCGCCGGATCCCCAGGAAGACGGTCTTGATGACCTGGACACGACCGAGGATCTGCTGCTGGAAGAGGAATCCGCCGCCACCGGCTGGTACGTGGTCAACTGCTACTCCAGCAAGGAGCACCAGGTTAAGGCCAATCTGGATGCCCGCCGTGAAATCCCGGTCATGAATGAAGGCGGCGACTTCATCGATCTGCGGGATTTCATTATCGATGTCATTGTCCCCACCGAAACCGAAATCGAGATTCGGGACCAGCAGCCCAAGGAAGTGGAGCGGCAGCTCTTTCCGGGCTACATCCTGGTCAAGATGAAGCTGGACGCGCAACAGAGGCTGAACGAGGATGCCTGGCTCTGTGTGCGGGAAACCCCGGGCGTGACCGGCTTTGTCGGCATTGGCCACGAACCGACCCCCCTGTCCAACAGCGAGGTTGACCAGATCATGTCCCGCATCGAGTCGCCGGAGCCCAAGGTCAAGGTCAGGTTCCAGCTGGGTGAACGCGTGCGTATCACCAGCGGACCCTTCGCCGAATTCGCCGGCTCGGTGGACGAACTGCAGCCGGACAAGGGCAAGGCCCGCGTACTGGTCAGCATCTTTGGCCGGGACACGCCGGTCGAGGTGGAGATTGTCCACTTGGAGCAGTTGGGCTGATCCGGCCCGCCCCCATCAGCCACAGGACCACAGGTGAACTGACGCAATGGCAAAGAAACTCAAAGCGCTCGTGAAGCTGCAGCTGGATGCCGGCAAGGCCAATCCGGCACCACCCGTGGGCACCGCGCTCGGTCCCCACGGCATCAACATCATGGGCTTCTGCAAGGAGTACAACGCCCGGACCCAGCAGCAGGCGGGCCAGGTGATTCCGGTCGAGATCCAGATCTTCACCGACGGCTCCTTCAGCTTCATCACCAAAACCTCGCCGGCCGCCGACCTGATCAAAAAGGCCATCGGCCTAGACAAGGGCAGCGGCGTGCCCCACATGGAAAAGGTGGGGGTCATCAAGCGGGATCAGGTGCGCGGCATTGCCGAGACCAAAATGAAGGATCTGAACGCCCGGACCATCGAGGCGGCCATGCTCATGATCGAGGGTACGGCCCGCAGCATGGGCGTCACGGTTGAGGACTGACCGGTCCACCCGCCCGAACCCAACCCATCCCCGCAGGAGACCTCCCATGGCAAAGAAGAGCAAGCGTTACCGCAAGGCCGCGGCCGACCTTGACCGCACGACCATCCATTCCCCCGAAGACGCCATCCGCGTCGTCAAGGAGCGCGCCAGCGCCAAGTTCGACGAATCGGTGGAGCTGCACCTCAGCACCTCCCTGGATCCACGCAAGTCCGAAGAGCAGATCCGAGGCGTCACAACCCTGCCCCACGGCACGGGCCGCACGGTCCGCATCGTGGTCTTCGCCGGGCCAGACGGCATTCCGGTGGCCGAGGCGGCCGGAGCCGACGAGGTTGGCGGCGAGGAACTGGCTGCGCGCATCCAGCAGGGCTGGACCGACTTCGACGTGGTCCTGGCCACCCCGGACATGATGCGGGTGGTGGGCCGCCTGGGCCGCATCCTGGGTCCGCGGGGCATGATGCCCAGCCCCAAGGCCGGCACGATTGTCAACGCGGACCAGTTGGGCGCCATCATCGACGAAACCCGGAAGGGCCGCGTGGAGTACCGCGTGGACCGCACCGCCGGCATCCACTGCGGCATCGGCAAGGCCAGTTTCGAACCGCACATGCTGCACGAAAACATGGCCACCATCATGTCCGCCATGGTGCGGGCCAAGCCCACCACGGTCAAGGGCATCTTCATCAAGAGCGTGGCCCTGGCCTCGACGATGGGGCCCGGCGTCGCCGTCGACGTCAACCAGGCCATGCAGATGCAGGGGGACAGCTAGGCGTCCCCGCGGTTCGTCCGCGCAACCGATCCCGTACCGGCACTGCCGCATTCCGTTGCAACCGGGCTGGAACGGGCAATGCCCGTTCCTGTCGGCCGGCGCGCTTGCCGGCACCTTCCCCGTGGCTCTGGCCTCCCGATGCAGGAGGTTGAGAGCCGCCTATTCGCCGCATGGCGCACCCGGGATGCCAACCCGACCAGCCGCTCCGGTAGTGCCAACAACCATCCCTGTTCCGCGTACATCCTCGCCGCGGCGTGTCGGACGCGCTGGTTCGGTCCCACCGGATGGATGCTTGATTGTCTGGACGGGATGGTCTGCGTCGACAGCGGTCTTCATGTCCGACTGGACCGACTGCGCCGGGTCCGCCTCCAGGACATGCAATGACTACCTTGCGGCCCGCGGCGGGCCGTGTATGCTTTCAGCCCGGTATGACTTGATTGCTGCCATAACAACGAGCCAGGCCCGTGGAGATCGCAACTTCTTCATCCGAGCGGTCCGCCGAGCAACTTTCCGCGGCCAATCTGCAACGGGCTGTGCAAGCCGTCTTGCGTGACGGATACGTCATCCTGCGGGATGTGATCGATCCTGATCACTTGGACAGCTTGTTGCCGCGCATGACGGCCGACTCCAAGCGCTTGATCGCAGCGGAGCAATGGGGCGGCGCAGGACGTCTGCCCGGACACCTGCAGCAGGCACCGCCGCCGTTGGTCCCGTTCGTCTTTCGGGACATTGTGGCCAATCCATTTGCCGTCCAAGTGACCCACAGCATCCTGGGCGACGGCATGTACAACCGTTTCTACAACGGCAACACGAACTGTCCCGAAAGCCGTATGCAACCCCTGCACGCGGACGCGGCTTCCCTGTGGCCCAACCTCCGGACCGCGCATCCCCCGGCTTCCCTGGTTGTCAATGTATCGCTCGTGGATGTCACCGAAGACAATGGCAGCACGGAATTGTGGCCTGGCACCCAGCTTCTGTCCCTCGGGGATGATCGCCGCGTGGACCCCGAGACCGAAGCCCAACGACGGGCTGAGATACCGCCTGTCAGGGCCAATACGGCCAAGGGCAGCCTGGTCATACGCGACACCCGTCTTTGGCACAGGGGCATGCCCAACCTGTCGAATCAAATCCGGCACATGATCGCGATGGTTCACAACATCCATTGGCTGGCCCGACCGGATCGTTTGTGGTTTGACAGCCGCTGCCGAACGAAATTTCCCCAGGATGGACGCCTTGACCATAACGTACAATTCACGGAGCGTCCGTTGGACTACCTGTTTGTGCGCTACGCCCAGCCTGCGAAGCCGGAGACCGATCAGTAGGATTTGTCCTCCGTAAACCGGTTGAATGCGCTCGCGAAAATCGGGATCAACGAAGTGAGGAAGCGAGATTAAATGAAGTCCGTGTACTTGGCCAATCCTTATGGATTCTCGAAACAGCAACGACAGCGCCTCTTGCCGGAGATAGTACAGGCGCTGGAAGCCATAGGCTTGGAAGTTTGGGAGCCTTTCTCCCGAAACAATCAGGAGGAGCGGGGCCAGGAAGGTTGGGCCTATCGGGTGGGGCAAGCCGATTTTCGCGATGTCAGGGAATCCGACGGCATCGTCGCCATTGTCAATGGCTGGCCGCCTGACGAGGGCGTCATGGTGGAACTGGGCATGGCGATCGCGCTGGGCAAGCCCACGTTCCTGTTCCGGGACGATTTTCGCGTTGGCACCGATTCCATCGAATACCCGCTTAACCTGATGTTGTTTACCGGGTTGCCCCAAAAGGGCTGGGAGGACTATTACTTCAACTCCATTGAGGAGTTGGCATCTCCCGCCAAGGCGCTGGTTCCTTGGGCGCAGGGCAACTGACTGCCTGACGGGATCAGGAGAATCAAACCCGTCTCTTGTGAAAGCCGCGACCGTTTGACAAGTTGCCGCCAACGCCAATCCAAAGCTCGTGCTCCGGGGTTTTGGGTGGGTCGCGCGCTGTTCACACTGCCGCGCGCATCGAAGGGTCCGGTGGTTTCGTCCCGATCTGGCACATCACGATCCGGGTGTCCACGGGCATCCCGGCCACGTTGGCGGTCCTGGATTGCAACGGGGGTCTGGAACAACTTCCCGTAGCCCTCCGTTGCCATCGGCTCGAAGTCCAAGCGAGCCGTTTCGGCGAGCCTCTACCTCTTGCAGACGGATACGGCCGGAGCCGACTGTTCGCCGGACACACCGCTACATCCGTCCCCTTGGCCATTTTTCGCCTTGGGCAGGTACTACGTCGAGGGCCTGGTGAAATCAGGATTGAAGGCGCAATCCGAACCCGGCGTCAATCCCCGGTCGCCCAAGCCTGCCGGCTGGAACCCACCGGCTTGCCCGTCCGCACCGACTCGTCCATCAACAGGCTCAAATACTGGTCCTGCGCGCCTTGGGCAAGGTCGTAGAACCGCTCACCATTGCGAACGTTGGCCGACATGCGCAGCAGGCAGTCCGCCACCGCAATCTCGTCGTCGGCCAGACGCCCGGGAAGGACTGGGCTGTGGTACACCCACTCGTCCCCCAACTGGATGCCCTTGTGGTGGAACCCCTCCAGGTTGCCGCCGTGGCCCGCATCCACGCGCCGCAACGGCAGTGTGAGCGGTGTCCGGGAATCCGCCAGCCAGGCGACCGTGTCCTGCAGGATTTCGCCGCGCGTGCCCCGGATCAGGACGCGCGGCGCCCGGACCCAGGAGAAATACTGGTCTCCGGTGAAGTCGAAGAGGCCTGTCTGTCCCGTGCTGAAACGAAAGAGGGCCAAGGTCTGCCGGGAGGCCACCAACCTGTCCGGCGGCGGCGGATCCACCCGTCCGCGCCCGGCCAGCAACTGCGATTCCACCGTGACGGCATGAATTTCCGCGTCGGCGAAGCCGGCACCCAGCATCAGACGCATCAGGCTGACCCCATGGTAGCCGTGGGCCGCGGACACTTGGGCCTGCGTGACACCCCCGATCAGGCCGCTGGCGGCCACCGCAATGCGCGCGGCGTGCATGGGTTGGAACTGGTACTGCTCCGCGACCTGGATGTGGCCGCCTTGTTGGGAAAGGGCTGTCAAGGCCTTCAACTCCGCCAGCGTGCGCCCGGGCGGCGTCTCCGTCAGGACCGGCAGGCCGGCGGCCACCACATCGCTGATCACCGCGGCTGCAGCCGGCTGGCTCACCGACACCACGACAAACTCCAGGTCCTCCACCGCCAGCAACTCCGACAGCGTCGCCACCACGGGTACGCGCCAACGCGCGGCGTAGGCCCTGCCCTTGGCGGAATTCCGGACCTGTACGCAAGCCACCTCGAAGCGGTCCGGCATCAACCGGGCAATGCGCATAAAGAAGTCGGAGCGCCAACCGGCTCCGATCAGGCCAAACCGAATCCTGTCCGTCATAACCGGATCCACCTATGGCAATCGACTTCTGCCGCGGTGGAGACGGGGCGGTACGCCCCCGCGTCCACAGGGCATTCAACATGGTTCGTCAGTCCAAACGGGCGGGCCGCAAGCCTCTGGTGAAACAACCGCGACCACCTTGCGTTTGTCCGGCAAGTTGGCCAAGGCCGCCAGACCGGCACTGCCCGTGCCCAACCCCATGGCAAACCCTCGGCATGCTGGTTCGCCTTGTTGGACGGTGAAGCAGACATGGTCAATCCTATCCAACCGTACCCCATGGCCCAAGCGGGTATGCGACCGGAAATTTGGCGGCAACCCGTGCTGTGGGCTATATTCCCTCAATCAAACACCCAAACGCCCGACCGAAGACCGCAGGCGGTACACACCCTAAAAGCCCAAGAGGCTGCCTGTCGAGGCCCGGTGCGGAACGGGGGCCCGGGATCCGCTGAGGATCCGCGGTCTGCCGTGCGCCAGCCCCGCTTCTTCAAGGACAGCGGGGTTTTTTGTTGGCCCTGCGCCACACAAGGACAACGACCACAATGGCTCTCAGCCGCACACGCAAGGAAGAACTGGTTGCCCAGTACACCGATCTGGTGACCGACTCTGCCGCTCTGGTCTTCACCGGCTATCAGGGCACCAGCGTCCCCGAGATGCAGGACATTCGACACCGCATGCAAAATGCCGGTGCCACCTTCATGGTGGTCAAGAACCGCCTGTTGCGCATTGCCCTCAGCACCTGCCATCCCGATGTCGAGGTACCGGTCTTCACCGGTTCCAGGGCCGTGGTCTTCAGCGGCGAGGACGTTGGCCACACGGTGACGGAGCTGAAGTTCCACATTGCCCGGGAGTTGAAGAACGATCACCCGTTCCACATCTCCGGCGCCTGGATGTCGGGTCAGTGGCTGGAAGCCCCCGACGCCGAGCAGCTGTCGGAACTGCCCTCCCTGGCCGAAGTGCAGGCCACACTCCTGGCCACCATCTCCGCCCCCGCCCGCGAGCTGGTCGGAATGGTGGATGCGGTGCCCAATGCGCTCTACCGCGTCATCTCCGCGCCGCCGCGGGATCTGGCCCAGGTCCTGCGGGCGCACAGCGAGGCCGCCTAGGCCCAATACTGATCACTTAAGCGCAAAATTCTGTTGACTTAAGGCAGGTTTGAGATTGTGTCCGTTACCCGAAAGACGGTGCTAGTGGACATAACTGAGCTAAATAGACAGTATTGCGCCTAGGCCTGCCGGGCCCCTGCCAACGTTCAACCCCTACTCAACCCAATCAACTGTTCATTCAAAGAGGACACCATGGCTGACATTGAAAAGATCAAGCAGGACCTTGACGGCTTGACGCTGCTGGAAGCAGCCGAACTGGTCAAGATGCTCGAGGAGGCTTGGGGCGTCAGCGCCGCGGCTCCGGTTGCGATGGCGGCCGCCCCCGGCGCGGCTTCCGCCGGCGAAGAGGCGGAGGAAGAGGAGCAGACCGAATTCGACGTGATGCTGACCGACATCGGCGGCAAGAAGATCCAGGTCATCAAGGCCGTGCGCGGCATGACCGATCTGGGCCTCAAGGAAGCCAAGGCCCTCGTGGAAAGCGCCCCGGTTGCCGTGCTGGAGGGTGTTTCCAAGGACGAAGCCGAGGAAGCCGCCGCCAAGTTCGAGGCGGAAGGCGCCAAGGCCGAAGTCAAGTAGCCCATCCCGGCCTCGGCCGGAACGTCAATGGCCAAGGCCCTCCGGCATGCCGGAGGGCCTTGTTGCTTCTGAACGGTCGGAGCCCTGCAACCCACCGGGCTGGCGTTGGGTTGCGGATCCCCAACCCGTTTACACTGCCGCCATGGACACCGAACTGCCCGTGGGCCGCCCCCTGGTCGGCCACGACTGGGCTGTCGCCCATCTGATCGATGTGGCCACCCCCGATCCCGGGCCCGCACCGCCCGCGTGGTCCCGTCTGCATCATGCCTATCTGCTGACGGGAGCCCGGCATATCGGCAGGAGCACCCTTGCCGGCCGGTTGGCCGGCGGCCTGCTGTGCCGGGAACCCGCCGGCCAGGGCCCGCGGCCTGCTGTGCGGGAAACCGGCCGGCAAGGCCTGCGGCACATGTGCGGACTGCACGAGCTTCACCGGCGGCAACCATCCCGACTTCCTGCTGGTCGACCCGACCACCCCCGACGGCGAACCGGACCGGGACGGAGGCCGTCTGCGTGTGGAACAGGCGGACGCCGTCCTGCACTTCACCGTCATGAAGCCGTTCCAGAGCCGGTTCCGGGTTGTCCTGATTCGGGAACTGCAACGGGCGACCCCTCAGTTTGCCAACCACCTGCTCAAGACCTTCGAGGAGCCGCCCGCGGCCGCGCTGCTGCTGGCCACGGCCACGGACACGAGTGCCATCCTGCCGACGCTCGTGTCCCGCTGCCAGACCCTGAAACTGAAGCCCGCCAGCCGCGAGGCCCTGTGCACCGCCCTGCAAACCGGCTGGGGCACCGAGCCGGAACGGGCCGACCTGCTGTCGCGCCTCGCACAGGGCCGCATGGGCTGGGCCGTCCTGCAATTGGAGGATGCCCGGATGTGGCAACGCCGGGATCGCAATCGGGCCCTGGCAACGGACCTGGCCGCCAGTTCCATCCCGGAAAGGCTGGCCCGCGCCGACGCCCTGGCCGTGCGCAACTCCCCCGCCCAACTGCAGGAACAGGTGGACTTCTGGCTTTGGTGGTGGCGGGATGTCTGGCTGATCCAGCATGATCTGGCGAACAGCTGCGTTAATGTAGACTGTGGGGACGAGCTGGAATCCCTCGCGGCGCGGGTACGCGCCGCCGATGTCACGGCCTTTCTGCAGCGGCTTGAACGCGCCATCCAGCAGATGCGCGCCAATGTCAACGGCCGCCTGGTCATGACCAGTCTCATGATTCATATGCCGATGGCCGCCTGAAGGCGGTCCATCCCATCGCCGGCCGCGGCGGACCGGGAGACCCCGGCCCCGCGCGGAGGCAGGACAACAATCCATGACAACCGTCGTCACCGTGCAGTTCCGGCCGGTCGGCCGCACCTACGACTTCAACGCGCACAACTTCGCGGACCTGGAACGCGACGAATACCTGATCGTCGAGGGCAAGGACGGACCGGCCCTGGTACAGGTCGTGCAGCCGCCCCACGGCGTCCAGCCGGACCGCGAGCCAACCAAGTCCGTGCTGCGGCGCGCCACCGTCTGGGATCTGCTGGAACGGGAACGGCTGAAGGACCTGGAATCCGAAGCGCTTGATCTGTGGCAGTCGGAAGTACGCGAGCGGGGTCTCCGCATGCGTGTGCTGGAATGCAGTTACAACCTCGACGGCGGCCAGCTCACAGTCTCCTACCGGGCCTCCGGCAAGCGCCGTCGCCAGCGCGAAATGCGCAATCTGCAACGGGACATGGCCCGCAGCCTCAGGGCGCGCATCGAGATGCGCGAGGTGCGGGAGCGGGAAGCGGCCAAGTTGCTGGACGGCGTCGGCAAGTGTGGGCGGCAGCTGTGCTGCACCACCTGGCTGCGGGAGTTCCGCCACATCCGGCCGGAGATGGCGCGCACCCAGCAGTTGTCGGAGAACCGGGACGAAATCACCGGGGTATGCGGCCGGCTGCTTTGCTGCCTGTCCTACGAGGACGAGATGTACCGCTCCCTTACCCGGTCCCTGCCCAAGGTGGGGGCTCGGGTGGTAACCCCCCAGGGTGCAGGCAGGGTCCGCTACATCTTTCCGCTCAAGAAGACGGTGACCGTGACGCTGGAGAATGACATCAACGCCGAGTTCGGGGTTGACGAACTGTTGCCGCCCAAGCAGGACCCGTCATGCGGCTCCTGCGGGGGCTGCACCGCAACCCGCCGCGCGGAAGGCGAACGCGAAGCGGAGCAGCGGGCACAGGATCAGCAGGCTACCTCCACCTAACCCCCGTCAACTTGCCAGGCCGGCCCGACCGTGGCCCGGTTCGGCCTGTCCCTCGCGCAAGTCGGTTGGCACGTGTGCCGAGAGTTCCATAGGCTGTTCCGCGTTTGCACTGCCGCGCTGCCGTCCCCGACTTTCCGCGGACCGAAAGATCATGGTGCCGCGCGGACAGCCCGCAAGGCCAACTTTCCGTTCTTCACAGCTCCTGCATTGGATGTTGGCGCCCGCGGGATTGCATAGCCAGAAGAACTGCAAACGCGACCGCAGCGGTCAGGCACAGGGTTGCAGGCACCATGACATCCCGGTCCGACAGAGTCAGGGACAAATCAAACTCGATCATCCCTCCCGACGAAGCCAGTTCGCTCAAGAAAAAGCCGCTTGTCCAGCCTGTAGCGACAGCCACCGCAAAGCCTGCGGTAACCAACAAGTGGATCCCCAGCCCGGTAACCGCGGCGCGTTGGGCCCGTCGAGGCAAAGGCCAACGGGATTGTGCCGCTGCGACGAAGACCCCAATGGCCACCGGCTGCAACAGCATCAACAGCATCCTGTAGAACACGGTTGTTTCCGTGGCGCCTGCGGCCACGAGCGCCAGCAGGGCGGTGATGGACACCAAGACAACACCCAGCGCGACAGTGACCGGCCTGAGAAGATGTTTGGCCATATCGGGAACGTGGTCCGTTCGGGTTGGTGAGCAAGTCATGGAGTAGCTACGCCGCGCCGGCTCGCCCGGTTGCATGTTGTCCAGGACCAACCTTGAGGCGCGGCCCGGCCTGTCCATCCATCAACGCCTGTACCTCGTCCACGAACCAAGGCGCCGGCAACTGCCGATCAGGTTGGCGCAGCCCGGATCCGCGGCCGCACGCGCATCGGTTTCTTCCGGAGTACATGACGTTTCGGTCAACGGTTGTTGGGGCAGGCGCGTACCACCCCAAGGTCTGCTGGGGGTAGGCAGCCGACAGCCGTCATGAACGGCATCGTCGCGCGTCGGCTACACGCGTCGACAACGCGCCTGCCCAGTGGCCGTTCCGGCCACAATGCGGATCCGGTCCCCCGGACGGTCAGTTCTTCAGGAATTGGCTGGGCGCGCGCTGGGCCGGCAGCGAGTCGTCGACCTCCATGTCGAGTTCCGGCGGCCGCTCCCCCTCCCACCAGGTCGGCATGGAGGGATAGGGAAACACATCCCACCACTGCAACAGCAGGGAGCGCCGTGCATCGGAACGGTTGGGGTGGGCCGCATGCAGAACCCGGCTGTCGGCTATCACCAAATCCCCCGCCTTGACCGCCAAGTCGACGGCGTCCGGATGATCCCGGAAGGCCGCATGGTCCTCGTCCGTGGACTCGTCCTGCAGCTCCTCTTCATGGGCGTCCGGCAACTCGGCGTGCAGGTCGATGCGGTGCAGGTGGGTGCCCGGAATAACCCGCAGGCAGCCGTTGTGGGGCGTGGTATCGACCATGTAGTACGACAGGAAAATCTTGGTCGGCCACGGCAAGCCGGACTTGGGGTGGTTCCAGGCCATGCCGTCCTGGTGCCAGTAGAGGGCGGGTCCATGGGCCGGCTTGCTCAGGATCAGGGCGGAATTGCCATGCGTCATGTTCTCCAAGCCCAGCGCGTCGCACACCTGCTTCTGCACCGGGTTGTCCAGGAGCTCGTCCGTCATGCGCGTGTAGAAGGGCCGACGCTCCTCCAGGAGGGGCCGCTCCCCGCCTAGGTAGGCGTTGACCAGCTTCTCGTTGATGATGGGGAAATCGCTGCCCTGAAAGCGGAAGCGGTGGGGGATGGGATGCGTGTCCAGGAAATCGTCGATGAAGGCCTGGGCACGGGACAGGGCATCCCCGTACAGCACGCCGGGAATGATGCAGTAGCCGTCCCTGAGCAACTGGTCGCGCGTGGCGCGCGCGTCGGCACCGGAGAGAATGGAATCACCCACAAACGGCCTCCTGTTCGGGCTGGCAACCGGCTTGATCCGATTTCGGGAAGGGCTACTGTGCGGCAGGTGCCCCCGGTCTGACTCGAACAGACATGCCCATACGGGCACAGGCCCTCAACCTGCTGTGTATACCAATTCCACCACGGGGGCCCGGTGCCGCACAGAGTGCAGGCGTCAGTATAGGTTTGCCGCGCGGTTCCGTCAATTGATGCCGATGCCGAACACTATTCAGACTTCGCTGCTCATTCGATTCCACCGTCGGCGCCCCTGCAGGGGCCTCATGTCACGTTGGTTGATGTCAGGGCATGGCGGTCGCCATCGGATGCCGGATGGGGTGCAACCTGGCCTCCGACTTCAACCCCGGAACCGGTGAGACCGCCTTCCAACCGGTTGGTCCCTGTGGGGATGGAACTTTCCTGGAATGGATTGACAACAACACAGGCCGTTGCATCGCCAAGCCCAATTCCGGCAGCGGGACAGGAGGCAGGGATCCAGGATCGGCTGGAAAGCAATGACAGGGGGGAGAATGGAGAGTTGATAACAATCGATAGGCGATTGGAATGGAACTGATAACAAGATGCCTGTACTGATTCCTTGTCATGGACACCCGGGCATGAAGACCTCCCATGTCCTTACCGGGCCCGGACCCCACTCGCCGCATTTGACACAGTACCAGCCGTGCTCGTCATGACGGCGGGATGTCTGTGGGCATCCAGGAACATGCCGTGCCCAGGATATTGGGTTCGTTTGCCAGGAAACCATCCGATGTTAACCGTGAAGAGACTGACCGGAGCACTGGGTGCAGTCCTGTTCCTGCTCTTGGTCCCGGCGATGTCCGCCATGGCCCAGGAATCCCCGTCTGAGGCACCGACGGTGGAAGCCCGGGCCCGTCTGGGCCCGGGCACTGTGAGAACCGTGCAGTTTTCACCGGATGGCGCTCGGTTGGCGGTTGGGGGCGGCGTGAACATCTGGCTTTACGATGCCCACACCCACGAGGTTGTGTCACTGCTCACAGGGCATGCGCGAGAGGTCTTTGGCGTGGTGTTCAGTCCGGACGCGCAAACCCTGGCCAGCGGCAGCGGCGACAACACCGTACGCCTCTGGGATGCGGCCACCGGCACCCTCAGCCACACCCTGGAAGGCCACACGGGGCAGGTCTACGGCGTGGCGTTCAGTCCCGATGGACGTACCCTGGCCAGCAGCGGGTTCGACAATACTGTCCACATCTGGGATGTGGCTGCGGGGACGCTCCGCCACACGCTGGAAGGCCATACGGATTATGTCCGCCGTGTGACATTCAGTCCCGACAGGCGCACTCTGGCCAGTGTCGGCTGGGACCAGGCCTTTCTCCTCTGGGATGTAGCCGAGCTCACCCCGCGGCAAACATTGGAGGGTCATGCGGATTGGGTCACCAGTGTGGCGTTCAGTCCCGATGGACGCACTCTGGCCAGTGGTGCACTCGACCACACGGTGCGCATCTGGGATGCGGCCACGGGCACTCTGCTGCACACCCTGGTCGGCCATTTTGAGTATGTCCTCGGTGTGGCGTTCAGTCCCGACGGACACACGCTGGCCAGCAGCGGCGCGGACGGCACGGTGCACCTCTGGGATGCGGCCGCGGGCACCCTGCTGCACACCCTGGAGGGTCATGCGGATCAGGTCTACGGCATGGCGTTCAGTCCCGATGGACGGCTCCTGGCCAGTGGTGGTGACGACCACACGGTGCGCCTCTGGGATACGGCCACGGGCACCCTCCACCACACTCTGGAGGGCTACACGCACGGGATCAGGAGCGTGGCGTTCAGTCCCAATGGACGGCTCCTGGCCAGTGACGACGACGATGGAACAGTGCTGTTGTGGGATATGGCTGCGGATACGCTTGAATGACCAGGGATTGGCGGTAGTCGTCGGCTGTGGTCCCCACTGATCCATGTACGCGCGAGTCACTCCGAGCCGGGTGCCTGGGAGCGGACCACACCTGGGTTGTCCAACACCGCTACCGTTGCGTGAAGCCCCCGTGCCTGGATCGTTCAAGCAGAGCCCGACCATGCTCGTTGGACCACATGCCCACCGGGTTCATGCCAAGTGCAGGCGGTACATCTCCTCCATCAGTCGAATGTCGGTCCAGGCATCCTCGCCGCTCGCCAGGAACGGGTCCCCGGTCCGGGCACATTGCAGAAAGGCCTGCATCTCCCGGCGGTAGGCCCAGGACCAGCGCTCTTCGGGCAGTGGCCGCTCATAGCTGTGGTGCCTGCCGCCCCGATAAATTTCGACTTCCGCCGGCAGGTTTTCATGCAGCAGGGGAGGTGCCCAGGCATGCACCCAACCCTTGCGGAAATACACCTGTGTATGGTCGTCCCACCGATGGTGATCCAGCCTGCCGGTTTCCAGCATGCAGCGCACGCCGCCGATCCGCAGCACGGACACCCCTTGGAGACTGGTGCAATCCAAGTCCACCGCGACCACCCGCGCGTCGTCCCCGGCATCCAGCAGGTAGCGCATGAAATTCAGGTTGTGGACATACTGCTGCAGGAAAGCCACGTAGTGGGACAACCGGTCCGCAGGCAGCCAATCCGGTCCCGTACGGGTCTCGACCGGCAGCGGATGGCTGCTGGTTTCCATGCGGTCGACATCCATGCCGCAAATCCAATCGCCGCAGAACCCGTGGGCCCGCACATACAGCACGTCGCCCAACTCGTCCGACCTGCGGAACTCCCGCACCCGCTCCAGGGCCAGTTGGTTGCCGGCATCATGCCGCTTCATATAGCCCACCATCAGCCGCGCGCCCGGCGTCCGGGCCGCTTCCAGGATGCGGTCGGCCTGACGCAGGGACAGGGCCATCGGCTTCTCCATGAAGACCGGTCGGCCGGTGCGCAGGAAATCAATCGCGATCTCGCCCTGGGTGGTGAAGCCGGACGACACCGCCAGCACGTCCAGGCTGTCGTCCCGGGCCAGGCCCATGTGGTCCTCATGCAAGGCGGGGATGCCGAACTTCGCCTGCACCTTGCGCCCGAGATCCGGACGCACCTCGGCCAGGGCCGCCACCTCGCACTCCGGCAACCCCGTCAGATTCGGCAGATGCACGTTTTGAGCCATGAATCCGCAGCCCGCATACCCCAGCCTCAGTGCACTCACACACCCCTCCTTGGAATTCCTTGGGGACTTATATACGATGGTTGACACCACGCATATCCGGTTCACGGGTCGCGGGAGTCCCTGTGGTCGGCCTTGCGGTCGACCAGGGAGGGAGCGCTCCTCGCCGTGCAGCAGCCCCAGTCCCGCGGG
>MKWU01005007.1_pt1 | contig 14922 bp, 12 predicted proteins | sample 809101 | NCBI WGS metagenome assembly MKWU01 (sample SAMN05860141, study PRJNA318959) | sponge metagenome | host: Aplysina aerophoba | place: Slovenia: Piran, Adriatic Sea, Gulf of Piran | collected 2013-05-07 | reverse complement strand
GCGCCTTCAGCACCTCCTGCATCTGGGCCACCGTCACGCCCCTGGCCCGCTGCTCGAGCATGCGCTCTCGCAAGCGGTCCAGCACGTCTTTGAGGCTCAGCTTAGGCGGCGCCAGCTTCGCAAGGTCTGCATCGATGGCCTCGAAATCGATATCCGATTCGTTGTAGCGCCTGACCACCATGATTCCTCCGTCCGCAATGTTGAGCGAATTCAGCGTGTTCCGCATGATTCCCCGACCCCTCCATCGCGTCAAGACCGGCATCGCTCTCGACCGAATGCCTGCCTCACCAATCTCCCGCAGCGTCTCGATCCGGCAATGGTCTCCCGTCTGTACGTCAATTCCCTTGACTGGCAGCTCAGTCTCGTGTATCGGACTTTTCACACCTATGCACTAAAGTGCGTGGTGCCGAGATGCATAGCCCCTTATATAGACAGCTCTGGTGCGGTCGATATCGTCGGTCATGGTAACCGCTTGATCGTTATGAAGAACTTGGCCCCGACAGCAACCAAGTCCGATCCGGTTTCAAGCCGGGAGTGGAAGCCCGACCGCGATGCCCGCGTCAGCCGAGCTTCCCTGCAGGCCGGACCATGGTAGCCACCCTCGCCCAGGCGGCGTCTGCCGCGTACTACCTGGAGAGCCAGCGCTCGTTCCGTCATCCCAACGAGTACTACACGGCGGGCGAAGAGCCGGACGGGGTGTGGTTCAACCCCAAGGGGCTGCTCGGCCTCGAAAACGGCGGCAAGGTCGACAGCAGCGACTTCCACCGGCTCTATAACGGCTTCTCCCCGGACGGCACGCAGAAGCTCACCAGGAACGCCGGCAGCGAGAACCGCTCGGCCGGCCTGGACATGACCTTCTCGGCCGACAAGAGCGTGTCCGCGCTCTGGGCCGTCGCCGATCCCGCGTTGCGGTCTCGCATCGAGGAGGCACACAACGCCGCCGCCCGCGTCGCGCTGGAAGAGACGGTTCTCCGTTACTGCTCCTATACCCGGATCCGTGACCGGGAGGGGCGGATCAGGGTGCTGCCTGCCGATATCCCGGTGGCGATGTTCCAACACGGCACCAGCCGCGAGAACGACCCTCAGCTGCATACCCACTGCGTGATCTTCAATGCGGCCCGGACGCAGCAGGACGGCAAGTGGCGGGCCATGCACCAGTACCCGGCCTACAGCTGGGCCAAGGCTGCGGGCGCAGTCTACCGCAATGCGCTCGCCTGGAACCTCCGCGAGCGTCTCGGCGTGACGATGGAGCAGTACGGTCCCGACGGCGCGTTCACCCGGATCGAAGGCATGCCGGAGGACCTGCAGGTCTTCTGGTCCAAGCGCCGCAAGACGATTATTGCCAAGGCCGGCGAGCTGGGCATTCCGTCCCGCGGCAACGCCTCGCGCCTTGCCGGCGTCAACAAGCTTACCAGGGCCGGCAAGTCCCACGACAACGATCCCGAGATCAGACACGGGCGCTGGCGGGAGGAGGCGCAGGGCTTCGCCGAGCGCGAGGCGCTGATTGCGGCCGTTACCGGCAACGAAGTGGAGACGAGCCGCGAGGCCATTCGGGAGCTGACCGCCCGGCTCGACGATCTTCCCGAACATCTGGCCCGGGAGGAGGCCGTGTTCCGGCGTCCTGACATGGTCGAGGCGGCGGCGAACGTAGCGGCCGGCCTGATCGGCCCCGAGGCGCTGAAGACCGCCATCGAGCGGCTCCGCCGCAACCCCGAGATCGAGCGGCTGGAGCCGAAGAAGCCCACGGCAGAGTCCCTGGCCGGCATGGCCCACACCGAGGTCTATTCCACCCGGCACAACCTCGGGCTCGAACAGGCCGTGAAGGACATGGCGTCGTCCATGGCCGCCGATACCGGCTGCGAGCTGCCGGAGGACGCGGTCAAGCAGAAGGTGAAGACCCTCTTGGCTGACGGTTATCCGCTGAGCCAGGAGCAGTCGCTGGCGATCCGGCACGCCACCGTGCAGGGCGGACGGGTGGCCGTGATCGAGGGCGCCGCGGGCTCCGGCAAGACCACCACGCTCAGGCCCATCACCGACCTTCACAGGGAGCACGGCTACGAGATCGTTCCCACCGCCGTCGCGTGGCGGACAGCGGTGGCCCTCGGCGACGACTGCGATGCACGGCCCTACTGCGTGGACAAGCTCCTCAAGCTCGCGGCGAAGGGGCAGATCGAGATCGGCCGCAACACGCTGATCGTCGTGGACGAGGCGGGGATGCTGTCGACCCGCCAGGCGCACCACATCCTGCAGCTCTCCGAGCGCCACGGGGCGAAGGTGGTGTTCGCCGGCGACACCCGGCAGCAGCAGCCGGTCGAGGCGGGACCGGGGTTGCGGCTGATCCGCGACGTCGCGGGCAGCGTGCGCGTCGACCGCATCAGGCGCCAGAAGGCGGACCTCGAGGACGTGCTGGTCCATGTGCACAAGGAAACGCCGGAGCAGGCCCGGTTCAGGGCGGGTCTGACCTCGCGGGAGGAGCGCGACGCCATCCTCGCCGACTACGAGGCGATGGAGAAGAAGCCCTTGTTCACGCCGTGGCAGGTGGCGGTGTCGGAGGCGCTCAGGGACGGCGAGGCCGCGCAGGCGATCGAGGCGTGGCGGCTCAGGGGCCGGTTCCATCTCCACTACGACGAGGAGAAGACGCTGACCGGTCTGGTCAACGACTGGGCGCGGCACGTGAAGGCCGAGCCGGAAAAATCCGCTGTGGTGCTGGCGCGCACGAAGGCCGAGGCCCGGGCATTGTCATGGCTGATGCGTGAACGCGTGCTCGGAGGAAGGACGGACATCAAGCGCGCGGTGATCGAGGTCAGCCGCGACCTAGACGGGAGAGTGACGGAACCGCTGGAGATCGCCGTCGGCGACCGCCTCCGCATCGGCGCCACGCAGTGGGAGAAGCAGCTCTTCAACGGCACCGTCGTCACCGTCGAGGATCTGGAGGTGAGGCACGAAAATGGCGCGGCAGTGTCGCGCAAGGCCCGGAACCGGGAGGCGGCAGGGAAGGGATTCGAGGAGAACATCGGTGATCCCGAGTCGGAGAGATCAGTCCATATCACCGCGCGCACGGACGACGGCAGGCGCGTGCGGTTCCGCCACGACGAGATTCGCGACTTCCACGACAACATCCGCCTCGACTACGGCTACGCCATGACCATCGCCTCGGCACAGGGATTGACGGTCGACCGGGCGTTCCTGCTGGCTGACGACCGGCCCTCGCGGGAGATCGTCTATCCGGCCGCTACCCGGCACCGCGAAGGGCTCGACGTCTACGTCAACCGCTCTCCCATCGTCTTCGACATCGCGGACAGCCGCCCCGAGGACGAGGCGGATATGCCGGTCACAGACAGCGAAGTGCGGGCGTATCTGGCCGAGCGCTGGTCGCGCTCCCGGCCCAAGGAAGCCGCGCTCGACTACGTCTCAGACGGCGAATGGCGGGATGCGAGAGAGCGGGTTCGGCGCGCAGCGAAGCCCGAAGCGCGAACCGAAGCGCGGGTCGGGCGCGGAGGCATCGAAGACGACGGCACCAGGATCGAGGGTACCGAATACGACGGTCCCGGCGAACGGACGGGCCAAGCAGCCACAACGCAGCCGGCGGCGAACGACAACGCCATCGTGCGCATCGCCCGGGAAATCCGCCATGCGGTCAACGGCTGGCGCCACGGCGCCGCCGTGGACACATTCGCAGCGGAGCGCACCGAAATCATGGCGGCATGGGACGAGCTTCGCCAGCGTGCGCGCAACGATGGCGAGGCGGTGGCGCTGAGCCCGGCCTTCCGAGAGACCCTCGACCGGCACGGCGCCCTGATGAAGCAGGCCTCATCCTTCCGTGCCAAGCCGCAGGTGTTCGAGCGGCTGCTGGCCGAGCGCGCCGGTATCGGCCAAGGCGAGATCGAAGCGTTCCGCAAGCAGCACGCGCGCGCCGGCAAATACCTGCGGTCCGTGACGGCCAGGGCCGCCCACCGGACGCGGCAGGGCGCGAAGCGCCAAGACGCGCTGCGCGAAGAACAGGGAGTCGTGGAGGCCCTCGCAGCCGAGGCTGTCGCGGCCGGGACCGCCGCTCCCGCCGCCGAGCCCGATCCCGAAGAAGCCCTGCCGCCCAGGACCTCCGAAGCGGCCGCGCCCGGCCCGGAGCGCGACGCCCCACCTGACTGGCGGACGCTCTACAAAGAGCTGCAACAGGACTGGAACGACCTCGTCGCGCGTGCCGAGGAGCCCGACCTGCCCCTGCCGCTGATGGAGAGCTACGACGCGCTGATCCTCCGTGTGCGCGCCCTCGCTGATCGTCCCGACCTGTCCGAGCGCGCTCGCAGCGTCATCGACGGACTCCTCGAGTACCATGAGGACGAAACCGCCGCCCGCGAGATAGCCGAGGGCTATCTCGCCGCGGCCGAAAGTCATGTCGAGGCGTACAAGGCCCTTGAGCGCCAGGCCGCCGAGCGGGACCTTCCCGTCGCCCGTCTCGACGCATGGCCCCAGTGGCGCGAGGCTGCCGAGATGCTGGTAGCCACCGGCAAGGCCGTTCTCGCCGACGATGAGAGGTACGGCGCCTGGCTCGACGCGATGTCGATCGGCAGGGAGCGCGCGCGGCTTACGGTCGAGCAGTTGCGCAACCGGCTCGACGGGGTTCGCGCCCTCGCGGCAGCCCCGGAGGTGCGGCAGCCCCAGCGCGAGCCGAAGCCCGGGCAGAAGGAGGGATTTGCGCACAGGCTGGACGATGACCGCCAATCTCGAAATCCACCCCGGCCGGCGAACGAAGGGGAACGGCAGGGCTTCGCCCACATCCTCGACGATCCGGAGAAGCTTCGCGAACTGCGCGACAAAGCCAAGGAGCGCGACCGCAAGCTCGGCAGGCACATGCGCAAGAGCCGGGGGCTGGGTATCTGAGGGCATAGGTCTCGTATGGCGAGGACTGAGGTCAAGCAGCGATTTCCATGACTTAAGCCCGCATTTCCCAAGTGACCGCTTTGCCTGATGCCTGATTGGCACGATTCTGCTATAAGAATCTCTGGCTTGAGGGTGTCGGAGGGTGGCTCGGATGCGGTATCCGGAGGGTGAATCGGATCATGGGCTACTCTGGCCCCTTTTCGACCGCCGCCTGAAACTGGAGTTCCAAGGATCGCGGGTGACCTCTGACGCGGGGTTGCTCGCTTATCGCGAACTGGACGACGCGCTCGGGCTGACCGCACTGGCGGGCGGTGTGGTCGCGGATAGCCGCACGGGCAGGAACGGCTGGCACGGCATCGTCGGTCTCCCTCGCCAGTCCGTCTATGGGCGTCCCGCCGGCTACGAGGATGTCAACGACGCCAAGCGGGTGGTTGCGTTCTACAATCAGCGCGGCACGGCTGAGCAATGGATCGAGGAGGGCAAGAACGCGATCCGGTGGACACGCCTTTCGTGCCGCAGGTTCGACCACAATGCCGTTCGCCTCCAGCTTCACGGGCTTGCCTACAACCTCGGCAACTTCATGCTCACCCTCGCGCTGCCCGATGCCGTGGAACAGTGGTCACTGACCAGCCTGCGAGAGAAGCTCATCAAGATCGGAGCGAAGATCGTGCGCCACGGGCGCTACGTCACGTTCCGGATGGCCAAGGTTGTCATTCCTCGTGACCTGTTCGCCGACATCCTGCGCCGTATCGACCGGCTCAGACCGCCGCCAGCCCCGGCATGAGCGATAGCATCCTGTTCCTTCGGGTCGCCGCCGACAGGATCGGTGCGCCCGGACCGGACCGGATCGTCGGCAAGAATGCCATTCCGGGCCACCAATGCCGCCACTTGGTCCTCAATCATCCGGATCGGCGCGAAGATGGTCGTCATTCGAAGGCGAATGCACGTCGAGCGGTTTCGAGTCACACTCAATGGGCTGGGAGGGTTCCACATGGGGAATCCCGGCCTGATTCAACAGGTTCAATAGGCCTCGACTCATGGGGCTCTCTAGGCTTCGTCGTAAGCCACACATAAGGAGGCGAAAGATGATAGTACGAAAAGACCAAAGTGAGTTAACTCCATCTGAATGGGACACCTTGATTGCAGCGCTTAATGCAATTCAAGATGTTGGGGCAGACTCGCCAAATTATTCATCGTTAGCACGGATTCATACGCCACGGTTCCACCAAAGGACAGCGCACCGATTTCCGGAGTTTTTGCCGTGGCATCGTGAATACTTATGGGTCTTTGAGAATCGCTTAAGGCGTGAAAATCCCGATGTCACTTTGCCTTATTGGGACTGGGCGAAAGATCGAAGAATTCCAACCAGACTTGCTAGAGCTTCAGAATGGGGTGTAACGCGTGGAATGGATGCGAACGATGAAGTTGGAGATTACAGATCCGAAGTGAACGAAGCAATTGCTCAAACAACGTTCAGAGAATTTCACTCTTCCATCAATGATCCTCACGGTGGAATCCACCTAGATGTTGGAGGTACGAGTGGGGAAATGGGGAGTTTCATGAGAGCTCCGGAGGACGTTTTGTTTTGGTTGCATCATTGTTTCTTGGATAAACTGTGGGCAGATTGGCAGGCATCTAGTTCGAACGCGAAACTGGATATACCAGCACGATTGCTACCAGAGTCACTTTTCACTCATACCGGGAACGAAGTTCTTGATATCAGCCAAATGGATTACTCATATCAATAGTAGCATGGTTATTTCGCCGTAGTAGGATTACTCGGTGTAACTAAGGAAAGTGCCGTCATGGATATGTTCGCACATGGAGGCCCAGCGTTCTGCTGGCGGCAAGTGGTCATATTCAGTGTCGAAATGATAATCAAGGAAAGAGTGTGAGTCGTAGACAAATGCGATTACGTACTCGGCGAAGTCCTAGTAGTAGGTATGCGACATGAGTAGGATTGGGTGTTCGGACAGGATAAATGAGTAAGAATTCGGCCGCCGTCGTCCTCACAGTTGCGGAGAAGTTGAGATGGATCGTGAGGACGAATAACGTCGGTGCAATGGAATTTGTCGTGGTAGAAGCAGGAGACTGTCGAGGCAGTGGAGGAGCTTGACGCCGAGGGATCGGCGGCCAAGTTGTGATGTGTCCAGGGCAGTACAGGCTCATGAGGGCCGCCGATGGCAAACTCTAGTGCGCGGTCGAGGCCGTTATCAAATGAGGCTTGAATTATCCTAGGGCATCCGGAAGGAGGAAAACTATCGGCACCGATGTAATCGGCAGCGCCTCCATCTCCAATTTCAACGTAATCGCCAGGGCGCAATGCAAGTCCGCCGACACTTTGGCCCGTTGTGAAAACGCGTGAGCCGTCCGAGCAGGCATAGTGTCTTGAGACAAGGCGAGGCTTATAGAGGGTTTGGTTGGTGCGGTTGGTGACGCGCCAATCGGCGTGAGTATCGGCGTTAAAATGTCCTGGGATTGGCGTTGGCCGATCCGGAACGGGCGCCCGTCAGTGCAGCCCTTGCCTGGTCGAAGAGACCCGATTGGAGAGATCACGGACATGAACGCGTACGAGAGTCCCACGAAACTGTCTGGACACGATCGCACGAAAGGGAGAAAAGGGGAGTAAGGCACGACGGAGAACAACCGTGGGACGTTGTTACATACCCAGCGACGGTCCCGATGCATGGCAGGTCTTTCTGGCCGATCCGGCCGAGCAGTGGAAGACCGGCTATTCTGCCTAGACCTTGACTCATTCTTGGGAGGCAGATGATCGCCTCCCCGACGCGGTTACGTCCCTGATCAAGACCATTCCTCGCTATGAAAACGAAGAGTCCGAGTTGCTAATGGCCATGCCCGAGACGAAGGTGCCGCTGCCGGGGGGATCCAGAGAAAGTCGGAACGACGTGCTGGCCCTGATTGGGGTCGGCGGTGACCTGATTGTTGCGGCAGTGGAAGGCAAGGTCTCGGAGCTCTTCGGCGACACCATTGATAAATGGTACGCTAATCCGAGCGAGGGGAAGAAGAAGCGCCTGCAATATCTCTGCAACCTATTGGGAACAGCGTTTCCGCCTGTGGGAAGTCTCCACGATCAGTTGTTTCAGCGGGCGGCCTCGGCCGTTATCGAATGCAAGCGCTTCCGCGCCCGAATGCCAGCGATTATCGTACATTTGTTTTCTGCGGAGAAAGCGTGGTTCGAAGACTACGCCGCTTTCGTTTCGTTGCTGGGCGGTTCGCCGGAGCTGGACCGGATGAGTGAAGTAGACGTTCCGGACGGGTTCACGCTTATGCTCGGATGGGCAAGCGGCAACGAAACCTACTTGAAGGCGTGATAGCTAACCCTACAGCCTCTCCTCTTCAGGAACGACGAAGGGTCTTTAGGGACGACGAGTCACTGACAGGGCTGTTCAGGATCGCGACTTAAAGACATCAGGTTAAATTATGAATGCCGAATTGTTCTTTTCCCTGAGGTATGCACTGGTCGCACCCGTCGTACGCCGGCACCGTTCGCGCATGATCGTCCGCTTGGCAGATACGCCTGTGTGACACTATACTTGAGCAAGCTCCGATGATCGGACGAACGATGAAGTCTATGATCCGCCGACTTTCAATTCTGACAATCATCCTGTCTGCGGTGTCTGCGGTACAAGCGCAAGAATTCCCGCCCCAAACTCCCGTTTGCGGTAAAGTGTTCATCACTTTCTACGAAACCGGATCGATGACCGATAAGGGCTTTGTCGAGAATATCCTATACAGAAGTGTTCGAAGGTCCGATATTCTAAGCCTTCACAAATTTCCAGAGCCACAAGGCTTCTTTGGCATTACGCTGCGTATCCCGGAGAAGCCTGGGTACAAACACGTCCGGGTTTCTCCAAACACTTACATGAATATCCTTGAGTGCCTTGACTAGAGGAGCCAGATGTCCGTGCCGCGTCCCAGAGCCCCCAGATATACGAACTACTGTCTATGCGGCTGCGGCCCGTCCGTCACCCGAAAGTTCCGACCTGGGCACGACCAATCGCCGAGGATCACCATAGAAAAGGCGGTTGGCGGCTTGGAAGAGCTTCGCAATATCAGACTTCTGAAGCTTGACGGATGTCAGACCCGCGAGTGATTGCAATCGATCCCGCTCCCGCAAAACCGAGTATGGTCTTTGACGGTGCACGGTACTCGCGCATGTCCGCTCCGGAGCTGCGCGACTATGTCAATCGGATCGCTTCCGAAGGTCCCGGAACGCTGCTTTGCTGGGACGCACCGCTCACCGGTCCGGCTGACTCAGTTCGTCCTGGATCAAACCGCTACGACTTCACCAAACGACGAATCGAACGCTTCTTCTCGATAGAGGCGACTGGGTTCAAGGCCCCGAAAGGCATCTCCGTGCTCGGCTACGGTGAATGTCCGCATTGGACGATAACCCGATCCTTGCTGGGGCTCCCCAGAGTCGGCTCGTTCGATGTACCAGAGTCCCGCCTGCCCTTTGGCCTGATGACCGAACCAGGCTGCCGGGACCAGCAGCGCCCGTGCGTGGTCGAGATCCATCCGGCCTTGGCCGCTTGGCTTTGGTGCCGTCGCGAACGGCAGGCCGAGGCGAGCTGGGTATACAAGGGCAGCAAGTATCCGGAGCATAAGCGTCGGCCGGTCTGGCGGGAGATGTGGGATATCATTTTGCGGCGCACCGAGTTCGCAGAAGATTTGCCGTACCCCGAGAGCGACGACGAATTCGACGCAGGCGTCGGCTACATCCTTGGCACAATGATCAGTCAGGATGAAACGGATCAGCGACGACGATGTACCATTGTCGGCAATGCGCGGGATGGGGCGTTTCTCGTTCCTTCCTCCCCAGAGCTTATCGCCGCGTGGAACAGTTGGCAGGAAACAGATGGCTCAATTCGTGAATCGCAGGCATCGTGATAGCGTCTCGCCCGATTCGCCTTGGAGGTCAGGCGGATGGATCACGAGGGATTTCGGGACTGGTTCTCGCGTGTCGATGAGTTGACGGCGGCGCAGCGCACGGAGGGCGCGACGGTGCTGTCGGACCCGCCGGAGGGCGCGGCCTCGTTGGCGGCGGTCGAGCTGGGCGTGGATGACGAGCGGCGCTGTCCGCATTGCGGCGCCGGCGGGGCGGTGTCGCGGGGCAAGGCGCGCGGTCTTCGCCGGATCCGGTGCAAGGGCTGCGGGAAGACCTTCGGTGCGCTGACCGGCACAGCGCTGTCGGGCCTGCACCATAACGAGCGCTGGCTTGCCTTTGGCGCCTCGCTTGCCGAAGGCGAGACGATCAAAGAGGCTGCAGAGCGCTGCGGGATTGCGCCGAGCACGGCGCATTGCTGACGCCACCGCTTTCTGGCGGCGGTGCGCCAGGCGCCGGATCGGCTTGCCGGGATCGTCGAGGCGGACGAGACCTTCCTTCTGGAGAGCCGCAAGGGGGGGAGCGGAAGCTGGAGCGCAAGCCGCGCCGGCGCGGTGGGAAGGCCCGCAAACGCGGCCTCTCGCGCGAGCAGGTGCCGACTCTGGTCGCCGCCGACCGTGGCGGCGAGACCCTCAGCCACACCCTGCCTGCGCTGAACACAGACAACATGAAGGAGGTGCTGGAGCCGGTCCTCGCCCCGGATGCGCTGCTCGTCTCCGACGCCAACCGCTGCTATCCGCCCGTCGCGGCGGCGCTCGACATCCGTCACGAGAGCATCAACGCTTCTGCTGGCGAGCGGGTCCGGGCGCGCTGCACATCCAGACGGTCAACAGCCGCCACAGCCAGATCAAGGACTTCCTGCGCAGGCGGCGCGGCATCGCCACCAAGTACCTGGACAGCTATCTGAGATGGTTCCATCTCATCGAACTCGGCGATCAGCCATCGCCCAGAGCGTGCCTCAAGGCGGCGATGGTCAGATCGCGCCTACGTTTCGCGAATTGAGCCTTAACTTAACAAGTTTACTTAACAAGTTTAGAAAATTGACTTTTCCTCCAGTTTGATTTTCAATTCGGTTACACACTCTAACGTAGATGGAAAGCCTCCCATTTCATCTCCACCAGGGTTATCGTTACCGGGCTTTATCCAGTGCACGGGGGCGTGTCCGTTGATGACTATCGCCCCTTCTCCCGCGTCATAGAAAAGAAGTAACAATTGCTCGATATCTGCCTTTACGTAGCTCGCTACGAATTGTTGCGCATCGTCACCTAAGAGAGCTTCCAAGTACGCAATGCAGATGAATTCTATGGCCCGCAAGTACTCCAACGTATACAAGGAAGTCAGATATTTAGTAAATGCTGTATCCGCAGTCTCAGCTTCCCCGTTGAAGGTTACAAAATGCTTCGCATTGGAGAAGGTCCATTCGTAAAACTGCATTTTCGGTTCCGAGTAACCTTCCTTTATTGCTAACAATGAGTCGATTGATAGACTACGCTTTGTCTCCGCTAGCTGTACCGAAGCGAAGATTGCGGTAGCTACGGCAAGTAATAGTGCAACTGTGCCTAAAGAGCCCTTTAATTTTGGCAGTAACCTGAGCCAACTGGTCTTGACTTTACTCAGAGAGTCGCGTCCTAATTGCATCGTGGTGACTCCTCTTGGCAATGGTGAGGCCTTAGAGCTGAGCCTCTTGCAAAATAGCTGAGGCGAGCGGCTTTTCTGTCTGATTTGAGGCTGTTGCGGTGGGACCAGCCCACCCTCCTGAGTATCATGTGCTGTCAGCAAACACCCCATGACGACCAAGAAGAAGCGGAGCCGTATCCCTGCGCGAGATGCTATCAGATTACTGGTACGCCTTCCAACAGGAGTTCTTATGTGCTCTCTCCGCAAGCCCCGGTCTCATCTACGCGACTGGCATTCCTGGTCTCCCCTTCATATCTGCACTCGATGACCAGGCAGAACGTCTTTCCTACGCAGCGATACGTCATGCTGCTCAGCTCTTATTCGGTTCGGAACTCCGGCGCTTGCCGGCTCCGTGACCCCAATACCGCATCTAAGCGGCGACGACGTTCCGGGAGGCGGGACCCTTCTATACAACGCGGTGCCAAGCGGCGACCCAACTCCTGTCCGGTCACACGCCTTGCCCGGCATCCTCCGCGGTCGCGTCCAACCACGTCGGAACCTCCTGTATTTTCCTTCTCGTGTTGGACGGTGGCCCAATCAAGGCACCGGCATTGTTGCTGTCGGCAGAGGAAGCGGCGCACGGTACTGTCATGCCCGGCTGATCGACGGATGCCAACCCCCCCGGCACCGCGCCATTGGCTAACGATCCTCGGGGAAGGGCCATGAATGACGACCGCGAAGACGAATTCGGCCACTACTGGGCCGGCCTGGAACTACTCAATCGCATCTCCGAGACCGGGGCGGCACTGACCAGCGAGGATGTCGCCCGCATGCTGGGCACCCGAAGCGTGAAGGGCATCGGAGCCGCGCTCTCCGGGACCAGGCTCTCTCTTGAGCAGGCAGGCATCCGTCTCGACGAGGCTGTCCACCGGCGCACGGTACGCCGGCGCAGCGAGTGGACCGCGGGACCACGGATCCGTCAGGCACGCCATGTCCTGGAAAAGGAGCGACGGAGATGGACCAAGGGTGAGTCACGCGACGGTCTGCCGGTCGAGGAGGTTCCGCCGGGGCACGGAGGGCCCGTGCTCGTGCTGCGCACTCTCAAGTCCAAGGGGACCGCATACCGGATAGCCGGCGGGATGGACGAGCTCGATGAGATTCTCGACGACCCCAGGGAGTTGATCCATGACGACGACACAGGAACGATAGGGGAGGTGTTCATCGACCGTATCGAACCGGGGCGCGACGGGCACGACCATACGGTGCCCGAAGGATACGGCGAGAACGGGATCTGGATCCGCGGGCAGCACGACTATGCGGAACCCCGGGTGGCCGGGGCCATCGGCACGGGGCGCTTCCCGATGATGTTTGCCTGGATTAGAGAGGCCACTTGGGCCGAGCGCCGGCTCCCGCTGGTAGACGCGGTGCGCCAGGTGGAGACCGCCGGCAACAGATCGTGGATCGTGCGCCACGAGCAGGTGGCACGGTGGCGGGATGTCGACGCGTGGACGCGCTACCGTTACGTCGAGTGGATTAGTTCACGCGAGCAGACCGGGCCGCATAGCGCGCCGCCGCTTCGAATGCGGTTGCGGTGCTGGCACGAAGTCGTGGTTGAAACCGCAGGAAACAAGCGGGTCGTTCTGCGCGAGGAGGGGCTGCGCGGCGATGGCGAACGCACGATCGCGAGGGCGGTTGCGCGCTGGCGCAAGGCGCGGCCCGAGCGCGCAAACGAGCCGGTGACGGTGATCGAGGTCCGCGTCGCGAAACGGCAGCCGCGCCCCCTGCCTCCTCCTACGGCATGAACCCATGACCTGACAGCGAGCTCATGGACACAGCCGGGATCGGCAAGCTCGACCATTTCGGACGTGCCAGGCGGCACTGGAGTCTGCATCGGCTATCGCTTGCTGTTTTGGCCAGTAGTAGATGCCTACATCCCGTCCCCGCTGGGTGCGCTTGACCGAGTGGGGCGTTCAGACCAGACTGCAACTGGTTTATTCGAGGCGGTACCCACGGAGGTCAAGCTCGTGTCGGAGATCGGCGCTTTCGAAGCCAAGACCCGTTTGCCGCAATTGCTTCAGCGCGTGGAGGCGGGTGAGAGATTCGTCATCACCAGGCACAGCCGGCCTGTGGCGGAGTTGGTGCCGTTCAGGCCGCGTGACCCAGGCAAGGTGCGGTCTGCGATCGACGTCCTGAAGGAGTTCCAGAGGACGCACAGCCTCGATGGGCTCTCGGTACGCGAGATTGTCGAGGAAGCGCGCAGGTACTGATGCCGTTCGTCCTCGATTGCTCGGTGGCCATGGCTTGGGTCTTCCCTGACGAGGCTTCCGAAGCAACCGGCCGGTTGCGCGATTCGCTCATTGACGACCGCGCCTTCGTCCCGTCGCTATGGCCGGTCGAAGTCGGCAGCGTGCTGCTCGCCGCAGCGCGGCGCGGTCGCGTCAACGCCGACGAATGGCCGCGCATCTGCGCCAGTCTGGAGGCTCTGCCGATCGAGGTCGAAGCGGTGTCGTTGTCGCGAGTTTGGGGCTCGGCGCTCGCTCTTGCCGACCGCTACGACCTGTCCGTCTACGATGCCACCTATCTCGAACTCGCGCTGCGCATGAGGCTTCCGCTGGCCACGTTGGACCGTGCGCTCGCCGCAGCAGCCACGACCGCCGGAGTCGACACGCCCGCGACCCTGTAGCGAGATTGACGTCTGCCCGGGCGGGAGGACAACTGTCACTCCTTAGCCGTTCACTCGAGGACGAATTCCGACCATTGCTCCATGAGCGCCCGGCGCCGGTCGAAGAGGTCGGTCCGCCGGTAGGCGGCTTCCACCCGGTCAGAGTTCACATGCGCCAGGGCGAGCTCGCAAACCTCGCGGGGCACATCGGTGCACTCCGCCGCCCAGTCCCGAAAGGACGACCGGAATCCGTGCGGCACCCCATCGATCCCCAGCTCCCGGATGAGCCTGGAGACCGTGCCACCATGAATCGCGCGGGCGCGCTGAGACGGAAAGATCAGCCCCGAGCCGTCTGCCAACGTGCGCGCCTCGCGAAGTATCTCCAGCGCTCGCGCCGACAGCGGAACACGATGCTCGCGCTGCGCTTTCATCCGCCGCGCCGGTATCGTCCATGTCGCCGATGCGAAGTCGATCTCGTCCCAGGTCGCGAAGCGAACCTCGCCGGACCGGCACGCCGTCAGCACCAGAAACTCGAAGGCAAGCACCGCAGGCCGGTACGCATCCGATGTCCTCACCCTGGCGAGCGCGGCCCCCACCTCCCGGAAGGGCAAGGCGCGCTGATGCTGGCGCACGCTGCCGCCCTTGGGCAGTGCGGCGGCAATGGCATCGCCGGCGGGGTTGTCGTTTCTATGGCCCTGCGCCACGGCCCACTTCATCACCGCCCCGATACGCTGGCGCACGCGGCGCATGGTCTCGGTCTTGGTATGCCAGTGCGGAATGAGCACCGCCATCACGTCTGGGGTGGTGATCTCGTCAACGCCCTTGCGGCCGAGCCTCGGCATGGCGTAGTCCCTGAGGC
>MKWU01005006.1_pt1 | contig 14922 bp, 8 predicted proteins | sample 809101 | NCBI WGS metagenome assembly MKWU01 (sample SAMN05860141, study PRJNA318959) | sponge metagenome | host: Aplysina aerophoba | place: Slovenia: Piran, Adriatic Sea, Gulf of Piran | collected 2013-05-07 | reverse complement strand
AGGACTGGCAGGCGACAGCCACGGGCAACGAAGACGGTCTCGCGGACTCTGGCCAGCAGGGGTTGTGGTCATGAAGGCGACCGTCTTTGACGAACCGATGCTCGACTTCGGTCACGGAGGTGCGCACGAGGACCCCCGCGCTGGTGTCACCGACTATGGACCGGTTGATCTTGGGATGCCGGGTGCTCCGACACGAATTCGCGTCGGTCTCGTCGGCCCAGCCGAGGGGATCTCAGGCGCTCGTGGCTGGCTCAAACGATGCCGCACGCTGATCGAGGCGAAGGCGAACAACCGGCATCCGCGCCTATTTCGGGGCTTCCCCGGCTTCAACGCCGACTGCAGCTTCCGCTCAGAGCTGGTATTCGACGATACGTGGACGAGGGCCATCTCCAACCGGCAACTAGGTCGAGTTCTTACCAAGCCGGTCAGCCTGGCTACCGCTGAGTGCGTAGACCTCTATCACCGCGAGATTGCTGATCTCTGCGAAAGAGGAGTTGTGGATCTCGTTATCGTGGCGCGCCCGGACGATCTCCAGGACGACATCCCCGAGACCAGACGTTCCACGGCGACGATGGTCGATACGAGCACAGAGGTCTCCTCGGCTCATATCGACTTCCACGACTTGCTGAAGGCGTACTCGCTGGGCTGGGGCATTCCGCTGCAGGTGATGCGCTCGACCACCTGGGATCCCACCCGTCAGACAGCAAAGAGCCGGTCGCGGCGATCTTCATCAATCCAGGACGAGGCGACGCGGGCATGGAACCTCCACACTGCGCTCTACTACAAGGCAGGTGGCGTGCCATGGCGACTGCGGCGCCGCTCGCGCGACCTCGATTCGCTCTACGTCGGAGTGTCGTTCTTCCACTCTACGGATCGGGACGAGGTCCACACGTCGGTGGCTCAGGTCTTCGACGAGCGCGGCGAAGGTGTCGTGGTACGCGGCGGGCCGGCGGCCCGTAAGAAACCGGATCGCCAGCCCCACCTGCGACGGGCCGACGCCGACGATCTACTAGGCACGGCCCTTGACACATATCGGCGGGAGCATCAGCACTTCCCGGCGCGAGTGGTGTTGCACAAGACGTCGGAGTTCGACGATGAGGAGATGTCAGGCTTCGAAGCAGCCGTAGATCAACGACACATCCGTCACCTCGAACTCCTCTGGATCGTCGAAGGAAGCGAAGGAACACGCCTGTTCCGCAACGGCGTCCACCCGGTTCTGCGAGGTACGTTCGCGACGATCACAGAGCGACGCCATGTCCTTTACACCCGAGGCAGCGTGGACCTGTACCAGCTCTACCCAGGTATGTACGTTCCAACCCCGTTGGGCATCCGGCCGGCCCTGACCGAAAACAGCATCGAGGCGCTCGCCGAGGAGATTTTGGCGCTATCAAAGATGAACTGGAACCAGAGCCAGCTCGACGGCCGGCTCCCGATTACCCTGTCGGCGTCGAGGAAGGTGGCCAGGATTCTCAAGAACCTGCCGGACGAGTTTCCGGCTTCGAACCGCTACGCGATGTACATGTAGCGGGGCTTAGTGTCACAAAGGGCCCTTTGGCCCTCGGTCGTTCATCGCTGCGCACATCGAGCTGCGAGACCGAAGGGATCAGGAGCCAGTTCAGGTACCCAACCCGACGGCCCTACCCAACCAGGTCACTGCTAACGGCGTACGCCGCCTATGGCACAAATCCACGACGTGATCGTGGTGAGGCAAGGTCCGCTCGTCGTAGGATGAAAATCAGACAGCCCTGCCACTCCGGCTGCCGGTCAGGTAATGCCTAGAGGTCGAGTTGCAGGGTCCCGGACGGAGTGGTCTCCTCGGAGGTGGCCCGACCCCGGCTGATCTCTTGAGTACCGGCCAGACCAGAGCGAGCTTCTTCGGCTGCGCGTTGGGCGTTGAGTTCCAGCAGGCGGGCCAGTACCTCGTCGCGGACGGCGTCGGGCCAGCGGTAGCGGTAGGGCTTCTTCTTCTTGCCCCACGTCTCCTCGTCTACCTCGTAGTCGAGGAGGAACTCGCAGTCCGTGGGGATGTCGGTCCAGCCGTAGGCGTCCAGCACGGCTCGATCCATGGCGGCGTGTAGGCGACGGAGCTCGACGATCTCGCGATCGTTCTCGTAGGGGTCATGGAATCGGTTGTAGATCTTCGTCATTCCTTCGTTGTTGTGAACCATAAGTGCAGCTCGAAACTCGTAGTACCTCGTGCCAACGGAGTCGAGATCGGAACGAGTCTCCCAGTTCTCAGGAAACGGAAACGTCTCAAAGCAGTCCGACGGCGTATAGCGGAGCCTATCTTCTAGAGATGATCCGAAGAACCGCGCCCATATCTCATGGGGTCTTGCTTGTAAAGCCGCGAAGGCTGCGTGACTGCTCAACGTGAATACCACGAGTGTATTCGCAAATACCATCCTTGTGGGCAGGAATGTCAAGGCCATGTGTTGGCCAGCACTGCAACATATTACAAGGACCCTGTCTAGGTTCGCGATACTTTCATACAATTCAATCCGTGGATTCCAATATTTCCACCACTCATTAACCATACGCGGGTACTTATCTGGATTCTTCGTTTCACGCTCGGGCTTGACGCGCTCCTCTACGATCTTCATTAAGTCTGGCCATCGCCGACTACATAGTTCGTGACTGAATTCACCAAAGTTGATTACATAGCGATGATGCGAGTGAGTGGGACTTGTGTTTACTTCATTTCCTCCTATATAGGGTGCTATAACGAGTAGATTGTCCGGATTATCAAGCTTCGATCGTTCCATCGCGGCTAGTGGCGAAGCGATGCCCTTCTTATCTGTATCGTCGAATGTGAAGCCCATGCCTAGCACGATCGTGCCTTGGTAGCTCTTACTAGAATTGTTTGCCAGGCGTACTGGATCGTCATTGTCGCCGCTATGGAAAAGGAAAGCAGTGATTCTCTGGACCGCCTTGTGGTCAAGCAATACAGTGCTACTAAGATGGCCTTTGCCCACGTGGATCACGCTCACGACTACCGCAGCTAGGCCCGGCCATTTGACTCGCCTATGGGCACGGTATATCTGTCCCCCATTTGTACAGATCCAGCGTAGACCGCTAGCCCTTGTATCCCCTTGAGCAATGGTATTGGTAGCGATTAGACCGAATGTTCCGCCAGCGCGGATCAGGTCGAAGGCACGGCGGAAGAAGTGGGCCACCAGATCGGCGCCTCCGCTTGATCCGGTGTTAAGGGTCCGTAGCCACTTCGAGTACGCATCTCCCTGTGTCCGTGTGATGTTCCTGCCGCCCTGGAAAGGGGGATTACCGATCATCGTATCGAAGCCGGGGTTGTTCTGATCGTAGACTTCGGGGAACTCGATCGGCCAGTGGAATGGGGCCAGCGGTGGATCATCGTTACGTAGTTCGGCCAGCCATCCCCTGTGCCGCTCGGCTTCACCACCAAGCACCTGGTCCGCGAAGCGCTTGCGTCGGGCTTCGCGAGTCTTTGGTTTGGACTCGTCGAAGAAGGCGGCGAGGACGAGGTCTCCGAGGAGGCGTACGGCGTCAGTCTCCTCCTCGGACTCTCTCAACCAGTCGCGCCGTTCCCAGTCGGACACGTTGTCTGCAGCCGCGAGGATGCGGCGGCGCAACTCGGCGGCCTTGTCAAGGTGTTCCTGTCCTCGCAACGCCTCGAAGCCTGCAGCGAAGTTGGGGGCGTTGCCTTTCCAGTGGAAGGCCCGCAGTTGGGGGATCGACAGCCCGACCAGGGAATCACCGTGGCGGAGGGCGTGGTCGAGGAAGGTCAGGGGGTGATCTTTGGCCAGGGTGATCAGCCACAGCGACAGCTTGGCGAGGTCGACGGCTTTTGGGTTGCGGTCCACTCCGTAGAGGCAGCGTTGGGCCACGAGGCGGCGGGCGTAGATCTCCTCGTTCTCGTCGGGCGGGATCTCGGGGGTGATGTCATGGGCACGCCAGGCTTCGATCAGGACATCGGCGAGTTGGCGGCATGCTTCCACGAGGAAGGCGCCCGAGCCCATGGCGGGATCGCATACCTTGAGGTCGAGGATCTGCTCGGGGTGGACGGAACCACCGGACTCTTCGGACAGGCGGGCCAGAATCGGTTCGAGCGCGGTTCGCACGATGGGCTCGGTGAGCTCGCGTGGTGTGTAGTGGGAGCCCGAACGTCGGCGCTCCTCACTCGGTTGGAGCACCATGGCTTCCGCCGGTACCAGATCGGGGGTGGCGTTTCGGTCGATCACGGTGTCGAGGGCCGCGTGTATCTCGTCCATGGAATCGGCCGCCCGAACCGCCTTGCTCACCTTGAGCGTGATCTTGCGGTCGGTGCGGTCGCGGATCCACTCGGCACGGCCTCCGGGTGGCGCAGAGAGCAGGGCTTCGATGTCCACAGTGGTCGGGGCGCCGTGCTTCTTGGCAGCCTTGATGGCGATGCTGCGGCCTGTTGCTCTCTCGAGGCGGAAGCCCATCATGGTCTCGTAGACGGAGCCGATGTGCTCCACGTCTAGCGCCCGGTAAGAGATCCGCTCGCCATCGAGGACAATCAGCTTTTCCAGGACTCGGTGGATCGTTCCGTCCGCTACCCGCGGTGGCTCGATCCGTTCGAGTGTCTGTCGCGTCCCGGCTGCCCCTTCGAGGAACGGGTACCGGTCGGGTTGGAACAGGTCGCCGTGCTTGGGCGCCATCGCCATCTGCGGGGCCTGTGCGCCGTCGTGGACCATGCGCCATAGGGCGAGGAGTTGGGCGTATGCGCCGAAGCGCTGGTCCATGGTGTCCGGGTGCAGGGAAGCGTCGGCTCGCAGCCGCTCGTAGAGGCCGGACACCGAGTAGGCGCCCAGGAAGGTCTCGTCCTGGGGTAACAGGTCCCGCTCTTCGGCGTACAGCAGGTAGACGAGGCGTAGCACGACCGTCAGCAGTCCGCGATAGATCTCGTCAGGATCCTCCGCAAGCCAGCGCCGGAGCAGCCGACCGGCAGACGCGTCATGAGCTGCCTGGAAGCCCCGCAGCAGCTCGTAGAGCGCATGGAGCACCTGTTCGGCTAGGCGTTCGGAAACCTCGTTCTGGAACTTGCGGCTGTTTTCCAGCAGCGCCGCCAGCCGCTTGTCCCGCGGTACGCTCAGCAGGCGTGTCTGGCCGAGAAGCTCGCGCATGGCTGAGCAGATCGGTCGGCCCGCCGTCTGGACCATGTCGCGAATCTGGAAGTCAAGCCAGCCCGAGCTCTCGCCCCGGGGCGCGGAGACGAGGCGCACCGTCTTGCCGTTGAAGAGGAGCCCCGCGGGGACGCCCGTGTTCCTCAACAGGCGCTCCATCCGGCCATGAGGCGATAGGTCCAGACCGCCGCCGGTAATAGCGCGGTCCAGGTCCTCGCCGGGTTCGCACACGCTGACCAAGAGCTGCCACGGAGGGGGTTCCTCCTCAAGCTCGTCACCTTTCGGAAGGGCAGGCCGCCCCGGAGACTTGAGCGGTTCGGAGCGAACTGCGAAGTCGGGCCGGAACACGTCGCCGGACTCCGGCAGCGGAAGCTCCAGGTCGGTCGGAACCGGTACCTCGGCGGTGCCAGCGTAGCCCTTTGGGGTGAAACGCCAGCCGAGTACCTTCTCGGCGAACTGCCTGAAGTCTGGCAGTTCGGTCGCGGTGTCGGTCGGATCGGGAACGCCGTTCTCGACCCACTCGCGGAGTAGCTTCTGGCCTGCGATATCCCGGCGGTTCAGGATCACGCCCGCTTTTACGAGCGCAGGTGCCGACACCACCAGCCCGGTAGGTCGAACGAACCCGATCCACTCCAGATGGTCGATTACCCGCTGGTCGCGCTTCGCCATCAGTTGGTCTCCGGCCATAGGTATACGAGACCCACCGGTTCGACCCGTTTCACGTGTACCTCGTAGAACTCGCGCACCCGGGCAGGCTCGTCTGCCAGGTCCTCGTCGAACTGGGCGAGCCTTCTGCGCCAGTGCCGGATGTCGGCGTTGAGCTGCTTCGTTTCCTGGGCATTGAATCCGAAGGAGAGCTGCTTCCGGTCGCGTTCGTAGCGTTCGAGTTGGGCGACCACTTGGGCGCGGTGCCGCTCCAGGGTCTCTCGCAGCGACCGTTCCTCCTGCCGTCCGCGTTCGGCAAGCCGTTGCTCGGCCATTGCCGCGAACTCCTCCGCACGAGGCTCCAACTGCGGACGGAGATCGGCGATGTCCCGGGCGGCGGCGGCGAGAAGCCTATGACGGATCACCTGGTCCGCTTCGCGGGCGGGGGAGTCCAGTGAGGCGTCGAGGAGCCTCATGGTCCGTTCCTGCGCTTCCCGCGCATAGGCGCGCAGCGGTCCGGAGCGCCGTTCCGGCTCGCTCCAGCGGGCCGCCACCGGCACGATTTGCTCGTGCAGACGCTCGGCACCCCGGCCATATAGCGACAAGCGCCCGAGCAGGATCACGCGCGGGATCGAATCCTTCGTCTGGGCCAGGCAGGCCCGAGACAGGTCGTCATAGATGAAACCCTGTGAGCGGAACCGGGCCAGCAGCCGCTGCGCCACCCGCTGTTCCAGATGCAGGTGCACGGTCTGATCGTCGAGCCGTCCGGTGTCCTCGAAAACGACGGGCCGGAGGGGCGCGTCGCGTCGCCAGTCGGGGATCTTCTGGTCGATCCGGCGGGGCACGCGCAGGGAATCGAGGGTGGAGGTCCAGCTCGGGTCGGTGGCTGCCCGTTGTTCCAAAGCGGGGAACGTCCACACCCGGTGGCCGTTGCCGCCAACGTTCTCGGCGAGTTCCGAAGCCCCGAGCAGGTGGAGGGAGCAGTTGATGGCCTGGCGGAAGGGTTCCGCCGAGAACCTGACCCAATCCCGTGACTTCTCGAGGAGCGCCCGGCAACGTTCGATCTGGTCCTCGAGATCCTCGCGCCGTTCGCGGGCTGCCTCTATCTCCTCGGCGGCGGCAAGGGTGCTTTCACCCTCGGGAGACTCCGACTTGATCTGGTGCCTCAAGTGTTCCGCGTCGCGATGGCGGATGCCGTGGCGGATCAGGCGTTGCTCCACAGCGTCCTCGATCACCTTCGGCAGGCCGCCCAGTTCTTTCTTGATGGTCTCGGTCTTCCTGACCAGCACTTCGAGGACCCGGTCCTCGACCCGCTGCGGCAGCACGAAGTAGTGGCAGGTCACTTCGGTGGCCGGTTGCAGCTTGCGGTCGATGCGGCCGTTGCGCTGCTCGATACGGCCCGGATTCCACGGCAGGTCGAAATGGAACATGTCCCGGCAGCGGGCCTGCAGGTTGAGTCCCTCACGGGCGGCATCGGTCGCTATCAGGATCCGCAGGGGCTCGTCGGCTGGGTCGGCGTTGAAGCGGCGTTGTATCTCACGGCGGCGAGCCGGGCTGGTCAACCCGTCGATCACATCTATCCGCTCATCGGCCCGGTCGGTCCCGAAGATGGCCTGCTCCAGAGTGGACTTCAGATACCGCTTGGTGCCCTGCCGGTTCTCCGTGAAGATCAGCACCCGCCTATCGGTCCAGGCGGGCGGGGGACCGGTGAGCGGCGCACCGAACTCGGGAAGTCCCGGGCACTGGCTGCGGCGTATCCACTCGAGCAGCCACCGGGTCTTGGCATCCGGCAGGTGCCTGGTCTCGTCGGCGATTTCCTGCATGCGTTGAAGGAGAGCCTGCTCACGTTCCCAGGCCGTCGTGTCGGGATGTTCCGACGGGCGGGCGGCTGCCGTGATTTCTTTGATCTGGTCGACCTCGTCGGCGTCTTCATCCTCTCTGGCCCACCCGGCCCTCTCGTCGTCGGCATCTGGTGATTGCACGAAACGGTGCGTTTGGACGGTGTCGAGCTGCGGTCGAGCACCGGCTTCCTGCTGGGCATCCTTCCACTGACGCAAAACAGTGCGGCGATGCACCACGAGGGTCCGAGCGAACGCCTCGATCGAGGACAGCAACCGCTGCTGCAATCCCACCACCATCAACCCGGCGGCATGCCGGACGCGGCTGGACTCCAGCGAAAAACGTTGCTCGCGCGCCGTCCGATACTCATCGAGTAGGCGGGAGAGTTCCAGTTCGGGCGCGTCCTCGGGTAGGCCGTCGATCTCGATCCGCTTCACGTTGCGCTTGGGGAAACCGCCTTGGAGTTCACGGATGTCCTCCTTCAGCCGCCTGACCATCACGGGCGCAAGGTCGGTCTTCGGCCGGGTCACCTTGACACCGCGGGTGAAGCGGTACGGGTCGAGCAGCTCCAGCAGGGTGGAAAAACTGTTGGAGTGGCCGTTGTGGGGCGTGGCGGACAGGAACAGACGATGCTCGAACCTATGGGCGAGATCGCGCACCGCACGAGTGAACTTGGTCTCGATCCCGTAGCGCCCTCCAGAGGAAGGCGCGGCGTGGTGGGCCTCGTCGAGGATCACCAGGCTCCCGGTGCGGTGGTCGCCGAGCCACTCCCGCATCGGGTCGGTGTAGGACGGGTCGATCAACAGGCGGTGCGAGATCAGGAACCGGCTGTGGGTACGCCAGGGATTCACACCGAAGCCTCGCTCCCGCCGTATTTTCGACACGTAGCGGCGGTCCAGCACCTCGAACACGAGGCCGAACCGGTCCTCCATCTCTCCCTTCCACTGTTCAAGCATGGAAGGGGGCGCCGCCACGACGATGACCTTCACCTTGCGGCGCAGCAACAGCTCGCGGGTAATCAGGCCCGCCTCGATGGTCTTGCCCAGGCCGGTGTCGTCGGCGATCAGCAGGTTGACCCGCGGCAGGAGGAGCGCCTTACGGAGTGGCTCCATCTGGTAGGCGTCAATGGTGATTCCGGCCCTGAAGGGCGCCTGGAACAGGGTCGGGTCGGTGGCCGTGGTGCAGTTCCAGCGCAGCGTGTTCAGGAACGCCGCGAACTGGTGCGGCGGATCGAGGCCCTTGGCGGCCAGGCCGTCCCATCCGGCATCCTCGAGGATCAGGCGGTCCGGTTCGTACTCCCAGAACACATCGAGCGACTGGCCCTGGTTGTCATCGTCCACACACGCCAGCCGCACCAGAGCCGACTCCCTCGGGTGATCCGACTGGGCGACCTCCTCCACGATCCAGCGGCGCGACCGCACCTGGACCAGCTCACCGACAGCCGGCGGACCCGCGGGGAGGAGCGCTATGGAAACCTCCTCTCCCCGCTAGCTTGGACCGCTCGACATCCTAGACCCGAGTCGTGACACGCATCCGGAAGCCACCCTCCCGACTCGGACTCGAAACCTTTGTATCCGGGACGGAGGCCGTCCCAACGGGACCGAATGTGAACGCACAGGCACCCGGGATCCCTGAGAGGGCCGAAGATGGGCCTCAGGTTATTCATGACGACCGGTGGCCAGGGATACGAAGTCCGGGGTTCAGTCGGATCGGCCGGATTCGGCGAAGTGTCTCTACCGGATCCCGACGGTCGAGAATATCTTTGGTGTGAGGCAAAGACAGCGAATGCCATCCGCCTGTTCCCGGTTGGCTGGTCGCTCCGGGCGCGCGCCGGGTGGGTCTAGTCGGAACTTGTACCGGGCCTAATCCTTGGTACTGAGTAGGTATTCATAGGGCTACCGCTCTTACAGAAAAAGAAGCGGCAAGACCACACCCACGATCGCTGGCTGTCATCATGTGGAGTGGTATGGTGGATCGTATGACCAGCCGTGAGTCAGAAGGCAATCCAGCAACGTCCCACGACACCGTGGACGCGATCGCTGAGACGAGCGGGCGAAAGGCTTTTCCGCTGCGCCGAGTGTTTCTCCAACAGAAGCGCGACGGTGAGACTCGACCGGGCCCGCTGGCCAGATTCGTCTCGGCAGGTGACCGCACGGGTCTACTTCTGTACTTCCTGGCTCTCACCAAGGCGAGCCAGGAACCATGGGACGTTTCGCTGCACTCGGCGGTCTGGGCTCGGGCACTAGGTTTGCCCCTTCCTGACACGGCAACCGCCCGGGGTCGGGTATCGAAGGCGTGGTCTCGGCTTGTTGATCGAGACTTGGTGATCCGAGCTCGGAAGGGCCGCCTCGCCAGTTTCACCTTGCTCTGCGAGGATGGATCGGGCTCTCTCTACACGAGACCTGAGCGTGCCTTCGTGAAAGTTCCACACGATTTGTGGGCCAAGGGACCCGTGGCATCAAAGCGATGGTATCAACTACTGACCCTGCCTGAGCTTGTCTTTCTGGTTATTGCGTTGAGCAACTTAGACGACTTCTCGCTGCCCGTCGAACGTGGTCCCGATTACTACGGTGTCTCGGCGGATACCTTGCTGCGCGGATACAGTGGCCTCCAGAATCATGGCCTCGTCGTGGTTCGGAGCAACGCGTTCACCGCCCCCCTGTCACCTACCGGACTGTCATACGAGAACCGCTACACGTTGGAGCCGCCGTTCGGTCCAGTCGGGAGGGCCAGTAAGGCCAGGAGTCGTGCCCGATGAGTTGGCAAGCGTACGCTGACGAGTCCGTCCGTGGGCAGGCATACATGATGTGCGTAACGTCCGTGGCATCCAGCAAGGTCAAGGATGTGCGTAAGCGGCTACGGGCCTTGACCTCGCCTGGTCAGAGGCGCCTCCACTTCTCGGGGGAGAGCGACCGGCGTCGTCGCGTCTTGCTGAGGGACATGGGTGGCCTTGGAACCGGATCGGTGATCTACGTTGCCCGGCACCGGGATCAAGTAGCGGCGCGGGCAGCAATACTCACGGCGGTGGTGGGTGACCTGCTCGAACAGGGGACGACAGGTTTCGTACTGGAATCACGCGCTAATCAAGATCAGCGAGATCGCTCGGTCATCTCACATGCGATCGGTTCTGGAGGGTCAACGCCCTTTACCTACGCTCACAGCGAGGCGCACGGAGAGCCACTGCTGTGGGTGCCCGACGCGGTGGCCTGGGCATGGGGCCGAGATCGCCGATGGAAAAAAGTCGTCCGGGATCTTCAGCTCGTAACCGGCGTCAGAAACATCGAGGTGAACTAGGGGGTCGCAGGCCCGGCTGCTCACCGTCCGGAGAGGAGCCGGGCCTACTTCCTTGGTCTACTGTCCTCGGCGCTCTCATTATCGCCTGTCCGGGCTCGGATTTCAACCGCGAACCGGCGACTGATCGGCACCCGGCTCGGAATACGGACGGGCGCGCGGGTTCGTTGACCCCCGGGTTGGCCATGCTGTCGCTTGTCGCGTGGGCGCCGGGTCGGGATCGTCATCGCTCTCGATATTGCCGTGACGTTCCACTACCTCCACTGGGCCCCGCCGAGCGGCAGCGAGGGTCGTTGCAGGCAGCGCCCCGCGAGTTCACGGTGTAGCCCCGCGGTCCGGGCCGATACGGAGATGGCTTATCCGCGGAGCCCTAGCCAGCGAATTAATTAGTAAAGTAGCTTGACAAACTAATTAGGAGGCGGCGAGAATACGCCCCGCAAGGGAGCCGGAGTTGGCCAGTCGTGCGGCTGGACAGGTCTCTGGATCACGAGGATGGGAATGACGGTCGGCACTCGTATCCACCGGTGTGTATCGGGTTACCGGGACAGACGGTTCCTCGCGCGGCGTGATGCCCACCTCCGACACCCGGAGGCGCTCGAAACGTGATCGACGGCTCCGGCTCCTGGGCACTTCGCCTGCGCAACGGCCAGGCGGTCTTCGACGAGTTCATGGAGGCCGCACCGTTCCCGATTTCACGCGCCACGCTGGCCCGCCGGACCGGTTTGTCGAAGCCGACCGTGTCCGCCCTGGTGTCGGACCTCGAGGGCGCCGGCGTGGTGAGCCTCATCCCTCCCGAAATACCTCAAGGTCGGATCGGGCGCCCGGCCGCGCCCTACGCGCTGGTTCCGGACGCCGCGTTGGTGGTAGGAGTGGACATGGGGGCCACCAAGGTCATCGTGGGTGTCGCCGATTTGCTCGGGCGGGTCCTGGCGGAGGATCGTATCGAGACCGCCTCCCACGCCAGGGCAGCGGTCGACGCGGTCGTGGCGTCCACGACCCGGCTGCTTGCGAAACTCGGGAAGGCTCATCTCCTCGAGTCCGGTTGTGTGGGCGTGCCCGGCGTGTACCGCCCGCGGCTGGACCGGGTGGAGATGTCTCCCAACCTCTCAGGGTTCGCCGATCTCCCGATCCGGGCGGAACTCTCGGAACGGCTCGGTGTGCCGGTGACGATCGAGAACGACGTGAACCTGGCCGCGGTGGCGGAGGCTGAAGCGATGGACGACCGTGGCGGGCTCGATTTCGTCGCCATCTCGGTCGGCACCGGAATAGGGGCCGGGCTGGTGATGGACGGGATGCTTTACCGGGGGGGACACGGAGCAGCCGGAGAACTCGGATCGATCGACATCTCCGGAGCAGGCAACAACCGGGCGGGACGGCGGATTACGTTGGAGGACGTAGCCTCAGCTCCAGCCATTCGCCGGGGGTTCCGCCATGCAATCGATACCGGCTTCCCCTCCCGCCTCGAACGCGATGCCGAGGTCTCGGAGATCCTCCTAGCGGCGTCTTCGGATGACGACGCCGCGTCTGAGGCTCTCGGCATCGCCGCCGAGGCGATGGCATCCGCGGTGGCCTGGCTCTGCTGGTTCAGCGATCCGACCCGGGTCGTCTTCGGGGGCGGGGTCGGGTCCAATCCCCTATTCGTCGATGCGGTCCGCTCCAGGCTCGACCGTCACCTGGACGTGACACCGGAGGTGGTCGCTTCGGCACTGGGGAGCCGGGCTGCCTTCACGGGGGCGATCTCAACCGCTCGGGCCTCGGTGAGGACCACCTTCGTGCGTGGCCGGCTGGGCCGATGACAGCGAACGGGAGATCACCGGCCGACGAGATCGCCGCCGCTGTCGACGAGGAGGAACTGGTCGGGCTGGTTCTGGAAGCCGTTCGGATCCCCAGCGTCACCCCCCACGAGACGGCCTTCGCCGAATGGGCCGGAACCCGGATGGGGGAGGGCCCATGGGACCGAGTACGCCTGGTCGAGGCGGAACCGGGACGGCCCAACGTCTACGCGGAGGCGGGCCGACCTGAAGGACGATCCCTGGTACTGGCGGGGCATCTCGACACCGTGCACGCGGACGACTGGGTCCGGGAGTGGGGTGGAACGGACCGAGCCAACCCGTTCGCCGGAAACATCATCGACGGCGAGATATGGGCCCGAGGCGTCACCGACCAGAAGGCGGGAGTCTGCTCGATCATCGAGGCGGCCCGAGCGGTCGACCGGGCGGGCTACCGCCTGGCCGGTACGCTGACGGCACTGCTGGTGTGCGACGAGGAGTCCGGCCAACCCGGCAGCGGGCTCTCCGCGGGAATGCGCGCCGCTGTCTCGCACCTCTTCGACGGCTCCGCTCAGGCGCCGGACTTCGCCATCTACACCGAACCCAGTACCGGGGCGATTTACACCGCCCAGATGGGCTTCCTGATCGCCGAAATAGCGCTGGCCGGTAGATCGGCCTACTTCGGGACCCCCGAGTTGGGCGTGGATGCGCTGCGCGCGGGCCACGCTCTGCTGAGCGCAATATGGGACCGGAACGAGACCTTGCGCGCCCGGGAGGCCCACGACCTCCTCGGCGAGCGTTTCCTGCTGGCCACCAGCGTCGAGTCCGGGGGCAACATCGCGGTTCCGGGCGATTTCCGGCTGTCTCTCATCCAGAAGCTGCTGCCGGGCGACGACCTCGACCGCCAGGCCGACGCGTTGCGGGACATAGCCGCCAAGGTGGCGGACCGCCACGGCGTGTCGGCCGAAGTGGTCTTCTCCGCCCCCCGGGATCACCGGGTAGGTGGGACACCCGATGAAGTCCCGCCGGACCATCCCGGCGTCCGCTCGTTGATGGAATCGATCCAACACACGACCGGCAGGCGCGCCCGGATCGAGGGCGCTCCCTACTGGTCCGAGAAGCCATTGCTCCGGGCAGCCGGGATTCCCGGCGTGTACTTCGCTCCCGGAGACATAGCGACCTGTCACACCCCATTCGAACGGCTCCCGATCCAGGAGTTGATCTCCGCTACCCGCACCCTTGCGCACTTCGTGGCGTCGTGGTGCGGCGTGGAGCAAACAGGGAAAGGGCTGCCGGAGGAGGAACAATGAAGACAAGAACAAGGACATCGAGGCGGCGCATTTTCATTGCCACGCTGGCTGTGCTCGGCCTGCTGGCCGCGGCCTGCGGCGGTGGCGACGTCGCCGAGGAGACCACGACCACCAGGGCAGCGGCCACCACCCAGGCGCCCGCTACCACCGCGACGCCGGTTGTGCCTGTGGCGCCTGTGGCGCCTGTGACTCAGGGGCCGGGGGGTGAGGCGGCTACGCCGTCTGGTGAGATCTCTCTGTCGGCTGGTGAGGTTGCGGAGGTGCAGGCGGGTGGTTACACGGCTGCGTTGTTGTGGCATACCGCGGGTGCGTTCACTGATGCGGTGAGCCAGGGCGCTCGGGACGCGTTCGCCGAGTTGGGTATCGAGGTTATCGCTGAGACGAATGCGCAGTTCGACGCGGCGCAGCAGGCCAACGACGTTGAGACGGTGATGGCTCAGAATCCTGACATCATTATCAGCTTGGTTCTTGATCCGGTGTCGGGCGCGGAGGCGTTCCGTCCGGCTGTCGAGGCGGGCGTGCAGTTGGTGTTCTTGAGCAATGTGCCTGAGGGATATGTGCATGGGACTGACTATGTCGGGGTGGTCACCGATGACCTGGCGGCGATGGGTATCGCTGCGGCTGATCTGTTGGCTGACGCGCTGGGTGGTCAGGGGAAGGTGGGTTTCATCTTCCACGATGCTGCCTATTACGTGACGAACCAGCGGGACCAGGCGTTCAAGGCTTGGATCGAGGCGGCCTATCCGGGGATCGAGATCGTCGACTCGCAGGGTTTGGCGGATCCGGCGGCGGCTGAGGAGATCGCGGCGTCGTTGCTGACCCGCAATCCTGACCTCAACGGCATCTACGCGCCGTGGTCGGCTGGTCCCGCCGATGGGGTTCTGGCGGCTCTGCGCGCGGCGGGTGCTTCCGACGTCGCGGTGGTGACTCTCGACTTGGACACGAACG
>MKWU01005003.1_pt1 | contig 14933 bp, 11 predicted proteins | sample 809101 | NCBI WGS metagenome assembly MKWU01 (sample SAMN05860141, study PRJNA318959) | sponge metagenome | host: Aplysina aerophoba | place: Slovenia: Piran, Adriatic Sea, Gulf of Piran | collected 2013-05-07 | reverse complement strand
ACTCGCGCGCGACCTCGCCCGTGACGCCGAAGAGCAGCGGCGCCGCCAACTGTTCGGACATCTGCAAGATTCCGCTACTGGCCCCTCGATCAGCGGCGAAAACGCTTGACATCAATCACGGAAGGCTCTTGCGCAAAGGATTGCCACGGGTGCGATCAAGGGAGACTGGGAACTTGCCGTGGTGTTCTCGGTGGTTCCGATCATCGGCATTGCGTACTCGCTGAGCCTCCTCCACACCCGCCGCACAGCGGGTCGGTGACATCAAGTCCCTGACGGGCTATCCGAGCGCTACCAGCTAATCCACTCTTGCCACGACATCGATGAGTGGAGGCCTTTCGACCTCGCCTCTGACCCACAGGAACTTTGCAATGTCTACGGGATGCCGGAGTGTGCGGAAGAGCAGGCCGAACTTGAGAGTCGACTCGAGGAACTGTCAGCGGTTCCCTCCTCGAGTCCGACCTCGCCACCGCTCGTAAGGTGGCCTAGCTCTCATTGTCGTCCAAGGTGCGCTGTCCTTCACACGGGTCCGCACACAGTTCGCTCTTCGAGCTTTTCTTGCTCTACGTAAACCTCAGGATGATGGTCCGGGTTCACGTTCGGGAATCGAGCTCCGACCTCTTCAAGATCACGCATCACCTCATCGTGGATTCCCTTGTGTGTTTGAGGTCAGTCAGGAAAACAGAAGTAGGGATTTCGCTTCAGATAGGCCTCACTAAATTCATTTCCAGCCATGTAATCCGCAAGATTTGCACCGTCAGTGTCTTGCGATTCTTCCGGGTCTCTACCAGCGCAATCAACAAACTTCGGCAACAAACCATGGAGGAACCAGCGCTTCCTCTCCCCTCGTATCGAATCGCTTACCGGTGCTGTTGCCGGGAAACGTTACGGTCTACCGGACTTCCCGAATCGCGAGCAGACCCCGTGGCGTGTTAGGGTTTTCGATCCGATTCAGGTACCGAACCGGGGCGCTTCGGGACTAGGCGCACGCTGCCACGGTCAAGCCGCCGGAAACGTTGTTCGACAAGGGCTCTCGTTCGACCTGCTATGGCTCTGAGGTGAACGCCGGAGTTATGACTCCCTTGTCTGGAATCATCAGGCGAAGTAGAAGCTGGTGAAATGATTGGCATTGCATACGGGTCGAGATCGGGTATTACGATTGGCATTAGGTGCTGATTATTGACCGGACCCGTTTCCAGCAGATCAGACGCCATGCATGTGGTGGGTAGAATGACCGCTAGCGCTACAAGTAGCCGTGTCATCGTCATTGTGAGCAAGTAAGAACCACAACCTGCCGCAACCGTCTAGAGCACTGAAAACAGGCGATTCGTCTGTCAGATTGCCCACAAGGTTCTAATTCAGCTCATAGCCGGAATCGGCATCACGGACTACACAGCCTTCCCTATTCGGCATGGAATCGCGGACTCGCTTGGCGACCTTCACTGAACTGCCTCAGCCTTCCTTGTAGCCGAGAGCAAGCATCGTCAGATCGTCGTCATGCGGTCCGTCACCGGCGAAGTCACGGACTGTTGCAAGCACGGAGTCGAAGAACTCCGCCGTTGTGTTGCGGGCATGATTCGCGGCGGCTGTTTCCAGCCGTTGCTCCCCGAGCAACTCGCCCTCGGAGCTCCGTGCTTCGGAGACACCGTCGCTATAGATCAACAACTTGTCTCCTGGGAACAGTTGGCAGGCCTCTTCGACAAACTCGGAGTCGGCGAAGAGGCCTACCGGCCGACAGTTCGACCTCAGCGAGTACACTTCTCCAGAGGCACGAGCGAGGATTGCTGAGCAGTGCCCCGCATTGCTCCAGCGCATCGTTCCGTCCTCCTCGACGATCAATGCGAAGACCGTCACGAAACGCGTTTGCCCGGAGCGCTCGCAAAGGTAGCAATTGATGCGGCCCAAGGTGCCTGCCAGCGAAACCTCAGAACCTGACCCGAAGAAGAAGGCCCCCTGCAAGAGTGCGGCAAGCAGCGAGGCCGCCACCCCCTTGCCGGACACGTCGGCGACGACCGCCACCCAGTTGTCTGACGGGCCCCGCATCAAGTCGTAGTAGTCACCGCCCAGTCGCGAACTGGCTTCGCTATGCCCCTTCGCAACGAGCCATCCACCGCTCGGAAGAGCCGCGGGCCTTAGCGCCTTCTGAATCCCCTGCGCCATCTGCAACTCTTGGTCTAGCCGATGCTTCTCGCGCTCTTCCTCAATAAGCCTCGCGTTCTCGATCACGGTTGAAATCTCGATGGCCAGGGCCTGCAGCAGGGCCTGGTTATCTTCCGCCAAGCGCACGTCAGGGTTGCGGGTGTCCATGTAGAGCACCCCGAGGGTGTCTTCCTTGGCGGAGATCACCATGGTTTCGTGGTCCTGGCCGATGCGCATGCGCAAGATGGGGACGCACAACGCGCTCGACGCATCGACCCGTCCGTCGAATGTGGGATCTTCGACTCCGAGACTGACCGTGGGCCCGATCGTCATCGAGAAGAGATCCGAGCGCTCGTCAAGGGCCTCGGCGATGACATTGACCGGAACCTGAAGTTCGCCAGGGTCGCTAGAGGCAGTAGTCGAGTCGCGAGCAGCCCTGACATGCAGGTCGTGGCGCTCGTCACGCAACAGCAGGAACGCGCGGTCTGCATGGGTGATAGTCAGCGCCGCATCGACGACCGCATCGAAGACTTCTTCAACGCCTTCGGAAGACGTCATCGTCCGAGCAACATCGAGCATGGCAGCCAGCCGGCCGAGCGCCCCGGTGTGGCTGCGATCGTCGGGGATCTGGGAAACCTTCTTCAGTAGCGGTGCATGCGGGCTAAAGCCCTCCCCCACGGTGATCACGAACGAATCTTGGATCCCGAAACCGATCCGATCGCCGACTGCCAGTTTGGAGCGTTCTACCCGCTCGCCGTTGACGGTCACGCCGTGACGGCTCTTGAGGTCCTGGATCGAATACGTACCGTTCTCCAACTGGATATGGGCGTGACGCCGCGAAATGCGCTTGTCGCGCAAGGTCAGATCGCAATCCGCGAGACGGCCCATCACGAAGGGGCTGCGTGATACCTGCACCTGCAGGCATTCGCCAGAAGGGGGTTGCACCAGCAACGAGAGCCCGCTGGAGCCCTCGGCGCCGCTTTCCTTCGAGGGTCTTGGACTGGGGGCGATTCCCACGGGGCTCAGACCGCTTGCACGGCGTCCGCGGCCTCCGGACCGACTCCCAGATCGCCCTGCTGGCAGTCGGCGCAATAGCCTCCAACCTCGGTCCGTGCGACCTGCACCTTGAAGCCGAACTGCGCCTCGATCTGCTCCTTGATCTGCCTCAGCGGATCCCCGAAGTACTCCACTACGGATCCGCACCCCATGCAAACGATATGGGCATGCTCACGCTTGAGCCTGGTCTCGTAGTAGTGATGCTCTCCGTCGTAGTGCATCAGGTCTAGCTCGTCGACCAAGCCCTGTTCCTTCAGGACCTTAAGCGTCCGGTAAACCGTGACCCGATTGATTTTTGGATCCTTCGCCTTGGCCAGTTCGTACAGCTGTTCGGCGTGAAGATGCGTATGCGAATTGTGAATCAAGCCGAAGAGCAACTCGCGCTGGCGAGTCAGCCGGATCCCGTGCTTCCGTAACGGTTCTCTAAGATTAATTAGGGTCTCGGCCACGGCTCGCAATCGCAGTGTAACATAGGGCCTCTTTGCCAAAATGGTCAGACTGCAGGCTCCGGACGGTTAGAATGGGAGGACGATCCATTCCAATCGTCGGGCCGTGGCGCAGCCTGGTAGCGCGCTTCCTTGGGGTGGAAGAGGTCCCGAGTTCAAATCTCGGCGGCCCGACCAGTTCGCAACGCAAGAAAGACGGGAATCGAGCGGTCGAAGCCTGTCTTTCTTAGCGACATCGGCGCGCGTCCCATGCGGTCCAAGATGGTTATATAGAGATTGGTGACCGGCGCTCCCCCCGGGGTAGTGTGATGCGGCCCGAAGCGCATCCCGTGGCCGGAAGAGCCCGAAAGACGGATTCTCGCAGAACTCGCTGGGGAAGGCTTGACTACACTGAAAATCGTGCTCTGTCGTGCGCTCTGCATCGTTGGGTTGCTCTTTGCGCTCTCCGCGCCAGTCCGGTCACAGACCGAAGAGCAGCTGGTTGCGGACATCCGCATGTTTACAGTCCTGGCGGCGATCAACACCGCCGGCTATGACGATGGCTTGAACGCCGCCGCCGCCAGCCCGGTACGGACCGCCTTGCGCAAGGACCTGGAATCGCTGGACTCCGGTATGGCGATGCGCTTGCGGACGTTCTACGACGAGCACAAGCTGGACGACCCGGAACTCGACCTCTCGCAGTACATCTCCTTCGCGCTGATGTGCGGCGAAGCTCCGCATTTCGACTTGCTGGCGGAGGTCCCGACAGACCTGCCAGTCGACATTCGCTCAATCCGGGGACTGTCGCGCCTGCTGCGGGAGTTTTACGAGCTTGCAGACATCGAGGCACTCTGGGAGAAATACCGGCCCTTTTACGAAGCGGAGATGGCACGGTACCAGGATGCGCTGATCGAGGCTGTGTTCGAAATCAACGGATACCTGCGCATGCCAGCTTCCAGTCGGGAGACGCGTGGTTTCCGCGTGTACTTCGACCTGCTGGCGGCTCCTGGCAACATCAACATGCGGTCCTACGGAGGCGACGTGAAGGTCGTCATCCATTCCTCGACCGACCTGCACATCGAGGAAATCCGGGCCGCCTACCTGCTGCACCAGCTCGACCGGCTGTCCATCCGTTACGAGGAGACCGTCAGCGGCAAGGAGCAACTCGGCCGACTCGCACTTTACGCACCTGCACTCGACGACGCGTACAAGACGAACTTCCAATTGCTTGTTACAAAGTCGTTGGCCAACGCGATGCAGGTCCGGTTGCGATACGAGCCGGAAGAGCGCAAGCGCGAGCGCATCGGCGAGCACTTGCGAACGGGATTCATCCTGACACCGTACTTCTACGAGAAGCTTGCGGAGTACGAGAAGCAGCCACAATCGTTCCGGCGATACTACGAGACCCTGATCGGCGATATCAAGGTGCGAGAGGAAATGGCGCGGGTCCAAAGCGTGAAGTTCGCTGAACGGCCGGCGAAGAAAGCACCGGCACCGCGACGGGTGGTCAAGCCGCAAGTGTCTGAAGAAGAGAGCCTGCTCTCAAGGGCGGAGGGATTGCTGCAGCTGGGAGAAATCGAGGAGGCGCGCGAGCTCTACGAGGAAGTCCTTGGTGAAGAGGGCACGGGACACGGCCAAGCCTATTACGGCCTGGGAAGGATCGCCTTGGACGAGGCCGATCCGGATCTGGCCCTCGAGCACTTTTCCGAGGCAGCGGAGAAGGCGGGCGAGGGGCGGATTCGAGCCATGTCACATATCTATATGGGGCGGATCCAGGATCTCTTCTATAACCGGGACCTGGCTGTAGGGCACTACCAGGCCGCCCTGGAATCCGGGGACACGTCGCCTATCGTCCGGGAATTCGCCGAACAGGGGCTGTCCGAGCCGTTCACCGGCGTCGACGACGAACCCTAGTCTCACTGCGCACGGCAGCGATTCGGATTGCCGGGGCCGTTGCTAAGATGGAATTGGCGGAGCGGATTGGGGAATCAGGACTATGCCGGGAACCGAGGATCTCGATACGAAGCCGGAAATCGACGCGCAAGCCGACAGCACCCAGGCTGACGGCAACGGCACCGGGGCGGCAGAACCTGAGCAGCCTGATCCAGTTTCCCAAGAGGAGGCACTGCGCTCCGAACTGGAGCGGGTTGAGGCGGAGCGCGCCGAGATGCTCGACAAGCTGCTACGCACCCAGGCCGAGTTCGAGAACATTCGAAAACGGCTTCAGAGGGAAAAGGAAGACGTGATCAGATACGCGGCCTCGGACACGATCAAGTCCCTGCTCCCCGTCGTGGACGACTTCGAGCGCGCGCTCGCCACCGATGGCATTTCGCCGGAGCTCAAGAAGGGTCTCGAACTCATTTACCGGCGGATCTTCGAGGCATTCGAGCGGGCCGGGCTGAAGGAAGTGCCCCAGCACGACTCGTTCGATCCCAACCTGCATTTCGCGGTTGACCGCGCACCGGCAGGCGAAGGCCAGAGCGATCAGCAGATCATCGAGGTGTACCAGAAGGGGTACCTTTTCAAGGATCGACTGCTGCGCGCATCAATGGTCAAGGTCGCGGTCGAGGAATAGCGGCCGGCGAGTCCGAGCCGACAGGCTGGCATGGTGCAGAAACGCGACTATTACGAAGTGCTGGGCGTCTCGCGGGGGGCGAATGCGGACGAGTGCAAGCGCGCCTATCGCAAGCTCGCGATGAAATACCACCCGGACCGAAACCCCGACTCGTCGACAGCCGAGGAGCGGTTCAAGGAAGCATCCGAGGCTTACGGCGTGCTCAGCGACCCCGAGAAGCGCAGCCTCTATGACCAGTACGGCCACGAAGGTCTGTCGCGCAACGGCGGGATCAACGTTGACGACTTCCCGGACATCTTTGGGGATCTTTTCGGCGATCTCTTCGGAACCCGGTCGCGCGGCCGCTCGCGAGCCCGCAGCGGCGAAGATTTGCAGTACCAGCTCGAGATCGATTTCGAGGACGCGGTCTTCGGTTGCTCGAAGGAGATTCAGGTGCCCCGCACGGAGTCTTGCGAACGATGCGACGGCTCCGGCTGCGAGCCAGGCTCCAGGCGGGTTCGATGCGGCACTTGCCAAGGCCGCGGGCAGGTCTACACGCAGCAGGGGTTTTTCACCATGAGCCGCACGTGCGCGAGATGCAGCGGCACTGGACAGATGATCCAGCAGCCATGCCATTCCTGTCGGGGGAACGGCTTGCAGCAGGTGCAGCGAACGCGCAAGGTGGACATCCCGGCGGGTGTTGATACCGGCATCCGGATGCGGCTGTCCGGCGAGGGCAACGCGGGAATCAACGGCGGGCCGCGGGGCGATCTCTACGTGCTCCTGAGCGTTCGGGAGCATTCCGTCTTTCGACGGGAAGACGCCGATCTGCACTGCAATGTCCAGATCAACGTGGCACAAGCGGCGCTGGGCTCGAAGGTAAGCGTACCGACCCTCGAGGGAGACGAAGTCCACACGATCAAGCCGGGCACGCAGTCCGGCGCTCGCCTTCTGGTGCGTGGCAAGGGCGTGCCCCGTTTGCGGGGCAGCCGCCGGGGCGACCTCTACGCCCATGTAGAGGTCAAGATTCCAAGAAAGCTCAGTCCCGAGCAAAGGAAACTCTTCGAACAACTCGAGCACCAGCTCGAGACGGACGCTGGCGCTACGGATGGCGGCTTCTTCGGGAAGCTTCGGGACGGGCTCCGCTGAACCATGATCCGCTAAGATCAACCCGTGTCGGCTCGGCGTCTTTCGGTGTGCGCGACGCTATTGCTGTTTGCTGTCGCCGCGAGTTCCACGGGAGAGATCTCCAGCGAGCGGGTCATCAGCCAGATCGAACAGCTGATCGGCGGCCAGCGCGGCATCCGGATCTACGACTGGGTGGGCTTCTCGCTCCGCGACCGGAACGTCATCCTGGAAGGCGCCGTCACGAGCCCGGCCCTCAAGCGGGCCATCGAACGCATCGTGCTGGCCCTGGAGGCCGTCGACTCGGTGCAGAATGACCTCGAGGTGCTGCCCGAGACCGGAGACGACGTCGGAATCCGCATCAACGCGTACTGGCGCATTTACGGACATCCCGAAATACGGCGCTATCTGAATACAGAACACGGATACCACGGGAAACTCAAGCGCTCTCCCGACGACACTCAGCGCGTACTGGTGAGGCCGATCCACATCGTCGTGCGCGACGCCGAAATCACGCTCGAAGGCGAGGTGGAGCAGCACCGCGAGAAGCGCGTCGCCGAGCAGCAGGCGAACGCGGTCCTGGGAGTCCGAGCGGTCACCAATAACATCGTGGTCACCGGAGCGGACACAGAGGAATTCGAGCCGATCGACTTCGAGACGGATCCGTGGTGGGTCGACTCGGGGTCGATCACTGAGCCGGTCCTGCGGGTCGAGAACCCGGTTGGCGGAGTCGCCGTGCGCGTCATCGATACCGAGCGCGTGCTTGTCCGGCGCAGCAGCCGGTCCCGGCCCGTCAAGGCTAGCGACACAAAGACCACGCGCCTGGGGCGCAAGATGCGAATCCGCGCCCAGCCTTCGGACGGCGCGCCTATCGATCTCGAAATCGATCTGCCATACGGGCACCGGCTCGAGGTCGAGACTGTTGCCGGACCGATAGCGATCACAGGACTGGTGAGACACGCGCAACTGGAGACGGCCGTCGGACCGGTGGAACTGGCGGTCCCGTGGCGCGCGGTCCGACTCGAAGCCACGTCCGACCGGCGGCCCTTGAACGTGACCATTCCGAACCGTCTTAGGACATCGCTGCGAAGCCTGCAGCGGGAGCCGGTCGATGCCTCATGGACGCTGCAGGACCTACGCGACCCGCGCATCAAGCTCTACGGATCGATTCGCCTCGATGCGAAACAGCCCGATGCTCTCGTGCTAAGCGACGTCGAGATCGGGGAGGACTCCCCGGTGCGGATGCACTGGCAGGCCCCCGAAGCCATCGTGTCCATGCTGCGGCGGCGCTTTCGGATGCGTCTGAACCGGCCCGGGGGCGACGGTGCCGATTCGGGCGAGGTGGCCGAAGCCTCCGAGGATGGACTGGTCCGGTTCAACTCGGACGTGCGGCTGGTCCAGTTGTCGGCGTCGATCGTGAACGAGGGCGGTCGCCCGGTGACCGGACTGGGACCGGAGAATTTCGAAATCCTGGAGGACGGCGCGAAACAGGAGATCGGGATCGTCCAGAATACCGAGGCGGAGTTCAACCTCGTGCTACTGCTGGACTGCAGCACCAGCACGCTGATCGACCGCAAGGCCGTGCTGGAAGCGGCCCGCCGGTTCGTACTCACGGCCCGGCCCTCGGATCGCGTCGGGATTTACGTGCTGTCCGATTCGTACGTGCATGTCGTCAGCCGCCTGACCGAGGATCGCGACGCCCTGCTTCGGACGATCGGGCAGATCCCACGGCTTTCGGGCGGCACGCCGCTGTATGACGCCATCACGCTGTCCTACGCCCACGAGCTGGCGCGCCGGCGCTGGGAGCGGAACGCCCTGATCGTCATCAGCGACGGCATGGACAACGATCTTCTCCCGCTCTGGAGCCGGTCGATCCCGTCGGAGGTGCCCTTCGAGGATCTGCTGCGGGCAGCGGCCGAGATCAACAGCGCCATCTACCCGATCTTCCTTGAGCCCGAGCCCCCCGGAGTGCGCACGGAACGCAACTGGCGGGAACGCCTGGAACGTTCGACGAACCGGGCCCGCGACCGCATGCAGCGGCTGGCCGACACGACGGGCGGGCGGCTGTTCGGGGCCAAGTCGATCCGCGATCTGGACACGGTCTACGAACAAGTGGCGGAGGAACTCCGCAGCGTCTACACGCTGGGGTACTATCCATCGAACCAAGAATTCGACGGCGCCTGGCGGCGCATACGCGTGAATGTGCGCGGGGTCGAGGCCAGAGTGCGAACGAGACCGGGATACTACGGTTGGTGAGGCCGCGCACAAGGGTGTGCGACGGGCGCGCCACGGAGCGCGAGCGCCAAACGCGTCACTTCAATTCGGAAGCGCGGACACAGTGTCCCTTCGCGGTCCGGACTGCCCTTCAAGACTCACTCCGAGTCGTGCGCCATCGGCTCAAGGCGAATGTCAAGTTGAAAGTTCTGCGGTTCTGCGGGTTGGTCGGGTCTCTAGTCCCACCTTGGCATAACCGCTCGTGTTCGAAATGTTGTCGTGGCCGGCCTTGTCGATCGCAGAACCGGATCGGTATCAGCCAGAGACCGGACCGTTGCACAGGTTGGACCAAGCTTCCGAGGGAGACAGTCGACCTCAACAAGCAGTTCCGACAGCGAATGCGTATGGTCGGCCCCGTGGTAGCCTGATCTCTTTCGGGAGCCCTCTGCCGCAGCCGGCTTGGCCCAAGTTCGGCCCCGTTGCAAAGTACGGCCGCTGTGGCCTTCATCTCCGGCCCGAACAGAGACCGTCTCAGCCCACGTATGAGCCCTGCCAGCGCCCGGCTAATCATGCGCTTCTCCGCCGCGACCTTCCCACTGCATCAACCACGCAGACATCAAGTACCCACCCGCCCCGGCCAATGCCGCCTCTTGGAATCTTCATCCCGACTCACCTTGCTTCAGAATTGGACATGGGAGTGTCAATTCCAGCCATCAGGAGGTCCCAGTCGAAGCGGGCCGAACCATCCCCTTACCTCCTTCGAAGAGCGTCGGGGCTCCCGGGAAAGCGGATCAACTCCAAGTCCGCCACACTAGAGCATGAGCGCACCGCCGTTGACACCCCCTCGTTCTGTTCGTCCCATGGGAGCGATCTCTCAACCGGGTGATCGGATCCGGCAATGCGCTGGGTAGCACGCTCGATCGTCGCCCTGGTGGGCGTCCTGCTCGTAGCCGCAGCGGTGGGCTATCTGTGGATACGGGGTTCGCTGCCGGATCTGGTAGGTACCGTGAGCGCAGTCGGTATCTCGGCACCGGTCGAAATCATCCGCGATTGGCATGGGGTTCCCCATGTTGTCGCGATGTCTCGAGACGATGCTCTTTACGGCCTCGGCTATGTGCACGCGCAAGACCGGCTGTGGCAAATGGAGGTCAATCGGCGCATCGGGGCCGGCCGGCTCTCAGAGGTGCTGGGCAGGTACACGCTGCCGCTTGACCGCACCATGCGCGTGCTCGGGTTCAATCGCTCGGCCCAGCAGAACCTCGCGAACTCCGATCCGTCGACCCGTCGCGCACTGGAATCCTATACGGCCGGAGTCAACGCGTTTATTGCCAGCCGCGACTTGCTGGGGCGTCCGTTGCCTCCTGAATTCATCGTACTGGGGGTCAATCCAGAGCCGTGGAAACCGGAGGATTCGCTCGTATCGGGCAAGATGATCGCGTTCGAATTGAGCGTCAACATGCGCGAGGAACTGTTGCGCGCGCACCTGGCACAGACTCTCGACCCTCAGCAACTCGCCGATATCTACCCCTCCTATCCGCACCCGGATGCACACGAACTCGGCGAGCTGAGCCACCTTTATGCGTCGATTCCGTGGGGCGCGGCGTGGCGCGCACTCGCCCAGAGAAGTGATCGGGAGAGCGGTTCGAACAACTGGGTCGTCGCCGGCAGTCACTCGGATACCGGCAAACCCATCCTGGCCAACGACCCTCATCTCAGACTCTCGGCGCCGTCGGTCTGGTATCTCGCCCATCTGGAGGCGCCGGGCCTGAACGCGATCGGCGCGACCATGCCGGCGATGCCCTCCGTGGTGCTCGGCCGCAACGATCGCGTGGCGTGGGGCTTCACGAACACCTACGGCGATGTCCAAGACGTATTCATCGAGCGTGTGGTTGACGGCGATCCGGACCGCTACATGAGCCCGGACGGTCCCAGGCGTTTCGAGGTCCACGAAGAGGTCATCAGGGTCAGGAACGAACAACCCGTTCACCTGACGGTACGCACGACTCGGCATGGCCCGGTGATTTCGGACTTGATGACGGATGAGCACCGGGCGCAACTCGGCAATACGGTGCTGTCGTTGGCGTACACCGCCCTCGACGACAGCGACTTGACCTTCCGTGCCCTGCTCGGCATCCAGGGAGCGCGCAACTGGGAGGAATTCAGCGCGGCTCTGCGCGACTATGCCGCGCCCCAACAGAACATGGTGTACGCCGACATCGACGGAAACATCGGCCTTATCGCACCCGCATGGGTCCCCCAGCGCGATCCCGCGAACAAGCTGCAGGGAGCGCTCCCCTCTCCCGGTTGGGATGCGCTCTACGACTGGAAAGGCTTTGTGCCGTTCGACGAGCTGCCGCAACGGCTCAATCCTCCCGACGGACTGATCGCGACTGCAAACGATTCGATCGTCGACAGCGACTACCCTCACCACATCACGTTAGACTGGGAGCCCCCGTATCGAATCCGCCGTATTCGGGAGTTAATTGCGGCAGACATCACCCATTCGATGGAGAGTTCCAGGCGCGTTCATGGCGACGGGGTGTCGACCATGGCACGAGATTTCCTGCCGTTCCTTGTCCAGGCTGATCCGCTCAGCGCGGAAAGCAGCCGGGCGATCGCTCTATTGTCGCGTTGGGACGGCGACATGGACGCCGACCGTCCGGAACCACTGATCTTTTCGTACTGGTACAGCCGACTCGAGTCGCAGATCTATGCGGATGAGTTCGGCCCCCTGTTCGAAGAGGCATGGCGTTTCAGACCGCGGTTTATCTGGAATGTCCTGAACAGCCGGCAGGCGTGGTGTGACGACATCGCAAGCGAGGAAGTCGAGACTTGCGACCACATCGTCGCTCGCGCTCTGGAGAGGACGGTGCGCGACCTAGCCGAGGCCTACGGAGACGACATGTCCAGGTGGCGATGGGGCGAGGCTCACTACGCGCAGCTGAGACACCTGCCGTTCACGTACGTCCCGGTGCTCAACAAGATCTTCGACAGACGCATCGCCTCGAGCGGCGGTCCGTTTACCGTCAACCGTGGCAGGTACGATATTTCGGACGATCAAGCTCCCTTCAGGCAGACTCATGGCTCGACCTTTCGAGCGATCTACGATTTGAGCGACCTCGACCGGTCGCTCTACATCCAGATTCCGGGACAATCCGGCAATCCGCTGTCGCTGTATTATGACAACTTCGTACAGGCTTGGCGGGACACGGAGTACATCCCGATGACAACCGCGAGGCGCGATTACGCCGCCGGCGCGCGCCGCACACTGATTCTGAGTCCGGCGCAGTAGAATTCACGCGACCCACCGGGGATGCAACAGCGCCGAGATCGATGGATCTTGACAAGGAATCCGTCCAACCCGTCACCGGGCGTCTCATTCGTCCCACCGGCGGGGCCAATCACGCCGGATTCCCTGTTCGTCTTTCCAACGCTCGGGCTCTCCGAGCCTGTCCCGTCGGGGAGCCCGCTTCCAGTGAACGACCGCCACGACCACGGTAGCGACCCAAAGGGTTGCCAGGGCGAGTCTGCTCCCGAGAGACGAAACACCGGAGTCTGTCCAGTGCCTCAGCGTCTTCATGGAGCAAACAACAACCAGGATGTTTTGCAGCAGGGACAGTCGGTCGAATCGACGACGCCCAGGAAACTCGCTGGATTATCCCTCGAGTAGCGAATCCTTCTTGAGGCCGATCATTCATCTCCTCTCCACTGGCTTCGCTGGATTGACACGACCTGTCTAGTCACCAATACTAGTCATATGGAGACAATCAATGCGTCCGACTTCAAAGCCCGATGCTTGGCGATCCTCGATCGTGTGCAGGCTACTGGAGAGCGGGTGGTGATCCTGAAACGAGGCCAGCCTGTTGCGGAGCTGTTGCCCGCAAGCCGAACTCATGCCGAGTATGCACAGTTGGAACTCAAGGGTACTGTCATTGTGGCCGGCAACATCGTTGAGCCGGCGATTCCGGAAGAATACTGGGAAAGCCTCGGGCCATGACAGCGCTTCTCGACACGCATATCTTGATTTGGTGGCTCAACAACAGCAATCAGCTCTCGCCGGCCCAGCGAGAGGTCATCGGGGCAGCCAGCGCACAGTCGCCGCTGCTGGTATCTGATATCTCGCTCTGGGAAGTGGCGACATTGCACAACCTGGGTCGCATCCAGCTGACAATTCCCCTTCGGGTGTGGCTGGACAAGGCGGTGGCTCCGCCCTTGGTCCGGCGGCACGGCATCTCCCCGGCCATCGCTGCCGAGTTGGCCACATTGCCCGACTCGTTCCACCGCGATCCAGCTGACCGAATTCTCGTGGCGACGGCCCGGACGTTCGGCGCGACGCTATTAACGCAGGATCGAAGAATCATTGACGCAGCACTGGTCGACACGTTGTCCTGACCGCAGGTCGGCGAGCGCAGTGACCATGGTCTTCGTCGGAATCCACACGTGACGGAACGCTCGTGGCGAGCGTGGGGATTTGCCTGGGATTCCGACCGATTGACGGTGCCGGCGAGACCGAAGCATTCGGTCCGGACAGCAGACCGCATCATTGTTCGACGCCGTCGACCCAGGTTTCTGTTTCCGTTCTCCCGTCCGGGTGACGCCGGACCCACTGACCGTTGCGGTAACCGTCCACGTAGCTCCCTTCGTAGACCGTCCCGTCTGGGATCCGCGAAACCCATTGGCCGCTCCTCTTGCCGTCCACGTAGGCCCCATTGTCGACCCACCCGACCGCATACCGAATGACCCACGCGCCGCTCCTTCGGCCTTCCTCGTAAGAGCCTTCGGAGACGGTCCCGTCCGGATTGCGCAAGATCCAAGGGCCGCTCCTCCGCCACCGCTTCGCTCCCTTCGGCCCGCGCCGCTTCCGCCACGGCGCCCTGGGCACGATCCAACTCGATGCGGTGCGGTGAATCCCCAGCGTGCTCCACCCAGAGCCGCCTAGTCTCGTAGCCGGGCGCGCCGACCTGGACGTGATAGGGGCCCAGCGCCAGCTGTATCCGTGGGCGGTACGGCTCGCGCGTGCTCAACAACTCCACCTTCGCGTCGGCGGGCACGGCCGCCACGATGAACGGTGCTCCGCCCACACCCAGCTCGGTGCCAGTGCCCACCTACTTCGCGAAGTCGTAGCGGATGTCCCACTTTCCGAATCGCGGCCGGTGCTGGTGAAACGCCAGCAGGTAGACCGTGCTGCGCTGCTCCTGACCGGGGCGCATCCCGTACGGCATCTGCTGGAGTTGAAAGGAGTCCCACCACTCCAGGCGGATGGACGGCTCCGGAGCCGACTCGAGGCCGCTCTAGTCCTAACTTACCCTCCAGAAAATAGTCGGGCTCTTGGTTTCTCTCGTAGTTTCAGCGATTTAGGATTTCGCAGCTGGAGATTTACTGGGTACAGGTCAGGCTGACTCCGAGCAGTTCGAGCGCCTTGC
>MKWU01005001.1_pt1 | contig 14935 bp, 8 predicted proteins | sample 809101 | NCBI WGS metagenome assembly MKWU01 (sample SAMN05860141, study PRJNA318959) | sponge metagenome | host: Aplysina aerophoba | place: Slovenia: Piran, Adriatic Sea, Gulf of Piran | collected 2013-05-07 | reverse complement strand
CCATGAGTTCGGGCGACGGCGGCGGTGGCGGTGTCCAGCCCGGTGGAGCCCATGGCGGCGGATGCCGGCCTGCGATCTCGCGGCTCTCTTCAGCATTGACGAGGCCGCTGAACGGGTGCGAGCTTCGCCGGCGCCGCCCCCCCTCCCACGGGGGGCGGAGGGTTACTCGGATTTCCGTCCAGGGGCGGTCGAGGATCGTCCGCCACTCTTCCCTTGCCTGGGACAGCTTCCCCCGCCGGGCGCGTTCGCGCTCGAGGTTCTCGAAAGCGATCTGGAGCCGCGCGGGATCTTCTTCGATGCGCTGGACGATGAGGCGGCAGGCGTCGAGGATCCGGGCGTCGATGTGTGGGTGGCCGACGCCGCACTGTTCGGGCTTGACGCCCATCTCCTCAAGCGAGGGGATGCGTTCGGCACCGAGCGGTGATCGGGCGTTGTGATCGGTCACCGATTTGGTTCCTTCTGTCGTCCTCTCATCGGGAGTAGTCCGAGCGCGGGTGAGTCGGTGCGGTGCATCATGACTTGAACTTGGGGGCGTCGCAAACTCGCAATCCGGTCCGGAATATATCGTGTTGTCCGACACCTTGCATGGAGCGCAGGGAAGAACGAACGCAAAGAGCCATTCAAGAGCAAGACAAAAAGGAGATGGGGCTGTGTCCGAGGAAACCTTGCTAGAAAAGGTGAGGCGGGCTGCGGCCCGCCTCACCTTTTCTAGCAAGGGTTTCTGAACGGACGCGCGGTTCGCCGGAGGCAGCAGGTGTTCGTGCTCAATGCCGAAGTCGCGGTCGAGTTCATCTCCGAGCGCACTCGAGAACGCCTGAGCAAAGCCAGGGTCTCGAGCAAGATGCTCGGTCGCCCGAAGGGGCGCTCGGGACATCGCGGCTCGACGGACGGGAGGACGAGATCCGGAGGCTGCTTGACCTTGGTGTGGCGAAGAGCGCCGTGGCCAAGATCACCGGCGTGTCCCGGCCTACCTTGTACAACTTCCTCAGCACCCGGGGTGTGCGGGCATCTGCAGAACGGGGATAGGCCAGGGCACGCACGGCAAGGGGAACTACCCCACCATGCAGGCCACGAGAGTCGACGACGCGACTGAATTCGTTAGGACCGACGTCTGAAGCCGTACGCGGCCTCGCTCAGACTGTTCCGCACCTGCGCTACACGGTAGCCTCCCACCCGGTGTGGCACTAGGGAGGACGACCAGAATGAGGCGCGCGATAACGGACTTGATGGACCTTACGGACGACGGCGTGTTCACGGAGGTAGCGGAAGGAATCGCGCGTATCACGGAGAACGCGACGAGTCTCGACGAGAGCGCTGCCCGCCTCCATCAGGGAGCTGACTTCCGCGCGTCAAAGATCATGCAGGGTTTCGCAGAGGAAGAAGCGGCAAAGGTCCTCATTCTCATCGACTTCATTCGATGCCCGGCAATTCCGGAACGACGGACGCAGACCCTGAAGCACTACTACGGGCATGTCGCCAAACGAATCTACGCCATGGCATGCATCTATCCCCGGATCGCGACGTTCCGCGAACTTCGCGAGCTCGTCAAGATAGAATCCCGGCCTGTCTACCTCGACGGACCGAACTGGGTCGACTGGATCTTTCCAAACAGCATCTCATGGGAGCGTCAGCAGGCACTGTACGTCGACTACGTCCGGGAAATCACCGAAGACTCAGGCGAGTGCTGGTGGACGACGCCGCACGTGCCGGAATCCGGGGGAGCAGATTACGAGACCCCAGAATGCATCAAACTGAGCTGGGCCCTGTCGAAAGCGGGCGCCAGCTCGCCCGATGGATTGGCTGAGATGGCGACAATCTGGAGAGAGTACGAGCCAGAAGCGGAGGCAGATCGGGGATACCTTCGGAGCCTCATCACGTACACCCTGATGCAATTTGCCGAGCGCGGACTCGGTACAGGGGGTGAAGCCATCTCGCGATTCATCGTCTCCTCATGGCCGTTTCCGTTGTGGTCGGTGACCATCGAAGAGCCGCGCGTAAACGACGAGCTGACGGAGCTGCGCGAACAGCGGGCCCACACCATCAAGTGGATTGAAGAAACGGAAGCAGAACGTAAGCCACCCCCCGCCATTTCGAGGTCGAAGGTCGAGACACTGCACAACGCCTACCTGAGATGGGAACGAGATAGGGTCGAATTGGTAGACCGGACGAAGCCAGACGAGGACACCCGCCTTCGGATCCACACCTTGGGGGAGATGGACAAGTGGTTCGAGCTGCCGTCGTGCGTGCGGCTGGAGGAACTGTTCCGAGAACTGAATATAGAGGAACGGACGGCGCTACTCGCGCTTGGATGGTATGCGCGGGAGACGGTAGCTGACTGGCCGAAGATCTACGAGACCGCAAAGCAACGGATGTCAACGCTCGGGGAAGACTATCAGATCGGACTCGCGCACTATTGGCTTGCCGGTCGGAAAAGGTGGGAGGAGAAGCCTCGACGCTTCAGGGCCGGAGAGCTGCGGCGGGCGTGAACCATCGGAAGCTAGGGGAAAATGGGGCGACCACCCATTCGTCGAAGTGGCGAGCGTTTGTCTGGCTGGAGACGGGGAAGCACGACCCAGGGCTGATGTGGGCTACTGGCGACTGGCGCAGCTCGGACAATCACAGGACAGGTCCGGAGCCGTGTAGTGGTGGAGTCCATGAACCACCCCACTCTCGGTATCGAACTCAGCGCTCGTCCACGTCGAATGACCATGCCCGCAGCTCTGGAGCGTTCACCTCAAGAAGGCTCAACCGCTGGCATCGTCCAATCCCCGCCCCTGTGTCGATGTTCCAGCGGTTCTGGATCGCTGCGACCTCCTCCACCGGCCAGTGACCGTGGACCAGCGCGCGAAGTCCCTCGACGGGACGTGACCGCGCGGCGTCTTGGTCGGCTCGCGTTTCGTGCCCCAAGAGCGCGATGCCGTATGCCTCGTCCACACCGGTCTCGAGTAGCTCGACCGCACGGGCCCAATCCAGGTCCGGGGCGTCGGCGTGGACGACGCCGATCGGGCCATGGTCAGTCTCAATGGTAAGGGCAGGAGGGAGGGACGCAAGCGCGTCCCACCAGCGCCGGTAGTCACCCGGAGGGATGCCACGGAGCCAGCCTTCATCCTCCTCGGGAACCTTGAGGAGCTTCGACCGGAACCAGCTTCGGACGGCTACGTCGTGGTTGCCAAGGGTGACGGCTTCGAAGCGGTCCTCAAGCCATTGAAGCGCGTCGTCGGAATGGGGACCGCGGTTCACAAGGTCTCCAACGCCGAAGAGCCGATCGCGGGCGGGGTCGAAGACGATCTCGCCGAGAGCACGCTCGAGGGTTCGAAAGCACCCGTGAACATCGCCGACAACGATGTCGCGTCCGCCCGGCGCACGATTGCGAGGGATAACAGGAACAACCGGGGAGTGCGCGTCGGGACTCTCGTTCAGCGTCATCGTGGCCTGCGGACCGTGGATCTCTGGACTATCCCAGCGTGCTCCGCCAGACGCAAGGACTCCCCATGCCCCGGCTCCCGCATAGAGTTGAGAATAATTTTCGCGGCATCTGGTAAAATGGCCCGAGTGCAGGAGGTGGAAGGCGTACCGAGTCACGGAGGCCGCAGCATGCCGAGACCACGACTAGAAACAGTCCAGCCGATCATCGACCAGCACCGGGAGCCCATCGTAGCTGCCGTTCTCGGTGCTTGGGACGACTGGATGAAGAGCCCGTTCCCCGGAATCTGGCGCCGAAGGCGCAGCCGGGCCAACTTTGTGTGGGAGCAGATCATCGATCGGGCGCACCGCGCGTTGGAAAGCTCGCCGGACGTATACATCGTCGACGCACATGAAACGTACCAGTTCCTGGTCGACGACCAGGTCCTCTTTCGGTTCAAGAAGGGCGACGACGCCGGGCTGAGCGTCAATGTGCCGACCCAGCTTGCGCTCGCTTTCCACAATCACGAGCAGAACCTCTTCGGCCTTCCCGACGTCCACCGCGTGGAGGTCGTGTACCAGCTGAGCTGGCTGGAGACAGAAATCCGTGATGTGAGGCTCGTCGGACGCGACGAGGGCGCGGTCGTGTGGTCCTACAGCCTCCTCGACACCGCCGAAACCGTCGCCGCGCTCCCGATACCGGAACGCAGCAACGACGTTCCGTCGCTGCCCGCACGGCGGCTCATCCGCCCGCGTGGTGCCACCGAGCCAAGGAACCGAGAGAAGCAGGACTGATCATGTCCGGTGCGTTCAACCCGGACCTGCTGCGGATGGCCCGCCAGGCGAGGGGATGGAGTCAGACCGTGCTTTCGAAGCGGTCGGGTGTCTCGCAGTCGGGCCTTTCCAAGCTCGAGAACGGACTGATCGGTCCCGCCGATGATGTCCTTGATCGGGCGGCCACTGCACTGCGCTTTCCTCGGTCCCTCTTCTTTGAGCCGGATCGGGTTCTCGGGCTTCCGATGAGCGTCCACCCGATGTACCGGAAGCGGGCGAACGTGGGGCAGCGTGCGCTCGAACGCCTCGAGGCCGAACTCAACATCCACCTGCTCCATCTCCGCCGGTTGCTGAAGTCCGCCGAGTTCGAGCCAGAGTTGCCATTGCCGAAGATGGACATCGACGAGTTTGGCGGGGACCCCGAAAGGATTGCCGAACTCGTGCGACGGACCTGGCTGGTCCCGTCCGGGCCAATGGCGAACCTGGTAGGGTGGGTCGAGAGTGCTGGATGCATCGTGGTTCACTGCGACTTTGCGTCACTGTCGGTCGACGGGGTGACCGTGAAGTCACCGGGCCTGCCACCTTGCATCTTTCTGAACCGTAACCAGCCAGCCGACCGCCAGCGATTCAGCCTGGGTCACGAGCTCGGGCACATCGTGATGCACCAGGTGCCGTCACGGACGATGGAGGACGAAGCCAACGACTTCGCCTCCGCGTTGTTGATGCCGGCGCGAGAGGTACGCCCGCTTCTCGCCGGGCGTCTCACGATTCAGAGGCTCGCCGCTCTGAAGCCGGCCTGGAAGGTTTCGATGCAAGCGCTCCTCTATCGCGCCAAGTCCATAGGAGCCATCACCGCCAACCAGAGCCAGTATCTCTGGCGGCAGATCAGCGCCTTGGGCTACCGGCGGAGCGAACCTCCGGAGCTGGACTTCGCCGTCGAGGAACCTGGTGTTCTCGTTGAGCTGATCCGCATGCATCTCGAGGATCTGGACTACGAGGTAGAGGACCTCTACGCAGTGCTCCATGTGTTTGAGGAAGACTTCCGGCGAATGCACCCAAGCATCGGCGGCACCGGCGGGCCCAACCTGAGACTGGTAAGACCATGAGCAAGTTGCCAACGATCCGAGAGCCGGCGGGTGGACTTCCGCTCGAGCCCACGAATCCATCCGATTTGGTGAGCCACTTGCTAACGCCCATCGCTGGCCAGATTCCGGGATTCAAGCTGGATCTCGGAATCAGCGGTCTCCTTGAGTCTGTGGACAACACCCGCGAAGCACTGCATCGCAGCCTCGGTCCGCTCGACGAGCTCCGCCACAGTAGCGTGTTCGCTCTCGCGTCGCAGCTCACTGGCACATTGCAGCACGTGGCTGGATCCGCTGCCAAATTCCTGGACGGTATCCCTCTTCTCCGCGAAGCGAACGCAGCAGTCTCGGTGCTCAGCTCTGTGGAGATTCCCGGCGCTGCAAGGCACCTAACTGATGAACTGAACCGAGTCGGCAGTTCGTTGGCTGAGCTTGGAAGACCGTTTGCGCTCCCTGAACCACCGCAAGTCGTCCCGCTCTTCGCTACCCCTGAGCTGCTGCCTCCGTTGGCCGAGACAGTGTTCACCCCGAAAGGCGTGGACGAGTTCCAGCATTCGGTTCCGCACGGCACCCTCGCTTGGCTCGAGCCGGACACGGGAGCTCACTCCATAACGGGAGTCCATGACCTTCGGGAACTCGGTCGCGCGCTGGATTTCTCTCAGGCAGTTGGTTCGGAGACACCCGATCGTGGGCAACAGAACCTCGGCGACTGGCGCGACCCGAACGGGTGGCCTTCGTCCATCTTTACCGATCCGGTCGCGCGCGGCAGTTTCTACCGAGAGTGGGGACTCGATTCTGCGCTCAGCGACTTTCGCCCGCCCGCCTTCGATGAAGGAGCCCGGATTGCGGGGCTCGAATTGGATCTGCCGTCTCTAACTCCGACATACCGCCCAGAGACGGAGGAGGACGGGTTGGCGCGCACCAATGCTGCCCATGATCGGTTGCAGCGGTTCGAGACCGGTCTGCGTCGATTCATCGATGAGGCGATGAAGGCGGAGTTCGGGAAAGGGTGGATCAAGCGGCAGGTCCCGGGCGACATCCGCAGCGACTGGATTCGGAAGCAGCAGCGGGACCGAGACGATGGGACATTCGAGTACCCGCTGTTCGCGTACGCTGACTTCACCGACTACGTCTCGATCATCACGCGGAGAGACAACTGGAAGCGGATCTTCGCTCCAGTCTTCAGGCGTCAAACGCTGGTCCAGGAGTCGTTTCAGCGGCTATACCCAATCCGCAGGCACACCATGCACGCCCGCATCATCACCCCGGACGACGAGGTCGATCTCTACATCGAGACGAAGAGGCTTCTGAGCGCGATGGGCATCTCAATATGAGGAACGCCACTCGTGCCGGATCTGAACCCGGAAGTGTCGGAGTGGCAATGGCTTGCTCTGCGACTACGACACGATTGCCGCCCTCTCGTGATGGGGGCATTGCACGGCATGCCAAGTGAACCATCTTGGATCGCACGCACGCGGTGAGGTTCCAGCTTGGACTGCCAGTTCGTCTACCAATCAGCGGTTCCTGTTGGCCGTAGGGTCCTTCCCGGTCGTATGGAGAATCGAGTCTCAATGGGTACTCCGGATGGACCGGTGCCCCGTCAGATAACGCTCTCGTCGAAACATCGCCCGCTCAAGCAAGCGCCAGGACTTCTGTTCCGGCATGTCCACTGTCGCCCGGACGCGACCAACCCCTCCTGGATCTTCAACGTGCGCGGCGTCGGATTCCCGCCGGAATCGGTGATCGACTTCACCGAAATGCCCACTTGAGGCGCTGATGGGCGCGCAAAACGAGCAGTACCGCGAGTGGCTGTCAGCGTTGTACGTGCAGCTTTGCCGTTGATAGTTCGCGAATAAATTCGCGCAGGACTAGGCGGGGCCAATCGCCGAAACTTCGCGTCAGGAGACCGACATTCTCCTCAATCAGGGCCCGCATAGGCACAATGTACGCGGCCTTAAACCCAGTCTCAGAGTCATCGCCTCGAAGCTTCAAGACCGTAACGGTTGCGTCTGGAGTTCGGAAGCATCCACGGCAATAGACGCAGAATCCTGCATGCCCCTGCCAAAGCACGTCGCCCGGTCGAAGATCTTCGATGCGAATGCGCTCCCGAATCTCGGCAGGCGACATGCTGCTCAACGCCCCTTCAAAGCACCGCAATGCCTGCCCACGCTCCATCAGGAGCTTCCACGCCGCCTCCGCTCGGTTCTTGATCTCTTCCTGCCTCAGTCCGCGATCGGACGTATGCGCAAGCAGCACGGCAAGCTCCTTGGCGATCTTGTCCGGATCTCCACCCTGCCACAGCCACGGTAGACGCGCGACGGCCAGGACGGCTGAAAGCTCGAACCTTGCCGCCGCCGGCGACTCTCTGTCGTCGGCAGGTACCGCCAGATACCATCCGATTAGGGCGGCTGAAAGTTCCTCCGATCGCATATCGTTGATGAAGGCCTCTCTGTCCCCCGCCGTGTTGGCCCGGAACTCCAACCACCCCACGTCCTTTTGGGATGGAGACGAGAAGAACAAAGAAGACCAAATTGCCTGCGTCAGTGCGAAGAACTGTTGGTTCTCAATCCAGCCCTCCCGAAATCCGAGGCACAACAGCGCCGAGGCTAACTTCAGGTCAGTGGCGAGGTAATTCGGCCCACGTTCAGACAGGAACTCCGAACTCGTCATCGCCGCCTGAATCTGCTTGAGCAGCCGCACGAGGCGACGTTTGTTTCGTTCGGTCAGGACCGCAGCCGGAGTCGAAATCGCGGGTAAGCTCTCGGGACGATCAACGACTTCATCGTCATCAGGATCTTCGGTCTCATAGTCGGTGTTTGCCTCTTCCTCTGGCTCTTGCGGTTCTATACCAAACCAACGCAAGAGAAGTTGTTGGAGCGATTGCACCTGCCCCTCTCCGGCACCATCAACACTGAACTGAATCGGACCGAGCTTCGGAGTTCGATAATCAGGAGCAAAGACATCAGCTGCGGTAAATTTCGGCTGCTCGACAGATGTAGTAGCCCCACCCCCTGGACGCCGGTCTGAAACACTTTGCCGAGCTGTAGGCGTGTAACTCAGATGCTTGCAGAACACATCCAACACGTCTGCCCATCCACCGGCGCTCCACAGCCCTGGCTGAACGCGCGCACGGAAGCTGTCGGCCAAGCCCCTAGAGCGGGCCGATGTCCGCAACTTCTGCTCGAGATCAACCCAAGCCGGATCCGACGCGACCAATTCGCCTGTCACCCAAGCGCGGACCATCACTACCTTCGGCTCGGTAGCACACGAAACGCGCACGACCCCTTTCTCTACGGACACGAAGGGCACCGGGATGCCGTCAACTAGACAAGCGGCGACCTCCGCGACCATCGGTGAGTAGCCGACCAGCAGATAACCTGATTCGTACCTCGCCGCAAGAATACGTACGGAAGAGCTTGCCCATTGTCCCTCGACATCGTCTAATGGTCTGTCCGTAAGCACAATCGGTTCGGACGACGACTCAAGCTCGCCAAGCAACTCCTCCTCGAATGCCTGCGGCGTCATCACTTGTACCGCCATGAGTTCAGCGTTTCCGGCAGGCCCCTCGGCTGTCAGCGCAGCCCTTGAGCAGTTCGCACTGCCCGCCAGGACAACGACATCGTTCTCGCGCCGAAACCCGTAGAACTTAGCGTGAACGAATGCCGACCTCTTTTCTCCACCGGAGATCGTACGGATGAAGTCGATACTCCGAAGGCACGCTTTCTGGGAACTAGGTCTCCAAGCTTGCTCCTGAAGCGTGGAACGTCCCGCCTGACAAAGCACCGTCGTACGGAGTGCGCCGACTCTGATGACGAGCTCCCGAAGGGCAATGCCTTCGTCATCGAAGTACGGTGCGCAAACGAGGAGCTCATTTACGGGACCACCGCCACTCGCGTCGAGCATTCGCTCCAGGAGAGCGGGGCCAGAGCCCACCCGTCCCACGAGCGCATTGGCTGCAGTGCCTTCCATCGACAACCACTGCTTGCGGCTCGGTTCGAACACCTCATCGATCTCGGTCTTGACAGCCTCTGGCAGAGCAACGCGCTCAATCACATCCGCCAGATGGTCTCTGAACGCGAGGAACGGTGCGGCACCATCGCTCCCGCTCTCGAAGTGGGTCCAGACTTCCCCATTCTCGCGCCAACCACCAAATGTCAGGTTTCCGCTACCCACCAGCAGCGTCGCCTCCTCCTCTCCGGACAGCAGAACAGCTTTGGGGTGGAATCGAAAACCCGGAGCCATCTCGACCGGCACCACTCGGTACCGCACCCCCAGACTCGTCAGCACACCCTTCTGATGAGCAAAGCTCTCCGCAGCACACCTGCTGTCCGCAAAGACAGTAATGGTCGGGTGGCCACAACGCCGAAATGCAGAGAGCACGACTGTTTGCACGAACACGAAGTCGATGTTGTGCGTGAGAATGACGGCGTTGGTGACATCCTTCGCAGAGGAAATCACCTCCAGGACATCGGTTCGCATCCTGACTACAACTCCGCCGCCATTTGTCGGCCCCGCTCCGTCAATCTGAAGCCACCGTCCTGCCGGTCGAGAACTCCGAGATCGGCCCACATGCCTAGCACATTTCCCAGTCGATCCCCGCTGCGACCAGCAGACACGGGGATCCCAGTAGGTCTTAGAAGCGCACCCTCCGGAAAGAAACGCAGCGAGCAGTGCAGCCCGTGGCTCAATTTACGAAGCGTCGTTGACAGATGCGCCTCGATCACCACCTCGACAAGCAGCCTTCGGAGTACCGTTTCCAACGAGCTTCCGCGCTCATCGTCGAGCACCGCGAATGCGCGCTCAAGGTAGTTCCCTCGATGTCGAATCTTGCCGGATGTCCGCGCGGATTCTGTCTGACGTCGAGATGCGGTCAAAATCCCGACAGCGAGCAGCGCTTTCCAACGTGGTGTTAGGCCACGCGATTCTGTGATGGGCACCGGCTGTTCGAGCCAAGCGTCCGTCGTCAATCTCTCCTCCAACTCCCCAACTGTCGCTTTCAATACAGGTTGTTCGATGGCGAGGACTTCAGAGATCAATGCGGGAACCGGTTCGCCGCTCGACCAAGCCTCCAATACGTCATCTACAGTGCCCTCCGTCAGATCCATCAACGTGTCAGTCAACGCACTCAGCAAGAGTTCAATCGCGAAGTGAGCTCGCCGTCGAAGCTCGTACTCAGCCCACGCCATCCCGGCGTCGGAGCCTGACCGTCCATTTGTTGCGTCCTTGTAGGCAGCGGCGATGAGCTGAGGCGTGGACATTGATTCTGTCTCGAGCTGCGCGAAAGCCCAACGGCTCGTCGCTAGGAATCCGCGGTACATCCTGCGCACCTCGGAGCTGTTCCCATACTCGTGGAGGAAAGCGTCCTGCAGGAGTTCACGTTCTTCCGTCAGTTCGTCAAGGGCGTTCACCGAGAAATACTGCGCTTCCGATTCAAGCGCCGACGCGGTAATCGTCCCGCCGTGGAGGACCAAATCCACCAGCACTGCACCCTTCAGAGCATCGCGGCGCACTCGGTGTATCTCCCGCCCCCGCGGAAGAATCCGAACCGGCATAAGTCCCTCACCAGGCTCCATAATCCCGAACGAACGACACGGCATCACGTAGGTTCCATATGATGCGCCACCCCGATCTTCAGGAAGGTCAAGGGCTCCCTCTGCGTTCAGCTTGACCAAGGCTCCCCCGAACAGGTCCGCACCCAGTACACCGTAAGGCGCGCCGTTCTGGTCCTCACTCGCTCGAACACGAGTAGCGGCGAGGACCACGAACTCGAGCCGACGGAGCATCCGGTAGAAACGATCCTGGTCGAACGGTGCTGATCCGCCACCACACCGCAGATGCTCGTCATAGAACTCGGAAATAGCCCAAGGGAGCAGCGACAGGTACCTGGCACGAAACGAAATCGTGGTGATGCCCGCCACCCACTGCCGCTCGATACTCTGGTCGAGACGACGAAGACCCAGAATGTCTTGTCCTCCGATCAACCTGCGTTCGCCAGCGTTCCAGAAGCTCTGCACGGTCTCCTCGTACGGATGGTGTGAATCGATTCTGTAGGATAACGCCGTGCGGCAGAACTCCGGGTAGTCATCGATACGGTATTCGGACCGAGGTACCGCCACCAACCCCTTTGACCCGTCTGTGTTCCCTCCCTCGTTGCCCGCCCCAGGCGCAGTCCGAGCCCGTACAAACTGCCGCTCGCCAAGGCTCGCGTAGCACTCGTTTCGGGCGAGGTTCGTGAGCGGACGGTCGTCAAGCACGACGGGAACGCCCGGGCGGCGGGATACGAGCGCCCGGAGAAGGTCCCGGGTCCCCACGCCCGAGCGCGAGCAGGTACTGCCGCACGGCAGGTGTGCTCGCGAAAGACGGCGAAACGCGCAGGCTCTCCGGGCTCGAGATTGGCCCCGCTACCAGGCGCGCGCGGATAGAGGATCGGGAGGAGAAAAGCAGGACCACCGCACACCGATCGCGGAGCCATCCCGGAGCCCGTTGAGCGGGAATCCTTGGAGAGGTGCGGCGAGCGGCCGTATACTTGGACAGTGGATGGCGTACCGCGCAGCCTTTCGAGGGACAGAACCGAGGAATGTCATGTTTGGAGGCGGGCGACGGGCAGGACAGCGAAAAACGCTACAAAATCAGCCCGAATTTCGCTCCGAACGTGCGCAACCAACTGACCCAGCACAGAAATCCGTGGACATTTTCCTGTGCTGGTGAACTTAACCGTTCTACCTCTGCCCCCAGTTCTTGAAGCAGGCCGTCGTCCGGGAGACCGGCACGGTGTATGGGTCGTACTACGCCACGAACACGAAGGCGCTTGAGGAGCGCACGCCAGGCAGTTCACACCCGGCAGACAGATGACCCCCACGACCGGATATGATTAGATCAAGGTGCCCGCAAGAGACAGCATGCAGCCAGAAGGGGCTGCGGTGACCCGCAAATAGAACCAGAAGACGAGCGGGGCGCCCAAGCAACGACAAGGGGCTTCAGCAGATTGTTGAACCTCTGTGGTGAACGAGGCCGCGAGGAGCGCTGGCGGGCACATCCCTGATCGACCAAGAGTGCACATGATGTCGTGGTCCGCACACGTGGTTTGAGTTGGCGTGGGCGCACACTTTGTCGAGGCAGGGAGAACCTGAGACGGGCGCACCGAGCCGAAAAGCCAGGAACTTCGCTGAGACGATGCATCGAGCGCGGCAGCGACGCGAGAGCCCTGGGACTGGGGCGGGGCCTCGACCAGTCAGGGAAACAAGCTGGCGCGACGGAGAGCATAAGCTGAGGGACGGGGAAGGAGACTTCAGTGAAAGACTGGACGGGGAGATACGAAAAAAATTGTGACAAACCTCCGTGGAATAGTCCACGGAGGTTTGTCACTTGACACCGCCGGCGGAGGGGCCGTTTGAAATGACTCCAATCACGCTCGGAATCGAGGAAGAGCTGATGATTGTCGATCCGGATTCGGGCGACGTCATCGCCGATCCCGATCCCGCGATCTTCGACGATTGCCAGCGTGCGGCCGGTGAGCACCGTGTCGTCTACGAGCTGCTACGCTCCCAGATCGAGACGAATTCGCGCATCTGCTCCTCGGTCGCGGAGCTCCGGACGAGTCTCGAGGAGACGCGCGGCATCGTCATCGAGGCTGCCCGCCGCCACGGAGCCGCCATCATCGCCTCTTCGCTCCACCCGTGGGCGCGCTGGCAATCCCAGCAGGTGACCCCGCGGCGCCGCTACGAGCAGGCCGAAATCACGTTTCAGCAGAGCGTCCGGCAGTTCTTCGTGGGGGGAATGCACATCCACGCCGGGTTCGGCGACCCCGACCTGCGCGTCCAGGTGATGACCGCCCTTCGCTCGTACCTTCCCATCTTTCTCGCGATCTCGGCTTCTTCTCCGTTTCAGGCGGGGCGCCTTACCGGCCTCAAGTCGTACCGGCAGATCGTCATCGCGGCCCTGCCGCGGACCGGGATGCCGAGGGCGATCCGCTCGTGGGCGGAGTACGAGGGCATCGTGGAGCGGTACCGGTCGATCCGGGCCATCGAGGACGGGAGCGAGATCCGGTGGGACATCCGGCCGTCGGCGTCGTACCCGACCATCGAGCTTCGGATCTGCGACATCTGTCCGCGAATCGAGGACGCGGTCGCGATCGCCGCGCTCTACGCCAGCGTCATCCGCTTTCTCGCACGCAGGATCGCCGCCGGGGCCCCCCCTCCCGAGCTGCCCCAGGAGCTGATCGAGGAGGGGCGGTGGCTGGCCCAGCGGTTCGGGACCCTGGCGTTCCTGCCCCAGGGTGACCCGCCCGTTCTGGTCGACGTCGACGACTGCGTGAAGGATCTCGTCGACGCCGTCGAGGAGGACGCGCGCGCGCTCGGTTGCGAGGGCGAGCTCGAGCGGATCGGCCGGATCATCCGCGAGGGCAGCAGCGCGGACCGGCAGGAGGACGTCTACCGGCAGGCGATGCTGGACGGCGCGGACGAAGCGCAGGCCCTGCGGGCGGTGCTGAGCTCGATTCTCGAAGAGACGGAGAGCGGGGCCGCGTTCGGGGAGCGCGCGAGAAGCGCGTAGCGTTCCGGTCCTTTTCGCCGGAAGGGTGACCGGAGGCGACGCACCCGGATCCGTCCGGCCCCGCCTGCGGCCCCGCGGCCGAGACCCGGCGCGGCACGCCCGGCCATCGGTTCCAGGCGCGTGCCTGCCGTGCGATTCGTCGCCTCCAGCTCCCGACGCGCGCTTTCGGCTCCATTCCCCTGATCCTCGGACCGCGATCCTCACCTCCCGGTCCACTGGATTTCCGCCTCCCGTCCGCCGTTCCCGTGGCCGGGCGCGCGGCTCCGTCCCACCTCGTCGAATGTTTCGAAAAACGCTTGCCGAAACCGGTTTCGGCTGCAACACTCGGGCGCGAGGAGTGCGGTCATGACCACATTCGACTTCCAGTTGCCGAAGGCAGGCCGTCGCCGGCGGAGAGTCACGATCTCCGATGTCGCGGCCGAGCTCGGCGTCGCCAAGGGCACCGTGTCGCGTGCCCTCAACGACTATCCGGACATCGCGCCGACCACCCGGGAGCGGGTTCGCAGGGTCGCGAAGACGCTCGGATACCAGCCGCTCAGCCATGCCCAGGCGATCAAGACGGGGCGCGCCCGTTCGCTCGGCCTCGTCATCCAGTTGAGCGAGCACGACGCCCACCGGCCGTTCCTCGCGGACTTCCTCGCCGGGATCTCGTTCGTCGCGAGCGCCGAGGGCTGGACGCTCACCGTCGCGACCGCGGACCGCGACACGGCCACCCTCGCCACCATGCGGCGGCTCATCGACGAGCACAAGGTGGACGGGTTCATCCTCCCGCGTACGTTCATCGAGGATCCGCGGAGCACGCTCCTCAACGAGCAGGATGTGCCCTTCGTCATGTTCGGGCGGACCCGCGACGCGGCGGGCTGCGCCTGGCACGACGTCCGCTCCGAGGACGCGATGACGGACGCCGTCCGCCGTCTCGCCGCGTTCGGCCACCGCCGCATCGCGTTCGTCAACGGCGGCAGCCAGTATCAGTACAGCCGGCTGCGGCTCGACGGATTTCGCCGCGGGCTTGCGCGCGCCGGCCTAGAGGAGGATCCGGACCTCGTTCTCTCCGGTGCGCTCGCGCCGGAAGCGGGGGAGGCGGCGGTCGACCGCCTGCTCGCGCTGCCGCGCCCCCCGACCGCGGT